>JAABUJ010000709.1_pt1 | contig 60534 bp, 60 predicted proteins | sample 5559131 | NCBI WGS metagenome assembly JAABUJ01 (sample SAMN10711875, study PRJNA513366) | rock metagenome | isolation source: Antarctica rocks | place: Antarctica: Victoria Land, Mt New Zealand nord | collected 2016-01-07 | reverse complement strand
TTATAAATTTCACTTTCAGTTATGAAGCAATATACATAAAATCTTCAAAAATGAAAGATCTTTATATATATAATAATTCTGTCTATTCAGATTTATCATAAAAACTCATTATTGTAGTTAAATATATAATTTTTAAGTGTAAATACTGTCTTATTGTACAGACTTGAACAAAGTATTTAATTAAGTTGATAGCATTGTTATTTCACTATAGTTACTCATAAATTTTGTACAGATAATAAAAATATATATTCATAATAATTCTGTCTATTTAAATTTATAGAAATAAGTGTTTAATTGTGATTTTAACATCAAAATGCTGTTGTTTGAGCTTGATTTTGAAGAAGTTTCAAAAAAAAAGTTGTGTGAATTAGGCTGAGTGTAGAGTCAGGTCAAGTTGAAAAAAAGTGCACTCAATCTGAACCTGCACTAGAGTTTAAGTCAGATCAGATTGAGTTCATATACAGATCAACTCTATCTACAATCTTGTTACAGTCATCATTCTAATAGGCTCATTGAACATGTAGATTTAGTGAACTACACCTTGAAGGTGTACAGCTCAGTGTAAGCTCATGATGCTCATAGATAAGCTGAGTAAGCTGGCTCACAGTGCTCATGAATGAGCAAGGTAAGCAGCCTAATATATATACAGATCATCTTTCTTAAGAAGATAAATGTATTCAATGTAATCATTACTTAGCATACTACTAGTTATTGATTAACTTAACATGTCTGAAACTCTCTTATATCACAAGCTCTAACTTTTAGTCTCTATATCAGAGAAATCTCTGATCAGAATGTAACACATTGAACATTCTTACAATATAAGACATGTCAGTCAGCACACAGAAAGCAGCCTTTATCAATGTGATCAATCTTCAGAATCTTGAAGATCTACAAGAGATGAATAACATATTGAAGATATCAGTGTCAAATGTGTTTAGCAGTGAACATAAGAAGTTGTGAAGCTTCTTGACAAAGCTTAATCTATACATAGATTTCAATCAGAAGAAGTTCAACTCTGAAATGAACAAAGATCTATACACAGTAATCTATCTTAAGAATGCAGCATTCAACTGAGTCAACCTCAAACTGCATGAGTTTCTAGACAAGTCATCAAAGAAACAAGACATTAATGAAGAGTTGATCTTCAGCAACTTCAAGAAGTTTAAGAAAGAACTTTGAAAGACTTTTAAAGTGATTGATGAGAAAAGAGCAGTGAAACAACAACTTTACACATTAAAGATGAACAAGTCAGCAGTCAAGTACTCAGCAAAGTTTCAGTGCATTGTGATCTTAACTGACTGAGATGATGATGCCTTAGTATTGCAATACTATTGAGAATTAAGTAAAGATATTAAAGATAAAATAGCTTGAAGAGACTGCTCTGAAGAACTTTAAGAGATGATAAATATCTTCATCAACATTAACAGTTAACAGTGAGAACAACAGATGAAGAAGATGAGATCTTATACAGCTTTAAGAACATGAGAATGACAGTTTATCATCAGAATATAAGAAGATCTGATGAATCTCAATAATATTGAGAAGTACAATCAGAAGTTATGAGCTAGATCAGCAGAGCATGAGTGTTACAACAGATGACTCACTAAGTTTCATATCTAATGAGTAGAGACTTACAAATATTATAACTGTGATAAATCTGAACATCTTGTCAGAGATTGCAAGAAATCTCAATGACAGAGAAAAGAAGTTGCAATGATAAACTCAGTGATAATGCATAATTAACTGAGCTGAACAGCCTGCTATGATGATAACTGCTTTGTGCACATGAGCAGTAAAGATGAAGTTAAATGATAATCATAGAAGCTTAAGAAGAGGCACAGTACTGATTATGTTACAATAAGTGAATTGAAGAGATTAGCTATTCTAGAGAAAGTTGTCAGAGACAACTCAGATAAGATTGAAGAGACTGATATTTGTGAAACTCAGAAGATAGACACTGCAGAAGCTTAAGATCAAGAAGATCTTATCTGAATATACCTAAATTTAAATGCAGACTCAGAGAATGTCAACAACTAAGAAGTCAACATGAGACTTAAGCAGAGCTATAAGCACTCTAAGAATTGATGTTTAGAATGATGTGAAAGTCTGCTAGAAAAATAGCAGCAGACACTTCAAGAAGAAGTTACTGTTAGCAAATGACATGAAGCAGAAATGGCAGCTGTACAGCTAGAAGAACTAATGACAATGATATGATTCACAATATGAGATTAAGAAATGTCAGAATGATCAAGAAAAGATTATGAGATTAAGATACATTTACTCATGGGCTATGCAATGCTCACAGAAGAACATTGAATGCATATAGAAGAATACATGTCACCTGAGTTTCTCAACAAAGTGAAAGCACTAGAGAATCTCATTCAACATGAATATGATCAGTATGAGATGTATCAATATTCAGAACAAATTGTCAGAAAAGAAACTGATGACTACACAAAACTGATCACAACTAATGAAGAATTGACATGATTCAAAGAACTATGAAGAAAGTTCATTAAATCATAAGATAAACTTTGAAGCATAGGCAGAGCTCAAGGGACTTTGATAGAAGCAAAGAGCTTAAAGAAGTCAAAAAATCTTAAGCTCTCTCAGTGAAATTAGAGACAAAGAAGCTTCTAATGTCTTAATAAATTGACAATGATCAAAAGATATGAGTTGATGTTGAGATATCACTGAAGAAATGACTTTGAGTAATGATAGATTTGAGAACAATCAATAACTTTATCTTATAACAAGTGATTAAATGATTAGAACTGACACTGTGGTGAGTGTCTAAGTTTACACAAGTGTATATGATCAATGAAGAATATGAATGAATTCATAAAGAAGTTCATATTGAAGTCATAATAAGAAACAATTCACAGAAGTTGAGACTAGATGTTCTCAAGTCAGTTAAGTATGATGCTATACTAGAGATGCTCTGATTACATAAAAAAAATTCATAAATTAACTAAATCAACAAAGAACTCTATGCAACAGAGAATGCATATGATGTCTTTAAACAACTGAAAAAGAGCTTATCAGAGCATAAGTCTTAAGATCATGAGATACTGCTATTAAAGAAAAGAAAATCAAAGTGAATGTTACTTTATCTTATAAGCAAAGATTAGCTGAAGAAAGTTCAAGACTATCTTGCTGAGAATTTAAAGAGAGAATTCATCAGACTATTAAAGTCATCAGTAGAATATCTGATTCTGTTTGTATTAAAGAAAAATGACATTAAGTAACTTTGTGTTGACTATAAATAACTTAATGAGATAACTCATTGAGATAGTTATTCTCTATTACTGATAGAAGAGTTGCAAGACAGACTAGAAAAAGTCAAGTAATTTATGAGTCTAGATCTGAAGAAAGTGTACTACTGTGTATGCATGAAGGAGAGCAAAGAATGAAAAACAGCATTTTGAACAAGATATAAACACTATGAGTACACTGTTATGTCATTTGAACTCAAGAATGCCTCAGTCATCTTTCAGAGACTCATCAATGACATATTGAGAGAGTATCTTGATGATTTTGTAATTACATATCTCAATGATATTCTGATCTATTCAGATGATCTCAAGATGCACCACAAACACATGCACAAGGTTCTAATGAAGCTCAATGAACAAGCTATGTATGTGAAAAAGTCAAAAAGCAGATTTAAAATCAAGAAGATACAGTTTTTAAAATATGTCATTTGATTTAATCAGATTAAGAAGAATCTCAAAAAGATAAAGACAGTTCAGGACTGATCTACACTGCAAAAGATTAAGGAAGTACAAGTCTTTCTAGAATTAATGAATTATTATTGAAAGTTTGTACTTAATTATGCAAGAATTGTGAAATCTCTTATGTGTTTAACATGCAAGAATGAGAGATGGCATTGAGATAAGAAACAGAAGAATGCATTCTGCATATTAAAGAAAAGCCTTAGTGAAACTGCACATCTGTGAATACTCAGTTAAGCATGCAAAAAGATACTGAAAACTGATGCATTGAATTTTGCAGTCAAAGCATGCCTATATTAGATCAAAGACAGGCAGAAGAAGTCTATTGTGTATTGATCTAGAAAGTTATCAGAATTCAAGAAAAAATATGAGATTCATAACAAGAAACTTCTTGCAATAATGAAAGCACTGCAAGATTGAAGATCTTATCTTGCAGATATAAGCAAGCCTATTCAGATCTTTATGAATTATAAGAATCTGAGAAACTTCACAACAATTAAGCAACTAAATCAGCAACAGATTTGCTGAGCAGAACAGTTAGCAGACTTTGAATTTTAGATTCATTACAAGAAGAATAATGAGAACAGTGATGCAGATGCTTTAAGTAGATGATCTGATCACAAAGAAGTGAAAATGATTCATGCTGAAATTCTGTGTGAAGATGAGAGAGAAACACTCATGAAAGACTTAGCAGCAACATATAAGATGAAGAATACTTTCTTGACAGATGACAAACTCATTAAAGTGTGTCATGACAGCTGAGCTGGCAGACATTTAGAAGTTAAGTGTACAGAAGATCTTGTACAGAGAAGATGCAACATAGATGATCTTCATAATTGAATTATAAAGTACATTGTCAGATGCAATTCATGTCAACATAATAAGATTCAGAGAGATAAGCATTACAATGAAGTAACATAACTAAATGCACTGAATGTGCTCTGAGAGTCTGTTATCATGAACTTCATTACAAAGCTATCAAAGTTCAAGGACTCAGCATGAGAAGTCAGATTTGACAGCATATTGATTATAGTGAATAAATTAATGAAGTACACAATGTTCATTTCATTCAGAGAAACTGCAACAGCATCAGTATTGATGTACATTATACTGTGAGAATTGATTAGCAATCATGAGCTATCAAAGAAGTTTATCACTGACAGAGACAAACTGTTCACAAGTAAGTTCTGAAAAATGCTTACAGCAGAGCTCAGAATAAAGCACAAGATGTCAATAACATATTATTTATAAATGAATGAGCAAAGCAAATGAATGAATCAGACAGTTAAGATGTACTTGCAACACTATGTCAACACAAGATAGAGTAATTGAATACAACTGTTGCTGATGACACAGTTCATGTACAACAATGCATGAAACAAAATCACAGAAAAGACATCATTTAAAACAAACTATAAATATCATTCAGAGGTTTGACAAGACTCATGAGTGCATGAATCTTAGAGTCAGAAAGCAATATTGAATATTGCTGAGCTCAAGAAACTGCATGCTGATCTTACAAAGAGAATTGAGGAATAGAAGAAATGGACAATAAAGATAAAATCATATGAGGTTGATGAGAAAGTATATCTACAGACAGACAACATGTGAATGAAGAAGAAGAGCAAGAAACTCATGAACAAGAGCATTGAGTCATTCATGATCAAGAGAAACATCAAGAAGCTAAGCTATGAGCTAGACTTATCTTAAGAAATGTGAATACACTCAGTATTTCACACATCAATGCTTCAACAATGCAATCAGTTCATATCACTTCAAGTCACATCAACATCTGTTGAATCTGAAACCAAATATGAGATAGAGAACATTCTAGAAAAGAGAATGATTAGTGAGAAAGCTTATTATCTTGTTAAATGAAAAGAGTATGATGCTTTGAAAAGCACATGAAAATTCAAGAATAACTTACTTAACTGTGTAAGAATGCTTCAGCAGTTTGAGAAGAGAAGACTGCAGAGATAAGATTATCTCAGAAATTTGAAGATAAGAGGTTTGAAGAATTAGAATCATTCTTATCTCTGAAAACATCATCATTATCATTGACAAGTTTGCAAGCAAGACAGAGTGCCTTCTCAGCAACTTTATCTTTTATATGTTTTAATGTCTTATGAAGACAAGTGACTTTAGCAAGAGCCTGTGTCAGTTCTTTCTCAGCAACAGACAGGTTGAACTTGAGTTTATTGTGTGTATGATTAAGAGATTCTCATAACACACTGATACATGAACAATCACAGCAAACACACTCAGCACACTTAGAATGATTCTTTATCTTTATGTAAAGAATTAAGAGATTGAAACAGTGAAGACAGACAGTCAACACTGAATCATTGTCTTTACTGATGAATTGATAAAGACAAAGATGATTGCATGTTTTGAATGACTTCATCATGAAAAGCTTATAGATTACAAAGGCAGAAACTTTCATTAAATAGGTTCTAGAGAACTAGTGCCTGAGAAGAAAGAATGATGTTATGATCATTGTTTTAATAGACTCATTAAATGTGTAGATTCAGTGAACTACATCTTGAAGATGTACAGCTCAGTGTAAGCTCATGATGCTTACAGATAAGCTGAGTAAGCTGGCTCACAGTGCTCATGAATGAGCAAGATAAGCAGTTTAATATATATACAAATCATCTTTCTTAAGAAGATAAACATGTTTAATGCAATTATTACTTAGCATACTACTAGCTATCAGTTAACTCAATGTGCCTGAAACTCTCTTATATCACAAGCTCTAATCTCTAGCCCCTATATCAGAGGAACCTTCAATCAGGATGTAACAAATCTGTGCAGATATTCACACACAGATGAGACTAATCATAATGAGTTACATTGATCTCAATTCTATGTTCTATTGAGTTAGTATGTAGCATAAGTTTACTATATAAATTCAGACAACATCACAATCATGTTACAGTCATATTTTTAATGTGTATTTGTAATGAATCAAGAACAAGTGTGATTCTATCATAATGAGTTAAGCTACATGCATTGTAGTTTACAGACTACAACTGTAATACTATCTTTAAAGATTTGAGAAGAATTCAAACAATGTCAATTTGTGATAGAAGTAATGAATTAACTCTATGTTCTTTGTTTAAATAGTTACATATTTTGTGTAAATTGCACACAAGTTGATGTCTAAATATATATTAATAGTTGATCTCAACATTAATATGTAAAGTATTATTCTCAAGATATTCTATCAAGAATGTCTTCATAGCCTCTTGTACAGCCTGAATAGTAGAGCTTTGTCAGTGAGTAAATATATTCAATTTGTAAAGATAAGATTTAAACAAGATATTCTGTGCAATCTCTCTAATCAGTTGCTGAAATAATAGTTTAAGAATCAGAAGCTTCACATTCTTTTGATAGTGTCTAATCTTTCTGAGTGTGATCACTATAGACATGTTAGAAAGTACTGTTAGAAAATAGACAGAATGTGTACATATTGTCAGTCTTGAATCTTCACTTCTTTAATGACTGTGATGTAATCTCAGCTGTTGTTCTCTTCTTTGACTTTGCAGTCACTCAGCCTTCTTCTTTAGCTGTATCTCTCACTTTATTGTAGTTTGTCACTCTGCTTAACTTTGCTGCCTTTGAGATTCACTTTGTTCTGATTATATTATCTAGAACTGTTAGAATTGTCCATTAAAAATGAGGTAGATGACTCTGACTTAATAGATGATTTGATGATGATTATGATCTTGTAAAGATAAGATTTATTATGAAGATATGATGAAGATGCTTCTGTTTTAATTAAACTGTTAGAATGATGCATTAAAGACAAAGAACTAGACATATTTGATGTTGCTGATGACTCTGTGAATATAATGTCTGAGATGAAGACTTTTAATAGATATAAGTGTTTTGTTTTGATATAAAATGTATTATTTTGATCTGAGATTATCAATGTAGTGTTACTGAAGCTATGTTGTTGCCATAATGTTATTGAGAAATTCACTGAATAAATAAAATAAACTTAAAAGCTCAGCTTATCTTTCTTTACATGATCATTTAACTCTGAACATCTCATCTTCATCAGTGTCATCAAGAATATAAGTTTCAACATTTATATCTCTTTTCTAACTGATATGTGTGTTGAAATTATCTAATAGAAATAATATGTACTATAATGTCTTCTGAAACTTCAAAATGCTGTGTCATATCTTTATCAACATCATTGTCTTCAAAGAAGTGTCATAACAATGATGATGAGATATATTTTAATGTCTGTTTCTAACACATTAATAACATTTGATGTGTAAAGAGACTCTGTTATGAATGTTGTTGTCAACATGTTCACAAAATATTATAAGAACTTTGAGATAAGTTAGAACATCTATGTCTATCATATTAATAATATTTAAAATATAAAAAGACATCATCTCACATATTATGCTATCTAAGACTATCATTAAGAATATCTCTTTGTCTATTGAGCCTAATGATGCTGACATTGATGTAAGTTTTAATGCTTATTTCTAATGCATTAATAACATTGAGCATATAGAAGTCTGAAATTGAAGTTTATATCTTATAATGATGACTGACAGAGACATGTGAAGTTGAATTATCAAGAAAAGCTGAACAACATATTAAAGATGAAAGTGACAGTCTATGCAAGAAGAAGAATGAATATTCTCAACATCTCTGTATTGCTGCAAAGCAAAAACATTGAAGTGAGCTGTCTCTCAATGCTTATCTTCTTGATTAAGTAAATGATCATGACAGATTGACATGTCACTATGTCTTAAGTAAGCTTAAACTGACATCAGTGTGAATTAAAGTCAATGTGAAGATGAGAAAGCAGATGAAGAAGAATTTGACAGAAGATATTATGAAAAATCAATATTGAGCTCAGCAAAGTGATATGTTTATGAGCTTTATAAGTTTGATACTGCTAACAGACATTAGCAGAGTGACTGAAGTTAAAGATTAACTGAAAGAGACAGAAGATTGTGAGAAGACAGAAGAAGTGAAAGATACAGATAAAGATTGAAGATCTTGCAATTGCAAAGAAGAATAAGAAGAAAGTGAAGCTTCTAGTGAAGAAGAAGGTTACTGAAGAAATAAATATTATATATACACATTAGAAAAATCTGTTAGAACTTACTTGTTATATAATAGATTCACTCAACAATTGAAGAGACAGCAAAGTAAAATATTGATTTTGTAATTCAGCACTGAGAATGAATAAGCTATCTGAGAGAAAGACACAGTCTTTAGATAGCTGATGATCTCAAGTCAGAAATGTATATGAGACACTTTCAGCAGCAGATGATGAACTCTGATAATATCATGAACATAACAGTGAAGTAAGTGTTTTAACAGTTCATTTTAACATATATTTACTTATCATTAATAGCTACACAATTTCAGACTTAAAAGAACATATCTTGAAGCTTGAATTCTTCAGTGCAGTCAAAGATCTTAAGATCTCAGAGAGAGTGTGTATCTTTCTTTTTGATGATAAGAATTCTGTCATGACACTGAGCACAGAGAATGATGATGAATTCTAAATTATAAAGTTAAATTTAGATGAATACAAATATTCTGATGAATTCATAATTGAAGTAAGAGAATTTTAACAGTTATTTCTAACATATTAATGACTATTATAGATGGTCAAGCTTAAGAAATTTGTCATTGTTATTTCATCAGAAGAGAATTTATGTGTGAAGAAGAATGCTGATGAAGAAGAGAAAGATGTGATTAAAGATGTTGATGAGAAAGAAGTTATGAAGAAGAATCTTAATGAGAAGAAAGTTGTAATTGAAGAGAATGTTGTAATTGAAGAGATGACTAAGAAAGAAGTTGTGAAGAATGATGTTACTAAAGAGAAAGTTGTGATTAAAGATGTTGCTGAGAGCAAAACTAAGAAGAAAGATGTCAGTGAGAAAAATGCTGTAGTTAGTAAGGCAGTGATGAAGATAAAAGAATTTTAACAGATAATTTTAACATGCTTATGTCAATCATAGACTTCTAAAGATGTAGAAAATAATTTAAGAAGAATCTCTGAAGAACTGAATTCTATGATATGATTTTTATCAGCATTACATATGTTATGATTTAAGAAACAGATTGTTGATGAGACAAAGCTTACAGAAATAATCATATTGTCTTAAGTAAGAGTTGAAAGACTCTGAAACAGTTGAAAGAGAGAAGCAGTCAGTGATGCTTTAACTTATTGTATAAGTCATAAATAAATAAATAATTTTGCTTTCTCTTTCTGTATAAAGATTAGCTTTCACTATTTAATTCTTTTAATGCACTTTGAAAATGATCACATTCAATAATATTTAGACTGAAGAAGACAAGAAGATTGCATATCAGAAAAGTCTGTTAAAAACATTAATTCTTAACTTTATTTCTCTAATTACAATGATGAGTGTTATGTGTTAAATGTGTTTGAATGCATCACAATATCATAGAAGTAAAGATGATTTATAATATTTATAGATTACACAGTACAGCTTTTGAATATATCTGTAACAAAGTCATTAATATAGCTTCTGCCTCATCTTCTGATTTCTTCTTGAAAAAGAGCAGCAAATACATAAGATAGATGAGACAATTACTGTAACAATTAAATTATATTGCTTTTCTTAACTCAACTGAGAGTAGCTCACTCAGTAGTCAAATTAAGAGTTCTTCTCAATTAATGAATATTTAAAATGAAGACAGAGCTCTCTGCAGTCATTGTATGTTAGAAAAATACATTAAAAACATTAAGTAATAATTGTGTTTGATTCTTAACTTCTGACTATGAAGTATGTTTATGTCTTTGAATGCATTGCAATTCTGTAAACACATCATGCACACTTCACAGAGTAATTTTCAAAGCTTTGTATTTCTATAGCTTAATTATTTACATGACTTTTAGTCAGTCATCATCATCTATACTTTATGATGATGTCATCAATTCTCAAACAGAATCTTTAAGTACTTCAATTAAATCATCTTCAGAATCTTCTTTAAGCTTAAAATTCATTGACTTTTGAAGATATCTAGTTCAATATTCAGAACATGATGACTCAGTTAGAGAAAATGAGCTGCAGAGTAAATTTAAAGAGTGATGAATTTTGACTAATTATGAATGAAAGAACACTGATGACAGTCAATTTAGTATTGATAAATTTAATTAAAAACATCATACTATGCAATGAGATGATCATCTTCATGTCAGTAATGAGTGACAAGAATATTTAAAGACAGCACATCAATATATTAATGTATCTTGCTTGATCTGCTGTCATTGTGATGAGAATATAGCTCATTTAACACTAATTAACAGTGATACAAATCCTCTTTAAAATCATAAATCAATCAAGAACTGTTCAGCTATCATTATGAACATCTACTTAAGCATAAATATTTGATTTACTTTCAAAAACATTGATTTCTGCTTTTTTAATGTGTATTTCTAATGTGTATCTCTGACATAGCACAGCAGGCAAAACTTGACAAGAAATCAGCAAATAAGTATTTCAGTGCTGAAAACTTCACTAAACAACTTCTAAATGACTTTTTCTCTTTAAATCTTTCTTTTTAAGCACTTAAGAACCCTGAATTCTGAAAACTCATTTAAATGCTGCAGTCAGGTACATCAATGTCTGATAGACATCAATTTGACAATTTAATAAAGATGTGACATCAGAACATTCAAGAAACACTTTTTACTGAGCTTAAATAAATTATCAAAATCTTAATTGCACTTAATAACTAAATCAGTCTCAGTCATTTAATCTTTATGAATGTTACTGCTTACTTTATCAACAAGAACTGAAACTATCAAGAAATTCTTCTTATCTTTTGATCTCTTCACAGTCAACATACTAATCAATTAATGACTGCAGAAATCTTTGCAATTCTTTAAGAATATAAGCTGAAGAAGTGTCTTCTTGCAGTGATTATGAACAACTGCAGCAACAATGAATTTATGCAGAGAGCTTTGAGTAAGCTTTTAAAAAGAAAAGATATTGTATGACAGACTGCAATCAATGTTATTTCTTACTTTGTACATGTCATTTAGCTAGCTGTCAAGAATCTATTTGACTCATTAAAGACATTGACAGTCAATGAGTCAATTACTTTATTATTTAACAAGAATAATTTGACACAAATCATTAAGAAAATCATTCTGTTTAACACTTTATTCAAGATATATTACTATCTTGTTTTTAACAGATAGTTCTAACAGATATGACTAACACATTCTTAAATATCTAGATTTGACAGCTTGCTATTGCTATGAATTTCTCTTCACAGCAATACAAAATGTTCAAGAGAATTCAGTATCTCATTTATTTACATTCTGTTCTGACACTTATACAGAATGTCAGAACACAATGAAACTCTATTTATAACATGATGCAAAGAGTCTATCAACTTCACAATAATATATGTGTCTGAATCAGTCAAGAGTGTAACAGAATCACAAAATTAAGTAAGAAGCTTAAGACTTTACATGTATTTGAGCAGAAGTGACAGCAAATTGCATATATAATGATGCTTCTTCAATTCTTCAAGAAGTACACAGAGTCAATGAGTTAAACATATAATTTAATTATGTATAAGACATTTCTTGTGTACATCAATCTTTTTGATCATTTGAAGAATCAGAATAACATAAAGAAATTAAATTCAATCTTGAAGTGAATAATGAAGCTAAAGACAGCTATTGAGAAAGCATTAACTAAGATGAAGAAGTATTATGTGTAAACAGAAGATGAGAATAATTTGTTATATAACATTGTCATCATTCTTGACTCTACACAAAAACTTTCACTGTATCAGATACATTTTCTACTGATCTTTTTAATGTATATTTCTAATGTGCATCACTAATTACTGAGGTGTGCAGTCAGCTGAGTGAGATCAGACATATTATGCACAGTATTGAACTGAGTTTCAGACTTATTATAAAAATCATTATTGTTTATATGAGAATGCTTTGTCACATAATCATATTTAGAATTCAATATCATCTATCATCAAATCATTTATAAATCTCATCACAAAAGCACAGCAATTTAAGACTTAACTTAATGACATTACAACTATTGATTTGAAAGTCAATCAATACTTAGATTCTTCACTGTACTCAGTCAATGAGAATGATCTTGACATTTTAAAATACTGAAAGTTGCAGATCATGATCTTTTCAGCATTAGCTGCAATGATCAAGAATGTTCTTGCTATATCTATTGCTAATGTTGAGATTAAATGACTGTTCAATCTTGCTTAAGATGTCATTACTTATTAAAGAGATTGACTAAATGAAGTCATCATTGAGATCATTATGATGATCAAGTTTGATTTACTTCAACATTAAAAACTGAATTATCTCATAACTGAAAGAGAGAACACTGCAGAAGACTTGTTTTCAGATGAAGCTGATATAGACATGAAGCATCTATTTTATGTATTTATCTTGAATTACAACTCTTCTGACATTGCAGATAACAGCTTGACTGATACTCTGAATTAAATCATTTATGACATTCTGAAGTGCAACTCTCACAATACTTTAAATGATGATTCTGATGATCTAAACAAAGATATGAGACTCAATATCTATGAAGACAGCTAACTAATGCATGTATGTTAGAATTTCTTGTTAAAAGATTAAAATGCTGCAATCTGAATGAATCAGTTAATATCACAGCATCTTTACAATCAACTACACTATCAATTTTCTCAGCTCATCTTAAAAAGAGAGTTAGAAGAGATTTGCTTAATAGTTATGTCAATAAATGCAAAAAATTCATGAAACTACAATCTGTTCAGAACACAACATCAACTTCTTTGCTTTCAAGAGAAATACATTGTGTGTTAGAAAGAACACTTGCATTTGAAGAATGAGAAGAAAGAAGAGAATGAAGAGAGATAAGTAATGAGTAAATTTATATGAGAGTAATTTGACAGTGAATAATGCTAATTCTTAATAGTGAATATTAAATCAACTTTAATCACATTGTCTTTACTTACATTACTTCTTCTTCATGCTTCACTATTTCATCATTCACCACATCACTCAATCACACAGTTGAGAGCCTTTGATCTCTGATGAAATCATACAGTTAAGAATTTCTGATCTCTGATAAAATCACATAGTTGAGAGCCTTCAATCTCTGATGAAATTACATAATTGAGAGCCTTTGATCTCTGATGAAATTACACAGTTAAGAGCTCTCAATCTCTGATGAAATCACATAGTTAAGAGCTCTTAACCTCTGATGAAATCACATAATTGAGAACTCTCAATCTTAAAGAAAATCACACAGTCAGAAATTCTCAATCTCTGTTGACAGAGCAATGTCTGACATCACTTTGTTGATAAAGTGATGTTAAATGATGATTGTTTGTGTCTTGAGTCTCTTAATGTTGAAAGATATAGATCTTTAAACAGTAAATAAAGATAAATTCTCATCAGTGAATGATGATGATTGTTTTAAGTGCTGATTAGACTTTGTAGCATAGAGTCATAGTATAGTCAGTGACAACATCATTATGCACTTTCAAAGAATAGTACATGCTATGATTTAAGATGAAATCTTCATTTCTAATGTGTAATTCTAACATGCACACTATCAAACTAACTAACAAAAACTTCCACATGTTTATATCAACTTATACTTGCTTAATCAGACTAATTCTTGCTGACTTAGCCTGCAAATAACCTGCAATCTGCACAGAGTTGAGTCAGGTTAATCTACACTCAATTTAAGTCAAAAAAAGTTCATTCTATCTGATCTGACACTCAGACTCAACTCAGACCTGTGTGACCTATAGGTAACCTGTGCACTCAGCCTAGTGTGAATGCTGAAGTCAACTTTGTAGAATTCACTGTACAGCTATTCTTAGAATGTTGACTTCAAGGAGCACATAGTGAGAATTTGTAGAAAATAAACAGTAAAATCTGTCTAAATTTTCTTTTTTTTAATCATCATTTACAAAATCAATCTTGCTGCCTTTCTCAACATCATCATCATCATCATCATCATCACTATAACAAAATAAAAGACTCTTATAAAGACTTCTTCTATAAAGAAGAAGTCTTCTGTAACACAAAAATCAGTGTTCATGTTAGTATTTACATTAGTCTGTTCACTAAATTTTAATAATAATTTCATTGAGATTCTTAATCTTAATGTTGTTGTTAACAAAGATTCAATGTCATTCATATAATATATTATATCTTATATAGTATATCTGAACAGAAAATTGATGAATGAGAATTTAAATGTCTTTGAATTAAATAAGAAAGAAAAAAGCTTTATATAAAGAATTTAAGATCTTAAGTAGTCAGCAGTGATCAAGAAATACTATAATGAGAGAAAATACTTTTATTATAGACACTGAACAAGAATTAAGATTAACTGTTTAGCTGCAAAAAAAAATGTTGTAATTATTGTAACTTTTAAAGACATAAATGATTAACAGAAAGTGAAGAATCTTGTTAAACTGTAAAATAATAATAAAAAAAAAGAAATAATAGTCATTATAAGAGCTGATTGAGGTAGAAAGACAGTAGAGAATATTATTATAGTAAGTGAGAAGTCAGCAGAGAAAGAAGTTATAAAGAAGAAAAATAAGTTTAAGTATTAAATATAAATTTTTTTTTTTTTCATTGATTTTTAATGTCTTTGCTAACAAATATCAGAGAACAGCTACTGTAATATATGAAAAGGATGCAGATCAATGTGTAAAGACTTTAAAGAATATTGATTATACATTAAATGTTATTGTTATTCATTATTAATGTGATAACAAAACATATCTTAACTATAATCATTACTGTCTTCTCTGCAACAGCATTCATAAGATTCTTAATTCTGCAACTATTTAAATGTAAACAAAGACTGTTAATAAAAGCAAAGTAACAATTTATGCATTACTCATCAGTATAAAGATTATGTTAACTAATCAGTTAAAGAAGAGAATCTTATTATTAATTATATTGTTTTTTTTCTTTTTCATATCATCAATATTCACAACATCTTCATCATCTCATCTCATTTAAATTTACACTTTCTCATCAGCATCAACATCAACATCAGAAATCTTTATTTTTGCAGTTTCTTTCAGTGATATTAAGACTATATTAAAACTATTAACTTCATTAATTACAATATTATAATATTCTTCTTCTTCTTTACAGTCTCTACAGTCTTCACAATCTTTATATTATGTTTTATATATTTTAACTCAATACTCTTCTTCTTCATCTTCTTCTCAACTGCTTTCTTCACAATTCATATCTTCACTGTCTTCTTTATCATCTTTATTATCTTCATTATCTTCATTATCTTCACTACAGACTTCACAATCTTCATAAAAAATACATTTTATTACATTTTTATCAACATTGTCTGCAGTATCACTTATTAACAGTTTATTTGACTTGAGCACTGATTCTAAAACATAACTGCAGAACTTCTTCATTTAATTTGAGTGAAAACACTTGACTTTAAAGATATAGTTAATGAATTATTGTGATATTCTTTTAAAAGAGATATACAATTTACAGAGTATACAGCTGATCATTAAATAGACATAAAGAAAGCTGAATATTTCAGTTAATCTTAAATGATGATTAAAGAAAGTCTTACATTCATATTAAAAGAAAAGAAGATATATAATAATTATAAAAACTTATTTTATAGAGATTTATAATTTTAAGAAGAAGCAGAAAGCATTGTAAGTGTTAAAGATAATGAGAAATAATAATTAATTCATTATAATAATATATTTATGTACAATTAATAAAGCTGTTTCAAAAATATCTCTCTGAATTGTCTTTTATCTTATACTTCTGTACAGTCATATAAATAAATGCTGAAAACTTATTTTTAAATTTCTTTATTAATGTCTTATATCTTTACATCTATGTCTTTAGCTCACTAAACAACTTCTTAATAAAGTTGTAGTCTGATGAATAGAGAGAAAGAAATGCAAAAATAATGCTGATTTTATAATATATAATTGTAAATTTCTGTCACTGAGATTAGCAATAGTAATAGCAAGAATACTTATATTAATATAAAGACTTATCTTTAAACAATGTATTTTACAATTATTTATGTATAAAATACTATGTGACTCTAAAAATTATCTATATAAAGATAATATCTTCTCTTAAATAAAAATATTGAACATTTTCTTGTTTACTTTCTTCTTATAAATCTCTCAAGCAATATAGCTGTCAATTATATATGCTGAAAGAATGCTGTAGTGCTTTTCTTTTTAAAAAAACTTCTTTATAACTGCTTACTTTCTTATAACAGCTTAGTCAAACTTTCTGTCTGCAGTACAGAGATTGATGATGCTTTTATTAATAAAAATTAATTAATTAATATATTAACTACTTAACTGCATCATTTAATTGTTATAAATCTTTTAAGAATATTTAATGACTTATTTTTAACATTAAAAATTATTTTCTTAATGACAGTAACAGTGATAAGAGAATGTTTATTTGCTTTTTTAACTAATTAATTTATTTAAGAGTAAAAGACTTCGCTGGTTCATGTGACTGCATAAAAGACTTGAATGATAGTTGACCTGTAAAAAAGACTTAAATAGACTCAACACTGAGTGCTAATCTGAATAGTCTTTGTGTCTTAGAATGTGTTGATGTGTCAAAATGTAAATAAACATTAGAATAGTAAATAAACAAACAAACAATAGATAGATATTTATGTATTTAAATTGCTTCTATTTACTAATTATGTGGCCTACAGCATGTAGAGACATTATGCTCTACCTGATGACATGTGTTGTAGTGATGAACTGCATTTTTCAGTCTTAAATTCTCATCAATGTCTCTTAAATCATCTCAATGCAGCTTATGCAGAGCACACATATTCTTCATTTAAATTTGCTTCTTCTTAGATCTTCTGTGAGGCACATGAGTGTGTGGATGATGGTGAGGTTAAAATGCATTGAATGATGAATGTAAACATTAAATGCTTAATGACAGCAACATGTTTACTATAGACAAAGAATTAGCATTAAAGTAAAGTCTATCTGAGTCTTTTTTATGAGTTGACTACCATTCAAGTCTTTTATGCAGTCACATGAACCAGCAAAGTCTTTTACTCTTTATTTAATGATAAGACTAACAATATTAATGCTGATCTAAATTTTATATTTATATTAAATATATCTTTACATCTCATTCAAATATGCTATAAATCAATTCTTAAGAAAATTAAATACTTTCTATATTAATTATTAATAAATTAAATCTCTCTCTTTAAATTAAGATCTATCTCTGTCATAATAATTATGAATAGTCTTGATGTTCTTAATTTAAATAATTTAAATACAGTAACTGATTCTCAATTTTATAGATTTCTTCACATTTTCTTAATATACTTTCAATTATATTCTGTGATCTTCACTATGATCTTAAGTGACATTTTACACTTCAGATTCATTTATATATTGTTTTTGATGTTGTAATTGAAATTATAAGGATGTCTCATAGTGACAGTGATGATGATGATGTTGAGAAAGGCAGTGAGGTCAATTTTGTGAATGATGATTAAGAAAAAGAAAATTTAGACAGATTTTACTGTTTATTTTCTACAAATTCTCACTATGTGCTCCTTGAAGCCAACATTCTAAGAATAGCTGTACCTTAAGACCACCTTATTATTAGATTCACTTGACAATCCTGAGTCAGATCGATCGTAAAAGTCCTACAGTGGACAACCAACCTCACCGTCTTTGTTTGAGCTACCAAAAAACACAGAATTCTACCTGGTATCTTCTCTCATCTCTCATACGAGTTCAAAACGATGGCTACTGCAGCGCGCACCTTCACACGCGCTCTCACCCGCTCGACGCCCACAACCTCGACCCTCAAAACGACCGCCACCCGCACCGCACGCTCCTCCCTCGCACGCCAGACCTTCCAATCCTCCTCCCGCCGCGGCTATGCCGACTCCGCCGCTCCCCGATCATCGAGGGCGGGTCTATACTGGGGCCTGGGTGTCGCCGCCGTCGGGGGCGCCGGGGCTTGGTTCTACCTCAACAACGGTGGGGTCACCCACCTGAAGGAAAGCAGTTCCGGCGAGACGCGTGGCATCTTCACGCCGACGAGGGAGGACTATCAGAAGGTGTATGCTGCGATTGCGAAGGCGCTGGAGGAGAAGGATGAGTATGACGATGGGAGCTATGGGCCGGTGATTCTGCGCTTGGCGTGGCATTGTAGTGGGACGTGAGTGCTTTCGCCGTGGTGGGTTGGTTTGAAGGGTGCTGATGGTCGGATAGGTATGATAAGTTGACTGGGACGGGGGGATCGAACGGTGCGACGATGAGGTTTGCGCCGGAGGGAGATCATGGGGCGAATTCAGGCCTCAAGGCTGCGCGGGACTTTTTGGAGCCTGTTAAGCGTGAGCATGACTCCATTACACGTACGCTTCGACTCGACTGACATGTAGTGCAGAGCAATTCCCGTGGATCACCTACTCCGATCTCTGGACGCTTGCTGGTGTCTGCGCCATCCAGGAAATGCAAGGTCCCGTCATCCCGTGGCGGCCAGGCCGCAACGACAAAGACGTGGCAATGTGCACACCCGACGGTCGCTTGCCGGACGGAGCCAAGGAGCAGAGCCACTTGCGCGCGATATTCGGCCGCATGGGCTTCGACGACCGAGAGATTGTGGCCTTGAGCGGTGCACACGCTCTGGGACGGTGTCACACCGACCGAAGCGGTTTCGAAGGCCCGTGGACCTTCAGCCCCACCGTCATGTCGAACGATTACTTCCGCCTCCTGATGGACGAGAAATGGGGCTTCCGAAAGGTGAACCACCGCTCCGGTGCTACAGATGTCGGGACGACGTTCCACTGACCTTGCATAGTGGGACGGACCCAAGCAATACCAAGACAGCAAGTCCAAGTCGCTGATGATGCTGCCAACGGACATGGCGCTCATCAAGGACAAGGAGTTTACGAAGCATGTCGAGCGCTACGCCAAGGACGACCAGGTCTTCTTCTCCGAGTTCCGCGATGTCATCGTCAAGCTCCTCGAACTTGGAGTGCCGTTCGCTTCGAAAGAGGAGGACCGGATGACTTTCCAGCCTGGCGCCTAGGCTGCGGTGATGGTGGTGTATCCATTAACATAGATCTTTTTCTCTCTCTGACGGCAGCGCTCATGGCTATAGAACTAGAACTAAGAACTAGATCTCTTTTCGAAGGACCACCGGAGTTTTTCCCATTTGCTGCAAAGTTCAGCCTCTTCTTTTTCAACTGTGTTTTAGCCATTCAACACAGCTTACGATGGATTTTGTACGATGATGTAGATGATGTGTTTTGTCTTAGTTGTCTATCGAATAACTGAGTAACTTATGCGGAGCTCGTCGACTACTTTGATGGCACTGCGGACCGAGGTAACTTACCAGGTAGCCAATTCTTACGCTCACCGCGCGTGTTGCAGCCTCATTACAACGAACGCAATGCGCAAGTAACATAAAGAACGGAGAATACCCCCGCAACCTCCATCCACCCTCTTCCATCCCACCACACCTGGCCCCGCTTCAACCCGTCAAAGCCGCCACCGCACACGGACCGATCCACCGGCACAGGAGCCCTGAATCTCCCCTGACGATTTGGGACTGCTAGTTCGCACTATGCAAGGCCGATCAGTTATCGAGTCAGTCTGTAGCACGACGTCCCCAATGGAACCGAGCTGAACGGCATGATGATCCATCGGATTTAACTTCAGCGACTTTGCCGACAGGACAGCCCTGAAGGTCGGGGTCGGTCCAGCAGTCTCATCCCATCCCACGACGCAATGCAATGTCGGCGAGCGAGTCGAGGGCTTTGCCTCCGCGGCGTCCCCCGTGCAGCTCGGGTCGTTTTGGGGAGGCCTCGATCTCAGCTCACGTCGCCGCAGCGTTTACCTGTGCGCTTCGAGAGGCGGGACGGGGGGAAGGGTTTGTGGTACTGGTATGTAGTATATATACTATGTACAGCAATGCTAGGAGCGGAAATAACGGACTAGGTGGGAAAATAATGATGCCTTCCGTCATAACCCCTCAATCAACGTTCCTTCGTACAAAGTGTCAGCATTCCAGCCTTCATGATTACCCTGCCTGGACGAAGAGTGCACGCGTGAGCCGGTTTCCCAAACGGCACCGAAGACCACCCATGCATCTCCGACTCACCATGGCTCCCACCACCAGACCTCCGATGCGTGGGCTGAAGTACCAAACCCCCCAGACTCCACACCTGTCAAGCCAAACCCGCAATGATCGACTCCGATCCACATTCCTCAAACCTCCGTCTCGACGCCCGGATCGCGCTCATTATTATGCTTGACCTTCTCCAGAACATGATCCCTGCCATGCTCGATCTTCGTCTTGACCCACTTAGCCGTCCGGGCTCCTTTCCACTGCATCAACCCACGATGCTGCCGATGCAGCTGGGATTTATGATCGCTATACTCCTTGATCTGATCCCACGGGCCACGCGAGCCATGCTGCTGATTATGCTCACTGCTGCCCATGGTCAAGATGCGGGAAGCGACGTCGCTGGCGGCGGAGGCGGAAGAGTCCGAATCGGAGTCGGAGTCGGCGCCGGCCATCTTGTCGCGAATCTCCTTGTTGTCGTTGGCGGTGTCGAGGACCTCGAAGACGTCCTGCATGTTGCGGTTCTTGGACGCCAGTTTGCGGTGATATTCGCTGAGGCCGTGCCAGAATTTGAGAGGGACGTCGATGTGGCCGACGACGCGGTCGGCGAGCTCGCCGTCGGGAGGCAGGCAGTTGGCTTCGGCGCGCTTCATGTCGGCGTCGCCGGAGAAGACGGGCAGGGTGAGGGTGCGGTCCTCTTCGTCGGCGAGGTCTTTGAGCCAGAGGACGGCGAAGGCGGACGTCTTGTCGAAGGCCATGCTGACGTTCTTGCGGAACTCGATGACGACGCAGGAGCTGTAGCGTTTGCGCACCGCGATCCGAATCTTGCGGTCTTTCTTGCCGGTCCAGGTGCCGTCGTTGTGGGCGGTCATTTTGCCTTTGCCGACGGCTGTGCGGATTTTGAGGCGGAGCTTTTGAAGCGAGGCGGGGAGGTCGGTCGATCTGATGGGGCCAGTGACTTCGAGGGTGCCGTAGTCCCATCCGAGAAGCTCTTTCGGTACTTGGAGCTGTACGGCTCGGAAGACCATCGATATGCGAACTCGACCGTACCCTATGCCGCCCACAAGAGGATAGCTGTCGTTACTCTGGGAGCGATCCTTGAAGACGTGTCCTAGGGGCAGATATACAATGCCGAGTAAAGGGTCATCTTCGTGGACGCGGCGGTCTCGTATTGAGACTATCACTTCGGTGTTCCGCCAGTCTTGAATCGCTCGTTCTGTGCCGGCGTTGAAAAAGGGTTTCGTATTCTTTGGCTTGACCCTAGTTTTGAAAATTCGGTGTTGATTTAGAATTACGGTGCAGTAACTTGAGGGCAGATCGCCTCCATCTTCGATCTCACCGTCGTCTTCTTTACTTTGGTCTTGGTTTTTCTGCAACTTCTCGAATTCTAATCCAGTGATCTGATGGATTTGGATGGAGAAAATCCCGGTAGGGTAACCCTCAGGCGGGGGCTGTGATATAACCAGCTGGTCTGTACAGGCACTGAATAAGTTGCTAAGGTCGAAATATGATGCGAGAACTAACCTTCTTTGGTCTTGAGATCTTGAGCTTTCTGCTTCTCGATTTCCTCGGTCTCATCTCTACCCACAGCCTCGCGTAATTTGTGTTGTGCTTCCCGCGCCAATTTGTCCTCAAGTTGCTCAACGGATTTGACCTCTGGATCTTGCTGCTGTCTTTGCAATTGCTCTGGCTGAATTCTAGTCTTGGGGAAATAGCCTACACTCCAATCGATAGTCCCGGGCAGTTTTTCATCAACATCCATAGCCATGAACCCGTCCTGCCGATGCCACATTTTTCCCTTGGAACGGGAATCCTTCATCAGCTCTTTCAGGTCCACCTCGACCCGACCAAGATCGTCGTCGGCAGTCAGGCGATCAGAATCCCACAGTTGTATCCGAAGGCGCTCTTCAGCGTTGATTTCCTCCGGTCCAACGAGCACAAAGTTGGTCTCATCCCAAAAAGGCTCCATATCCGCGAGGATAACTCTCGTGGACCACAGAGGCTTTCCAAATTTAGCCCAACCTACTGCCACATATGGATCGGACGAGCCTCTCTTCAAAGGCCCGAGATTTCCGCTTCCCTCTTTGAAGCCTCGGGCCCGTAAAATTCTCACCACCATCACCCCACGAGCGTTGGTATCCTTCTTGAAATCGTCGCCAACGAGCATGTCCTTGAGGTCCAATGTCAGACTCCTGGGGGCAACATACTCCGCCATGGCGGCATCAACACTGGACTGTACGAAGCCAGATATGATTGGAAGATCCATGATGTTAAGCCCATGCTTTGTAAGAGGCACACAACACAGGTCGGTCTTGGGCTGGCCCAAGAGAGTGAGGGTACAAAGTGCGATAAAAGGCGGATCCGGTATCAACTGCAGGCGCATACGAAGCGTACCGACAATGCCCCGGAGCTCGACCCAAACAGCTACAATCCGTCAACTTCGTCGCAAGACTAGGACGTCGTACAAAGTGGTTTGGCAAGGTTATGATCAAGGAGCAACATCCACGACCACGCCTATGCTTGTGCTTTGGCAAGCCAGCAATGACGATCATGCAAAGCAGCAACTGAGATGGTAAATGCTCGTAAAGTCTTGATGAAAACTGAACGATAACACAGTAGGAATGTATGCTAGACTTACGGAATCTAATATTCCCTGGCAGGTAGAAAGCCAGAAAAAGGTGCGCATTCTTGGACTTCTTTGTCAAATCTTTCGCCCCAGTGGTCCTCGCTCTGTATGCGAAGGCTACCTCAACATTTACAAAGTCGCCTTCTTCCGCTTCTAGGCCCTCTGCGACGTTCTCATCTTCTGCCTCCTCCTCCTGCTCGTCTCCTTTGGAATCTCCATGCGTACTGTTCGGGCCTCCTTCACCTGAATCACTTGACTTCATCTCCTTAGTGTCTTCACCTTGACCGGTCCCCATCCGATCATTATTCTGCCCTTGGTCGCCAGACTTCTGCTTCCCGTCTACAGAGACCGAATGTGCGGCAGCACCTGTACGGACGTCAGTGAAATAGCCTTGACTTCGATATAATAACAAGTACCGGTTGGCAACCACCGTACACCTAGGATACGGACCGCTTCGCTTCCCTGTCCAAGGTCTTCCACGCTGATCATGCGAACAAATTTGGGAAGGGATGCTTGCATAACGTCCTCTAAAGTATCTGCCAGGCTAGTAAACAGATCAGGATTCACCAAAGGCCAGATTGCAGCCAAAAGAAAGTTCAGCCATTGCGTAGATTCAGGCGTGGGCTCATCTTTGCCGTCACCATCCGGTGGCCGGGCCGCTTCCCAAACCTCGTCTTGCCATACATCTTTAACCTTGTTTTTCAACCATCCTTGCAGAGCCCAGATGACACCAGTGCCGAGGCTTGACCCGACAATAACCAAAGTAAGGGACGGTAACAGGAGTCTAAACCATGACTCTGCTCGCTCTTCGGAGTTCCTTTGACTAGGTCGGAGTAGTATCTGGCTCATGATCAAGACCAAGAGCATTACTGCCAGAACAAGGCCAAGTCCCACCGTGACCGCAGTTTGATATGTATTGGCGAGCTCGGCGCACATGGCATCGAATTTAGGAGGGGGAAAAAGCTTTTCCATGCCTCTATGGGCATTTTGCTCCTCTTCCGTCTCCTTGACTAGTTGGCTTTGGCTCTTCGTTGCACTCGTCGACGATCGGGGTTCGGATCCGGCGGGGGGCAGGTTCTCGGGGGCGTTGTTGAGCTCGCCTTTATTGGAGTCGTGGATGGTGACTGGAAGATGGGTGACCGGATCTGTGACCTCTCGCCCGGCATGCTCTTCTTTTCGATTCTTCATAGCCTTTCGCTTCTGTCTCGGATCCAGCTCTGCTGCCATGCTCTGAGGAGTGGCGTGGTCGCTGCCATGTTGCCTTTCTACCCCTCTCTCACCTCCGCTGCCTTGCCTCGCCTGGCCGTCTTCATTGGGCCCATTGGCGTAAGAGCGATCAGGTCCGTCCCAATTCGTTTGCTCCGCATTGAGATTTGTGCCCCCGTATGGCTGTCCGCCTACCTCATTCTCCCGACTACCATCCGGCACGGTTGGCGCTTTTTTACGTTCCTCTTGATGTTGCTCATAGCGTTGGATAGTCGGCACTGGATGATGTGAAGTGTAGGGACCGCCGAACTTCCTCTGAGATGTATCCGTGTCATCTTGTTGAGCTGTTGCCATCTCGTATCAGGCTGTAGATTAGTGTACGTCGTATGACGCCACTCATGAGTTTATAATGCTTCTTTGAGGCAGAACTACAGGGCTGTTAGCATCGGTCGAGTCGCGTAAGTCTCTCAGATAGGATGATTTGCAACGCAATGACTGCAATAGCACGTTTCAACATATTGATATGTATGGCAGACTTATGTACAAGATCGAACACAATCGCTGGAGTGCATTGCTCAAAGCTGGGCCGAGAGTGTTTGGAAACCTGCTTACTGATGCGCTTGTCTCGAAACAATTGATTCTGTCAAGGTAAAGTACCTTGCCCGCCTTACGTACCACTCAAGATCCCCACGTCATATCCCTGTTCATGGCATCGACGGTCCAAGGGTGATTCGATAGCCAGACCTTGCATGAGATATGAATCTCAAAGAAGAAATCACAAGAGTGCTGGACTAAGCAACTCCTATATCTATGGAGTACTTCGTAGTAGATGCCTCTGTAGAATGTGTCTGCAGAACAATGATGAAAGCAATGTACAAAGTACCCAAGACCGAGAGCCAAGAGCCACGACGCCACGACGCCACGGAAGTTCCCACGAATGGTATTTGTATTGCCGAAGAATGGCAATACCAATGCCTTCCTCTCCTCCTAGTCACTATGAAGTCCTGGGATTGCCCTATTCATCTAGGGTTCAATTGGCTACCCGAGATATCAAGACAGCATACCGACGGACACTTCTACAGCACCACCCCGACAAGCTAGACAAGCTAGATCTACCACAAACGAACCACCTGCGCTCGACAATCAGCACAGCGAAGTACACGATCGATGACATCTCCCTGGCCTACAAAGTCCTCTCCGACCCAAGAGCAAGGGCTGAATACGATCGTGAACTACGTGTACGGCAGCCAGGTCCGCAGCACAAATTTGCAGACGTAAACGCTCAAACAGGGCTTGAGATATGCGACCTAGATGACCTTGACTGCGACGAAGGACAGAATGTCTGGTATCTTGGGTGTAGATGTGGGGAGGGCAGGGGCTTCACGGTGACGGAGGAAGAATTGGACAGGGAAAAGGAGCATGGCGAAGTAGTGACAGGCTGTCGGGGCTGCAGTCTGTGGCTGAAGGTTCTGTTCCAGACTGCGTGAGGCAATTGCAGAAGAAGGTGAAATTGGCGCGATCGAAGTCTTCAGGACCACAGAGTTCCTGTTAGGGGCAAAGGAGCTCCTCTCATGGTGCGTTGAAGACGTGGTCCGCTTTGGCGGAGGGTTGTCGCAGCCTTCGCGCTGATAGAGGAGGCGTATTTCAGGTGCCAACAGGCACCGAATACAACTAAGAATACTAAGCGGTAGGCTCATACTTCTTCCTAGAATCATATTGCAAGTCGCTCACCATTCCCAGCACAAGCAAGAGCCCAGATACAGCTTCATGCCCAGCCGACCAAATGGCTCATGTCAAGGCATTTCAGCCACTTCACTGCTCATTTTGGGCGCAAGTAGTTTCCGTAGGCTTGGTCCTGACCTCGAGCCAAAATATCACAGACTTCTCGTCAATCACTTTATACAGATACCTGTGTAATGTTTATTTGCTGTACGTGTAGTCCACAAGGCTGAGCCAATCGCCAATGCCAAGACATCAAAACGCAGCAGCGCCGCAAGTAAATACTCGACCTGCACAACATATCAACCAGAATAATCGCCTTCATTTCAACATGTCTAAAACAATCGACATAAACTCCGCATCACACTTCCAAGAACTGATACAGTCATCAACAATAGTAGTAACAGACTGTGAGTCTGCATTGCACCCACCTTGCCCCACCATCACTGCAGCCTGCTTTACCACATGCGAAGATATCTTCGTGGCCAGTACAAACTAACTGCCGAGACTCGCATACGCAGTCTACGCCGACTGGTGCGGCCCATGCAAGCAGATTGCCCCCGTCTACGAACAGCTCTCCGCGCGGCTCTCGCGCCCGAACAAGATCGCCTTCGCCAAGGTCGACGTGGACAAGCAGCAAGAGGTGGCCAAGAAATATGGCATCACGGCGTGAGTCTCGCCCCTCCTCCCCTCCTGCCCTCGGTCTTCCGTCCCGCCGAAGCCAAACACTGGTCGTCTTACTTCGCGCAGGATGCCCACGTTCATGATCTTTAAGAACACACAGATCGTCTCGACGGTCCGCGGCGCCGACCCGCGCAAGCTGTCCGAAGCCGTGCAGAAGCTGGCCGCCGAAGCGGACTCCAACGGCTCGACGACATCAGGCGGGTTCGGGGACGCTGGCGGCAGCGGTGGCGCGACGTGGCTGGGTGCGGCTCTGCCGAAGGGCTACGTGGACGTGACGGACCAGGTGGACATCAAGGGGTTGGATCTGCTAAACTCGGACAGCGAGCTGGGCGGCGCGAGGACACTGTTTGATGGGAGCAAGCCTTCTGGGAGAGGGGGCGCCGTGGCCGAGGAAGGAAAGGCGAAGGGTAAAGCTGGGGAGAGTGCGGGGAGTAAAGCGGACTGGGTGGAGAGCGATACGGACGAGCAGCTTATGCTCTACGTGCCGTTCCAATCTACGCTGAAGGTTCATACGATACAAATCACGTCCTTGCCTCCGAAGGCTTCGGAGGAGGGTGGAGATGACGAGGTGCCGATGCGGCCGAAGACGATCCAGGTCTACTCGAATCGAGCGCATGTGCTTGGGTTCGAAGAGGCGGAGGATATTCCGGCGACGCAGAGAGTCACGCTGGGTCCGCGGGATTGGGACGAGAAGACGGGGACGGCGAAGATTGAGCTGCGCTTCGTTAAGTTTCAGAACGTTACCTCGCTGGTCATATTTGTTGTGGACGGTGATGGGAGCGGGGAGAAGGTTCGGGTAGATAGGCTTAGGGTCATTGGCGAGACGGGCGAGAAGAGGGAGCTTGGGAAGCTGGAGAAGATCGGTGACGAGCAAGGGGAGTAGAGCGTGCATACACTGAGGCGCCGAGGAGCGGCACAGGCAAGGTTACAAGACTCATCACGATAGAGCAGCACCAACGGCGTTGTTTCTTTCCACAGATAGAAACCATCATATCATAACATCCACCTAAAGACCTGCCGAACACCAATGTGACATCCAGCCCCCATTTACCAACAACCCGAACCTAACCAAAGTCCCACATCCCTCTTTATAAATTATTTGTCCAGACCTCCCTCCCAGCCCAATCCCCACCACCGACCTTCCGGCCAGCTCCCCGACCCGACCACAAGAGCAGAGACAAGGGAAGGGAAAAAAGAGCGCAGGAAAGGCACGTCCAGCGTGCAATATCATCAATCTGTGGCGCGACTGACACTTGGAAAGAATACATCACTGACAGGATGTCCAGGCAACACGGGTATGTTTGTAAAGTCGCGCCGCCGCACGAAGAAAGAAAAAGAGAAGAAAAGAAGAAGAAAAGCGAAATCGAGGTGTGGGTGATAGATATAGTGCTGCGTAAGCGAGGCGAGTGAAGGGGGGCTCTGCGGGAGATTACTGGTTGGCTGGGAAGAAGGATTTTGCGGCGCTAGGGACTGGGTCGATGGATATGCGAAGGTGGGCGAGTTTTTTGGCTCGATATTGGGCTGGTGATGAATGAGTTTACATTATAATAGGAAGAGGATGAATGCCTGCCTCCGTGTGAGGGGGGCTTGATTTCGACATGACACTTTCTGAAGCCCTTCTCATAGTGTTCTGTTGTTGTGGTACACTAGGTGGGACGCCCGTTGGGGGACGCAGAGATCCAAACGCAACGGGTCGACGGTCCTCGTATATATATCCTGTGGGTTGTGGTACAGCAGTACTGGAGAGAGGCGTGCGGGCAGTTCGTTCTTGATTTTTATCTTTGTGTTAGGCCTTGAGTTGGAGGTCAAGAAGCAGCCCGTGGGGCGAGATACTTCCAATACGGCCGCATATGGTTGACGATACATGGGGACAAGGATGTTGTATTCCTTCAGTTCGCTGTTGTGGCCTGTCATTACGTTTGCGGCCTTCCGGCCTTCTCGTTCCAGCCGTCTTGGTCTGCGTTTACAGGTTATAGCACATCAGGGATCACTTCCAGCACGGCATCGTTTCGAGCTATTCTTGAGCTCTTTCCCCTCGCTATAATATGATTCGGTTTCGCTTTGGCCTTACTATTGGCACGACGAGTGCCACGTTAGGAGCATTGCAGCAATTTTATCTATCTATGTTACATCAAGACATAGGAGCTTAGTCCATGCCCTTGAACGCCAAAATATCCTGTCGTCCATTATGATCTTCGTCCCCATTCCGTTTCCTCCTCTTCTTCCTCCTTCGATCCTTCTGTTGCTCTTCGCTAGTGTCACTGCCGTCCGTGTCGCTATCATCTCTATCACTATCGCTGGCTCCACTGCGCTTTGCGGCCACACCATCTGTTTCCTCCTCGTCCTCATCCTCCATTTTCTCGTGCCATACCTTAATAGTCTGACCGCCACCACTGATCATCCTCCCCCCAACATCGAAGCCCAAACTCACCACACTCTCCACCTCATCGTGCCGCACTTCTCCCACAACTTTATTCGGCCCCAATCTCACAAATTTCACCCTGCCATCCCCCAACCCAACCGCCACCATCTTCCCTCCCGGCCCAACACCATCAGGCACCACCGTGATAGTATCAAGACTCTCCCCGCTCGCCGTGCCGCGGTCCACAATAATCCTCTCGTCCTGATCGTCCCACACCCCTCTCTCCCACAACGTCAACACACCCCCGCCACCACCCACCAGCACCTTCTCGCCCTTGCTGCGCCCAAGCTTGGCCGAAAGCCCTCCCACGAAAACGGAGCTGAGCAACTCTTCCTCCTGATCCTCGCTGCGCACCAGGACCCCTCTGCGTAAGTCCGTGACCGCCAGCGTGCTCCCGCCCGTCGTGACCCACTGCTTGCTGAAGCCACTGGTGCTCGTATCGCTCGGGGGCAGCGGGGTGAGCGAGGAGACGTAGTCGTCATGCGGACGGTGCGTCTGTTGCGGCTTCGAGCCCGAAAAGCCCTTCTCGCGCAGGTCGTAGAGGTGCAGTGCGGATGAATCCGTTGCGAGGAGCAGAGTCTGCGGCGTCAGGGCGTGGAGGAGGGATGGCGCGTCGACGTCAGAATTGGAGCTATCCTCTTCCGTTAGAATTAATGCAATGCGATACGCATACGTTGTAATGTTCAATTTACATACCGATCGCGCACAATCGCTATCTTGGAGCTCACCTGCCCCGTTTGAGTCGACGCCGCTTTCACCAGGCCGTCGGTACCGGCCGAGAAGACAGTTTCGCCATCATGGCTGAAGTTCACGCATCGGCAACTCCCTTTATGCCTTCGAGTGCGCCATGGCATCTCGATCTGGCCGAACCCGTTCTCCGACGCCGACGTGCCATCCTCGCTGCTCTCGCTGGCTACGTCGGGTAAGCGAAAGGTCTGGACATGGCCGGACGAAAGCCCGACACAGAGGACGGGCTCTGTAGGATGCAGGCCCTGGGCGAAGAGGTCGGAGGTGAGCGGGAGGGTGCAGATTGTGTCGAACATCACATCGGCCTCCGGCTGATTGGTCGTGGAGCTCTGTCATGCATAGGTAGGGTTTCATGAAGGACGGAAAATTCCGCTCTTGTGTGGAGCGTTTCAATGCGAAGGGGCTAGCAAGGTGGGTGCGAGTCGATGGTCTCTTAAAATCATTTAAATCACTTCAACGTTGTAAAGGCATGATTAATATTCCCCCTGCATGAAATCCGTCGAAAGTAAACATCCATATATCACCTACTCAGATAAGTTCAAGGCTACCCTAATCCAAACCAGCATAACAAAACAACCCCAGCCTCAAGTCATTGCCAAATCAACATTTCACCCTGATCAAGGGCGGACGGGGGTACGCCGCTGCCGTTTCGACTGCCTCGGCGGCTGACCGTTCACTACTACTGCTATATTTCCGCGCTTTCTTTTCGGAGAACGTAAGTGGGGAGGATTCAGGAAATCGTCGTCCACGATATCCTCATCGTCATCGTAATCGTCGCCTTGCGGTCGCGTTCGCTTTTTGCGGCCTGGGCCGCCCTTGTCGTCTCTTTTCTTCCCGTTGTCTCCTTTAACAGTAACGGGCTTGGCTCCTCGTTCTTTTCCATCATCACCCTTACCCTTGCCAGCTTTACCATTAGTCGCCCTACTACCACCATCTTTCGGCTGGGGTCTAATGCCAGTGGCCCCTTTTCTCTGATAATTGTTTCTAATAACGCTTATTTCTTGATTGGTGAGCCTCTTGAACCCCTCTGGCTTAATGTTGTGTTTCTTTGCGTGTGCAGCAATCGCCTATGCCAGAAGAAATATCAGTATCTGACGATTCCGCTTGGACGGGACTCTTTACCTCGGATTTGGCGGAGCTATATCGTACGGCACATGTTGGGCAGTACACCCAGTGTCCATACCGCCTCGTTCTATGGTCATCTTTCCTAGGCACCTCACGGCCATCATTGCTGCTGGGAGCATCTATGCCGTCCTGATCACCGCCCTTGTCACCATCATCGTCGCCGCCATTGTCGCCGCCATCGTTCCCACCCGCGTCACCTCCCGCATTTGTGCCATCGACTCCGCCATCTCTGCCCTTGTCCCCACCATCCAGGGCTGAAGCAGGCTTGCGCCTTGGATGGGTTTTTGCATGGTCAATACACCCCTACAGAAGGTCAGCCTGGTGTTTCGTCGTAGTCGTGTCCGAGAATTACCTGATCGTCCAAGTGCGACAGATTAGCCCCACAGTCAGGATAATGACAGAAAACTTTAGCAGGCGGGGCTGGAGAGCTGGACCCATGGGTCTTCACGTGTTTTGTGATTGCCTACTTAACGTTAGCAGCGGTACAGATATCAATTGTTGATAGTTTACTTTAATGTTCGGGAAAGCAAGACGGTTGCTGAAATCGACTCCACAATCAGGACAGACTTCTGTATGAGCAACGGAGCCTCCACTAGGATGAGAGCTGTGAAGATGGCTTATTCGTTCCTAAATGGAGTCAGTAAGCACAGTAGAAACCTCACGGAGCAAGGTTTCCGGCGTCTTACTTGAACACTCCAAGTGGTCCAGATCCTTTCGCAAAATGGACACCGCTGCACTTGATCCTCTTTATGTTTGGCATAATGAGCCTTGACCTGCAGAGAGTCAGCGGTCTGACCAAGGTTAAGGGCATTGATGGCCCATACGTCTGAGTAACCGGGCTTGAATGTGGCTTCACATATGCGGCAAGATCCTTCCCGCTGCAAGAGTTCGTTCTCGGCACGCCGGTGGCTTGTTTGCAGCCGTTCAATCTCGGAGAGGGTGAGAACACGGGCGTATAAGGATGGCAGGTCGAGCCCGCCTTGAATCTCTTGTTCGAGGCTTGGTCCATATCTTGGAATGGTAATTTCGCCCGAATCCTTACCGTATATTGACTCGGGACCCAGTCGAGAAGCAAGTTTCGTATCATAGTCTTTGAACCTCTCCTCGCTCTCCTTTAGCCACTGAGCATCATTTTCTAGGTGGAAGACGTCAGCTAGTTTTAAACGATCAGAGACGTCAGGCTATCAAACCCTCTTGCTCCTTCTTTTGTATGGCAAGTTCTTCGGGAGTCTCCGGCGGTAGCTTGTCGGCGGCCATACGCACCTCATCGAAAGTACATCCGTCAGGCTCCTGTCGCGGCGTCAGCACAAGCGCAAAGCCTTATTGGGTGTCTCATTACCAGGTCAGGAGGATATATATCGATTTCGGGATCATCGATCTTGTAATAGACATTTGTGCGGAATTCGTCCTCACTCACGGTGTTGTTCCAATATAAGTTTTCGCCCTCGGAAGTATGCCTATGCACCCTAATCTTGATCCCGGCTGCGTTCCTTTCTGGCTCAACGCGTGTTAATATCGATGCAACTCTGGCAAAATTCGCACCAGTCGGATTGGTTCTGTGGTCCCAGAGTTCGGATGTTCGACTTGAACCTGTGCCGTCGTTGACGCGGATCGAACCCGGCTATACGAGCATTACTAAGTGAGCTCTCAAGACTTTTGACGAAGTGGTAGCTTACGAGCTCTTTGTAAATGTAGACGCTTCCATTTTGCTCGATCTTTTCTCGGAACTCTGCTACAAAATCTTGTGCAGTCTCCGTGTCACTCATAACATCGGCACTGACCGTAAAGTACTGGTTATGTCTCCAAGCTGCCTCCGTTGGAAACACTCGAATAGTCCAATCATGGTCCAATGGTCTATACAACTCGTGAACCTGTTTTAGGATTCTCTGCGCCGTAAATGGGGCTGTCAGCTCGAGGGCATCCGATCTGGCCGGTCGGATTAAGGTGACCTTGTCAACGCTAACTCCATGTCTAGGTGGCTGCGGTATGGAAAAAGGGGTTCTCGTGTTTTCAGGCGCTGGATCTTGGGTTGTAGGCCTGGTTGGACCGGTGGGCTTTGAAAGAGGCTGGGTTGCAGGCACGAGTGGTTCGGTGGGCTTTGGAAGAGGCTGGGTTGGAGGCACGGCTGGCACCGGTGGGCCCCGAGGAGGCTGACCTTGTCCAGTTGTGGTCGGAGGAACGCCGGGCCCTGGTTTTACCACAGGACCTCTGCTGGGGTCTTTTGGAATGGGGTCCTTTTTTTGGTCAGTAACAACATCGCGGGAGGGTACTTGATTACTCACATGGAAGGGGGGGTGGGCGGCCTCATAGATCTGAACCTCAATTGGGTCTGCTCTCCCTTTGTTTTCTTCTGTCAAGCGACGAAGTATCGCTTGTACCCGTGCTTTGACTGCTGCATCATCCCCATTCCGAAGGTCAACATCGTGTGAACCCTCACCCTGTATGACCAACGTGAACCTGATGCCCTTGCGGCTTGTCTCGGGAAATAGGAAAGATATCGCTTTTACCATGACCTCGCTCGGGTAACCAAGCTGACTGTGTCCTGCAGGTGCATCGACCCACCTAACGGCTAGGTACCCATAACCAATGCTCTTGTGGTTTAGTTTGATACTACTGCCTGTGTATTGGCTTCTCTTGAAAGATTGGGTCAGATCACCACTGTGGCGTATTCGGAAACCGCAGGTATGTGTCGCGAGCAGTGGCTTGATCGTTGCCTCAAACGTCCTCTGGCCGCCCTCCATATCAATATTGACTGCCTGTATATTAGCAGCATCGGCTTTCTTGATGTCAACCCAAAAATTTAGTCCTGCACCCTTGTCGATAGAGTTCGGTAGCAGTCTCTTAGCTGTTGCGAGAAATGACTCATAAGTCATTTCGTAAAGGTACAGTCCACCATCGTCACCCTGAAGTAATACTCGAGATGCTGAAGCTTTGGAGTTCTTAGATGGAGCAAACGCATTTTTCAAGCCTACGTCAGGCTCTGACTCCGGCGCTGGTTCGTCAAGTGCTGATCCCACGATGTCGAAAGGATCCGCGATTCCGGAGCGATGAGGCGGCTCTCGTTGTATGTACTCTTCTGGTATTGGCTTGCGTACTATATCGCTATAAGCAAAAGTAGTAGTCAGTCTAATCGGGATGAGGAGAAACATACGGCGAATCATGGGCTGCCCATAACTCCTCTGGTCGTAGAAATCCAGAAACTCAAGAGGTTCTTCCTTGTGGTACACTAGCTGCCCTCCAGCAAGTCCGGAATTCTCATCTGCATTATGTCCAGGGTCCCAGTTGCTTGGATCCTCGCCCCTACACAAAGGCTCGTTACCTTTCAGCGGGCTCACAGGACGACCGAACTGCTGTTGGGTAAGCTTGAAGGAAACAGTTGGGACGGCAGTCTTCAATATGGCATTGTAGCTTTGACTTCCGGCGTCGTCTCCGTGAATAGGACGAAGCACTGGGGAAGTGCGCGGCGCGGTAAGCTCAGCATGTTTTGCGCCCTCATCTCGTCGGTATTGGGCTAAGAAAGTCTTCAAGCTATTAGCATCCCGAAGGCGCGTCTCCCATTCCGCCTCAGCCGCTTCCCATTCTGGGTCTCCAGGTTGCGGTCCGCACTGCCGCGAGCCCTCCGAAATACCATTGTTGCTTGAATTCCAGACCAAACCAGCAATAGATCCTTGAGTAGCCCACCCCGACTCTGATGAAACGTTGTTCGCAGTTCGAGTCGAGAGTGCAGGACGTACGCTGCGTTTCGGATTTAGTTCTCGATGATGCTTCCCTCCTGGCATCCACGCATTCTCAACCTTTTGATCCGCAGAGTTCGACTTGACAACTCTGGAAGTAACTCCATTCAACTGTCCCTCCTGCTCCTCCTCAGCGAGGACGGCTGGAAGACGCTCATTGAAAACAGCCTCCCAATCTATAGGTCTTCGGGCTTGCAGTGGATCCGGATCAGTTCCCCTTTGCCAGAAATGGTAGGTTGGTAGTTCGTCCCGGTGCACGGAGATATAATATAGGTTTGTCTTGTCTTTCACTTCGTCATCCATGTCCTCGCTCTCGTCAGATAAGTGATCCGTCACGAAGTCGTGGTCGTAGTCTAGGTAGATATCGGCAGTTTGAGGGTTGACCATGTCTTCCCCAAAGTTGTCCGCTCGAGTAATTTCGCCTTCTCTAAGAAACTTGGTCAAATGTCCCCTTCGGGCATCTTGGATCATTTTTGCCGTCGGGCGTAGTTGAGTGCTCCTCCGTGGGAGCCTGCGCCGGCCCATTTCGGTCAAGAAGTAAGTTTGGCGAGTTTTCTGGACGGCATCCCGAGCAACTTTGGCTCGTGGTTTGAGCCCGATCTTCCGTACACGCCGGCTACCGCCCGCGGTCGAAGGAGGTGTCGAAGACGGTGATTGCGAAGACCACGGGTTGAACACATTTATGATCTTCTTTAACCTTGAGCTGGAGGAAGACGAGTTCTGTGAATCATGGCTTTTGTGTCTAGACAACATGCTGTATGAATTAGACTCTTCTCCTTCGTTTCTTAAGTTTATTGCGGAAGACATCTCGTCGTCGCCTCTGTTGGCAGCGCCCTGGAAGAGACGTAGAGCTCGGCAAAGCTAGTACCGCGTATAAGAGGAGTACGTTAGCTAAGAAAGTAGAGCCCGAACGGTGTAGAGTATCTTTCTTTATTCCTTGAAGTATCGAGAATAATCCCTACTCTTCAAAGGAGAGCCGAATGCGGCGACGGATCAGTCGCTTATTGTACGCTGAAGAATAAGGAATGCATCTCGAATGTTTCCGGTGTTGGTTCCCTATTGTGCCTCGAGGAGACCACCGAGCTGCACCCATAACGAAAACCATTGTGCAATTGTCTGAAAACAACTAAGTGCCAATTCTTCGGTATCGAGTTGACGTTTCCGGCTCGGTTGTGGCAGTAAGGAATGCAAAACTTAGCCAGACGTGCGAAGACTGAAGAGCCGTGGGAAATAAGACTTTATCAAAAGATGGGGTTCTTCATAATAACCCAGAACGTCGAGCGACTGTGTCAAACAAGGACGAGCGTACACTAAAGAAACAACTCTTGATGTGGAAAGTCCGAACGAGGACGACGAGTCGATTGGTCATAATACCAACCACCTCAAAGATCACAGACACAAGCTGTTAGAGATCAGAGAAATTAGAGAGCCGAGACTGCTACCTAGGTAGCCATCTCACACGAAAGAAACGTAACGTAGTTGGGTAGTGGTGAGAGTCCACACCGAGTGGCATTTGCATGTAGATTCACCCAATGACCCTACTAAGGGCGGCGATCATAGCGAAGAGACTTAGCAGATTCTCAAAATCAATGGTGATCCTTGATTGTTGCGCGGCAATGCTCGTCCATATCATGGAGTTACAATGATAAAGAGATCGTGAAACGATTTCGACAGTAGGAGGATACCTTACGTGAGCAGACAACGACCGCTCAAACCCTATCTGATCTTCCGTAACGTTAGCTGGAGTGGGAGCTGCCCACCCCCCTCCCTCCATCCAGCATGGGCCTCGACGCCCTCTTCCCCACCACCATTCTCCGACACTACAACCACCATCTACCCCTCCTAGCCGCCGGTCTCGTCTCCGTAGCCTGCGTCCTCGCCCTGCGGCACTCCACGCACTCCACCTCCTCCGCCTCCGCCCGGAAATCCCAGACCGTCATCCGCTCTCCGCGAGCCACCCTTCTTCCCCAGCTCTCCGAAGAAGAGAGCGCAAATCTACCCTACCCGCCTGACGCTCTGCCCGGGGCTCGGGATATCACGTCGCCGTACGGCACGGTGCGGGTCTATGAGTGGGGTCCGGAGCGCGGAGGGAAGGTTCTGTTGGTGCATGGCATTAGCACGCCTTGTGTTGCGTTAGGTCTATAGCCTTTGTTTCGATGTTGTTCTTTGAACTGTGACCTGCTGGTTGGCGAAGTGGGGGTGAAATTGTACTGACGGCGTGGTCGCGTTCAGGGGGAATTGCGAAGGGCTTGGTAGATGAGGGCTATCGCGTGATGCTTGTAGGTTCGTTTCACAGCACTGAATATCAGACCTCGCTGGCGCTGCATTCTACAATGTCCAAATTGCCTCCTCTGCGTATCTGAGCCTGGCACTATGCTATGAAAGAATTGGTATAGAAGACCGGAGCCTGACCGACGACCTAGACCTATTCGGCCGAGGCTACTCCGACACGCCCCACGACCTCCCCCACGACGCGCGTCTCTACGCCAGCGAGCTCCTCATCGCCCTGACCTCCTCACCCCTCTCCTGGACCGGCAACTCGTCCGGCAGATTCGCCCTAGTCGGCTACTCCTTGGGCGGCGGGATAGCCGCAGCCTTCACCAGCTCCTTCCCGCACCTCGTCTCTTCCCTCATCCTCCTCGCCCCATCCGGCCTGCTGCGATCGAGCCACATCGGCAGGACGAGCAAGTTGCTGTACTCCACCGGTCTTGTGCCGGAGAGCTTGCTCGAGTATCTCGTCAGGAGAAGACTCGAAAGCGCACCAGCGAGCCCGGCAAGCGGGTCGGCGGCCGAGCAGAGGACCACGGCGCCTGCAGCAGCGGTCAAGGGGGAGTTACCTAAGCAGGAGCCTTCGACCGCCACAGGGCTGTCGGCAGAGACTAACCCTCAACCCGCCGTGGCAGCAGCCGTGGTTCGTCCTCCTTCCGCACACCTACACTTGCCGCAGCGACATGAACACGAGAACTAACACCGCACGCGAACAGCAATGGCAACTCAAGTTCCACGCTGGCTTCATCAAAGCCTTCATGTCCAGCATCCGCTACGGGCCCATCTCGGAGCAGGACGACGACTGGAGACGGATCGGCCGCAGACTGGCGGCGCAGAACGCGACGACGGACGAGGATGTTGAAGACGCTGGGTTGCAGAACGGCAAGGTGCTCATCGTCTGTGGAGAACAGGATGCGATCATCGTCCGGGACGAGCTGATGGAGGACACGACGAGGGTCTTGTTAGGGAATGTGGATTTCAGGAGTGTCGATGCGGGGCATGAGTTCCCGATCACGAGGGCGGGCGAGGTGGTGAGGTATATTACGGACTTTTGGAGTGGCCCTGGCTAGATTCTGGGCAAACATATAGATTATCAGTTAGGGTAGACGTTTGTAAGTTGAGAGAACTCTCTGCTAAAGGTCGGCCGTCGATAAGTACTTCCTACCTTGCGCCATCCGCGACCAAACATACTTAGTCCCTGAAACCGAGTAGGTGAGATTCCTGGCTACTCAGACAACTTCCAAACTTCGCAATCCAGCCTACAGAGGCTCTAGTACAAACATTGATGAGCTATCCTATTCCTCCGAATACGATAGTATCGATTTACTCTAAACGGAGATAGACATCGAACTAGAGTACACAACGCCCCCCAGCCAATCCCTCCTCCCCTCAGCATCCCCTCCCTTCCCCTCCTTCGTAGACGTGGGATTTACTGCTGGGTACATCGACGAATAGTAGTACAGCTTGGAATCGAACGACTGGACGAAACAGACCAGTCGACAGCAGGACACTCTATATCGTTCTGGAGTGTATCAATCGGCCGAAGAAGATGGATCAAACTCTGAATCATTGATAGCGTATAGGCTGCGGCTGCCCCTAGTGGGTTGTCAACATCACGCAGCCTTCAGGGTGCCCAGAAGAAGCGGACGGGGCACACTTACGGGTCCATTTGCCGGAACAGGCGCCTCGCCCTGTTGCTGATAGTACTTGGTGTAAGGATTCTCTCCTCTGCGGATGGCAGCTTCGTCGACTTCGACGCCCGGGTGACCGTTTTCCATCATCAGCCGTCGGTTGGTGGAGGCTTCTTTGCCGTCTTCCGCGACTTTGGCTTTCATTACCGACTGGACTGAGAAGGGGCTGTTGGGGCGAGCGAATTACACGTGTCAGTGAAAGATTGCCCATTGAGTTTGCGTGGTGTTAGGACAATTCAGACGTTTTGGTGCGCAAGGGGAACAAGGGAATACTGGTTAAGAAGTCGATCGCTTTCAGAACAGACCGCTACTGGAAGTGCAGTAGAGAGGCATAGTAGCAAAGACCCGGAACTGCACATTCGGTAAAGAGTGGCTAAGGCACTGCTAGTCGGGAATATATGACAGTGGGAGGACGGCACTACCAAAGAAATACCGACAAAAGTTTTGGAAGCTCATGTAGTCTAAGGAAGTACTTACCCATTGACTTCGCGATCCAGAACCATATACTCTTTGGCAGCGTCCTTTGTCCCCCTCTCCAACAGATAGACCATGTAGTAGTGCGTCAAGTCTTTGATAACCAAAGGTGGGAGATGACTCTTCCGTCGGACATCGTCAATGACCTGCTTGATTCGTTGGTACTGGGTATGCTCTGTTTCAGCACTCGTAGGCTGCTCAAGCTCGAAAGTGAGATAGTTGATCCAGAATGGCCGGCTGTCTAGATACCAGTGTTGGTTCTTCTGGAAAACCTGGCGAGCCTCCTCGACCGATCCCTTGATCTTCCAGAGCAGACGGGCCCATTCGGCGACAAGAGCAGCCTTAGCGTAAATATCGCAGCTCGGCGAATCAATCTGGGTTTTGTAGACCTCAATCGCTGCGTCAAGCCCACCATGGCGACGTGATAGATTTGCTAACGAGATAACGGTCTCGATGTGACCGGGAAGGTTCAAAAGGATTGCTTGATGGATGTCCTTGGCAACCTCAACCCGACCAGACATCTCCTCAAAATAGGCATACTGAAGACGGATAGCTGGTCTGGAGATAGGCGCGTATAGCATGCTTGCCCGCTGGTAAACATTCCTGACTTCTTCTTCCTTGCCTTGCTGGGCGAGCATCCATCGCGCATACCGTGACCAGAATTCGTCGTAGTAAGCACAGGTCACCAAACACCGTTCGTACAGGAATTGCGTTCTGGAGTAGTCGCCCTCGACTTCTTCAAAGTCAAGGTACTTCCGCCAGTTAACGAGTTGTCCTTCATCCAGTTCGGTGACGTGGAAGTAGGGACGCTTGACTTCGGACTCGTAGGTCCATCTCTTTGTGGTCTCAGTTTGGGTTCTGGAAAATATCTCAAGATGGAAGTTGTCTATTCTTGTCCTCATCTCTCGTTCGATCTCCAGCTCTCCCCTCTCGGCCTTTACTTGCTGCGAGCCGGCTTCTACAGTGGTTGGGCCTTCGTTCTCAATCTCTGAGCGGAATTGAGCCAGCATATCAGGTGGGAGTAATTCTGTTAGGGGTCTGCTTTGCGCCAGCTGACGGTAGCGCTCGAAGTACCGGGCGTATTGATGCATAGGTATGTGTACAACGCGGTCGAGTATAGCAAATATCTTATCATAAGCTTCAAGACGTTCTTCAAACTCCAAGTATTTGTCCCAAAACGGATGTGCCAGGAAGTCTAGGCCGACACTACTCGCACCTCTCTCGAAGAGCCTGCACATCAAAGCGGTTAGTGAGCATACTAACCCAGGGGAAGGGAGGACAAGAGAGGAGAAAGGCAGAGAGGACAGCAAACATAGAGTGCGAGTGACTTCAGACTATCATCGATCTCCGCAAAAGTCCACCAAATGGTCTTCTCGAACGCAGAATATAATTTCTCGGAAGTGGTCAGGTGTGTAGCGAACGAAAAGAAAGCACCTGGGTGTCAAGTGTGAGAAGAAGTCTAGGTAGCTGGCAGTGACTGTCTCACCCGTCCACGAGCCAAGCTCGAAGATTCACTTTGCCTTTACGATTCCAGAGTCGTGCTGCAGACTTTGTGGTTATGGGAAGGAAAGCTGGTTTCCCTATACTTACTCTCGGATCACATCAGAGTCGTGACTAGTCTCAACTTTGAACGCGCAGTAGTTCGTCCATAAATCAACGGAGTTGGTGATACTGGCTACTCCTCGCTCGTAGACCATCTCTGCCGCCTCCGTACCCGCGATCGAGAACTCCAGGTCTGCGTATTTCTTCCAATATCCGAATAGTAGTGGGAACTTGGCGAGGAATCGATCATAGATCTCTCTGGTTGCTGCAATCGATTGTGGACTGGAATTGCGATTCAGGCCACCCTCCAACGATTCAGCTGCGCGAACTAGTTTTTCCCAGTTTTCAAAGTTGTCGGTATCTTCTAACTATAGAGAATGTCAGCCATTCTGTCCATGAGTGAGAGGAGAGATGCGAGAAGGACATTACCACTTCTGCATTGAGCTTCTTGAGCTCCGCATTCTCCTCATCCGTCCCGCCAAAACTGAAATCGGCCATTGCGGGCAACTACTTCACGAGACGACGTATACCAACAGGTGACGTTGTCGTAGCGTTCACCACAGATGTGCGCTATGGAATTCGAGAAGTGGACCTGATACAATAGGACTTGGAAGAGCTATGGGTCCGGTACCGTGGTTGTGAGGTGTTGAGTCCAGGAAATTCGTGAGGCGACGAACGTTCTGGGCTGGGACTACGGCAGACCATATCGTGCAAAAGAGGACTTCAGATAGTATATCCTACCTACTGCACATATGGGGGTTTATGAGCGAACACATGTTCAGCGCTTCATTGCATATGCCCAAAACTAGCATTGTTGATTGGACAATCACACTTATGAAGAAGTCACTCGTACAGCATCTACACTACTGCCAACCACCTTTCCCAGCGAATCCGCTGCTGTCCTCAATCTTCTTCTGTCCGCCGCCCTTTTGCGACTTCTGCTGCGCAGCCTCGTGCTTACGCAGCTCCTCTGGGACTCTGGAGATGGATGATTTCATCAACATCTGCTTGAGATCGTACCTAGTGAACATGTTAGTGGAAGGGCCAGATAGTTAGGAGCCATGGGAACGTACATCACATCGGCATCTTCGTTGCCAAGGAATGTGACCGCAATACCACTCTTTCCGGCACGACCAGTACGACCAATACGATGGGTGTAGCTCTCGATGTTGGTCGCCATGTTGAAATTCACCACCAGACTGACGTCCGGAACATCGATACCTCTGCCTGCAAGATCCGTCGCGACCAAGACATCAGTGCTACCGTTCCGGACCGAAGCCAAGGCAGCTTCTCTTTGCTCTTGAGTTTTACTTCCGTGTAGAGTAACCGCTGAAAAGCCCATGTGCTTGATATCTCGTGCAACGGCATCGCAGTTGCGCTTGATATTAACGAAAACGATAATAGGAGGCTGGAACTCCCGGGATGAAAGTAGTTCGGCGAGACGTTTCTTCCTCTTATCTTCCCCAGCGACGAATTCTACGCGCTGCTCGACCGTCTCGACCGCCTCGCCAACATTGCCTATCGTCACGATTGCAGGTCTGCGTAAGTACTTCCTGGCAATGCGTTCGACGGCTGCAGGCATGGTGGCCGTGTACATCATCGTCTGCCTGTACCGGTCTTTGCCACCGAGGTGCTGGCTCATCACAACAGCGTCTTCGGCCTCTTCGGAATCTGGTTTCATGTTTGCCACCGGAAGAGCATCGAGGATCTTGTTCACAGGCTCTTCGAACCCAAGATCAATCATCCGATCCGCTTCATCCATGATAACGTAGCAACACTGCCCTAGGACGAGTACCCTACGTTCAATACAGTCAACCAGACGGCCCGGAGTGGCTATAATAATCTCGGCTCCATCCCGTAGATTGTAGGCTTGTTCCTCAAGGGAATGACCGCCGACAATACTGACACATGTGAATCCTAGAGGAGTGGCGAATTTCTTCGCTTCAATCTCGATTTGCTGAGCCAATTCACGAGTCGGTGCTAGGATGATTGCATACGGCCCATCGTTCTTCGTCGCCTCGTTGAGTACAGGTAGCTCGGAAATATAGACAAGTAATGGAAGTAAAAATGCCGCCGTTTTTCCAGAGCCAGTGACAGCAACCCCAATGAGATCACGCGATTGTAAAGCAATTGGGATGGCAGCACGCTGAACAGCGGAGGGCTCAGTGTATCCTACCTGGTCCACCACGTCGAGAAGGCGCTTGGGCAGACCAGATTCGGCCCACGACCTCATAGGATTCGGTATAGCTCCACCCTTCGTGCTGATGTTGAAATCTTCTTTAAATATTCGCCAGTCCCTTTCCCGCATGTGGTCGAGCTTCTTTTCACTCCAGTGCTTGTCAAGTGAATTTCGTCCGCCCTCTTCCTTTCTCCTCCGCTCCATTTCCATCATCTCCCGTGCTCTGGCTTTGCCGGCCTCAGGGTCCCGTTCCTGTAAAGCCTTGGCATATTTCTGCGCAGTCCCGTCGGCAAGATCTTCGGCAAAGCCACCAAGTCGACCGCGACCGTAGAAATTAGCTTCTGCACGCGCCTGGTAGAGAGGGTTGTAGTCCGGACTCGTGTCTTCTTCGGTATTCCACTCAAAGTTGAACTTCCTTTCCGTCGTCCGGCGCCTCTTTTTCTTGGCAGAGAAGGTGGATTGGTTCTGATCCGCACCCATGTAGCGTTGTCGAATAAGCGCAGCTTGAGCTTCTTCAGAGACTGGTCGCTTATCGTTCTTACTGACAGAGGGACCATTGACTGAAGGTTTTGGAGGTGGTGGAGGTGCCATATCGTATCCTTTGTTGGGCAGTGCTGATCGCATCGCCGCAGGTCCGGTCGGTATCTCACCTTGCCTTAGGGCCCGAGGACCTGTCGGTATTGTTGATTTCCTATCCCCGTTCACCCCATTCGTTACATGTAGAGGCTGAGCATGGCGCATCTCCCCAGGCTGAGAGTTACGACGACGTGATGAGTCAGTCGTGCCATTCAGAGTCGGCGTAGCTAAGGCCTTTCCGGTATGGGCCTTTTGCTTTGCTTCTTCGACCTCTTTTGCCCGCTTTTCTAGAGCCAGCTTCTCCCTCTGAGCTTTCGACAAGAATTTGGGCTAGACAAGCACATAACAGTCAGTAGCTGGAGTAGAATCTAAATCATGACACAGGGTGAACCAGAGATCCTTCAGCGATATATAATTTCGAGTCAAGCTCACCTTTGCAGCTGCCGCATCAGCTTCCCTCTTCTTGCGCAATATCTCCTCGATACTGAGGGGCTTTCGTTCGGAGGAATTGCTCCATCCCGCTTTCCTCTTTTTGTTCTCAACCGGGGGCGGAGGTGGGAGATCGTTCGCATTTGATGGTGGAGGCGGCGGTGGTAGATCATCTGGGGGAGGTGGTGGGGCTAGCGAATCTGGTGGAGGTGGAGGGGGTGATGAAGGTCGCTCGAAAGCGTTAAGAACTGGGGATGGAGGTGGAGGCGGTACCAAAGCAGTGTCACCATTCCGCAGTTTTCCGATCATCTTGCTGTGAGATGGTCCTGTCGAAGATGATACACAAGCTAGGTGCTGCTTGTCGTTATCCCGTCTAAGGTAAGGAACTGATACGGTTACCGGCTACAACCACTGCCGTACAATGCAGCTATGTGCACCTTTTTATAACTTGGGTATTTAACCCTTCGGTTCACATATGAGACTGGCAAGATAAGACGTTGCGGTAGATTCTCTGAATGTGGCTTGTGTCGTACTCAATTAAAAATGTAGCAACGCCTCGCACAGTCTGCCGTTGTGAACTCCAATGCGACAGTTCTGTGCCGTCTCAATTATGCTGACACCATCAAAGGCCCTCAGTTCAATCCAGATTAGTGTTACAATGCTAAGATTCTCATAACAGACTCGTGTATCATTTGGGAAACTTCTTCCAACCACGACCATGGCCCCTCTGCACAGAAACGTCAGCACAATCCAGACGAACAGCCCCCTCATATTTAGAGTACTCACCTCCTTCCAAGTTTGTATCATCTTCGGCATCTCGAGCATAGCCTGCCGTCGTTTCTCCAATCTCCCCTTCAACGTCCTCTCCCAAGCCTTCCCCTTCACCTTCTGCCCAACACCAGTGCCCTTGACCCGCAGTCCGTTCTCTTCTCTCCTCCGTAACCTCTCCTCTGTTCCTTTCACCGTGAAAGGCAAGAGTCCTTCGACGCCGTGTTGCCGCGCCAGCTTCACGAGGTCTGCTTGCCGCCGCAATGAGAATATTGGGTCGTGCCAGTTGCCTGTTGCTGGATGTCGCTGTGATCGAAAGGGGTTCAACGCATCGCCGACCACCGAGTCCGTTTCAAGGCCATCATTCGATGTAGCGCTAGCGTTATCTGAGGTTGGGATTGGTACGATGCCAGCAGTTGCGGAGGAGGAGTTGACCGGCGTTGAGCTGTGCGAGGTGGACTGTAAGGCTGGAGGGGGATACCGAGCGAAAAACCGCATCAATCGTGGCGGCAAGGCTTGGGCAAGCTTAACATACTGGAGAGAAGAGGCCATTGTTGCAGGCAGAAGTTGATTCTTCCAGCCCTGTTTCGATCGAGGATTGTCGGGGCTGCTGACTCAGCATATAGCGGAAGCTCCCCGACTATTGAACGCCATGAAGCGCCTCCAGTGGCAAAAGTGTTGACACGCCGTCGAGTTTGACCTGTATTGTAATGCGTTACGACCAGGATACCTGGATGTCCTGAGAGGTTTTTCTGTCTCAAGCATGGCAAGAAACAGCTTGATCAGCCCCGCTTTTCAACGCAACCAAAGCTAGCAAGCAGTATTGCTAGGTATTCACTGTCATGGCTAGAGCTCACCAGCACACAACGTCTCAACAGACACCCCAAATCTCCACACACAACAACACCGCCCACACATCGAGAAGTATCTCCAGGAAGATGGTCATCGAACATGGGCCATCGTGATCTACCGTTGCAAGTACGAAAGTGACCACGACTGGAACCAATTCACTGTGCGCCTACGCCACCACATCCGACGTACACTTCAGATCTACAACGGACTGGACATGATGTCCAGCCTCAGCATCACCACCGTCTTCACGGACTAGTCTATCCTGGATGGCGCCAGCACGTCCGTCGTCCGCAAGCCAAGCAATGGACCGCCAGCTGACTTGGCAAAGAGCAAATTACTAATGGAAGTCAAGACTGCCTTATCATTATCATGTTTAATGACCCAAACTCCTACTCTATGATATGTGTAAATCTTGTCTATCTAACCTCTACCTTATAGAGTCGCAAGTATATGTGCGGCCTAGGCGAAAGGCTTAGTCAAAGTAGGGTCTTAACCCTATGAGGATCTGATATCCTTAAAGACGTCTCACTTATAACTTTGAACTGCAACGTACAGATCATAGTATTTTGCGTGTGGTCGTAGCGCCCGTGTGTAGTCAACGTAGTCAGAAGTGAGAAATCAAGAAATCAATAACTCCCACCCAACATGTGCACACGCACCGTACCCATCCAGAAGACGCTAGCCCTATCTTGGCCAACAAAGAAACCTTCAAACAGCGCGCCCAGCCTTTCCGCCCACCGCCCTCGTCACCGCCCTCCTCACCGCCCACATCAAACAATCACCATTCCAAGGTCCCAGCCATCATGAAGCTCAGACCCAGAGACCCCAACAGGCACACCGCCAAACCCACCCAAGCACCCCCTCCACCTCCGCCTCCTCCTCCGCCTCCTCCTCCGCCTCCGCCTCCGCCCACATCATCCAAGCCCAAACCCACTCACCGCCTGCGCCGCCGCTACCGCCGCTACCGCAACCCCGCTAAGCCATTCGTCTGCGCGCTGTGCCACAAGCGCTACACGCGGCGCCACTCGGTGTACGACCACTTCCCGAGGTGCGTGCGGAAGAACGGCAATCCGAGACGGGTCCGGTGGAATGACGACGTGAGCTGTTGGCTGCCGGGGCAGCAGGTGAAGGATGAGGAGGAGCCGACGAGCTCGACGTCGGAGAGCTTGGGGAGTGAAGAAGGGAGTGGGGTTTCGGACGGGGACGAGGCGATGCTGGATGATGAAGATGATGCGGAGATGGTGGTGGCTGGTGAGGTGGAGATGCGGTCGAGTCCGCCGCGGAGACTGATTCCGACGGGGTTGTTTCGGAGAGTTGCGGAGTGGGAGCCGGAGAGGCGTTTCGACCTGGAGAGGAGTGAGGGTTTGGAGCCGGGGTCGGATGTGGGCGCTGCGGTGGGAGTGGGTGGGGGGCAGTTCCGAGAGGGGGGAGAGGAGAGGGTGTTGCATCCGTTCGCGGTGATGCAGATTGGCAGCCTGGCCATTCTAGCCAGTAAGGAGTATGCGAGTCGGGGTGTTGAGGAGGTGAAGGCCGTTTTCGAACATTGGGCGGAACTGGTGAGTTTCGCCTTCTCCACAACCACTCGCTGTTCGACAAGTGATAGCCGGTGACGAAAGGAACGGGTAGGATCCTAACGTGACGAGGCCTACCAACGAAGCTGTTGACGAGATGAACAATACTACGAAGCGGCGCATAGCGATCGGGACGTTTGCGAACCGAGTACTTTCGTCCTGTTTGACGGAAGCGGCTGGGCAGCATGATGGGCTGCTCGCTTTGACTTCGGGCTTGAGGAATGTGGCGGCAGAGGTGGGAGCTGCAGATACGGTGGCGGAGATCCATGATGTTGTATGCCTGGCTTTGGGAGATCATGGGCCGCTGATGCTGTGATCTCTCGCTCTCTCTTTCGCGGGCGGCATGCTTGTTTCTTTCGCGGGCGGCATGCTTGTGATGATAATCACTAATGATAATGGACTTTGTTTGCTTCATTCCCCACTGTTCGTATTCACTTTTCATCTCTCTTTCCCAAAGGCAGTCTGTCTCCCACTGAGAAGGAGAATGGACTTCGGGGTATGTCTGGAGATCTAGGGCTCAGAGCCTTTGCGAAAAGCTCCTCTTCTGAATCATGACTCTTTCTCCGCGCTCTGGGGCCAGTCTTTTGTGATTGATAGTCCTGCTGCTCGGCTCCTCCACCTCGTGACATGGATGTCCATCCACCCTGAGCTTGCGATTTCTTCGTAGCGATGGAGTCCATGGACAGTTCACCAAGATCTTGTTGCTGGGCTCGGATGTACGATGGGGGTATCTGGGCGGCAGTCCTCGCCGTTCGGTGAGTGGAGTTTGCAATCCCTGATACCTGGTGGAAAGTGGCAAAAGACGACACGGCAACATCCAGCGTCTCAGGTGACAGCGGATGTGCTTCACCATCATTCACCGAACCGTCACCGCCGGTCTTTAACTCGTGCTCACTAGTCCCCAGCCTCAGCCCTTTCAGCTTCTCGCTCAACCTCCCACCACCCGGCGATCTAGGAGTCATCGGACTGACGGGTGGCCCCGACATCGACGTGTCCAAGCTCGGTATGCTGATACCCATCGGTCTGACCGCAACGCCGAAATTGTCCTCAATCCATTCCTTCTCCCGCAGCGCCATATCCAGCCCCACGCTCTCCGCATTCGCTTTACTCTCCGCCTCGATTTCCCGGCGCAGCACCTGCAGCCGCTTCTTGGCCCAGATGGTGTGCAGCACGCCCTTCTTGCCCGCCGTCCGCGCCGTGGCGCCGAGCGACGGCGGGAAGATGGCCGGCAGCGGGTTGATCTGCACGGAGGGCGGTTGCACAGAGGGCGGTTGCATGGACAGGGAGGCATCCGCAAGGGTCGGCGCGGCGGTGTGCGACAGAGTGATGGACGGTGGGATCGTGGCGCCGGGCGGGAGCAAGAAGTAGACCCGCCGCGTGTGCTCGTCCGTCCGTTCGTCGGCGGGCAAGACGGTGCTCTTGCCCTGCCACGAAACCCGCCACTCGCCGGGAGAGCGCCGCGTGGCGTCGTCGTCTTCCCATTCGACCATCAGGATCTTGGTCCCGTCGTTGCTTCTGCCGGGCTCGAACTCGAAGCGGGCAAGCGCCGCTGGCGCATGGGCTGCGGCGGTCGGCAAGTGGGTGGGTATGCATTCTTCTCGGGACGCCTCGGTGGGGGTGAAGGTGTTGATGGTATGCGCCATGGCGTTGGTCTCCCGAAGCGTGTCACTTTAGGTGGAGATCATCACTTCTGTTCTGAGAGCTAAGATATGCATAAGGTCAGGTATCCAAGTTTAGGAGCAGACACCTAATATTCAACCACTACCCTATCTTACTCCGTCTAGCTGGGCAGGGCTAAGAATAGGAAAAGGTGAGATTCAAACAGGGCATCGGAAGGTCACTACCAAGAACTTGGCCGGGTACAAGTTCCTCCGTGCCGACAAACATCGCCCTCAATCCGTTACAGTCATCCTCACCCCTCTCGACCACGATGCCGCCAACGACATCCGCCCATCCCTCTCTCTCAATAAATTCCATCAGCAAAACCAACCCAGCTCGACTCAACCCCCCGCCCGGGCCTTCTACCCTCTGAATCTCAACCACGCGCCAAAACCTCGACGTAAGGCCGCAGGCAAAGACAAAGCCGACGCACCATCCAGCGCCGCATCCAGTCATCCATCACCCAGTCCTTTCACCCATCCGCGCCTCCTGGTCCCTGTCCACCGACACTCCTCCAAACAGACAGGAACCGAAATTCCATACCCACCCCGTGCCGAAAAGTAAAGAAAGGCCAGCGCTTAACGCCTCCCCTCCCTTCCCTTGGAAGACAGAAGACCGGAGTTCTATTCATAGCCCCCCTCTTCGATAATTCGTCGCCGACAGTACCTTAGAGTCACCTTGGCGCTAAGAGCCCCCTTGTCCGCATCGCTTGTGTCGTTTGATTCGCTGTTGGCCAATCTCATATGAGATGCGTACAGTAAGTACCTTAGAGGACGAGTCCGACTCGGCGCTTACAGGGCGTGAGGATGAAGTTATGGGTAGTGCCAAGCCTCGACGCCTGTGGGTTGCGCGAACCGGGATGCTGGGTCTGGCTTAGCCAGGGTGAGGGATGGGGAGACGCTGCTTTTGGGGGGAAGGGGGGGGGGTTTATTTTAGGTGACCCTACCTTAACTTTAGGTACGAAGCGTACAAAGATCTTAAACTTTAGGGACCTTAGGGACCTTACTTTGCCTTAGATGGAGGGGCTGAGGTGTACCTAAGGTAAGCCTGGGGGACGAAGCCTAAATGACATTCTTCCTTCGTGCTTACCCTTAGGTACCTAACTTACTGTAATTTAGAAGATGGTTGGTTCTCGTTGATCATGTTGGGCAGAGACAGAGTTTTGTGGGAGGAGTGACCCAAGGCGGATTACGGATTCTGGGGGATCGGGTGGGGTAGGGTAGGTAGATGGAGTGCGTGTCGCAGGTCCGCAAAAGTGAAAGGGCGTTGTTGACGGTCTCGAAACGGGTCGGTCGTGGTGCCCGTTCACCGACGCGAGTTTTATTGATAAGGGCCAGCGGTTGTTGTTCGATAGGTGCAAAGCGACGACAGCTACGCCGACTACTTCCCTATGTTGTGATTCTGGCAAAATATGGATAAAGCACGAAGAGATATGAATTATCTGTATTGCTGGTATACGTCCACACGGTATACTGCTCCTAAACGCCTGATACTTGACAATGAAACCAAACCCACGAACGCGGTGCCAAATCCAGTTCCTCCGCCCATGACTCCGTTCCACGCCGGCCATCACTGATATCATGACATCGTATTTGCCTCCGCGGATACAGGATACTTCCACCTCTAGTCTGCTGGGGAATGCGCGCTTCACCTTTCAGAGTAACGTAGTCTTGTTTTCGTCGTGCCCGGCACGTGTAGATCGTCGTAGGGTAAGAACGTTAAAGATAGATGACTCGTAAGGGAAGTAGGCTGAACCGACGTTGGTGGGAAAATAAGCTCGAGATAGAAAGGATGCCGGCGGAACTCCCAACTCCAACTCCGATGTCGAGAGAACAAATCAAGTCGTCGCAGAGCTACAGCCGACTCTCCTCCGCTTGCCCCTCGGCGCCGGCTCCAGCGGCGTGCGCGTGTACGTGACGGTGCGGGTGACGACTTGCTTGACGCTCACGGGGCGGTGGCAGCCACTGCGAGGGGCGTCGAAGTACTGCGTCTTGCCGGCCGCGGCCCAGTGTGTGGGCGAGAAGGGGGAACGGACCGAAGCGCTGAGAGGAGAGTCGATGGGAGAGTAGACGGGAGACTGGGGGATACGCAGCCGTCGCAGTCCGGTCGGGGTGCGGGCCGATTTGGGGTTGAGGAAGGGTGACGGCGGCACGGTGAGCGTGGGCGATTTGTGGTTCTCGCAGTTGCAAGAGCAACCGCTGCTCGCCGTCGAGGGTTGAGATGTGGGGGTCGACTTGCCGGAGTATCTGTCGGCACCGAAGCTCATGCCGGTGGCGGGGCTGGACACGGCGGGCGACAGGGCTTTGAGGAAGTCGGTGTAGGCCGTCGGAGGAGTGATGGGCGTCTTGATATCGTCCTCGAGCTTGATCACGTTGATCCAGCCTGGCACGGGGCTTCTGGGTAGTTCGGAAGGAAGGGTGGCGGACACGGGAGTCTTGAGAGCAGGTAGCTCTGGCTTGACTTTGACTGCGGCTTCGGAAGACATGATGGCTGGACGGACGGACGGCGACCTTGAAGAAATGAGTGACCGAAGTGACAAATGAATGACTCGGAGAGATCGAGTGACGGTGACGCCTACAAGCACTGGGTAAGCCGTGGTAGGCACAACAGCAGGAGAGGATGGCGCGGTGGGATGGGGAAAGTGTTTTTAAGGAAGGGAATCGGTATGAGTCCCGTAAAGGTAAAAGTTGGGCGCATACCTCTTTGGCTTCGACGAGGCCAGCTCAGAGCGAATTTAGCAAGCAAAAGCCAGAGCGAGCTATGTATACACCCGGTGGGCGCGTAGCTCACCCGCAGGGCCAGGTGCCGTGCTGCAGTAGTACGGTAAGGTAAGAAGTTGCTATAATCCTCAAATCAAAATATTATTGTTGTGTTGTTACAGCGGCGTGGGATTATTGGGTCCGAGATTAGCAACAGAGGCTAGTGCAGCCGAAGATGGGGCGGTCTCCCGAAGCTTTGAACAAGGGAGGCGGCAGTAAAGGGATGTGGCCAGGACGTGAGGCGATTGGTCGACAATAATATAGCTGGCGAATAAGATGCCTAAAGGAGAGAAGTGTGACTTGCTGCTTGGTCCTTGCAGCTGGGTCGAGCGAGCCACTGTCAAGCCAAGGATGCACAAGATCTGGCTGGTGATTCGACCAGAGAAGGTCGTAGGTGGTGGTGCCAAAGTTAGGCCTTGACGCTGTCAACTTGTCAGTGTTGTTGGTTGGACCATGCTCGCTCTGGATAAGGCGTCAACTACGGGTTCCCAGGCGGACATACCGTACCTGTCAAACTGGAATGGTGGGTGGTTTGCACTCCCGTATAGACGGTGAGTCCTGAATACGAAAGGAAGAAAGAATGTGGTCGAGGGAGACCTAAGCCGGAGGGAGGTCTCTCGCGGACAATTTGAGTTAAAGAATGGAGCACAGGACTTGTTCGATGTAACAATAGATTCAGGAAAATGGTTGCTACCATCGCATTATATATGTCTCGACGGCGCTGTTACCCCAGCCGCTCAGGATGCAAATCACCGCGCGGCTCCGGTCAAGAATGGAGATCTATATCGACGGACCAGTCAGTTTGACTGAACCGGATAGACGAAGGACCGCCGACGATGAAGCTATCATAACGGAAGGCTCGTAAGTCTTCTACTCTTCTCCGTGCCGGAGAGCGCGCGTCATCTGAAGCCAGCGACTTACCGGCGCCCCCCATCGAATCGGGAAGCGAGCGTCTACTCGCAGATGAATGGCTCATCCACCTGTAAGGCAGATTTTGCCCATTCTGATACCAACAACTCAGAAGGCGCCCTCATTCCTTTGTTTGTTTTGATTCTAATTCCATCTTGACCAATGAGACCGCCCTTTGCTGCCATGAGACGTTGCGGGGACTACTTCTGTAGTACAGTTGATACCGAATTTCAGCAACATTCGAACAGCATCGTACTTCAGACGTCGCGCACGCAACGACCTGGCGGTTCCACATGTGTCTCGAGTACCTCCGATGTCCCTAACAGAGGAACCCAGCACTGCAGAATCACAAATGCGTAACACGAACGCCACGCTATGCTAAACAAAACAGACGTTATACCTAGAAGATCTGTAAATCCGAACAAGCGCCCAATTGCAAGTCGCAAGCCTCATCACCCTCTGCATACGCTCGCACAGGATCACCCACTTTGATCGTCGAGCTTCCCGCGATTGCGGAGAGGCGGTCGCGGTGTGGCAGATGGCGAGTATGCTGCCCGAAAAACACTTGGCCGTCCAAGCGCCGTGTCTTTGCGAGCGTCACAAACGGCTCCTCACCCTTCTGAGCGGTGTTTTGGTCGATGCATACCATCTGACAGCGCCGACAGGAACCCATGATCTGAAAGTACTCCTGCCCGACTCGTAGGTATCGCCACCGGTCTTCAACGTAGGGCTGCCTGTAAGCAGATGTAGACGTTGATTTCCCCGCGATGACAAGATTTGCTCGGAATACTTCAGCGTGGACTGCCTTGCCGCCGGTGGTCAAGATTTGTCCATTTAGGTGATCTAAGCTGGACCTTGATATCGTCAGTATTGGACTCTCGTTTGATAACTGAATTGCTGTCTCTATGCTAGGCTCTATTTCGGATATGCGCGGGAAAGCTCCGGGTATCCTCATTTCGCGGACTGTCGTCTGATGTTTCTGTAGATGGACTCTGGAAAGTCTCTGGGAGCCTCCGTTGTCTCGAACATGTAACCTTGCCAGAAGGCACGGCACACCAATGGCGCGACTGAAGAAGTCGGAAATCTCAGAACATGTATAGATCTGAGTTCTGATGGTATCTCCGCACACCTGCGAACTTTGTGATTTGAAGCCATCTACATGCTCAAGACTACCTCCGACGCTTTCGAGCTCAGCCCAAAGCAGGACATGAAGTTCCTCAATCTGTGCTTGTGAAACAGAATCGTACAGATGTACTTTTAAAAGTCCTTGCTCGAGGTTAATCTGAGGTCGAAGCAATGCCATTTGTGGATATCGTTTCTGATTGAGTGCGGACCGTGATCCTTGATGAACAAGGCACCATGCTCTGTCCCATGTGAAGCCATTTCTTCCAACACCCCATGGAGTCTCTGGCGGGATCTTCCAACCACCGCAGCTCTTGATGGGATATATTGTCAGACTCTCGACAAACAACTCTTCATCTAGCGACGGGGACAGAATAGGCTTCAATGGGGTCGAATCGCTTTCCACAAAGAATTCCTTGATAAACGCAATGAAAGCATCGACATCGTGCCAATTGCTCATGGCTCCAAGACTGACCCTGATCATACCGCTGGGTCTCCCATCCAAGATATCATTCTCATTGCCACAGCGCTGACCCGCAGAAAAGTTGCGTCTCATATCCTGTGGGGTGAGACTCAAAGCAGCAGCTACGCCGCCTGGGTTGCAGAGCCCTCCAGTCCTCAGATAGACATTTCTGATGATCGCCAGTTTTCCGACCTCGGAGAGACTCACCCATGAGCCATGGCTGGTGCGAAGGTTGAAGGCAATGACGGGGCCTTGGCTTTTTCCGTTGTTGAAGTACAAGGCGGGATCGTTGTAGATTTGGCATACAGCTCTCCCATTCCTATGCCGCAAGGACAAGAGAGCTCGAAGCAGCTCTTGCGTAAGTGCCGTCACATGCTCTGAAATCTTTGCCATGGACCCAAAGAGCCTCCTGTGGACATCTAGCACGCCGTCAAGGGCCATTATATTATGAAAGGGCAGGGTGCCATCCTCCATTTGTTCATGTAAAGGGCCTTCTTTTCGTATGTGCCATGGTGCTTTCAGACAGGTCACCAGTTCTACGGTCCCTCCTCCGAAATACCTCCGTCGGCGTAAGATTGGCGTGGCTTCCTTTCGGACGATCAGTGCCCCGAGGTCGGGGAAACCAAAAATTTTATAGAAACTGAGCACCGTAAAGTCGGGCGACTTGTCTGAATCACCCAAGTCCAGGGGGGACGTAGAGACCAGCGCAGCGGCATCTAGTAAAGAGTACATCTGACGATGTTCAGCGAGCTTAGAGGACCGGATCCTGCCAGGCCAGTCGAGCGGCAAGCGACGTCCGTTCATATTAGACTGGGCAGGGTACGCAAAGAGCCCGAGCCTTGCCTCTGTACTGAAGTCTTGGGCAAGGTCGATGCCAGAGAGCCAGTGATCCACTTCCGCGTCTGATTGAAAGCACCTCTGTCCGGCCGTCGCGTTCTCACGGACACCGACTAGGCTCGTATGCGAATCTATATGATATCCGTACCAATATCCAGAATCATGATCTCTGAATGCCTCCATGACCAGCTTGATCCCGGCCGTAGCGTTCGCCACGAAAACGACATCGAACTCCTCCGGATCCGCGTTGAAGAAGAGCAGAACCCGCAATCTTATATCCTCAACGTGTCTAGTTGACTGTTGGGAGTAAGATGATGCGGAGTGTGGGTTGACAAGAAGATTGGAGGTCATGTCCTTCGAGAATCGCTCAATGAGGGACTTCGCATAGAGCGTGGTGCCGGCGTGGTCAAGGTAGACCTTATCTAGTAGCCATGAGTCAGAATTTCCACAGTATATATGCAGAGTAGCCATAAGTCTCACCTCTAAGCATTGGATACTCCTCGTCCCTGAATGCGTCGACGCTTGCATTGTAACCTGCCATCGCACGACCATCTCTTGCCATGGCTCTCGACAGCCGCTAGCCTCGATGATGTCTTCACGGAGGCCTCAGAGACCAGTGCTCTGTTAAAGCATCTAGATGCTTCATCTAAGGGGCTTGAGAGCGATAGATCCCTTCTGGCAAGATGGACTAACTCGTGCTGGTCGGAGACCGCCCCAAACTCCTCCCGCTTCGAATATATACGCTGCTAAGTTGTCAACTGATACTGTGCCTGACTATTGTACGAAGATGACAAGAAGCTCCCTGTCTTTGTGTATAAGAGTTCTGAATCGATCTTGGGGCTTTTAAGGGATTGTGTTAGGTGGGTGAGGTTCATAGTGATTAGAATGGCAGTGCTATCGCAAGGCTACAAGTCTCTAGGAAGTAGGATGTTATGAGTTTTCATTGATGCTCCTGGAGCATCAGCTTCCATTCCACTTCGACGTCCTCAGACGATGCTATAGATAGAATTACATAAAGCCTCCGCATCCCATCCCATGCAGGGCGCCGACAGAGTCCTCTTGGACCTGTGGAAGTCATGACTTCGTAAGATGAAAATAATCCACCCGTGGTATCTCTGAAAACGCCGCCTCTGCGATATGTACACATCGATTGCTCGGTTGAGATCTTCTAGCGATGGAAAGTCGCGATACCAGCCACCCCTCCGGATGATATGCTAGAACGCCGCTTATGCCCCAGTAATAGTGAGAATGCCGCTCCACGATGTAGATGAAAAGATGGAATTAACGTTTTGGATACAAAGAGTGTCGGATGAGTGGGCTCCGCTGCGCGGCAACGTGCGGGGTTGTAGCAAGAAGACAGACCAGGATGCATGCGTGGCAGAATGATTATAGGTCATAGAACCTCCTATTAGCGTTGAGAGCGTCTGAAGATCATCAAGATCCAGCGCATCATATCAACAGGAAGTCCCAGCCTTTCTGCCGCATCACGTCCCGCCAGTGGACGTTCTGTCTTCTTTCGCTGCTCTCTTCTGCGAGGGCAGCGGCGTCCGCTTGGCGCCATACTTCCTGAAGTAGGCGGACCATGCGGCCGAAGCTTCCAAACTCGGCCTGCTCGCCGAGACGCTCCACACGTTCGGCAAAGACCTGGCGGAAGGAGGAAGTGGGTGTGCTGACGGAGCCAGCGATCAGCAAGGGCCACACGAGAGAACGGTCGAAGCCGTCCGGCCCCGAAGGAATGAACTCGAGCACTTCGGTGAGACGGGACATGAGAGCGATCATGGTGTCTTGGGTGCGCTCAAAGGTTGGGACGAGGCTGCAAAGATAGATGCGCGCGGCGATGCGGAAGATGGCTGTCATGTTCCTTGAAAGCTGTCGTGGGCGGATGGCGCCGGTGGGGGAGTAAGCACAATCGACGGTGCCGGGTGGAGGCTCGGTATGGTCGATCTGCTGCGCGAGAAGGGTGATGTGAGTGCAAAGTTCGGTGTCGTCAACGGTTCCTTCGATCTTGAGTGCTTCGAGGCATGCGATTTCAGAAATCAAGTACATCATTCGGTCCTCGCAGCCCATGAGTTCGCAGAGACCAGACGTCGACGCGCTGAGATGTTTCTCCCGGTATGTGTCAGCAAAGTGCGGCGCTCGGCCAAGCATGGTCGCACCCAGGATATCAATCCATGACGCGAGGGTCATGTTGAACGGCGGATGCATCTGCGAATTGTTCACTCGGACCATGGCATGCGGTAATTCCAGCTTTCGGACCAAACTTGAAGCGGCCTGGAAGTGTTGATGCCACGCAATATCCGGCAGAAGATCATCCGGTCGGCCAACGGAGCACTGGAAGAAAATCATGCCCAACGTAGCCTCGAGGATCTGCTGATGATCGGTGTCGCGGTTGAGCGCTTCACAGAGGGCGGAAATGGTCGCATATCGGTGCCTCATGATGTCGTTATCTATCTGTTCGCCCTGGAGCCGCTCCGTTGATTTCAGATGGATGGCGGAGATGCTGAGACAGCAATGCAAGTAGCACTTGTTCGACTCCAGCGCCGGTAGGATGACCTCCGACCGTGCAGATCCATGCTGATTGACCTCCAAGATTGGAAAGATGAGCCGCAATACATGGTCGACGAAATGATCCAGCAGCGGCCGGTCATAGTCGTCTACTTGGACAACCGCCTGTTGTGTGGTATGTGGTGCTCCGTGGGAAAAGTCGAAGAAGTTGAAATCCAACGCTTCCTCGCCGCCGAAGGGGTCCACTCTGCTGTCGTAGACATCCTCCTGCATCCAGTTGTCGCCGGGAAAGGAAGGCAGCGTCGCATGGGGCGGCGGCGGTTGGAAGGTGCTGAAAGTCGAGATGGAAGAATCCCTCCTTGTGGGAACATCGTTCACGTACATCTGGCGCTCGGTCTTGATGTCGACCTCGTAAGGAGCGGCGGGATATGTGATAAACGGTGCAGGCTGAGCATAGTGTGGCGTGAGCAGATGCGGGGGATAGCCGCTGTAATTTTCCGTAATTGGGACCTGATTGAAGTCATGATCCAGCGAGTATTGCGAGTCCACCGACACGGCGCGTGTGTAAGCCATAGCCTCCGAGTAAGTGTCCGACGTCGGCAGCGAGTGTGACAAGCCCGGTGGGGTGTTGACACTCATCGACAGCATCTGTGTCGTCTTCTCGGAAAGCTTGGTACGCTTGATGATGGACTTGATGTGTTCCTTCTGCTGCTTGCGATGTTCGTTGTTGCTCCACCACATCGGCCTCTTGTACTCGCACTTCAGCCCAAGGTGCTTGCAGGCCTTGCACGCCGGCTTGCCTTCGTCGCACTTCTTCCTTCGCAACCGGCAAGTGAAACAACCTGAAGCGCCACGTTCGTCAGCAGTCCTGTGCACCGATGCGATCATAGATCTCCTCACCTGACCGTGATCGCCTGTGCATCTTCGAACTCGGTTTGGGAGGTGATGATTTAGGGCCCACCATAGCGGCGGACTTGCTGCTTGGTGCCAATGCCTGGGTTGACATCGTGGACATATTGCTGTTAGGTGTGCAGGGGCTTTCGAAAAGCAAAGAGAATAAGAAGGATAATGAACACGAGGTAGCGATAAGAGTCAGAAAGTCAGGGAGACAGGACAGCAAGACCGGATTGTTGTTATTATATTACAGTGAGGTAGATCACAAAGCCAAGACCAGCTGGCTTCGATGTCTGTTGATGAGGATGGAGATGGAGGATGGAGATGGATGACGGAGGATAAACACGGTCTGCGAACTGATTCCTTGAAGGGATTCATTATGGACATGATGCCCTTTAGTTATAAGTCAAGACAATCCACACAAGGCGGAGAGTGGGCAAAACGCCACGGTTCTAAATTTGTCCCTCAGCAAGTGCGAGGACCCCTCCACGAGACCGAGTGCGCTACAGTACATGCATGTGGTCAAGGCTACTGCCATTTCGGGCAAGGTTAGGTAAGGCAAGGTACGAGGGTACGGTATCGGTAGCCAAGGTTGTGGAGCGGGAAGTCCCTGGTCGATTGGACCCACTGCAAGCTTGGCACTTTTAATTAGGCTGGACAGGAGACCCCATTGGTTGGAAGCAAGGTTATACATGGAAAATATTCGATTCTCGACCAACGATTTCGTGCGGTGTGACCAGTCAGTTCCTTCTATATTTGCGAGGCGCCTCATGCAGCCCAAGCTTAAGCTTTAGCTTTATTGGCGGACGCGGGACAACCCTAGCAGTGAATCCTAAAAAAGAAGAAGCTCTTTTGGTCCTTGTCCTTTCCCCCATCCCATTCCAATCCTGATCGGCTTCTCTACCTGGTAACTTAACGTTAAGTTAACCCGACTCGTCAGATATCTGTACAGTACGTACTTGTACTGTATCTTGACTTGACTTATCAATCGTCCTGGCATTGGCAGCGGGTGAACGTGCCAGGCATGTTTTGTTGTTCCGTAAGGTACAGTAATTTCCAAGCTGTCCAGACAGGACGATATTCTAGCCCACTGCACGATCATGCTTGCGTAAGGTATTAATAATATTGATGCACCCGTATGAAATATGTACAGTACATACCATATCCGTACCACTTAAGGGCTAATCGCAAGTATAAACGCATCCGACATGATCCCCAACCCCCGGCCCCAAGCGATGCAAGTCGTGTGTAAACCCTGTGTACGAATTATACGAAGGATGTAGGTAACGCAGTCGTCGGACGCACGGATGCTTTGAAGAGGAAACCGTAGTAACGTTAACCTGATATCAGCCCCTCCCGGTGATTTTCCTCCAACAAGCTGTACCAGTAATATGACGCCTGTGTCATGATCCTCCACTCATGCCGAAATCGCACCGGCCTCTGTTCTTTTCTCCGGTAAATTCAGGCCTAGCCGACAGACCATCGTAATTCAGCCATACCAACAGCCACAGATTCTGATAGCAGGAGAGCGTTGGGCTGCAATAACGTTAGTACTAGTCACTTTACTGTACAATACCAGTCCGGAATCGGATAGATTGTCGAGGTAGATCGAGTCTCGAATGCTCCGCACAGGTAATATCAGGCGACCCTCCAGAGTAAGAGTGTTCCGAGGGTGGTTGAAGAGCAACGAATGGTGGGTGCTACAGTAAGCTGGATGTAGTCCGATGCGCAAAGCTCAGTGGGTGATACCTCGGTTGGTTGGCTACAGCTGAGCTGAGCTGTGCCGTGTTTGTGAGCTACCGAATAAGCTTGACGTTTAGTGCTGTGTTGTGCTGCATGGGGGCAGATCGTGTGCACTGACAGGAGTGAGAC
>JAABUJ010000708.1_pt1 | contig 60547 bp, 57 predicted proteins | sample 5559131 | NCBI WGS metagenome assembly JAABUJ01 (sample SAMN10711875, study PRJNA513366) | rock metagenome | isolation source: Antarctica rocks | place: Antarctica: Victoria Land, Mt New Zealand nord | collected 2016-01-07 | reverse complement strand
TCGAACACCGACACCATGCGGCACCTCCACGCTCGCGGTTATGTCACCGCCGTAGTCTTCGCCGCCCCCACCACCAGACCTGTTCTGAAACAGGCTCTAAGCGGCGACGAGCTCGTCGAGGCGGCCGGCGGCCTCGGCCTGCTGGAGCTCGCGAAAGCCCCCGAGGGTCTCGCCGCCGATGACGATCTGCGGGAAGGTCATGAGGCCCGTGCGGCGGACGAGCTCGGCCCGCCCGTCCGGGTCGCGTGAGAGATTGACCTCTTCGTAGGCGATGCCCCGCTTAGCGAGCAGCGCCTTGGCGCTGCGGCAGTAGGGGCACGGCTCGGTGGTGAACATGGTGACCTGCTTCATGGCTCAGGCCAGGATAGCCCCGCCCCGGACGGAGGGAAACTGATGGGCGGCTCCGTCCGGACGGAGGCGATCGTGCTGCGCTCCATCCGCTACGGCGAGGCCGATCGCATCCTCCACCTCCTCTCGCCTCAGCGCGGGCGTGTCTCGGCCATCGCCAAGGGCGCGCGCCGCACCCGCAGCCGCTTCGGCGCCCGGCTCGAGCCGTTCTTCCGTCTCTCGCTGCTCCTGCACGAGGGCCGCAGCGACCTGCTCACGGTCACGAGCGCCGAGACCCTCGCCACCCACGGGCGCCTGCGCGAGCACGCCGCGAGCCTCGACGCCGCGGCCCGGGCCTGCGACGCGGTCGTGCGGCTCTTCGACGCCGGCGACGCGCACCCCGCGGTCTACCACCTGCTGGCCAACCACCTCGCCCTCCTCGACGCCGACGCCGCCCGCGCCGACCGCGCGGGGGCCCTGGCCTTCCGGCTGAAGCTGCTGCTCGCCGCGGGACTGGCGCCCCAGCTCGGCTCGTGCGCCTCCTGCGGCGAGCGCGAGCACCTGAGCGGGTTCTCCGGAGCGGCGGGCGGCGTGGTGTGCAGCGCGTGCGAGGCCTCGTCCTTCCCGCTCGACGAGGATGCCCACTGCTTCCTCGCCGAGGTGCTCGGGCGGCCGCTGTCCGAGGCGCCGAGCGCCGGCGAGCGGGCGCTGCGCCAGGCCGAGCGGGCGATCGCCGAGACCGCGGAGCACCACGCCGGCGTCCGGCTGCGCGCGGCCACGGCGTCCTAGACTGGCCCGCCGTGCCCCTCGCCACGATCGACACGAAGTACGTCTACGGGTTCGCCGAGGGCTCGCGCGCGATGCGCGACCTCCTCGGCGGCAAGGGCGCGAACGTCGCGGAGATGACCCGGATCCTCGGTTCGGAACGCGTTCCCGCGGGGTTCACGATCACCACGGAGGCCTGCGTGGCCTACATGGCGGCCGACGGACGGGAGCCTCCCGGGCTCGAGGAGGAGGTCGGCGCGGCGCTCGGCCGGCTGGAGGAGCAGGCGGGCAAGCGCCTGGGCGACGCCGAGGACCCCCTGCTCGTCTCCGTGCGCTCGGGCGCGCGCGAGTCGATGCCGGGGATGCTCGACACCGTCCTCAACCTCGGCCTGAACGACCGCTCCGTGGAGGGGCTTGCCGCTCGCACCTCCAACGAGCGCTTCGCGTGGGACTCCTACCGGCGCTTCGTGCAGATGTTCGGGGGCGTCGTGCGCGGCGTGCCGGGCGAGCGTTTCGAGCGGGAGATCGCCCGGATCAAGGAGGAGCAGCGGGTGCGCGAGGACACCGAGCTCGACCTCGGCGCGCTCCGCGAGCTCACCGAGCGCTTCGCGGGCCTCTTCCGCGAGGAGACCGGCGAGGACTTCCCGCAGGAGCCGCGCGAGCAGTTGCGCCAGGCGATCCGTGCGGTCTTCGACTCGTGGATGGGCGAGCGGGCGGTCTCCTACCGGCGGATCAACCGCATCCCCGACGACTGGGGCACCGCGGTGAACGTCCAGCAGATGGTCTTCGGCAACAAGGGAGAGACCTCGGGCTCGGGCGTCGCGTTCTCGCGCGACGAGCTCACCGGGGCGCCCGAGCCCTCGGGGGACTTCCTGGCCAACGCACAGGGTGAGGACGTGGTCTCCGGAGTGCGCAACACCCGCGACATCGCCGAGCTCGTCGAGGTGATGCCCGAGGCTCACCGCGAGCTGATGGAGATCCTGGGGACGCTCGAGCGCCATTACGCCGACATGCAGGACGTCGAGTTCACCGTGGAGGACGGCCGTCTGTACATGCTCCAGACCCGGAACGCCAAGCGCCCGGCGCAGGCGGCGGTGCGCTTCGCGGTCGACGCCGTGAGCGAGGGGCTGCTCAGCCGGGAGGAGGCTCTGCTCACGATCGACGCGGGTGGGCTCGAGGCGCTCCTGCATCGGACCTTCGACCCGGCAGTCGAATACGAGATCCTCACCCGCGGCGTGGGTGCCTCCCCGGGGGCGGCCAAGGGGTTCGTGGTCTTTACCGCGCCGGACGCCGTGGCCGCCGACGAGCGCCGACGCGAGCAGCGACGCCGCATCCGGCGGACCGATCACGAGGCCCTAGCGCGCTTCGACGCCGAGAACCCTGGGGTAATCCTCGTGCGGCCGTTCACCGAGGCGGATGACGTCGCCGGCTTCCACGCCGCCCGGGGCATCCTCACCAGCGAGGGCGGGAAGGCCTCGCACGCCGCGCTCGTGGCGCGGGGGATGGGGCGACCGTGCGTGTGCGGTGCATCGGCGCTGGAGATCGACCTCGAGGCCCGGGTCGTTCGCTGCGGGGAGGAGGAGCTCGCCGCCGGCGAGCTCATCGCCATCGACGGCTCCTCCGGTGAGATCACCCGCGACGACGTGCCGCTGGTGGAGCCGCGGATCAACCCGTCCTTCGAGACGGTGCTCACCTGGTCGGACGAGCTGCGCACGCTCGGCGTGCGCGCCAACGCCGACACGCCCCTCGACGCGCGCCGGGCCCGCGACTTCGGCGCGGAGGGCATCGGCCTCTGCCGCACCGAGCACATGTTCCTGGCCGCAGACCGCCAACCCAAGATGCGGGCGATGATCCTCGCCGACGCCGACGAGAGCCGCCGCGCCGCGCTCGAGGAGCTGCGCCCGCTCCAGCAGGAGGACTTCGAGGGCCTCTTCGCGGCGATGGAGCAGCGCCCGGTGACCATCCGGCTGCTCGATCCTCCGCTGCACGAGTTCCTGCCCGCTCGCCTGGAGGTGCAGCACGAGGTGGAGCGCGCGCGCGTGGAGCAGAGCGAAGACCTCGAGGAGCTCGAGCGGCTGCTCGAACGGGTGAGCGCCCTGGAGGAGGCCAATCCCATGCTCGGCACGCGGGGCTGTCGGCTCGGGATAGTGCAGCCCGAGATCTACGAAATGCAGGTGGCCGCGATCACGCGCGCCGTGGCCGCCGTGCGCGCGCGCACCGGAGAGCGGCCGCTCGTGGAGATCATGATCCCGCTCGTCGACTACGAGCAGGAGCTCGAGCTCATGCGCGCGCTGGTCGTCCGGGTCGCTGAGGGCGAGGGACTGAGCGAGGGACGGGACTACACGGTGGGGACGATGATCGAGCTGCCACGGGCGTGCTGCGTGGCCGACCGGATCGCTCGCCACGCCGACTTCTTCTCCTTCGGCACCAACGACCTCACGCAGACCGCGCTCGGGTTCTCGCGCGACGACGTGGAGGGCAAGTTCCTCGCGACCTACCTCGAGCGGAAGATCGTCGACCGCTCGCCGTTCGAGACGATCGACGAGCCGGGGGTCGGCCAGCTCCTGCGCATGGGGGCGTGGCTGGGGCGCAAGACCCGTCCCGAGCTGAAGCTCGGGATCTGCGGCGAGCACGGGGGGGACCCGGAGTCGATCGACTTCTTCCAGGGATCGGGACTGGACTACGTCTCCTGCTCGCCGTTTCGAGTCCCCGTGGCGCGCGTGGCGGCGGCGCAGTCGGCCGTGCGGGCGGCCAACCGCGCGTAGACGCGCGCATCTTCACCTCGACTCTGTGACGATTCAGGCGGCGCGAGCGCGGGCCGCCGACACGCGCGCGAGCATGGCGGCATGCTGGCAGAATCGCCCGCGCGCCATGCCTCTCGTCTCCCATCCCCATCCGAGCGGTCCGGTGGCCGAGGCCTTCGCAGCGCGCGTCCGCGCGGAGGAGGCGGCCGGCCTCTCGGTGCATGCGACCCCCTCCTACCCTGCGGTGCGGGCACGCGAGGAGGTCGACTGCGGCCTGCGCACGCCGTTTCAGCGCGACCGTGACCGGATCGTCCACTCCAAGGCGTTTCGCCGCCTCAAGCACAAGACCCAGGTGTTCGTCTCGCCGGAGGGCGATCACTACCGCACGCGCCTCACGCACACGCTCGAGGTCACGCAGGTCTCGCGCACCGTGGCTCGAGCCCTGCGGCTGAACGAGGACCTGACCGAGGCGATCGGGCTCGGCCACGACCTCGGTCACCCCCCGTTCGGCCACATCGGCGAGTCGGTGCTCGACGCGTGCCTCCGTGAGCGCTTCGAACGGCCCTTCCGGCACTTCGAGCACTCGCTGCGGGTGGTCGAGCACCTCGAGGAGCTCAACCTGACCGAACCGGTGCGCGAAGGCATCGCCCACCACTCGGGGCGCGCGGAGCCGCCGCGCACGCGCGAGGGCCGCATCGTGCGGGTCGTCGACCGCGTCGCCTACCTGAACCACGATGTGGACGACGCCGTGCGGGCCGGGGTCATCGGCGCTGACGCCCTTCCGGCCGACGCGATCGCCGCGCTGGGGCCGACCGGCTCGGCGCGCATCGACGCGCTCGTGCACGACCTGGTCGAGCACTCCGAGCGTGCCGGCGACATCGTGCAGGGCGAACGCGCGGGGCAGGCCATGGCCGAGCTCCGCCGGTTCATGTTCGAAGACGTCTACCTCGGGCCTGTCGTGCAGAGCGAGCACGCGAAGATCGAGCGGGTGCTCCGGGCGCTCTTTCACTTCTACTGCGAGCGGCCCGACCTCCTGCCGGCCGGCTCGCCGGCCACCGAGCTCGCCGACCAGGTGACCGACTACCTCGCGGGCATGACCGACCGCTTCGCGATCCGCGCGTTCGAGGCGTTGTGCGTCCCGCGCGCGTTCACGCCGTGACCCGGTACGCCGATGACTCCAAGGAACGCGTGCGCGACGCGGTCGACATCGTCGATCTCGTGTCCACCCGCACCGAGCTGCGCCGGGCGGGAGGCAACTCCTACTTCGGCCGCTGCCCGTTCCACGAGGAGCGCTCCCCCTCCTTCCATGTCCGCCCGGCGGAGAAGGTCTACTACTGCTTCGGCTGCCAGGCGTCGGGCGACGTGTTCTCGTTCGTCATGGAGAGCGACGGCACGGACTTTCCGGGCGCGCTCGAGCTCCTCGCGGGGCGCTACGGCGTCACCCTCGAAGTCGCCGACGAGGACCCGGCCGCCGCCGCCCGGCGGCAGCGGCGCGAGCGGCTCTTCGCGCTGCTCGAGCGTGCGGCGGGCTACTACGAGCGCTACCTGTGGGAGACCGAGGAGGCCGCTCCGGCGCGCGACTACCTTCGCGGCCGCGGACTCGAGGAGGACGTGCTGCGCGCCTTTCGCGTGGGCTTTGCCCCCAGCGCGTGGGACCGGATGCTGCTCGCCTCCCGCCGCGCCGGCTTCAGCGAGGAGGAGCTTCGTGCCGCCGGACTGGCCACGCGCTCGAAGAAGGGCTCGCTGTATGACCGCTTCCGCGAGCGCATCATGTTCCCCCTCGCCGACGAGCGCGGCCGGGTGGTCGGCTTCGGCGCGCGGGCGATGCGCGAGAACCAGCCCCCGAAGTACCTGAACTCGAGCGACGGCGAGGTCTACCACAAGGGCTCGCAGCTCTTCGGGCTGCACCTCGCGCGCAAGGAGGCGGCGCGCGCGGGGAGCGTGGTCCTCGCCGAGGGCTACACCGACGTGCTCGCCCTGCATCAGGCGGGATTGCGGGGAGCGGTCGGGCTCATGGGCACGGCCCTGACCGAGGAGCAGGTGGGGATCCTCGCCCGCACGGCGCGCACCCTCGAGCTGGCCCTCGACGCCGATCGGGCCGGCCAGCGCGCGATGCTGCGCGCCGCCGAGCTCGCCGAGACGCGCGACATGGCCCTGCGCGTGGTGCCGCTGCCCGAGGGCTCCGACCCGGCGGACCTCCTCGCCGCCGAGGGCGCCGAGGCGATGCGCGAGCGCGTCGGGCGCTCGGTCCCCTTCGTCGCCTTCCGGGTCGAGCGGGTGCTGGCGGGGGCCGACACCGGGAGCGCCGAAGGCAAGGACCGAGCGCTCGAGGAGCTGCGCCCCATCGTCGGCTCACTCGGCGCGAGCGTCATGCGCGAGGAGCTGCTGCAGCGGATCGCCGGCCGGCTCGAGCTCTCCGAGGCGCTGGTCGCCTCGCTGGCCGAGGGGCGCCCCGGCGGCTCCGCCGGCACGCGCGTCAACGGGGCTCCGGCGAGCACCCGGCGCCCGGACCGCCGCGAGGAGATCGAGCGCTCCTTTCTGGCGCTCTGCCTCGCCATGCCGGTGGAGGGAGCACGGGCGCTCGAGCGGGCGAGCCTCGAGGAACACTTCTCCAACGAGCGCGCACGCCGAGCGGCGGAGCACCTGCGCGACCACCTCGAAGCGCCGCTCGAGGGGCTCCCCGACGACCCCGACCTGACCGCCTACCTGAGAGCGCTGACCGTGCGCTTCGCCCGCGAGCCCGTCGGCCGTGCCTCCCTGGAGCACGCGTGGCTCCTGCTCGAGCTTGCCCGCCTGCAGCGCGCGATCATCGCCGCCCGGCGCGCGGAGAGCGTCGAGGTCGCCACGCTCGCCGCCGAACGAGAGGACGTGCGCCGGCGCCTCGACGAGGTCTCCGAGCGGATCGACCGGGCACGGACCTGACGCCCGTGAGGAGCTCGGGGGGTGGGACTCGAACCCACAACGACTCGGTTAACAGCCGAGCATTCTGCCGATTGAATTACCCCCGACCGGTGCGTCGGCCCGTGAGGCGCGAAAGCCAGCCTCGACCTCCGCGTGACAGTTGGCGCAGAGTACCACGCACTTCCGCACCTCCTCGCGCACGCGCCGCGGCCGACTAGACTCCCCTTCACCGTGAAGCTCTACGTCTGCTACGGCACCTTCACCACCACGCCGCGGCCGGGCGGGCACCCGTGCGGGAACGCGCATCGCGCCCTGCGCGAGGCGGGCCATGATCCCGAGGTGATCAAGTCGTACGGCCTCGGCATGCTCCCGGAGCTCTTCAACCGCACGCGCGGGCGCCGCGAGGTCAAGGAGCTGACCGGGAGCTACGTGGTTCCCGTCCTCGTCACCGACGAGGGTGAGGTGATCGACGAGTCCGACGACATCGTCGCCTGGGCCCGGGCCCATCCCGCCGGGCCGGCCGTCTCGGCACCGGCGTCCGCCTGACGCGCGTCAAGCGATGGCCGAGACTCCCGTCGAGAAGGTCACGCGCTGGGAGGACTTCGGAGCCCTCGTGCGCGTGATGCACCTCTCCGACGCCTGCGCGGTCCTCGACCTATGCACGTGCACGGGCGAGCCCGTCGAGCGGATGGAGAGCGAGGACGCGGAGCTCATCGCGCTGCTGCGTCGGCGGCCGCCGGCCGATCTCTGAGCGCTTCGCGCCGGCCGAGCTCCTCCACGAGAACGGCCGCGCGTTCCGAGCCGTCGTGGCTCTGTGCCCACGCCGCGAGCTCCCCCACGCGCTCGCGCATGGCCCGATCGGCCAGTGCCTGGCGCACGGCGAGTCGCACGCCGGCCGGGGAGAGCAGGCGCCAGGGCAGGCGCACGCCGACTCCGGCCCAGTCGGCCCGTGCGGCGTTCTCCGCCATGTCGCCCCCGGCCGGGCAAACGACCGGGGTGGCGCCGCTCGCCAGCGCCCGCACGAGCGTCCCGTGGCCGCCGTGACAGAGCACGGCGTCCGCTCGGGGCATGGTGCGCGAGTAGGAGACCCACTCGACGAGCCGGGCGTTCGCGGGCACCGGCACCGGGTCGCTAGGCAGGCGACCGTTCCAGGTGGCCAGGACCCGCAGCGGCTCGCCGGCGAGCCCGGCGAGCGCCGCCCGCAGCAGGCGATGCTCGGGATCCTGTGCGGTGGAGGGCGCCACGAGCACGAGCGGACCCTCGCCCGGCGGCAGTTCGACGTCGTCCGCGGGCGGCTCCCAGAAGAGCGGCCCGACCGGCTCGGTGCCCGCCGGCCAGCTCCGCGGGTACTCGAGCTGGGGAAAGCTGCCCACGAGGCAGAGAACCTCGCTGAGCCCTCCGTGCAGCCGCGTCACCGGTGGCAGCTCGAGCCGGCGGCGTGTCTCGTTGAGCTCGTCTCGCCCCTGGCGCAGGCCCGCGGCCAGTGGCCGCTCGAAGGAGCGCCAGAACGCCGAGCCCAGCCGCGTGCGGGGCAGGCGCGCGCCCAGCGAGTAGGGGGGAAATCCCGGCGGCGAGCCGGGATGCACGTGGGGCACGAGGGTCGCGGTGGGCACTTTCTCGAGCTCGGCGGCGAGCGCGGGAGCGAGGGTGAGGATGTCGGCCACCGCGACGTGGGGACGAAGAGCCGTCACGAGCGGACGGGTCTGAGCCACGGAGCGGACGACCGCGGCGTAGGGTTTGAGCGGCTGCCCGCCGGCGGGGAAGACGGCGAGCTCGGGGGCCGCCGCGAACGTCATGCCCTCGGCTTCGATGTGGGGGCGCCACCTCGTCCAGGTCTCGAGCGTGACGTCGTGCCCGCGAGCTACGAGCGCGCGCCCCAGCGCGATCATCGGGAAGGCGTGTCCGGGATCGCCGAACGCGCCGAGCAAGATTCGCAGCCGTTCTAACGTTTGAGTCTTAGGATCGAATCCACGGATCGGATGATGTTCCCTCAAAGCCGGGCGGCGTAGCGGCCGCTCACCGTCCATGCCCCAGGCACCCGATACACGCCCACCCGTGGCCGACGCCGCGCGCGACGCCGACGGCGCCCCATCGGCGACCGTCGAGCCGACGACCCGCGAGGCGCTGCGGCGCTCGACAAGCGAGCGGCTCCGGACCTCGCAGGCGAACGAGGACGCCGCGACGGTGGCGCGCCTCGACGCCCGACTCGGCGCCTACACGGGGGCGATCCTGTGCGCCGCCGGCTGCCTGCTGCTCGTCACCCAGGCGCTGCCGCTGGCCCACAAGCCGCCCTTCTGGGCCCACGCGCTCCTCACCGGCGTCGCAGCGATCCTCGGTCTCGTCCTCCTCGTGCTCGCCCGCCGAGACCGGGCGAACCTGAACCTCCTCTTCGGGGCCACCTTCGTCGCGGTGGGGATCATCGCGGTGCTCGTAGCGCTGAGCGGAGCCATGCGCAGCGTGTACGCGGAGCTCTACCTCTTCCCGGTCATCCACGCCGCTGCCTTCCAGACGCGCCGGCGGCTGATGGTGGTCCTGGTCGTCGTCAGCGCCGCGTTCCTCGCGCCGGTCGCCTACCACCCGGGCAACCCGGACTTCGCCGCCATCGCCCTCATCTGCATGCCGCCGGCCGTCCTCGCCGCCGCGGTGCTCTCCGTGGTCACCGACGCCCAGCGTCGCCAGCGCGCGAAGATCGTCGCCCGGGAGGTCGAGGCACGGCGCCTGGCCGAGAACGACGCGCTCACCGGCCTCGGGAACTACCGGATGTTCTGGCGCCACCTCGACGCCGAGGTGGCGCGCTGCCGCCGGCACCGGGAGGTCTTCTCGCTCGTGATCATGGATCTCAACGGCTTCAAGGCGATCAACGACGAGCACGGCCACCAGTGCGGCGACCAGGCGCTTCGCCAGGTCGCCGACGCGCTCGGCGAGGCGCTGCGCAGCGAGGACGTGTGCTGTCGCCAGGGCGGCGACGAGTTCGCGGTGATCGCCGTGCGCGCCGAGGAGGCGGAGGCCGAGGAGCTCGCCGAGCGCCTCATCTCGGCCGTGGCCGCGCTCGAGGTGCCCGGCGCCCCCAATCGCCGCCTCGGCGCGAGCGCCGGCTGGGCCACCTTCGGACGGCCGGCGACCACCGCCGACGAGCTCATCCTCCGCGCCGACGAGGCCCTGCGCGAGGCCAAGCGTCAGCGCCGGCGGATGGGAGGGATCGCCCGCGCCCACGAGGCGGGCGAGCCCCCTCCGGCGGGACGGCACGCGGTGGCCGTCGAGGACGGTCACGCGAACGGCGGGACATCCCCCGCCGGAGGGGAGGCACCGCCCTCCTCCAACGGGTCCGCGGCGCGCCTCGTCGTCCTCTCGGGCTACGCGCGAGCCCTGTCCGCGGCACGCGACGAGCGCGCGATCGCCGAGACGACCGTCGCCCATCTCATGGGCGCGGTCGACGCCACCACCGCGATGGTCCTGCGCTGCGAGGGCCCGGAGGACCCGCTGCGACCTCTGGCCGCCGCCGGCGACGGGCGTGCCTCCGGTCCCGGCGCCTCGCCGGGTGCGCTCGCGCGCCCCGTCCTGCGCACCGCTCGTCGCGAGCGGCGCAGCGCGCTCGCGACGGGAGAGCCCACGGGCGACGGACCCCGCAGCGAGCTGGCCGTTCCGGTCCTCGTGGACGGCGAGGTCTGGGGCTGCCTTCTCACCCAGAGCGACCGCCCCGACGCCTACACCGACGCCGACCGCGACCTCGCGGAGGGCATCGCCACCCAGATGGCGCGCGCGCTGGCCTGGGGTCGGGTGCTCGAGCAGCTCTCGGGCACGGACTTCGGCGAGCTCTACCGCCTCACGGGCGGCGTCCAGCTCACCGCGAGCGAATCGCGACGGGTCATCGACCTCGCGTGGCGGGTGGGGCGGCGCCTCGACTTCAGCCCCGTGGCCCTCCGCTCGCTCTACCTCGCCGCCCTCTTCCAGGACGCCGGCGCGGTCGGCGTGCCGGCCGAGCTCACCGGCAAGGCGGGCGAGCTCTCCTCCGCCGAGCGCGCGGTGCTGCACGAGCATCCGGTGATCGCCGAGCGGCTCCTGCGTCCGTTTCCCCTCCTGCGCGAGGCGGCGGGGATCATCCGCTCCGAGCGGGAGCGCTTCGACGGCGCGGGATATCCCGACGGCCTCTCCGGGGACCGGATCCCCCTTCCCGCCCGGGTCCTCCTCGCCTGCCAGGCGTGGGTGGCGATGACCTCGCCGCGACCCTGGCGGGCGCAGCTCGACTTCTCCTCCGCGCGCGAGGAGCTGGAGCGCGCCGGCGGCTCGCAGCTCGACCCCCGGGTGGTCGCCGCGCTGCTCTCAGAGCTCGATGCCGAGCGCGCCGAGAGCACCGTCGCGCCCGCCTGAGCGACGGCTCAGACGAGGTCGGCGACGAGCCGTAGCTGCTCGACGCGCTCCTCGAAGCTCCACGCCATGGGCGAGATCATGAGCGTTCCCACGCCGGCGTCGCGGAAGACCCCGAGCCGCTCGCGCACCACGTCGGCCGGCCCGCACAGCGAGACCTCATCGATGAGCTCGTCGGGAAGCGCCGCCCCGGCCTCCTCCTTCTTGCCCTCGAGATAGAGGTCCTGGACCTCGCGCGCGGCGTCCTCGTAGCCGTAGCGCTGGACGAGGTTGTTGTAGAAGTTCTTGTCCCGCGAGCCCATCCCCCCGACGTACAGGGCGAGATAGGGCCGCATGGCGTCCCGCGCGGAGGCGAGGTCGTCGGTGATGAAGGCGTTGACCGTGGGCGCGATGTCGAAGCCCTCGAGCGAGCGCCCGGAGCGCGCGGCGCCCTCCTCGAGCAGCGGGCGCAGCTCGCCCAGGTGCTCGGGGGAGAGGAGCGTGGGGATCCAGCCGTCCGCGATCTCTCCCGCCAGCGCCGTGTTCTTGGGCCCGATCGCGGCGAGGTAGATCGGGATGGACTCCTGCACGGGGGCGATCGTCAGCTTGAGCGCCTTGCCCGGACCGTCGGGAAGCGGCAGTTCGAGCGTCTCGCCGTGGAACTCGAGGCGCTCGCGCGCCAGCGCCTTGCGCACCACCGCGACGTACTCGCGGGTGCGCTGGAGCTGGCGCGCGAAGCGCTGCCCGTGCCACCCCTCGGCGACCTGCGGCCCCGAGGAGCCGATCCCCAGCAGCATGCGCCCGTGGGAGATCTGGTCGAGCGTCGCGGCGGTCATCGCGGTCATGGCCGCGGAGCGGGCGGGCATCTGGAAGATCGCCGAGCCCAAGCGGATCTTCGTGGTCTGTCCGGCCATCCACGCGAGCACGGTCGCGGCGTCGGAGCCGTAGGCCTCCGCCGACCACACGGAGTCGTAGCCGAGTCGCTCCGCCTCCTGGACGATCCCAAGCTGCTCATCGGCGGAGAGGCCAAGGCCCCAGTACCCCACGTGCACGCCCAGCTTCATGCTCTCGCCCTCTCTGTCGCCGATCGGAAGTCGGCAGCCTACGCCCCCCGGCGCCGGCAGGGAGTTGCCGGGAGGAGCAACCCGTACTACCCTGTGCGCTGGCCTCCGCTGGGGAGGCTCCCTCCCCATGGCCCGCCGCTCCGACCGCGCTCCCGCTCGATCCCTCCGTGAGGCGATCGACTGCCTGCCGCTGAACACGCGGGTGGCGATGCTCGAGGGCGTACGCGCCAACGACATCATCGTCGGCGCCTACACCGACCGAAGCGGGGGGGTTTGCCCCATGCTCGCCGCGCACCGCTGCGGCGGGCGCACCGACTTCCTCACCTTCGCGCGCACTTGGGACCGCTTCGCCAAAGCCAAACGCTCGCGCCGCGCCACGCACCGCGAGCTGCTCGTGCTGACCTCCCACCTGGAGGCGAGCATCCTCGCCGAGGAGAGCGCCGACGACCTGGCCCGCGCGGTGGCCGAGCATCGTGAGCTCGTGGCCAACCGGCCCACGGAGGAGCGCCAGCGGCCCGGAGATCGAGACCGCAGCGCGGAGCTGCGCGACCGCGCCGGGTGGGCGTGGCTGCGTCCCTTCCGTCGCCTCGACGAGTACGAACGGGCCCTGGCCGCGGTCGAGGCTCAGTCCGAGACGCTCGACACCGCGGCGGCGGAGTCCGAGCGCGAGCTCGAGCGGGCCTGACCGCCGCGGGCGCGTCGAGCGCCCCGCCGCGAGCGCTCAGAGCACCTCGTTCGGGCGCTGAAAAATGATCTCGGGGATCACGCAGGCCGGTGAGACCTTGAGGAGCACGCGGACCGCCTCGGCGATGTCGCTCGGCTGGATCATGTCCTCCGCGTTGACCTGTCCCTTGACGAACTCGGTCATCGGCGTGTCGACGAAGCCCGGGCACAGGGCGCAGGACTTGACCCCCTCCTCGCCGAGCTCGCGGTTCATGGCCTGCGTGTAGCCGACCACCCCCGCCTTGGTGGCCGAGTAGATCGCCAGCCACGCCTGACCGGACTTCCCCGCGATCGAGGCCGTGTTGACCACGAGCGCGCGCCGGTGCTCGGCGCCCGCGGCCCGGAGCATCTCCGCGCACTCCCGGTAGAAGAGAACGATCGCACGGAGGTTCACGTCGAGCTGCATGTCCAGGCGCTTGGTCGCCGTCTCGGCGACCGGGGCGCCGATGCCCACCCCCGCGTTGTTCATGAGAACGTCGAGGCGTCCGTAGCGCTCGCGGTGGGCGTCGACCACCCCCCGGATCTCCTCCTCGGAGCTCATGTTCGCGGGCACCGCCTGCACCTCGAGCCCCGCCTGCTCGAGCTCGCGCGCGGCCTCCTCGAGCTTCTCCGGCCGGCGGGCGGCGAGGGTGAGCCCGTGGCCCTCCTCGCCGAGCATCCGGGCCACGGCCAGCCCGATGCCGCTCGAGGCCCCCGTCACGATCGCCGCACGTTCTGCCATGTCATCCCGCTTTCGGTGGTGGAGGGCCTTCGAAGGCGGCGTATCCAATCACGGGCGCCCGTACAGTGCCGTGCGTGTCCGAGCGCGCGTCGCAGATTCTCGCCGCGGCGCTCCTCACCCTGCTGGTCGCGGGCACCGCGGTGGGCTGTGGAGGAGGAGGAGGAGGAGGCCGGGCGGCGAGCGCCGGCGGCGGCGGCGGGACGGCGCGCGGCGCTGCGCCATCGGCGCGCGCCTCGGCTCCCGTGCAATCCGTCCGGCATGTCGCGCTGATCGCGGCGCGCGTGGAGCGCATCCGTGGGCTGCGGTTCCGCCGCCGCCTCGTCCCCCGGCGCGTGAGCGCGGCGCAGGCCCGGCGGGAGGGGCTTGCCGACCTCGACCGCTCCTCGCCGCCGGCCCGCCTCCACGCGCAGGAGGAGCTCCTCGAGCTGCTCGGGCTCCTGCCCCCCGGCACGAACCTCCGCCGGCTCGAGGGAGCGATCTACGGCGAGCAGGTGGCGGGCTTCTACGATCCGCGCCGCAAGCGGCTGAGCATCGTGGAGGGAGCGGCCGGTTCGAGGGCGGCCGGCGGGGCGCTCGTCGACATCACGCTCGCGCACGAGCTGACCCATGCGCTCGAGGATCAGCGCTTCGGTATCCGTGACTCCCCGTCGGGCACGGACGACGCGGCGAGCGCCTACACGGCGCTCGTGGAGGGAAGCGCCACCGAGGTCATGACCCGCTACGCGCTGCGCTACGTCGGCGCCGGGCAGTCCCTGAGCGGCGCGCTCGGCGCGCTCGCCCAGCAGGCGCACGCGACGAAGCTCCCTCCCTACCTCCAGGCCTCGCTGCTCTTCCCCTACGAGGCCGGCCAGCGTTTCGTCGAGGCGCTCTACGGGTTCAGTCACGACTGGCGGCTCGTGAACCTGGCGCTGAAGATGAACCCGCCGCGCTCGACCGCGCAGGTCCTCCATCCCGAGAAGTGGCTCCGGGCGGAGGATCCGGTGCCGGTGCGCCTCGCGGTGGGGGAGCGGCTCGGACGGGGCTGGCGGCGGCTGACCGCGGGCTCGCTCGGGGAGTGGGACACGACCCAGCTCCTGCTCCGCGCGGGAGCGAGCGCGCCGGCGGCGCAGGATGCGGCGACCGGGTGGCGAGGAGCGCGCTACGAGCTCTGGCGTCGGGTCAGCGCGAGCCGGGGGAGCGCATGCGCAGCCCCGTGCCGCTCGCGCGACGCCCTGGTGGTCTCCTGGACATGGGACACCAGGGGCGACGCGCGCCGGTTCGACGAGGCGCTCTCGTCGTATCTGGCGCGTGGTCTGCACGCGCGGCGCGCCGGAAAGCGCTCGTGGACCTTGCCGGGAGGCGCCGCGACCGTAGGCCTCGGGACGCGCGCGACGACGCTCGCCTTCGCCCCTTCGCGCCACCTCGCCACGGTGCTAGCGTCGCGCGCTGCCGCGCCGAGCCGGCGCCGGGCCCAGTAGCTCAGTTGGTCAGAGCGCCCGACTCATAATCGGAAAGACGCAGGTTCGAGTCCTGCCTGGGCCATCAGTCGCCGTCAAAGGACCCGAGATGCCAAGCAGGGACTCGGGGGACACCGTCGGCATGGTGGTCCGCTCGCGACCTGCCTAGGCCATCGCGGCTACCCGCCGACCGCGGACTCCTGACGCGGCGCCACCACCGTCTCGGGGGCCGTTGCCTCGGCCAGCGTGGCGTGGTCATCGTGGTGGTCGCCGGAGACCGAGTCCTTGAACTCGCGCAGTCCCTTGCCGGCGGAGCGAGCGAGCTCGGGCAGGCGCTTGGGTCCGAGAACGATCAGGGCGATCACGAGGACGATCGCGATGTGCGTGGGGTTCATCAGTCCGGTGCTCATACGGCTCCTTGGTGACGGGAGGTGAACGGCGCTTCGATCGCGTCGAGTGACGCTACCAGGGGGAGCTACGGGAAAAACTCGAGCGAGGATCACCTCCGGCGGCAGCGCCCTACCCGAAGGGCTTGGCGGCCATGAAGAAGATTGCCGTGAGGACGAGCACTGCGAGCGTGATCTCGACCGCCATGTAGCGCTGGTAGACGCGAGCGTACTCCGTCCCGAACGCGACATCGGCCCCGGCGGCGGTGGAGTTGACGTCGGCCCGTGCGAGCTCCGCCATGCGACGGCTGGCGGGCACGACGACGGCACCTCCCAGCCCGCCGATGACCACGAGGATTGCCAGCGGAACGTCCACCCAGGGCTTGCTCCAGAGGTGTCTGTTGCTGGCCATGTACGCCCCGAAGATGAGGATCAACACCGTTCCCGGGGTGGTGATCCGCTGGTTCAGCCGGTGCTGGACGTCGTGCAGCCCCGGCATCGCGCGCGGATGGTGACGACGCACGTAGGGCATGAGCATGGGATAGGCCAGGGGCAGGCCGAAGGCGGCCACCACGGCCATGACGTGCAGGGCGAGCACGACCGAGTAGGAGGTGAGCGCGATCGGCATCGGGGTCACCTGCGATGCCTCAGCGGCGCCGCCCGCGCTTCGCCTGACGGCGGTCCCAGAGCTTCTTCAGCGTGATGATCTCGAGCAGTCGCTTGAGCATGGCCCCTCCTCGTTGTCGCCCGGTCGGGGCGGAAGCTACCACCGGCCCGGGTCGTCTCCGGCGATTCTTGATCGGCGCTTGAGGAAAATGGGTAGAACATGTGAATCGGCCTCGAGAACCCTCTCCACCTGGCGCTCATCGCCATCGTCGTCCTCATGGTCTTCGGGGCCAAGCGACTGCCCGAGCTCGGCCGTTCCGTCGGGCGGGGAATGCGCGAGTTCAAGGAGAGCGTCAGCGGGGAGGAGAGCCCGCACGAGCTCGACGCCCCTGCCGCCGCGGCGCCCGCGGAGCAGGCTCAGGCCGAGCCGTCGACGCCCGCTTCGGTCGCCGGTCCCGCTGCCGGGTCGCGCCCCGCCTCCGAGGAGGAGCCCCCGCCACCCCCGGCTGTGTCCTCGCCCGCCTCGCCGGGCCCCTCCGTCCCTCCGGCGCGCCAGTAGCGCTTACCCGCTCGCGCGGCTCGGGCTCGCCGTACCGCAGCCCTGCGCTCCGCGGGCGAGCTGCGCGGCACTGGGAGGATCGCGGGAGAGCAGCTCGGGCACGGTGACGAGCCGCAGGTGATGCTCGGCGAGGTGGGGAAGGATGAGGAACTTCAGCGCGCGGATGGTCTGGCCTCGGTTCTCGTGCATGAGGATGATCGCTCCCGGGCGCAGCCCGCTGAGCACGTTGTGGGCGATCCCGGCGTAGTTGGCCTCCAGCGAGTCGGCGCTGTCCACGCTCCACAGCACCTGCACGAGCTTGAGGGCCCGAGCAGTGGCATCGACCACTGGGGTCCGCGCCCCGTAGGGAGGCCGAAAGAGGCTGACCGGCACGCCGGCGGCGCGCTCGATGGCGGTGCGCGTGCTGCTGATCTGGTCGCGGATGGCCGCCGGGCCGAGTCCCGGGAGGTAGGGGTGGGTCCAGGTGTGGTCGCCGAGAGCGTAGGAGCGCCCCTCCTCGCGGGCCAGCCCCGGAAAGGGGGCCAGGTTGCGGCCGACGAGGAAGAAGGTGGCGGGCAGGCGCGCCGAGCGCAGGATGCGCAGGGCGAGCGGCGTGTAGGGGCCCGGGCCGTCGTCGAACGTGAGGGCGGCGTAGGGCCGAGACCCTCCGCAGAACACGGGCCGCCCCGTCGCCGCGAGCCGGGCCAGGGCGCGCTGCTCGCTGCGGTTCACGCGTGGAGCCGGCCGGTGGCCCGCGGGCGACACGGCGGCTCGCTCCGCCGGCGTTGAAGCAGAGGGGGAGGCGGAGCTCCGGGGAGCATGACCACCGCAGCCGCCGGCAAGGCAGAGAAGGCTCGCCAGCGCCGCCCATCGCCATGGCCATCGCGCGGCGGTCACCCACACCTCCCGGCCGGGTCGGCACGCAGGCAGCGCTCCGTGGCCAGCGCAGTCCGGCGGTAGGCGCCGAGGGCGGCCTTGTCGCGCGTCGCGCCGCCCGGGCGCTGCTCCCGGAGCCCAGAGAAGTCGAACGGGTTCTCGACGTTGCGGTCGTAGGTGATCCACGACTCCCAGTAGATCCGCTCGAGGCCGAGCGACCGGCGCATGCGGGTGAGCAGCGAGATGGCTCGGCCGAGACGGGCGGCCTGATCGACCTCCGTGGTGTCGAAGCCGAATGACCTGCGCACCCGTCCCGCTCCGGAGGACCAGCTCAGCTCGGTGATCATGATCGGGCGCGCCCGGTCGCCAGCACGGTCGAGCGCGGCACGGACCAGGCGCACGATCCGCACCACGTTCTCGACCTCGAACGTGTAGGGGTGGATCGCCGCCACGTCGAAGGAGCCGCGGGCGCCGGCGCGGTAGAGGCTCGCGATCGTCTCCCACGAGCGCTCCGCGAACCCGGCGAGGAGCACGCGCGCGCCGGGATCGGCGCCGTGGATGGCGCGGCCGGCCGCGCGTAGCAGGGCGATGTAGTCGCGCGCGAAGGGCTGCTCGGACCAGTAGAAGGCGTGGTTGGGCTCGTTCCACACCTGCCACAGCCGGATGGGCTGGCGGGGGAGCGTGGGGTGCTCGGTCCAGAACGAGCCGCGCGGTCCGTAGCGCTGCACCAGCGCTCGCATGAAGGCGGCGTAGCCGGCAGTGCCGGCGGGCGCGGAGTTGGCGAGCGCGGGGCGCCGAGCCGCCCACGGCGGCGAGCCGAGCACCACCGGCAGCACCGAGATCCCCGCGCGGGCCGCGGCCGCGACGACCGGATCGGTGGCCCCGAAGTCCGTGGGTACCCCGCCGATGGTCACGAAGAGCCGGCGCACGGGGCCGGGAACATCGGCCGAGTAGCGGTAGGGCTGGGCGGTACGCCAGTAGAAGGGCACGCGCAGCGTCTGCACGCCGCTGCGGGCCATCAGGGCCAGCTCGGGACGCAGCGCGAAGCCGGGGGCGAGCAGCGGGGCGCCCGCGGTGACGCCGAGGAAGGGCGGAGGATCAGGCGGGGACGGCGCCGGTGTGGCCGGCGAGCCGCCCCCGCCGCAGCCGGGGAGGAGCAGAGCGCCGAGGAGAGCCGCCGCGAGGACGAGGGCTCTCATGGCAGCTCGTCCTCGAGCTCCCGCAGCGCGGGGGCGGCCCGGTCGCGCGGGGAGACGGTGAGCTCGAGATCTTGCGGCCAGTCGACACCCACGTCGGGGTCGTCGTAGGCGAATCCGCGCTCGGTCGCCGGGTCGTAGTAGCTCGAGCACCGGTAGAGCACGTCGGCCTCCTCGCTCAGCACGCAGAACCCGTGCGCGAAACCCACGGGCACGAAGAGCTGCTGCATCTGCTCGTCGTCGAGGCGGTACGCCTCCCACCGCCCGAAGGTGGAGGAGCTGCGGCGGATGTCGACCACCACGTCGAGCACGGCGCCACGCGCGCAGCGGACGAGCTTCGCCTGTCCGGGCCGGGTCTGGAAGTGCATGCCCCGGAGCGTCCCGCGCCGCGAGCGCGAGTGGTTGTCCTGTACCAGGGAGACCTCGATGCCGTGCGCCGTCCACTCCTCGGCGCGAAAGGTCTCGGTGAAGAAGCCCCGCTCGTCGCGGTGGACGGCCGGAGCCAGGCGCACGAGGCCGTCGAGCTCGGTGGGGAGGCGCTCCATCGCCGGCGCAGGGTACCCGTGGAAGAGCCCCTCGGAAGGAACACCACCGAGGGGCGTCGAAACCCGTGCTCTGCGATGAAGCGTGCCACCCTGACCACCGCCCCCTCGCTCGAAGCCCCGCAGGGGCACCAGAGCCTCTCCTCGTTCATCACCGCGCGCTTCGAGGAGTTCTCCCGCTCCCAGAAGGACGTCGCGCAGTACATCGTCGACCACCTCGACGAGGCGGCCTTCCACACCGCGGAGGAGCTCGCCCGGCGCGCGAACACGTCGAGCTCGACGGTCGTCCGCTTCTCCCAGGCGCTCGGCTTCGAGGGCTTCCCCGAGCTCCAGCAGGCGGCGCGGGAGGAGTACCGTCGCCGGCCGCCCGCGGGTGCGGCGATGCCCGCCGTGACGCCGCTCTTCTCGCTCGACCAGTCCGAGTTCGAGTCGGCGGTGGGCGCCGACCACGTCAACGTCGAGGACACCGCGCGCAAGCTCTCGCGCCCCGACGTGGAGGCGGCCATCGACGCGATCGTCGGCGCCCAGCGCGTCCTGATCGCCGGAACCGACCAGATGGCGTTCTTCGCCTCCTACCTGCGCCACCTGCTCATGCTCCTCGACCTCCAGGCCGAGATCGTGGCGAGCCCGTCGCAGGAGGCCCTCGGGCGCCTCTCGCGGATCGACGAGGGCACCCTCGTGATCGGCCTGTCCGCCGGCCGCCCGGCTCCGCTGATCGCGCGGACGATGAAGCTTGCCCGCCACCGCAAGGCCACGACGCTCGCGATCACCGACGCGACGCTCTCCGAGGTCGCCCGCCTGGCGCGCATTCGCCTCTACTACTCCTCGAACAGCCCGGGGTACGTACGCTCGCACACCGCGTTGCTCGCGGTCATCCAGGCGCTCGCCTACGGGGTCTACGCCCGCGACGCGCCGCAGTACGACACGCGGATCCGCGCCTTCCGGCTCAAGTAGCGCGCCCGGCGGCCGGGGTACACTCGACGCATGCGCGACGAGGCCACGTTCCGCGTCAAGGCCGGCCTGGCCGAGATGCTCAAGGGCGGCGTGATCATGGACGTCGTCACCCCCGAGGAGGCACGACTGGCGGAGGACGCCGGCGCCTCCGCGGTGATGGCGCTCGAGCGCGTTCCGGCCGACATCCGCCGCGACGGCGGGGTGGCCCGCATGTCCGACCCGACAATGATCCGCGGCATCCAGGAGGCGGTCACCATCCCGGTGATGGCCAAGGCGCGGATCGGCCACTTCGCCGAGGCGCAGGTGCTCGAGGCGCTCGAGGTCGACTACGTGGACGAGTCGGAGGTGCTCACTCCCGCCGACGAGGCCAACCACATCGACAAGTGGGCGTTCAAGGTCCCGTTCGTGTGCGGTGCCACCAACCTGGGCGAGGCACTCCGCCGGGTCGGCGAGGGTGCGGCGATGATCCGCTCCAAGGGCGAGGCGGGGACGGGCGACATCGTCGAGGCCGTGCGCCACATGCGCCGGATCACCGGAGAGATCCGGCGGCTCGGCGGGCTCGACGAGGCCGAGCTCGCGAGCGCCGCCAAGGAGCACGCTGCGCCCGTGCACCTCGTCCGCGAGGTGGCCGAGCAGGGCCGGCTCCCCGTCGTGCTCTTCTGCGCGGGAGGGATCGCCACGCCGGCCGACGCCGCGCTCATGATGCAGCTCGGGGCCGAGGGCGTCTTCGTCGGCTCGGGCATCTTCAAGTCCTCCGATCCCGAGCGCCGCGCGCGCGCGATCGTCGAGGCCACCACGCACTTCGGCGACCCCGCGCGGGTCGCCGCCGCCTCCGAGGGGCTCGGGCCGGCCATGAGCTCGCTCGAGACATCGAAGCTCGGCGCCGAGCAGCTCCTCGCCCAGCGCGGCTGGTAGCGGTGTCGCCCACGATCGGCGTGCTCGCCCTCCAGGGCGACGTCGAGGCGCACGCCCGGGTGCTCGCCCGCCTCGGGACGACGGTCCGCGAGGTGCGCGTGCCGGCCGATCTCGAGGGGCTCGACGGACTCGTCCTCCCCGGTGGGGAGTCGACCGTGATGAGCCTCGGGATCGCGCGCGAGGGGCTCGCCGAGCCGCTGCGGGGACTGGCCGCGGCGGGCACTCCGGTGCTCGGGACGTGCGCGGGGCTGATCATGGCCGACCGGGATCACCTCGGGCTGCTCGACGTTCGCGCGCGCCGCAACGCGTTCGGGCGCCAGATCCGGTCCTTCGAGGTCGCGGTCGACCTCGGGGACGGGCGGCCGCTAGAGGCGGTCTTCATTCGCGCGCCATGGATCGAGGAGGCCGGGGAGGGGGTCGAGGTGCTCGCCGTCCTCGACGGGCATCCGGTGGCCGCTCGTCAGGACTCGGTCCTCGTCGTCGCCTTCCATCCCGAGCTATCGGGCGATGACCGCGTGCACGAGCTCTTCCTGGCGATGGTCCGCCAGCGCGCCGCCGGGGAGAGCTAAGACCTCCGCGAAGGGGCTCGTCGCGCGCCCCGGCGCTCGTCGTAGGCGCGGAAGTCGCGCTCGAAGCGATCCCAGTCGAAGCGGCCGGGATCGGAGGGCACCTGGGGCGGCTCGGCCGCGTCGGGCCTCTCGTCCTCCGGGCGGTGACGGGCGAGCCAGCCGGCGAGGCAGAGCCCCTCGACGGAGGCGGCGACGAGGATTGCCCCCGCCAGGTGCTCCCCGGCGAGCAGCGCCGCGAGGGCGGCGAGCACGGTGAGCAGCGAGCACCCGAGGGCAGCCCCGTATCGCCGAGGCGGACACGCGCGCCGGGGACGCGGCCCCGCGTAGGCCCCCAGGAGCGAGACCACGAGGACGGCGAGCACGGCGAGCCTCAGCCAGAGCGGTGGCATCGCCTGAGTTGTAGCCGTCACGGCGAGCGCCGGCAACCCCGGTGGACCGACCGTCTACGCCGGGCCGCCCGCCACCTGCTCGGGAGCCGCACGCTCGACGGAGACCCAGCCCATGTCGCGCCCGCGCTGCGCCGCTTCGGCCTTCGCGCCGCCCCGCAGGCCGAACAGGCGCTTGGCGAAGAGCAGGTAGACGACGACGGCGAGGTTGATGAGGAACGCGCTGATCTTGAACGGCGAGACGCGGTGCGCGAGCTCGTAGACCTCGAGCGGCAGGAACAGCGCGGTGGCGATGAACGTCAGGTACTCCGCCCAGCGCTTCTGCAGCCACAGCCCGACCGCCTCGATGCCCTCGAGCACGGCGTAGCCCAGCACCGCCCCCGCGAAGAGGTCGAGCTTGTCCGGGCGCAGCGTGAAGAGCTTCGTCACGCTGTGGAGGAACCCGTGGCCCGAGCTCTGCACCGGCCCGCCGCCCACGCCGGTCTGCACGTCGCTCAGCACCCGGAAGAGAGTGTTGCGCACCGTGTCGCGCGAGGCGAAGAGCAGGATCGCCAGCCCGAGCAGCGCAAGCACCAAGAAGTGCAGCGCGCGGTCGACGGCGATGACGCGGAGCACGATCTTGTCGCGCAACGGTCGCCCACGCAGCGGGAGCTCGATCTCCTCGCGGGACGGGGGGAAGCGGCGGCCGGCTCCGGTCGAGGTCGAGCCGAGCGGGAGCCACGAGTCGCAGCGCAGGCAGCGATACCAGCGCACGCCGTCCATCTCCCGGGCCACGAGGGCGTCCTCCTCGCGGAGCTCCGCGGCGTCCGTGCCGATCAGCTCGTGTCCGCGCACGCCGCACACCAGCAGCTCGTAGTGGAAGCGGGGGCGAAAGCGCCGCGGCTCGGCCGTGCCGGGAAGGACCGCTGTCTGCTGCTGCTCGGGTGCCACGGCTCCGGAACGGTAGGGCATCGGTAGGTTGGACCCGATGGGAGGCAGATCAGTCGATGCGATCGTCGGCAACGGCATCGAGTGGGCGGTTCGCCGCCACCATCTGCGCCGTCTGCGCCGCCTGGGTCACGGCGGCGCGCTCGAGCCACCGCCGGGCGACGGGAGCCTGTGGGCGGCCGGCGATCCGCCGCCGCGGGAGGGCTGCGAGCTCGAGGTGCTAATCGACGGCGCCGAGGCGTTCCCCCGCGTCCTCGAGGCGGTGCGCGGCGCCCGCTCGCACGTCCACATCACGGGCTGGCATGTGACGCCCGACTTCGCCCTCACCCGCGACGGGGAGGAGACCCAGTTGCGACGGGTCCTCGCGGAGCTCGCCGAGCGGATCGACGTGCGGGTGCTCGTGTGGGCCGGCGCGCCGCTGCGCGCCTTCGAGCCCACGCGGGGGGAGGTCAAGCGGGCGGTGGCGCAGCTCAAGCAGGGCAGCCGGGTGCGGTGCGAGACCGATCCGCACGAGCGCGTGATGCACTGCCACCACGAGAAGCTCGTGATCGTCGACGACGAGATCGCGTTCGTCAGCGGCGTCGACATCACGAGCCTGGGCGGCGATCGCTTCGACGCCCCCGACCACAGCGAGCGGGGACGGCTGGGCTGGCACGACGTGGGCACGCGCCTGGCCGGCCCGGTGGTGCGGGACGTCGCCCAACACTTCAACGACCGCTGGGGGGAGATGACGGGGGAGAGGCTCCCCCCGCCTGCCGAACCGGCGCCGGCCGGCGCCACGTCGGTGCAGCTCGTGCGCACGATCTGCGACGGCATGTACGACTTTGCGCCCCACGGCGACTTCCGCATCGTGGAGGCCTACGGGCGCGCACTGCGCTCCGCCGAGCGCCTCGTCTACCTCGAGAACCAGTTCCTGTGGGCGCCGGAGATCGCCGAGATCCTCATCGAAAAGCTCCGCCGGCCACCGTCGCCGGAGTTCCGGATCGTGGTGCTCCTGCCCGCAAACCCCAACAACGGGGGAGACGACACCCAGGGCCAGCTCGGGGTGCTCGCCGACGCCGACCGCGAGGGCCGCTTCGTGCCCACCACGATCTACTCGCGCACGGGTGCTCGGTCCGGACCGCTGTACGTCCACGCGAAGGTCGCCATCGTCGACGATCGCTGGATGACGATCGGCTCGGCCAACCTGAACGCCCACTCGCTGTTCAACGACTCCGAGGTCAACGTCGTCACCGACGACGCGGACCTCGCCCGGCGCACCCGCGTGCGGCTGTGGGCCGAGCACCTCGAGCGCTCCGAGCAGGATGTCGCGGGCGACCCGACCCGGGTCGTCGACGAGCTCTGGAAGCCGATCTCCGAGGAGCAGCTCGCGCGCCGCCGGGCCGACCGGGTGCTGACGCACCGCCTCGTGCGGCTGGAGGGCAGCTCCAAGCGCTCGCGGCGGCTGCTCGGACCGCTGCAAGGCCTGCTCGTGGACGGCTAGCGCGAGGCGCTCAGGCGACGCAGGCGAGGAACGAGCCAGACGGCCTCCAAGGCGATCCGCCACGACATCTTGCTCGTGCCCTCCCGCCGGTCACGGAAGACGATCGGCATCTCGCGCACGCGGTAGCCGCGGAGGAGCGCCCGGTAGGTCATCTCGATCTGAAAGGCGTAGCCCCGCGAGCGGATGGTCGGGAGGTCGATCGCCTCCAGGGCGGCCCGCCGATGCACCTTGAACCCGCCGGTGAGGTCGCGGATGGGCACGCGGAGGATCGCCCGGGCGTAGAGGCATCCTCCCCGGGAGAGCGCCCGTCGCACCGGTCCCCAGCCGGCGACCCCACCGCCCGGGAGGTAGCGGGAGCCGAGCACCACGTCGCATCCGGCGAGCTCGGCCATCATGGGGCCGAGGTAGGCGGGATCGTGGGAGAAGTCGGCGTCCATCTGGATCACCACGCCGGCGCCGCCGCGCAGGGCGAGGTCGAAGCCGGCGCGGTAGGCGGGGCCGATGCCCTTCTTGCCCGCCCGGTGCAGCGCGGCGACCTCCGGGAGCTCGCGGGCCAGCCCGTCCACGATCCGCCCGGTGCCGTCGGGGGAGGCGTCGTCCACCACGAGGATCCGCCATCTCCCGGGCGCCGCGCGCTCGAGCTCAGCGGCGGCCGTGCGCAGGAGCCGCTCGATGCCGTCCGCCTCGTTGTAGGTGGGGATGACGAGCCAGACGGGATCGCTCATCGCCGGCCAGACTATCCGTGCACCGCGCTACCTTCATGTCCCTCGGCGGAGGCCCCTCGCGTCCTCACGCCCGCATCGAGAAACCATGCCGCTAGTCCCCCTTTGAGTTCGAGCGCTCACATCCTCGAATGGCGCCAGGCGCGCCGGCGCACCGAGCTGGCCAGGCGCCGGCGGCGCCGACGGCGCCTGGCGGCGCTGATGATGCTCGGAGCCAGCCTGGCGGGCGTGACGACCGCGGTGCTCCTGGCCACCGCGGCCGTGGCTCCCCGCGCCGGCGCGGTCCCGCGCGACGGCTTCCGGACGCGTCTGCTAACGCTCGCGGGCCAGAGCGCGCTGGGCTCGCGTCAGCAACCCCGCCGCTCGGACGAGAACCGGGGCATCGACCGGGTCCTCAGGCGCACGCCGTTCATCACCGGGGGCGGTGGGCGCATGCGCGAGGTCGCGCTCACCTTCGACGACGGACCCGGCCCGTACACGCCGCAGGTACTGCACGTGCTGCGCCAGGCGCACGCGCCGGCGACCTTCTTCGTCGTCGGACAGATGCTCCAGTACTTCAGCGCATCGCTGAGGGCGGAGGAGCGCGACAGCTTCGTCATCGGCGACCACACGCAGAACCACCCCCAGTTGGCGCGGCTCGCCCCGAGCGTGCAGGTCGCCCAGATCGCGGACGCGGCCGGCGGCCTGCGCCTGCGCGGCGTTCCCTACCCGCGGCTGTTCCGGCCCCCTTACCGGTCGTTCAACGCGGCGACGATCGCCGCGGCGCGGCGCTTTCGCATGCTCATGGTCCTGTGGACGGTCGACAGCCGCGACTACACGCGTCCCGGCGTCCGGACCATCGTCCAGAACGTGCTCTCCGCGGTTCGCCCCGGGGCGATCGTCCTGATGCACGACGCGGGCGGCGAGCGCTCGCAGACCGTGGCCGCCCTGCCCTACATCATCCGCGCGCTGCGCAGGCGACACCTCCGTCTCGTGACGGTCCCGCGCCTGCTGCGCGACGACCCGCCGGCGCGCGCACAGCCCCTGCCGACCGCCTCGGGCGGATGAGGATCGCCGTCGCCGCCGACGAGCGCACCGGCGTCGCCGGCGCGGTGGTGGAGGAGCTCCGCCGCCGCGGGCACGAGCCGCTCGCCCACGGCGCGCTGAGCGAGGCCGGGCGCGACGACTGGGCGTGGGCGAGCGAGTCCGCCGCCCGCGACGTGGCCGAGGGCCGCGCGGAGCAGGGCATCGTCTGCTGCTGGACGGGCACCGGGGCGTCGATCGCGGCCAACAAGGTGCGAGGCGTCCGGGCGGCCCTGTGCGCCGACGCTCGGACCGCCGACGGCGCCCGGCGCTGGAACGACGCCAACGTGCTCGCGCTCTCCCTGCGCTCGGTCTCCGAGGCCGGACTGGTAGAGATCCTCGACGCCTGGTTCGCCGCGGCCCCGAGCGAGGATGCGGAGGACCGCGAGAACGTCACGCACCTCACCGACATGGAGTCCGCTCGCTGAGCGAGGGGCCCTTCAGCCCGCGGCGAAGCGGATGACGCCGCCGTCCTGGAGCTCGCGCACCCGGCCGTCCCGCGTGAGCAGGTCGACGTGGCCGAGCACCTCGGAGAGGGTGAGGTAGGCCTGGCTGAGAGCCGCCTCCCCCCACAGGGCCCGGGCGATCTGGTGGGCCGACCGCGGCTGCTCCTCGACGAGCCGGAGGATCTTGCGCGCCCGGCGGTCGTGGAGGGCGAGGCGCTCGTCGATCAGCGCGGCGTGCTCGGTGACCGGCTCACCGTGGCCGGAGAGCACGAGCTCGGCCGGCATCTCGCGCGTGGCGCGCAGCGACTCCAGGTAGGCGACGAGGGCCTGTGGGCGCGGGGCGTCGCCGGCCTCCTCCCCGCCGGGGAGCGGCCGGGTCACGAGGGGATTCGAGGAGATGTGGGCGAGGAGGTGGTCGCCGCCGAGGAGGATCCGCCGCTCGGCGTCCCAGAACAGCGTGTCCGAGGGTGAGTGACCGGGGCGATGGAGCACCTGGAGGGTGCGGTCGCGGAGCACGAGGGAGTCGCCGTGCGCCAGCGGACGCGTGACTTCCACAGCAGATCCCCAGGCGCGAAACGCGCCCGAGAGCGAGCGCAGCGCGGCGGCGAGGTCGGGAGCGATTCCGTGGCGCAGCATGAGCTCTGCGGCGAAGCGGTCGTCAGCCTCGGCCTCCTCCGCGTAGCGCCCGAGATAGGGAGCCAGGCGGTCGAGGGCCGCCACCTCGGCCCCCGAGCGCCGCGCGAGGATCGAGGCCAGCCCCAGGTGGTCGATGTGCTGGTGGGTGATCACCAGGAGCTCGAGGTCCTCGATCCGGTGGCCGTGCGCGTCCAGGGCCCGCTCGAGCTCGTCGAGCGCCTTGCCCGAGTTCGGCCCCGAGTCGATCAGCGTGAGCGGCTCGTCCTCGATCAGGTAGGTGTTGACCCGACCGACCGCGAACGGCGTCGGGATCGCCAGGCGGTGGATGCCGGCCTGCGCCGCCCGGGCGAGCCCCGGACCCGCGGCGCTCACGAGCGGATGACGGAGAGGACCTCGTCGCGGCGGCGCTCCATGTCCTCGGGCGAGACGAGCGACTCGAGGCAGAGGCGCAGGAGGGGCTCGGTGTTCGACGGGCGGACGTTGAAGTGCCAGTCCTCGTAGTCGATCGAGACCCCGTCGAGCTCGGAGTGCCGGGCGTCGGCGTAGCGCTCGGCCAGCTCCCGCATCTTCCCCGACCCATCGGCCACCTCGGAGTTGATCTCTCCCGAGATGAAGTACCGCGACCGGTAGGGCTCGAGGAGCTCGGACAGCGTCGCCCCCCGCTTGGAGAGGAGCTCGAGGATGAGCAGGGCCGGGAGGGTCCCCGAGTCCGCGCAGTAGAAGTCGCCGAAGTAGTAGTGGCCGGAGACCTCGCCGGCGAAGATCGCGCCCTCCTCCCGCATCCGGGTCTTGAAGAAGGCGTGGCCCACACGGTTCATCAGCGCTCGGCCGCCGCGAGCGTGCACCACGTCGGCCACCGCGCGGCTCGCACGGACGTCGTAGAGGACGGTCGCGCCGGGCTGCTTCTCGAGCAGGGACTCGGCGAGCAGGGCGGTGAGGAAGTCGCCGTCCACGAAGCGCCCGGTGTCGTCGATGAAGAAGCAGCGGTCGGCGTCTCCGTCCCAGGCGATGCCGAGGTTGGCGCCGGTCTCGAGCACCTTCTCGACGATGAACCGGCGGTTCTCCTCGAGCAGCGGGTTGGGCTCGTGGTCGGGAAACTCGCCGTTCGGAGTCCAGTACGTGGTGATGAGGTCGAGCCCGAGGCGCTCGAGCAGCGGTCCCACCATGGGGCCGGCCATGCCGTTGCCTCCGTCGAGCACCACGCGCAGCGGTCGGATCGCCGCGGCATCGATGAATCCCAGGGCGTGCTCCTGGAACTCCGCGTAGAGCTCGACCTCCTCCACGGGACCGGGGGCTTGCGCCGGCGGCCCGAAGCCGGCCTCGATCCGGCGGCGTACCTCCTGGATCCCGGTGTCGCCGGAGAGCGCGATCGCCCCGTCGCGCACGAGCTTGGCGCCCGTGTAGGCCTTGGGGTTGTGCGAGGCGGTGCACATGAGCCCGCCGTCGAGCCCGCGCGAGCCGACCAGGAAGTAGAGCATCTCGGTGCCCACCTCCCCCGCGTCGAGTACCGTCGCGCCCTCCGCGGTGAGCCCGGCGCGGTAGCGGGCCGCGAGCTCGGGGGCCGTGAGGCGCATGTCACGGCCCAGGCCGATCCGCAGCTCGCTCGGCCGCTTGCCCGCGCCGTCGGCGAGGACGTGGACGAAGCCGCGCGCCACCTGCTCGGCGACCGTGGCGTCGATCTCCGCGCCGTAGAGGCCGCGGATGTCGTAGGCCTTGAAGATCTGCTCGGGCACGCTCATCGGCCGGGCATCCTACGGGGCCGGTCACTCCTCCGGAGCGAGCGGTCACGATAATGCCGCCGCGCATGGCGACTCCGCACGACGACCCGACGGTGGTGATCCTCTGCGGCGGCCGCGGCACGCGGCTGCAGGAGCACACGGAGTCGATCCCCAAGCCGCTCGTGGAGATCGGTGGCCGCCCGATCCTGTGGCACGTCATGCAGCTCTACGCGGCCCGCGGGCTGAGGCGGTTCGTGCTGTGCACGGGCTACAAGGGCGAGCTCATCGAGCGCTTCGCCGCGGCAGAGTCGTGGCCTGACGGCGTCGCGGTGGCCTGCGTGGAGACGGGGCTCGACACCCCGACGGGGGGGCGCATAGCGGCCGCGGCCGACCACCTCGACGGCGCGGCGTTCTGCGCCACCTACGCCGACGGCGTCGCGGACGTGGACCTGCGCGCCCTCCTGGCCTTCCATCGCGCCCACGGCGATCTGGCCACGGTGACCGTGGTCCGACCCGAGCTCCAGTTCGGGGTGACGGAGCTGAACGGCGACGGCCGCGTACGCGGGTTCGTCGAGAAGCCCCGCACGCGACAGTGGGTCAACGGCGGCTTCTTCTGCTTCGAGCCCGGCGTCCTCGAGCTCTTGGACGAGGACTCCGTGCTCGAGCGGGAGCCGCTCGAGGCCCTCGCGGCCGCCGGGCAGCTCCACGCCTACCGCCACGAGGGGTTCTGGGACTGCATGGACACCTACAAGGATGCGGTGCTGCTGAACGACCTGTGGGCGCGCGGCGCGGCACCGTGGAAGACGTGGGAGTGACCCCGATGCGCTCGGTGTTCGTGACGGGCGCCTACGGGCTCCTGGGCTCCTGGCTCGTCAAGGCGCTCCTCGAGGCCGGCGCACGGGTCACCGTCCTGCGCCGCGACTCGACGCCGCGCTCGCCTCTCGTCCTCCTCGGGCTCGAGCGCGAGGTGGGCGTGGTGGCGGGGGACGTCTGCGACCTGGCGCTGCTCGATCGGGCGCTCGGGGAGTGGGAGGTCGACACCGTCTTCCACCTCGCCGCCCAGACGATCGTGGGCACCGCGCTGCGCTCGCCTGTGGGTACCTTCGAGACCAACGTTCGCGGCACCTGGACGGTGCTCGAGGCCTGCCGCCGCCATGCGGTGGAGCGGGTGCTCGTCGCCTCCTCCGACAAGGCCTACGGCAGCCACGCCGAGCTGCCCTACCGCGAGGACGCTCCGCTCGATCCGCGCTTTCCCTACGACGTGAGCAAGGCGGCCACCGACCTGATCGCCCGCTCCTACTGGCACACCTACGCGCTGCCGGTCGCCGTCACCCGCTTCGCGAACCTCTACGGCGGGGGCGATGTCAACCGCTCCCGGCTGATCCCGGAGACGGTCGGCGCCGCGCTCTCCGGGCGCCGACCGGTCATCCGCTCCGACGGCTCGCCCGAACGCGACTTCCTCTACGTGGAGGATGCCGTGACCGCCTACCTCGCGCTGGCCGAGGCTCTCGACCGCGGCGCGGGCGCCTGCGGCGAGGCGTTCAACGCCGGCGGCGGGCGGCCCCACGCGGTGCGCGACGTCGTCGCGCTCGTCTGTCGCCTCGCGGGCACGGGCGTCGAGCCCGACGTGCGCGGGCACGGCACCCCGGCGGGGGAGATCGACCGCCAGTGGGTGGACGCCGGCAAGCTCCGCGCGCTCACGGGCTGGGAGCCCCGAGTCGGGCTCGAGGAAGGGCTGGAGCGCACCGTGGAGTGGCACCGCGCGCACCCCGAGACGCTCGGGCTCGGCACGTGACGCCGCCGTGGGCGCTGGGTCGGGAGGCGGCGGCCGCTCGTGGGAGGCTTCGCAGCACCGCCGCGTCTGCGCTCGGCGCAGTGGAGTGCATCGTGGAGTCAGACGACGGCGGCGGGGGCCGGGGGCCGCTGACCGGCATGCCGCTGATCGTCAAGGACATGCTCGACGTCGCGGGCACGCCCACCACCGCCGGCTCCGCCGGCTGGGCCCGCCAGCCGGAACGGGACGCCGCGAGCGTCGCCGCTCTGCGCCGAGCGGGCGCCGTCGTCGTCGCCAAGGGCCATACCAACGAGTGGGCGTACGGCATCGACGGCCGCAACCCGCACCGACCGCCGTGTCGTCATCCCGAGGACCCCGCGCGCCTGCCCGGCGGCTCCTCCTCGGGCCCCGCGGTCGCAGTGGCCGCCGGGATGGTGCCCGCCGGGCTGGGCACGGACACGAGCGGATCGCTGCGCGTGCCCGCCGCGCTCTGCGGCATCGTCGCGCTGCGACCCACTCACGGCGCGGTCCCGGTGGACGGGTGCGTGCCGCTCGCCCCGACCTACGACGTGGTCGGTCCGCTCGCCGGGTCGGTCACCGCCGTCGCCGCTCTGCAGGCCGTCCTCGCCGGCGACGACTCGCTGCGCACCGCGCCTGAGCAGCCGATCGCGGGGCGTACCGTCGGTGTACTCCACGGCACCGAGGATCATCCGGCGGCACGCGCCGCGGCGCTTGCCCTCGCGGATGCCGGCGCCACGCTCGTCGCGCTGCGCCCGCGACTCATGGCCGAAGGCGAGGCGATCCACGCGATCGTGCAGCCCGCTGAGGCCGCGGCCGTGCACGCCCGATGCTGGCCGGAGCAGGAGTACGCGCCCGAAGTCCGCGAGCGGATCGACCGCGGCCGCGGCATCCCTGCATGGCGCTACCTCGAGGCGCAGCGCAGACGCCGAGAGCTCGTCGACGACCTGCTCTCAGAGATGAGTGAGCTGGGGGCGGATGCCCTGCTGACGATCACCGCGTCCAGCATCGCTCCTCTTCGCGACGGGGATGCGGCGCTCGACCGAGCGAGCCTCCTTCGCCACGTCGTTCCGCTCTCGCAGACCGGTGGCCCGGTCCTCGCCGTGCCCACCGCTCGAGACGAGGCCACTGGTCTCCCACTCGGCGTGCAACTCGCGGGACCACCACGATCCGAGACGCTGCTCCTGGCGCTCGGCTCCGCCCTCGAACAGGCCTTTCCGCATGCCGGATCGCACGCGGCTCGCGCCGAGGCCGCGCGCTGGTGGCCCTACGGCTCGAGCTCGCCAGCGTAGAGCGCGAAGACGGCGCCCTGCGGGTCCTGCACGATCCCGATCTTCGCGATCTTGATGTCGATCGGGCCGGCCAGCGTCGTCCCGCCGAGCTCCTGCACCCTCGCCAGTCCGGCCTCGACGTCCTCGGTCCCGAAGTAGGCGAGCCAGTGCGGCGGCGTGCCGGGCGGGTTCGGCTCGCGCATCCCGCCGTTGTTGGCCTCGCCGTTCTTGATCCCCAGGTATGGCTCACCCTCGCTCGAGAAGGGCGCGATCGCCCAGCCGAAGAGCTCGCGGTAGAAGGCGGTGGAGGCCTCGAGGTCGGGCGAGGCGAGCTCGTTCCACACGAGCGCCCCGGGGGCGTTGACGAGGCCGGCTCCGATGTGGCGCCGGGGCTCCCAGGCCAGGAAGAACGCGCCCTGGGGGTCCTGGATCACCGCCATCCGACCCGCCTCCATCACGTCGAAGGCGGGCGCGTGGACCGTCGCGCCGAGCTCCGCGGCGCGCTCGGCGGTCGCGTCCGCGCTCTGCACCGACACGTAGGAGTTCCACACCGGTGGCACGCCCGCATCCCGCTGCTGCGGCGGCTGCGGGGCGATGGCGGCGACGTTCCTCCCTTCCAGGCGCATCATCGAGTAGACGGTTCCGTCCTCGACGGGCATGTCCTCGGCCTCCCAACCGAAGAGGCCCGAGTAGAACGCCTTGGCCGCCTCGGGGTCGGTCGTGGACAGGTCGGCCCAGCAGAAGGTGCCGGGGGCGTGCTGCGTTCGCTCGCTCATGGCCGCGACGCTACCGCACCCGGGCCGACCGCTACTTCGTGACGGTGATCGTGCCCTCCATGCCCGGATGGATCGTGCACACGTACTTGATCGTTCCGGGCTTATCGACCTTGTAGGAGTAGCTCTTGCCCTGGCCGAAGTCGGCCGACTTGAACGACTCACCGCCCTGAGCGGTCACGTTGTGGTCGGTCGAGTCCTCGTTCGTCCAGGTGACGGTCTGGCCGACCTTCGCGCTCACCGTCTTGGGGGAGAACATGATCTGCGACATCTTCACCGCGACGGTGTTGCCGCTCGAGACCGGGGCGGAAGCGCCGGAGGAGCCCGAGGAGCTCGACTTGCTCGAGGAGCCGCAGCCCGCGGCGAGAAGGGCGGCGGCGCACAGCGCGGCGGCGAGGGCGAGGAGAGGGCGACGGTGCATGCGGTGAGACCTCCGGTCGGGGGTGAGGCGACGCTCAGCAGGAGAAGAGTCGCCGGACGTTATACGGGGCGGCTAGGCTTTTGGACGATGTCCGGCCACTCCAAGTGGGCTTCGATCAAGCACAAGAAGGCCGTCGTGGACGCGCGCCGCGGCGCGCATTTCACCAAGCTCGCGCGCGCCGTCACGGTGGCCGCGCGGGAGGGAGGCGGCGACCCTGAGTCGAACGCCGCCCTCGCCGTCGCGGTCCAGAAGGCGCGTGACGCCTCCATGCCCAAGGACAACATCGAGCGAGCGATCGCGAAGGGCACCGGCGCGGGGGCCGACGCCGCCGCGATCGAGACCGTGCTCTACGAGGGCTACGGGCCGGGGGGCGTCGCCCTCCTCATCGAGGCACTGACCGACAACCGCAACCGCACCTCCGCCGACGTGCGCCACCTCCTCTCCAAGCACGGCGGCAGCCTCGGCGAGCCGGGCTCGGTCGCCTATCTCTTCGACAAGCGCGGGGTGCTCGTGCTCGACGCGACACGCTACGACGAGGACGAGCTCATGCCCGCGATCGACGCCGGAGCGGAGGACATCTCGCGCGACGAGGACCTCTGGGAGGTCCTCACCGAGCCGGGCGAGCTCCAGACCGTCCGCGCCGCCCTCGACGAGGCCGGCATCGAGATCCAGAGCGCCGAGGTGACGCAGCTTCCGAAGACCCGCGTGCCCCTCGAGGGCGAGGCGGCCGCACGTCTCCTCCGGCTCGTCGACGCACTCGAGGAGAACGACGACGTCGGCGCCGTCCACGCCAACTTCGACGTGGACGCCGCGGTGCTCGAGGCCCACGCCGTAGCTTGAGAGCATGGGGTAGGATGCCGCGCCGCGTGGGAGCGCCGTGCGGCGTCCGCGCCCTCCGGCCCGTAGCCGTCCTCCGGCGCTAGGCCTTCTCCCGCCGTTTCCGCGAAGGACCTCTCCATGCTCTCGATCCTCATGCCGGTCTACAACGAGGCGGCCACCGTCCGGCGCGCGATCGACGAGGTGCTCGGAGCCGAGCTGCCGGTCGACTTCGAGCTCATCGTCGTCGACGACGGCTCCACCGACGGCACGCGGGAGATCCTGCGCCAGGGGGAGTGGCCCGAGCGCGTCACGTGCTTCGAGCACGACTCCAACCAGGGCAAGGGGGCCGCTGTGCGGACTGCGCTCGGCCATGCGAAGGGCCACTGGGCAGCCATCTTCGACGCCGATCTCGAGTACGACCCGAACGACCTCGCGCTCCTCCTGCCGCCCCTCGTGGACGGGCGCTCCAACGCCGCCTTCGGCGTGCGCGCCTTCGACGGCTACACGAGCCACTCGTTCCTCTACGTGCTCGGCAACAAGGGCGTGACGCTCGCGGCCAACATCCTCTTCAACGTCTACCTCCACGACATGATGACCTGCCACAAGGCCATCCGCACCGACGTCTTCCGCTCGCTGCCGCTGCGCTCGCCGGGCTTCGCCATCGAGCCGGAGATCACCGCGCGCCTGCTCCAGCGCGGCGAGCGGATCTTCGAGGTGCCCGTCCACTACCGGGCGCGCGCCACGGCCGAGGGTAAGAAGCTGACCACCGTCGACGGCTTCCGCGTTATCGCGACGCTGCTGCGCTGCCGGTTCAGCCGGTCCTAGCGGCCCTCGGGCCCGTCAGTGCTCGACGGTGACGAGCGTGCCGATCGGGGTGTAGGGCCAAACCTTGGCCGCGGAGGCGAGTGGCAGCTCGACGCAGCCGAGGCTCTGGGGCGTGCCGAACGAGGCGCGCGTGAACGCGTGGATGGCGTCGCCGCCGTTGAAGTAGCTGATGTACCGGATGCCGGGGTCGTTGTACGTTGAGCCGCCCGGGTTCGTGCCGCTCATGGTGCCGACCGGGATGTGCTCGAAGACCGGGAAGGTTCCGAGCTGAGTCGGCGCAGCGGGCACGCCGGTGTTGCCCGGCGAGCGGAGGACCGTGTGACCGTCGTGCCACAGGGTGAGCGACTGGGGCAGGTCGCGGTGGACGTAGACGTAGCTGTAGCCGCCCGTCCGACGCTTGCCCTGGAGGTCGTCGGCGAGCAGGGCGCGCCACACCTTCGGACCGGCGAATCCGTCGGCGCTCAGGCCGTGGGCGTCCTCGAACGCGACGATCGCGCCGCGGGAGATGTCGTTGGTCCGGCCGGCGTGCCAGAGCGCGCGCAGCTCGGACGGCGTGTTGGGGTAGCGCCAGGAGAAGCTGCCGTGCGGCGCGTCGACCGCAGCGCGCAGCTCGGCCTCGGGCGTACGAGCGACGGCGGCGCCGGCCGGCCTCCAGTCCAGCGGGAGGTAGCCGAGGGCGGCCAGGAGCTGATCGAGGCGCAACGTCGATCCCGGCGGCACGCTCCAGGCCACCTCGCGGGTGCTGCGGAGCGCGCCGCCCGGGCCGGCGAGCGCCACCGGGCGCGGAAGCTCGACGTGGAGACGGGTCCCGAGGCCCGCGCCGGAGCCCGACGGGGTGAACAGGAGCGTGTGGCTGTCCTCGCGGCGCCAGCGCCCGGGAGCAGGGGGCGTCGGGTCACGCGAGCCCAGGACGTCGGCGACGGGCGCGGAGAACGTGAGGCGCAGCGGCGTCGCCGGAGAGACCTTCGTGTCCGCCTCCGGACTGGCCACGACCGTCGGCGAGCGAGCCGCGGGGAACCACGTGACCGGCTGTGGCGGACCGAGCTCCTCCCAGGCGCGCGGGGCGGCGGCGACCTGAACCGAGCCTGCGGCGGCCTGAGGTCCGAGGGTGATCGTGCTCTGCGGACGGTCGAGCACGAGGCGGCGCAGGTGAGGAGCGCTGCCATAGGCGATGGCCCGCACCGGCTGGTCGAACGCGACTCGCACGGGCCGGCCGGCGCCGACGGTGAACCAGCGCTCGCGCACGCGCGCGGCGGGTGCCCGCAGCGTCAGGCGCTCGTGCCGGTCGCGGCCCAGCAGCCAGGAGTCCCAGCCCGGCCGGCGCACGGTGACGTCGACCGATACGAGCTCTCCGGGAGCGAGAGGCTCCTGCGGGGTCAGGCGCCCGCCGTGCACCGCGACGGGAATGGTGCGGCCGTCGGCACCGAGCACCCGGGCCTGAGCGAACGCTCCGCCGAAGGGCTGCACGGCCACTCGCGCGAGGGCCGACGGGTCGTCGGCGAGGGTGGCTCCCGACCAGTGCAGCGCGGCCGCGAGGAGCGCGGCGGCGAGCAGGACGAGGCCCGCGGCCCCGAGCACCCGCCTCGGTCGCCGCCGCGAAGCGGCGGTCGCCTGGCGACCGCCTGGCCCGTAGCTGCTCACCGAGACAGCATAGGGGGGCCTTCGGCCGGCGACGCCGGTCGACTCAGGGCCCGAGCTGGCGCGTGGAGCGGTAGGAGCGCTGCACGACCCCGTACGCGGGTTTCGGGTTGCCGTAGTAGTCGAGCAGCCCCTTCTGATGGAAGGGGGAGTTGGGACGGGGGTTGCCGCCGGACCACCCGACGTTGCAGCGGAAGTTGAACAGGGCGAAGTAGATGGCTCCGGCGAGGTAGCGCTTGCTCGCGAAGACCCCGAGGTGGTAGGCGACCTGATTGGCCTGGTTCTGGTAGGTGCCCTTCTCGTCGACGGGCCCGTTGCGGTTCGCCTCGAAGCCGAACTCGGAGACGACCAGCGCCTTCTTCGGGTAGCAGGCATGGATCTCGTCGAGGTAGGCCGAGAGGCCGTCGCGGTCGGCGATCGACCCGCCCGAGCCCGCGTACCAGCCGAAGTAGTCGTTCAACCCGACGATGTCGAGGGAGTCGTAGGCGGGCTGGCAGCCGATGCCCGGATACCCGCCTACCGCCATCGCCACGGGGCGGGTGGGGTCGAGGCGCTTGGCCTGGGCGGCAGCGCGGCGCGTGTAGGAAGCCTCGATCGGCGACTGCTGGAAACGCAGCTCGTTGCCGATGCTCCACAAGAGGACGGACGGGTGGTTCTGGTTGACCGCGATGTTGGTGGCCAGGGCGCTCGCGGCCAGCCGCTGGGTCCGGGCGGTCATGAGGTCCCGGGTCTGAATCTGGTAGACGGGGATCTCCGACCAGATCAGGATCCCCATGCGGTCGGCGAGCTCCTGGAACTCGGGGTGGAGCGGGTAGTGGGCGCGGAGCAGGGTGGCTCCGACTCCCTTGACCGCCGCCATGTCGCGCTCGCGCACGGTGCCGTTCAACGCCGCTCCGAGGAGAGGGTCGTCCTCGTGCAGCGCGACGCCGCGGAAGTGAAGGGCCTGCCCGTTCAGGAGCAGGCGCCCGTTCGAGACCTTGATGGAGCGGATGCCGCTGTGCAGCGAGTAGCCCGCAAGCCGTCGCGCCGGCCGCGAGGGGTCGGCGGAGCTCAGCACGAAGGACGCCGGATAGAGGGTGGGGCGCGCCGGGCTCCATAGGCGAGGGCGCCGGATCCGGAGGAGCGCGCTCACCGTCCGCGATCCGCCTGCCGGCACGGTCACCGGCGCGAAGGGCACGGGAGCGGTGCCGTAGCGTCCCTGGAGGCGCACTCGCTGGGCCGAGGAGGTCACGTTGCGCAGGACCAGCTGCTCCTCGATCGTGGCCGGGCAGCTCCGGCACGGGAGGTGCGGGCGCACGAGCACCGAGGCGATGTCCACGCGGTCGATGCGCCGCAGGTAGACCTCGCGCAGGATGCCGCCGTAGTTCCACCATCCGCCGACCGGGTTGCCGTTGGAGTAGAAGCCGCCCGGCGGCAGGTCGCCCGTGCCCCGCCGCGGGTCGACCCGCACGACGAGCCGGTTCACACCGCGGCGCGCCAGGCCCTTGAGCGGGAGCTCGAAGGGAAGGAAGGCACCGACGTGGGTGCCGACCAGGCGGCCGTTCAGGTAGACCTGCGCCAGGTTCTGCACCGACTCGAAGCGGACGTTCCAGCGCACGGAGGCGTCGCTGGAGGGAAGGCGGAAGTCCTTGCGGTACCAGATGGGGTGCCCGACCATGCTCTCCACCGTGGTGCCGCCCGCGTTGTAGGCGTTCGGGACGCTGACCGGACTCCAGCCGTCGGTGGAGGCTCCGCGCGGCAGGCCGGCGGTGACGGCGGGGTCGCTCGGCTCGTCGCGGAACAGCCAGGTGCCGCCGAGGAGGTAGCGCCCGTCGGAGCCGTCGGAGTAGAGCGCCTTGTGCTGGGGGACGTCGGGCGCGTAGGCCGGCCCCTGGGCGCGCGCGGGACTAGCGAGGACGAGGGCGGCGAGGAGGGTGAGCGGAAGGAGGCGAGCCAACATGGGTGACCGTGTCCTGAACACGGGGCGAGCCGGGGAGGTGCGGTCGGCGGCCGAGACGGCGGCGGAGCGGGCGAGGGTAGCGAGGGCCCTTCAGGTGCTGCGCCGGTTGGCCGATACGGAAGGAATAAGCGGTGCGCTCGTCTCGGGCTGCCGTTACCGTGGCCCCGCCGCGTGCCGCCGACCCGCCCGACCTTGCCCCGCGTAGCCCTCGCCCTGATCCTCGCCCTGCTCGCCGCGGGAGCCCTCGCTCCGGCCGCGGGCGCGCGCGATCCCGGCAACCCGCTCGCGCTGGCCACGTCACCCGCGCCGGGCGGGAGCGTGCTGAGCGGCGCCCACTTCTTCGTCGATAATGAGTACGGGCTCGCCGCCCGGCAGGTGCGCTACTGGCGCCGCCACGGCCGCGGGCAGAGCGCCCGGGTGCTCGAGAAGATCGCCCGCGAGCCCGAGACCAAGCGCTTCGGTCCGTGGACCCCCGGCATCCACTCCGCCGTGCGGCGGCTCCTCATCCGCGAGGACCGCCAGGCGCCCGGGACGGTGCCGCTGCTCGCTGTCTACCGCCTCCGCCACGAGCGCTGTGGCGGCTACGACGCGGGGGGAAGTCGCGACGCGGCCCAGTACAAGCGCTGGATCGACAGCTTCGCCGGTGCCCTCGGCGCGCACCGCGCCGTGGTCTTCCTCGAGCAGGACGCGATCATCACCTCGGGGTGCTTGAGCGGGCGCGCCCTGCACGCCCGCATGACGCTCCTGCGCTACGCGATCCGCCGGCTGGCGCGCCTGCCGCGCGCCGCGGTCTACCTCGACGCGGGAGCCGCCGACGCCCTGTCGGTCGGGCGGACGATCCACCTGCTCAAGCTCGCCGGGGTCGCGGGGACGCAGGGCTTCTTCCTCAACTCGACCCACTTCGATGGGACGGCGCGCGAGGTGGCCTACGGTCAGGCGATCTCTGCCGGGCTGGGGGGCGCGCGCTTCATCGTGAGCACCGCCGCGAACGGCCGCGGGCCGCTCGTCCCGCACAGCCGCGTGCGCTACGGCAACGAGATCCTCTGCAACCCGCCCGGCCGGGCGCTCGGGCCGCGGCCGACGACCTTCACCGGCATCCCTCGCCTCGACGGGTTCTTCTGGATCGGGAACCCGGGGCGCTCGGGCGGCGCGTGCCGTCCCGGGGCTCCGCCCACGGGCGCCTGGTGGGCCGAGTACGCGCTCGGCCTCGCGCAGCGCGCCGCCTACTGAGATCCACTGCGATAGCGCGGGCTCCGGCCGCCCGGGTGGCCGGTACAGTGGCGCTCCATGCCGCGTTCCGAGCACGACGGGGGCCCGGCGACGCTCGAGGCCTCGGATCCGCGCACCGGTGCCGAGAGGCGGTCCTCCGGTGGGTCGGGCCCAGCCGAGCAGCGGGCCCGCTGGCGGCCCGGCTTCCTGGTCTGGGGAGTGCTCGCGTGCATCCTCCTTGCGGGGCTATCGGTCGCGTTCCTGCTGCCTTCGGTTCCGAGCTACGACCCGTGGGCCTGGATCGTCTGGGGCCGCGAGATCGATCACGGCGTGCTGCACACCGGCCTGGGCCCCTCGTGGAAGCCCGGCCCGGTCCTCTTCACCACCATCTTCGGATTCGCGGGCGCCCTGGCGCCGAACCTGTGGCTCCTCGTCGCGCGGGCCGCCGGGCTGCTGGCACTCCTCGCCGCCTTCCGGCTCGGGCAGCGGCTCGCCGGTCGCTGGGCGGGTGCCGTCGCGGTGCTCGCCCTCCTTCTCACCGAGGGCTGGCTCGGGCTGCTCGCGCGAGGCGCCTCTGAGCCCGCGCTCGTCGGGCTCGTGCTCGCGGCCGTGCTCTGCCATGTCGAGGGGCGCCGGCGGGTGGCGTTCGGCCTGGGCGTCGCGGCCGCGCTCATCCGGCCCGAGGTGTGGCCGTTCCTCGGCCTCTACGCGCTGTGGCTGTGGTTCCGCGATCCGCGCTTTCGCTGGGCGCTCGTGGGAGGGCTCGCGCTCATACCGCTGCTGTGGCTCGGCCCTCCGTGGATCGGCTCCGGAGACCCGCTGAACTCCAGCACCCACGCCGCGCGCTACGACGGGCACCTCGGCAGCGATCCGGCGCTCGAGGCCCTGCGGCGCGGCGTCGGGCTCGCCGTGCTCCCCGTCCTGCTCCTCGGACTCGCCGCGGTCGCCCAGGCGGTGCGGGTCAGGGACCGAGTGACGCTGGCGCTCGCCGGGGGAGCCCTGGCCTGGCTCGCCCTCGTCGTCGTGATGACCGCCGCCGCCTATCCCGGGTTGCCGCGCTTCATGCTGCCCGCGGCCGCCCTGTGGTGCGTGCTCGCGGGCGCGGGAGCGGTCCGCGTCGTCCGCCTGGCCAAGGGGCCGGTCGCCGTCGCGCTCGCCGTCGCGCTCGTGGCCGTCGCCGTTCCCCTGTCGCTCGATCGCGCCGAGCGCCTGGGGAACCAGGCCCGCTCCGCGCGCAGGGCGCACGACATGTTCGGTCAGCTCACGCTGGCGATGAGCCGGGCCGGCGGGCGCCGGAAGGTGCTGCGGTGCTCGCCGATGCGCGTCGGCGTGAACCACGCGCTGCAGACGGCGCTCGCGTGGAAGCTCGACGTGCCGCTGCGCCGGGTGCGGCCGCTCATGCGGGGGAGCGGCTGGGCGTTCAGCGCTCCGCGGCGCGCCGGAGTGGGCAGTGGGCCCCGATTCACCTTCGTCCCGACGAAGGTCTCGCCGCTCGCGATCGCCGGCTCGTGGCGGGTGCAGGCCGTGGCCGCCCCGAACGGACCCGCCTCTCGCCCCGGCTGTCCCGCATAGCCGGGGAGGCGTCCGCCGCGCCGCGGAGAATCCCGCACGCATGATCGTCCTCGGCATCGACCCGGGCACCGCGAGCACCGGCTACGGGGTGGTCGGGCGACGCGGCGGGCGCATGGTAGCCCTCGACGGGGGAGTGATCGAGACCACGGCGGACGGGCGCCTCGAGCATCGTCTCGCCGCCATCCACGCCCGCGTGGGCGAGCTCATGGACGACCACCTTCCCGACGCGGTGGCGGTCGAGGATCTCTTCTTCGGGGTCAACGTCCGCACCGCCTTCGCCGTCGGGCAGGCGCGTGGGGCGGTGCTCCTCGCCGCGGGGCAGCGGGCGCTGCCGTGCCAGGCCTACACCCCGCAGCAGGTCAAGGGCGCGGTGTGCGGCAACGGGCGGGCGCACAAGGAGCAGGTCCAGACGATGGTGCAGCGCCTGCTGGCGCTCTCCGAGCCCCCGAGGCCCGACCACGCCGCCGATGCCCTGGCCGTCGCGCTCTGCCACCACAATCGGGCGCCGCTGGTCACAGCGCTCGCGCGCGTCTAAGGAGAACCGGCCGTGATCGCCCTCGTCCGCGGAGAGGTCGCCGTGCGCCGGCCAACGCCCCCGGCCGGCGGCGAGGTGGTGGTTGACTGCGGCGGTGTCGGGTACCGACTGGCCGTCTCCTCCGAGACGCTGCGCCACGTTCCGGCCGCGGGACGGCCGAGCACTCTGCACGCCCACATGGTCGTCCGCGACGACGCTCTCCAGCTCTACGGGTTCCACGCCGAGGAGGAGCGCGACCTGTTCCTGGCCCTGCTCGGCGTCCAGGCCGTCGGGCCCAGGGTGGCGCTGGCCATCCTCTCCGGCGGCCCTCCGCGCGAGCTCGTGGCTGCCCTCGCCGCCGGCGACGTCGCCCGTCTGCGCTCCGCCCCCGGCGTGGGCAAGCGCACGGCGGAGCGAATCGTCGTCGAGCTGCGCGAGAAGGTCGGCGCCGCCGCGGCGCCCGGGGAGTCCATCACCGTGCGACGGGGCGATCAGCCCCGTTCGGTGGCGCGCGAAGGGCTGCTCGGCCTCGGCTTCACCTCCGCCGAGGCCGACGCGCTGCTCGAGGACGCGCCGGGGACGAGCGCCGAGGACCTGATCGCCCACGCGCTGCGGAGCGCCCGGACATGACGGATGCCGCCCCCGCGCGCATCCAGACGCCCGACGAGCTGCCCGGAGAGGAGCTCGAGCGCTCGCTGCGCCCGCGGCGCCTCGAGGACTTCGTCGGCCAGGAGCCGCTCAAGGCGCAGCTCGCGGTCTCCCTCGAGGCGGCCGCCACCCGAGAGGAGGCGCTCGACCACGTGCTGCTCGCCGGGCCGCCGGGCCTCGGCAAGACCTCCCTCGCCCAGATCCTCGCCGCCGAGCTGGAGGTGCCCTTCGTCCAGACCGCCGGGCCGGCGCTCGAGCGCAAGGCCGACGTGGCCGCCTTCCTCTCCGCCCTCGAGCCGCGCGCGATCTTCTTCGTCGACGAGATCCACCGGCTGCCGCGCGCGGTGGAGGAGACCTTCTACCCGGCGATGGAAGACGGGCAGCTCCCCATCACCGTGGGCACGGGAGCGGGAGCGCGTGTGGTGACGATCGAGCTGCCGCCCTTCACCCTCGTGGGCGCCACCACGCGCGCCGGACTGCTCACCACTCCGCTGCGCGACCGCTTCGGCATCCAGCATCGCCTGGAGCACTACGGCCCCGACGACCTGGCGCGGATCGTGCGCCGCTCGGCGCGCCTGCTCGAGGTCGAGGTGGAGGACGCCGGCGCACGCGCGATCGCCGCCCGCGCCCGGGGGACCCCGCGCGTGGCCAACCGCCTGCTCAAGCGCGTGCGCGACTTCGCCCAGGTCAGAGGCACCGGCGTGGTCACCGAGGAGATCGCGGGGAGCGCGCTCGATCTGCTCGAGGTCGACGACGCCGGCCTCGACCGCCTCGACCGCGAGATCCTGCGAGCGATCTGCGAGAAGTTCGGCGGCGGTCCGGTGGGCCTCAGTACGCTCGCCGTCGCGGTGGGGGAGGAGGCCGACACGCTCGAGGACGTCTACGAGCCCTACCTGCTCCAACAGGGCCTGATCGCGCGCACGCCGCGGGGGCGAGCCGCCACCGCCGGGGCCTACGCGCACCTCGGCCTTGCCTCGCCCCGTCCCGAGCCGGGGCTGTTCTAGGGACCCTCCGCACCGCGCGGCGCACCTTCGGGTTAGAGGCACTCGACCGCGTACCCTGTGAGACCGCCATGGCCCACCTCTTCATCTGCCCCTCCTGTGGCAACCGATCGACCGGAACCGACCGGAACGCCGGCTTCCGCCGTGAGCCACGCGGCTGCCCCAAGTGCGGCTTTCCCTTCCTCTTCGAGCTGCTCGACGACTACTACCCAGCGCCGAACGCCGCGTTCTTCGTCTGCGACCAGGAGGCGCGCATCATCGGCTGCGGGCGGGGCGCCTTCGAGCTCACCGGCCTCGACGAGCAGCGCGTCATCGGCCGGACCGTCGGCGAGGTGCTCGGGCTCGACTTCAGCGAGGACGGGGACCCCGTCCAGACGGTGCTCGAGTGGGGCGTGCGCGCCCTGGGCAAGCCGGTGGTCGTCAACGCCGAGGGCGACATCCCGGCCAAGGCCGTGGCCGACCTCTTCCCCGCCTACGACGACGACGGCGGCCTGCTCCTCGTCCTCACCCCGTCGAAGTAGCATCGAGCGAGACCCGTGACCGAGCGCCGCCGCAACCTCCTGATCCTGCTCCTGGTCGCCGGGCTCGCGGCTGCCTCCGCGGTCGCGATCTTCGCCAAGCAGACCCGACTCGGGCTGGACCTCAAGGGCGGGGTCCAGCTCGTCTACCAGGCCAAGCCCACCGCCCAGTCGGCGGTCAACGAGGAGGCGCTGCAGCGCACGGTTGACATCATGCGCCAGCGCGTGGACCAGCTCGGTGTCGCCGAGCCCGAGATCGAGCGCTCGGGCAAGGACCAGATCACCGTGAGCCTGCCCGGGGTGCCGAACGCCGCCCGCGCCGAGAAGCAGGTGGGTACGCCGGCGCAGCTTGTCTTCTACGACTGGGAGGCCAACCTTCTCGGGCCCGACGGCAAGCCCATCGCGCCCAAGCTCCAGACCGGCGACGCTCAGGCCGCCCAGCTCTCCCAGGCGGCGGGCGACCCCGGCGCCGGCCAGCCGCTCTACGACGCGGTGAAGCTCGCCGCCGCCCGGCACGTGCCGCGGCCGGCCAACGCGCTGCACATCGAGCCGCAGTTCTTCCTCTTCGCCACCTCGCCCGACCATCGTCTGCTCGCCGGCCCCGACGACAACCAGAAGGACCTCCTCTCCGAGGTCGGCGGCGGTCAGCCGCCGACCTCGCAGATCCTCGTCGTCCAGCCCGGGACGACGGTGCTCCAGGCGGTCGACCGCAACGCGAAGAAGCAGATCGCGTTCGGCGACCCGGCCGCGCGCTTCTACGTGCTCAACGACTCCGTCGCGCTCTTCGGACGGGACGTGAAGAACCCGCACCAGGGCAACAACCAGCAGAGCGCGCCCGACGTCGAGTTCTCCTTCACCGACAAGGGCAAGAAGGAGTTTCACGACGTCACGCGCACGATCGCCCAGCGCGGGGCGCAGCTCAACCTGCTCCAGCATCCCGCCTCGCCTCAGCAGGTCGCCCAGCACTTCGCCGTCGCCCTCGACCGCAAGCTCATCTCGGTCGCGTTCATCGACTTCTCCGACCCGCGCCTGGCCGACGGCATCGACGGCGGCACGGGCGCCTCGATCGAGGGCGGCTTCACCATCCAGACCGCGCAGGACCTCGCGAACCTGATCAAGCTCGGCGCCCTCCCGATCGGCCTCAAGCTCATCTCGCAGTCGCAGGTCTCCGCCACGCTCGGCAAGGAGGCGCTGCACCAGGGCTTGATCGCGGGTGCCGCCGGGCTGCTGATCGTCGCCCTCTTCCTGCTCGCCTTCTATCGCGTGCTCGGCGTGATCGCCACGCTCGGGCTCGCGGTCTACGCGGTCTACCTCTACGCGCTCATCGTGCTCGTGCCGATCACGCTGACGCTGCCGGGCATCGCCGGCCTGATCCTCACCATCGGTGTCGCGGCCGACGCGAACATCGTCATCTTCGAACGCGTCAAGGAGGAGATCCGCGCCGGCAAGTCGGTCGCGCGCGGCATCGCCGACGGCTACAAGAAGGGCTTCTCCGCGATCGTCGACGCCAACGTCGTCACGATCATGACGGCGTTCATCCTTTTCCTCCTCGCGACCGCCGGGGTGAAGGGCTTCGCCTTCACGCTGGGCATCGGGACGCTCGTCTCGCTGTTCACCGCGGTGATGGCGACCCAGGCGATCCTCGGGACGATGGGGCGTTCGCGGCTCATCGCGCGGCCCTCCGCACTCGGTGCGGGCAAGCCCGCTCGAGCGTGGCGCTTCGACTTCATGGGCGCCTCGCGGTGGTTCTTCTCCTTCTCCGGAGTGATCCTGCTGATCGGCGCCCTGGCCATCGGCGGCAAGGGCCTGAAGTTCGGGATCGACTTCGACTCGGGGACGCGTATCACCACCGCGCTCTCCAAGCCCGCTGACGAGAACGCCGTGCGCTCGGTCATGGCCTCCGCCGGCTTCGCCGACGCGAAGATCCAGCGCGTCTCCGACAAGAGCCTCGGGCCCACCGCGTTCCAGATCTCCACGAGCACCCTGCCGCCCGACAAGGTCGGCCAGGTCAAGAACGCCCTCGACGCACGCTACGGCGTCCCGCTCAACAAGTTCTCGAGCCAGTCGGTGGGGCCGACCTTCGGCCAGACCGTGGCCAACTCCGCGGTGCTCGCGATCATCGCCTCGCTCCTGCTCATCACCGCCTACATCGCGCTGCGCTTCGAGTGGAAGTTCGCCGTTCCGGTGCTCATCGCCCTCATGCACGACCTGCTGATCACCGCGGGCGTGTACTCGCTCACGGGCCGGGAGGTGACCACGGCGACGGTGGCTGCGCTGCTCACGATCCTCGGCTACTCGCTCTACGACACGATCATCGTGTTCGACCGCGTGCGCGAGAACGTCCCGCGGATGCCGCGCGCCGCGTTCTCGCAGATCGTCAACCGCTCGATGTCCGAGGTGATCACCCGCTCGGCGGCGACGACGCTCTCGACGCTCCTGCCGATCCTCGCGCTCCTGCTCTTCGGCGGAGAGACGCTCAAGGACTTCGCCTTCGCGCTGCTCATCGGGGTGGCCTCCGGCGCGTACTCCTCGATCTTCATCGCCTCGCCGGTGCTCACCCGCTGGAAGGAGCGCGAGCCGGTCTACGAGGCCCGCCACCGGCGGATCGCGCAGGAGTTCGGGGGGGCGGTGCCCGCCTACGCCACCGGCGCGGCCGGCCACGAGGTCCAGCCCAGCGCGGCCAAGCGGCGGACCGGGCGCCTGACCTCGCCCGAGCCCGAACAGCTCTCGCCGAGCGAGTTCGAGGCGCTCAAGCGCGACCTCGACCTGGGCGACGGCGGCCCCGCCACCCCCGCGACCCCGCGCCGGGCCTCGGGTCGGGTGGCCGCGCCGGTCGCTCCACGACCGGCGCCGGCGCCGGCTCCCGAGCCGCCGCGCAGCTCGGCGGACGAGGCCGAGAACGAAGGCGTCGCCCCCGTGCCCAAGTCCCAGCGCAAGCCGGGAGCCAAGCGGGCTAGGAACCGTCGCCACGGGCGGCCGCGCTGATGGGTCTCTTCGCATGGACGATGATGGGGCTGGCCCTCTGGCACTTCACGGTCTTCCTACCCGACCGCTACTGGGGCGGGATCATCGGCGCCTTCCTGGGGGCGGTCATCGGCGCGATCGTCTGCGGCTTGATCGTCAACGGCCTCTCGATCCCCGGGCGCGGGAGCACCCACCTGCTCACCGCCGCCGAGGCGATCCCCGGCGCCCTGATCGGCATGGCCCTCGTCTACTTCGAGGGAGTGCGGCGCGATCGGGCGGCCGGGCGGCCCGCGCGCGCCTGACCGCTCCGCGCGGCGGCTTCGGGCGCAGCGGCAAGAGCCGATCCGTCCCCACCCGCACCTAGCCTCCGGTGGGTGGCTCCCGCGACGCTCCTGTCCCCACCGCCCGCGGCGCAGGCCGAGCCAGCGACCCCGGCCGCACGACTCACGCCCCCCGAGCCGCGGATCGAGGTGTCCCCCTACTCCTACGCCGCCGCGCTCGCCCTCGAGCGCGAGCTCGGGGTGAGCCACGCGCTCGGCCAGGTGCTCGTGCGCCGCGGCCTCGAAGACGCGGGCACGGCGCGGACCTGGCTGCGGGGGGAGGAGACGCACCCTCCCTCGGCGTTCGCGGGGATGCGAGAGGCCTGTGCGCTCGTGCTCGGGCATGTCGCGGCTCGCACCCGGATAACCGTGCACGGCGACTACGACGTCGACGGCGTGTGCTCCACCGCCCTGCTGGTGCGCACGCTGCGTGCGCTCGGGGCCGAGGTCGACTGGTTCCTGCCGAGTCGCAGCGAGGACGGCTACGGGCTCTCGGTGGCCACGGTGGAGCGCCTCGCGGCGCGGGGCACCCGCCTTCTCCTCACGGTCGACTGCGGCGTCACCGCGGTCGAGGAGGTCGCCACCGCGCGAGCGGCCGGGCTGGACGTCCTGATCACCGACCACCACGCTCCCCGCGCCGACGGGGTGCTGCCCGCCGCTCCCCTCGTCCATCCGTCCCTGTGCGGCTACCCGTGCGCGGACCTGTGCGCGGCCGGGGTGGCCCACAAGCTCGCCGAGGCCCTGCTCGAGGCGGCCGGCCGCGACCCCGCCGGCGCCGAGGAGGACCTCGACCTCGTGGCGCTCGCCACCCTGGCCGACGTGGTCCCGCTCCGGGGAGAGAACCGGCGCCTCGTACGCGCGGGCCTGCGCGCGCTGTCGCTGACCGCCAAGCCCGGCCTCCGGGCGCTCATGCGGGTGGCACGGCTCGATCCGAGCGGGCTAGACGCCGGCGCGGTCTCCTTCCGCCTGGCGCCGCGGATCAACGCCGCCGGGCGCCTCTACCGCGCCGACGCGGGCGTCGAGCTCCTGCTCACCGACGACGAGGCGCGCGCGGAGGAGATCGCCGCCGAGCTCGATGCCGCCAACGGGGAGCGGCGCGCGACCGAGCGGCGCATCCTGTGGGAGGCGGAGGCGGCCGTGGTGGAGCTCGGCCACCGCTCGGCCTACGTCCTCGCCGAGGAGGGGTGGCACCCCGGCGTGATCGGCATCGTCGCCTCGCGGATCGCCGAGCGCCACCACCGCCCGACGATCCTGGTGGCCCTCGACGGCGAGCGCCCCGCCAGCGGGTCGGGACGCTCCATCCCCGGGTTCGACCTGCTCGAAGCGCTGCACGCCGCCGCGCCCGAGCTCGAGCGCTACGGCGGGCACCGCGCGGCGGCGGGATTGACCGTCGCGCCTGAACGGGTGGAGGCGCTCCGCACGGCGGTGGAGCACCACGCCGCCGCGACGCTCACCGCGGACATGCTCGTCCCCCGCCGTCGCGTCGACGCCGTGGTCGCCGGTCCCGCGCTCGGGCTCGCGCTGGCCGAGGAGCTCGCGACCCTCGAGCCGTGCGGGATGGGCAACCCCGGCCCGAGCCTGCTCGTGGTCGGCGCGACGCTTGCCGATCCCCGGCCGATGGGGGAGGGGCGCCACCTCCGCGCGAGCCTGGAGGCGGGAGGCGCACGGTCGCGCGTGGTGGCGTTCGGACGCGACCGGCTGCCCACGCCGCCGGGTGAGCCGCTCGACGCGCTCGTCCGCCTCGAGTGCAACGAATGGAACGGGGCCCAGGAGCCGCGGCTTGTGCTCCGCGACGCCCGACCGTGTGCGCCCGCGGAGATCGAGACGCTCGGCGAGCCGGCCTCCGACGCCGAGTGGCTCGCCGCCGCGCTGTCGACCGCCGGCGAGGAGTCCTCCGCTCCGGCCACCCGTCCCGCCGACTCGGACCGGGTGCTCGTCGACCGTCGCGTGGAGGGTGCTGCCGGGGTGCTCGCCGACCTCGTGGGGAGCGGCGAGCCGACCCTCGCGCTGTGCGCGAACGTGCCGCGCCGCCGGCCCGGTCTCGCGGCCCGGCTAGGCGGCTTCACCCTCGCCTCCTGGGCGACGCTCGAGCGCGAGCCCTCCCTCGCGCGGCCCTACGTCCACGTCGTCGCGATCGACCCGCCCGCCGACGACGAGCACGAGTCGTTCGCGCACGCCGGCACGTCCGAGCAGTTCCTGCACCTCGCGTGGGGAGAGGCGGAGGTTCGCTTCGCCGCGCGGGTGCACGAGCTCGAGTGGAGCCTGCGCTCCTCGCTCGTCGCCCTCTACCGTGCCCTGCGTGCGACGGGCCGAGCGGTGGGCGGAGAGCTTGCCGCCGCGCTGCGCGGAGAAGGCGAGCACGGCCTCCCACCCGCGGTGGCGGGGCGGCTCGTGCGCGTGCTCGCCGAGCTCGACCTGGCCGCGCTCGACTCCTCGATACCGGCGCTCCGCCTGACCGGCGCGGCCCGGACCGAGCTCGAGCGCTCGCCCACCTTCAGGCTCGCCGAGCAGCGCCTCGAGCACGGCCGGCGCCGGTTGGGCGTCCTCGAATCCGGGCGGCCGACGAGCCGCCTGAGCTGAGATACCCTCACAGCGATGCCCGAGCGTCCGGATCCCCCCACCGGCCGGAAACGCGCACAGCCGCGCTCCGGCCGTCGCGGGCGGGGCTCCGGCGCGATGGAGCCCCGTCGAGGCGTCGACGTGCTCGACCATCCCGAGCAGCACGCCGACGCGCCGCGCGCCGATCTGACCGAGACCGAGCGTCGTCTGCTCGGTGACCTGTTCGCGGTGGTCGAGGAGCACGCTGCGCTCTCCTCGTCCGCCGAGACGACGAACGGCGCCGGCGCCGTCGCCGCCATCGACCGGGCCGCCGTCGAGCGGGCGTTCGTCTATTCCTGCGAGCACCACGCCGACCAGCGGCGCAAGTCGGGAGAGGACTTCATCGTCCACCCGGTCGGGGTGGCCAAGATCTGCGCGGGCATGCGCCTCGACACCGAGACCCTGTGCGCGGCGCTCCTCCACGACACGGTCGAGGACACCTCCGCCTCCCTCGCGGACGTCACGCAGACCTTCGGCGAAGAGATCGGCGGTCTCGTCGACGGAGTGACCAAGCTCACCGGGCTGACCTTCCAGTCACGCGACGAGGCGCAGGCGGAGAACTACCGCAAGATGATGGTGGCGATGGCCTCGGACATCCGGGTCGTCCTCCTCAAGCTCGCCGACCGGCTGCACAATATGCGCACGCTGGACGCGATGCCCAAGCAGAAGCAGATCGAGAAGGCCAAGGAGACCCTCGACATATACGCGCCGATCGCGCACCGGCTCGGGATCCACGCGATCAAGTGGGAGCTCGAGGACCTGTCCTTCGCCACGCTCCACCCGCGCAAGTTCGCGGAGATCAGGGGCCTCGTCAACCAGCAGCGCGAGGAGCGCGAGCGCTACGTCGCCCAGGCCGGCACCTACCTGACCAAGGAGCTCGACGCGCTCGGCATCGAGGTCGAGATCTCCGGCCGCGCCAAGCACTTCTACTCCATCTACTCGAAGATGACCAAGAAGGGCCGCGAGTTCAACGAGATCTACGACCTGACCGCGATGCGCGTGATCGTCGACTCGGTGAAGGACTGCTACGGCGCCGTGGGCGTGATCCATTCGCTGTGGAAGCCGCTGCCGGGACGCTTCAAGGACTTCATCGCGATGCCCAAGTTCAACATGTACCAGTCGCTCCACACGACGGTGATCGGGCCCGAGGGGCGGCCGCTCGAGATCCAGATCCGCACGCGCGAGATGCACGAGATGGCCGAGTTCGGGATCGCCGCGCACTGGCTCTACAAGCAGCCCGGGTCCGGCGCCGGCGACGACGGCCAGGCGAAGCTCGTCTGGCTGCGCCGGCTGCTCGACTGGCAGCAGGACCTCACCGACCCCAAGGAGCTGGTCGAGGGCCTCAAGGCCGACCTGTTCGAGGACGAGGTCTTCGTCTTCACCCCGAAGGGGGAGGTCAAGTCGCTGGCCGCGGGCGCCACGCCGCTGGACTTCGCCTACGAGGTCCACACCGACGTCGGGCACCGCTGCGTCGGCGCGCGGGTGAACGGGAAGATGGTTCCGCTCTCCTACGAGCTGCGCTCGGGCGACATCGTCGAGGTGCTGACCTCCAAGCGCGAACGCGGCCCCTCGCGCGACTGGCTGGCGCTGGTCAAGACGACCCGAGCCCGCAACAAGATCAAGCAGTGGTTCAAGACCGAGTCGCGCAAGGACACCGAGCACGCCGGCCGCGAGCAACTGCAGGAGCACCTGCGCAAGCAGGGACTCCCCGCCCAGAAGATCGTCGGCTCCCCGCTGCTCGCCGACGTGATCCGCGAGATGGGCTTTCGCAAGGCCGACGAGTTCTACATCGCCCTGGGGGGCGCGAAGATCTCCACCAAGGTCATCGTCAACAAGGTGCTCCAGCGCCTCAAGGAGGGCGAGGCGGCCGAGGGCGACCCCACCGCCGCCGAGGATCTCCTGAGGACCCGGCCCAAGCGCGAGCGCGCGACGACCTCCTCCTCCGAGTACGGGATCTCCGTCGACGGCGTCGAGGACGTCATGCTGCGCCTGGCCAAGTGCTGCCGGCCGGTGCCGGGCGACCCGATCGTCGGCTACATCTCGCTCGGACGCGGCATCACGATCCATCGCGAGGATTGCGCCAACGTCTCCGTGCTGCGCAAGGACCCCGACCGCTTCACCCCCGTGGCCTGGGACGGGGACGCGGAGACCGCCTTCCGGGTCGAGTTGCAGATCGACGGCTGGGACCGCCACCGCCTGCTCGAGGACCTCTCGCGCACCTTCTCCGAGGCGGGCATCAACATCGTCGAGGCGCGCTGCACGGTCAGCCAGCCGATGGTCCGCAACCGGTTTGTGGTCGAGGTCGGCGACACGCACGTGCTCGACGCGACGATCAACCGCCTGCGCAACATCGACGCGGTCTTCGACGCCTACCGGGTCACGCCGCGCGGGGGCTGAGGCAGCCCGGAGCGATCACCCGCACGCCGCGGAACGGGCGAGGCCGAGGGCCCACTCGAGGCCACCGGCGAGCAGGCGGCGCTGATGGATCTCGCGCCAGGTTGCCGAGTTGTGGCCGAGCGCGTCGTAGAAGACGCGCCCGCGACCCTCGCGGCGGCACCAGACGAGCGGGCGGTCCTCGCCGACCGGACCGCCGAAGCTCGAGACGTCGAGCCGGGCGAGCACGTGCGCGCGGCGCCGGGGATTCGTCTTGAAGAAGTAGAACTCCTCCGCGATCCGGAACGCTCCCGGCAGCAGCCGGGTGGCGGGGTGCCGGCGGTCCTCCACCACCACGCGGCCGACGCCGCGGTAGGGGTGGTTCTTGAACTCGCCGCCGAGCGCCCGCACGTAGGCCGGCCAGCGATGGAACGTGTCAGCGGCGGAGTGGAAGCCGAGCAGGCCGTGGCCCGAGCGGACGAACCGCAGCAGCCCGCGCTTGCCGGCGGGGGAGAGCGGGAGCTCGCCCGAGGTGACCAGGAAGACGACGGCGCTCGCGTGCTGGAGCCGCGCCGGCGTCAGCTCGCGCGCGTGGGCGAGCACGGTGACGTCGAAGCGTCGGCTCGCCCGCGCCGCGGCGCGCACGGCGGCGGTGGCCGCGGGTATGGAGTCGTGGTGGAAGCCCGCCGTCTCGGTCACCACGAGCACGTGAAGGGTTCGCGCCGCCGTCGCGGTGGCCGTGGCGGCCGGCTCCCGCTCGGCGCTGACGTTCGCCTTCCCGCAGCCACCCAGGGCCAGGAGAAGCGCAGCGCAGAGGGCGGCGAGCGCCCGTGCGCTCATCCCGGCTGCGGCAGGCGCCGCGTGTCGACCACCTCGAAGTCCCGGCCGCGCAGCCGCGTGAGCCCGTGCAGGTCGTCGTTGCTCCACCGCCGGTCGGGCGCGCCGGAGAAGAACAACGGCGCTCCGTTGTCGGCGAGGATCGCCCCGTAGCGCTGCAGCGCGCGCATCACCGTGCGGGCCTGAGGCCCGAAGCCGCGCAGGCTCACCGAGCGCTTGAGCCGGATCCGGAGGCCCATCGGCGGTAGGCGGGGGTCGTTCGACTCACCGGCTTCATGCCGCGCGGGATAGACGAACGCGGTGCGCGTCCGCGGAGCGGTGAAGCGCAGGGCGTGGTCTATGCCGCCGGGGCGGCGTAGCTCGTCCGCCCGGGCGAGTCCGGGGAGGATGGGCAGGCCGGCGGCGTCCGCCGAGGTCCAGCCGCCCGGCGCAGGTGGTCTGAGCGCAGGTTCCACGTCGCCCCCGAGCCGGCGTGCCAGTCGCCGCCCACGCGGTGAAGCGCGTAGAGCTCGTACAGGCGGCACGAGTCGCGGTCGACGAGGATCGCGTGGCGGTCGCCGGTGGAGCGAGGGCCGCCCTCGACGTGCACACCGCGGGGTATGGGGTAGGGGACGCGGTCGGATTCGCGGGCGTAGTCGAAGGACACACGCGTCCGTGGGGTGCGGCGCCCGACCACGTCGTAGGGGATGCCGATCGGTCCGCCGTCGTAGAGACCGGAGCCGAAGTCGGGGTGCGCCGGCGCGTCGGCTCCGATCGAGCGGACGAGCGTGGCCGAGTCGCGGGCGACCGGCAGGCGGTCGACACGCTGGTTCCACGCCGCGTCGCGCGGGAAGACCGGACAGCTCGGGGCGGCGGGAAGGCGGTGGGCGCTCGAGCTTGCGCTGAGTCCGCCGGCTCCGGCGAGGGCCGCGGTCAGGACCAGGGCGACGCGCGAGGCACTCACGCCTGCCGATGGTAGGCGGTCGCGGCGGCGCCGTGGACGGATGGATGACCGGTCAGGAGACGACCGTCAGCCCGCCCCGAACCACGGCGTAGCGCGCCTCCCCGGCCTCGCCGATGTAGTCGCCGTCCACCTGGATGGGGAGGGGCGTGCCGTCCAGCGAGCGGACTCGCACCTCTCCCTCGGTGGAGAAGGGGCGCACCCGCCGGTGCCGCGTGATCCGCGCCCGCGTGGAGAACGAGCGCCAGACGATCGTCGGCACGTCGATCGGGCTCGCCCGTTCGAGCACGATGCCCGCCATGACCGGGGACCCGAGCTCGGCGCCCTCGGCCATCTCGACCGGGCGCTTGTTGAAGTAGGTGTAGGGATGGGCCTTCTGCACGATGGTGAGCACGCCGCGGAGCGTCTGACCCTCCACCTCGACCTCCAGCCGGGGGGGCTGCACGAGGTAGCGGCGGGAGAACGTGGAGAGCGCCGCCCAGGTGAAGTACCACTCGCCGAGGCTCCGCTTGAGCCGCGGGTGCGAGTCCACCCGCTCGACGACGCGCGCGTCGAGCCCCACGCCGGAGGAGAACGCGAAGTGGCGCTCGTTCACGCGCCCGATGTCGAGTGTGCGCGGTGAGAAGACGTCGGCGAGGCGCAGGAGATGCTCCGTGGCGTCGACCACGTCGTGGGGGATGCCGAGCATCCGGCAGAAGACGTTCGTCCGGCCTCCGGGCAGGCAGGTGAGCGGCGTCGAGGACCCGGCCAGCCCGTTGACCGCCTCGTTGACCGTGCCGTCGCCGCCGAAGGCGACCACGACGTCGTAGCCCTCCTCGGCCGCCTCCCGGCAGAGCTCGGTCGCGTGGCCCTGGGACTGCGTGTCGACCGAGTCGACCTGGTAGCGGCCGCGCAGCGCGTAGATCACGAGGTTCTTCAGGCGGTCGGACACCGTCGAGGCGTACGGGTTGACGATCACGAGCATGCGCTTGCTCGGCGCGGAGGAGGCGAGCTCCGTGCCCAGGCGCTCGAGCACGTCGAGGGAGACGGCGGCCATTGGCCCGGTCCAACACCGTGCCGCGCGGCCGGTTACGCCGGGCGGCCGGCCGCGCGATCCTTGCGCCCGCCGCTCGACTCCCTATACTGCCGATCACATAGCAGTACGCATCAAGAGGGGTGGAGGGTCTGGCCCGACGAAGCCCCGGCAACCTCCCGCATACGCGGGAACGGTGCCAATTCCATCAGGCTCCAACGATAAGCCTGGGAGATGTGGATCTAGCGGTTCTCGCGACCTCTGCCCACTGAACCCGGCGGAGGTTTTCTAACAAAGTGCCGCCCGAGTCGCTTCGCTGCAAGGAATGCCACGCCCTCTACCCGCTCGAGGCACTGTACGTCTGCGAGCGGTGCTTCGGTCCGCTCGAGGTCGCCTACGCGGCCCCCGCCGCTGACCTCGACGTGGCCGAGCTCAAGCGGAAGATCCAGACCGGCCCGTTGTCGATCTGGCGCTACGCCGACTTCCTGCCGCTGGAGGGCGCCCCGCCGCGCGGCGGCCTGGCCCCCGGTATGACGCCGCTCGTGCGCGCCGACCGCCTCGCCGAGCGCCTCGGCCTGCGCGAGGTGTGGGTCAAGAACGACGCCGCGAACCCCACCCACTCCTTCAAGGACCGCGTCGTCTCCGTCGCGCTCGCCCGCGCGCGGGAGCTCGGCTTCGAGACCGTGGCCTGCGCCTCCACCGGCAACCTCGCCAACGCCGTCGCCGCGCACGCCGCGGCGGCCGGCCTCGACTCACTCGTCTTCGTTCCCGTCGATCTCGAGGAGCCCAAGATCCTGGCCACCGGCGTCTACGGGACGAAGCTCGTGGCGGTGCGCGGCAACTACGACGACGTCAACCGCCTGTGCACCGAGCTCTCCGCCGAGCACCCGTGGGCGTTCGTGAACGTCAACCTGCGCCCCTACTACGCCGAGGGATCGAAGACGCTCGCCTACGAGGTCGCCGAGCAGCTCGGCTGGGCGGCGCCCGACCGGGTCGTATCGCCGATCGCCTCGGGCTCGCTGTTCACCAAGATCGCCCGCGGCTTCGAGGAGTTCTTCGAGCTCGGGCTGATCGAGGGCGGCGTGCCGCGGATGAACGGCGCCCAGGCCACGGGCTGCTCGCCCGTGGCCGCGGCGTGGGAGGCGGGCCACGATGTCTGCCGCCCGGTCAAACCCGACACGATCGCCAAGTCGCTGGCCATCGGCAACCCGGCCGACGGGCCCTACGCGGTAGAGCTCGCGCGGAGCTCGGGTGGAGCGATCGACCACGTCTCCGACGACGAGATCCGCGCCGGGATCAAGCTCCTGGCCGAGACGACGGGCATCTTCACCGAGACCGCCGGCGGCGTGACCACCGCGGTGCTCGCCAAGCTCGCCGAGCGGGGCGAGATCGACCCCGACGAGCGGGTGGTAGTGATGATCACCGGCGAGGGGCTCAAGACGATCGACGTGGTGCGCGGGACCTTCACCACCCACGTGGTCGACCCCACCGTGGCCTCGTTCGACGCGACTGTGCCCGGCGTCGCGGTCCCGGTCTAACACCATGAGCGTGAACGTCAAGATCCCGACCCAGCTTCGCTCGGCGACGGGCGGCGAGGCGGAGGCGAGCGTCGACGGCGCGACCGTCGGCGAGGTGCTGGACGCGCTGTACGACCGCTTCGGCGAGCTGCGCGACCGCATCGCCCAGGACGGGGGGCTGCGACGCTTTGTCAACGTCTACATCGGCGGGGAGGACATCCGCTTCCTCGACGGGCTCGACTCCGAGGTCGCAGACGGCGACGAGGTGACCATCCTTCCCGCCGTCGCGGGCGGCTGAGCCCACCGTCGAGCCGCCGGCCATGAGCGAATCCTCACCGCCGCGGGGCGGGTCCGCCCGGCATCGCCGCTAGGGTCGATCCTCGGCCCACGCCGCGCCGGCCGGCGCGCTGTGGCTCGCTCGCTTCGACCCATGCTCCGTCCCTTCTCGACCCGCGCCGCCAGGTGGCTGCTACCGCTCGTCTGCGGAGCAGGGGGGCTCGCGGGCTGCGGGGGGCAGGCGCATGCGCCCTCCGGCTCCGCCCAGCCCGGAGGCGCTCGGGCGCGGCACGCGCAGACCAAGGGGCACGCGCCGGGCGCCCAGCCGGATGCGCGTCCACTCAGCGCCCGCGTCGTCGGGCGCCTCCCGGCGCCGGTGCAGGACCCGGCCACCGCCCCGGTGGGCGCTGATCGCGTGCTGCTGAGCGGCGGCCTGAGCGCCGCCGACACCTCGCTCTCGACGGTCGCCGAGGCCGGTCCCAGCGGAACGCGGACGGTCGGCTCGCTCCCCAGCGCGCTCCACGACGCCGCGGCCGCACGGCTCGGCGGCGCCGTCTACTTCATCGGAGGCGGCAACGGCGGCATGTCGAGCTCGACCATCCGCCAGGTGTCACCGACGGTCGCCAGCAGCCCGGCGGGTCAGCTCCCGGTCCCGGCGTCCGACGTCTCGGCGGCCACGCTCGGCGGCACGATCTACGTCGTCGGGGGCTACGATGGCGCGCGGCCGCTCAGCACCATCGTCGCGTGGCGGCCCGGCGCACCGGCTCGGGTGGTTGCCCGCCTGCCCGAAGCGCTGCGCTACCCGGCGGTCGCCGCCGCCGCCGGTCGCCTCGTCGTGGCCGGCGGCACCAACGGCACGCTCGCCACGCGAGCGGTGTACGCGTTCGACCCCGCCTCGAGCGCCGTGCGCCGGATCGCCACGCTGCCGGCGCCGCTCGCGCATGCGGCGGCCGGAGCGGTGGGAGACGCCGTGTACGTGCTCGGGGGGCGCGGTGCGAGCCAGGGCACGCAGCGCAGCAGCATCCTCTCCGTCGACCCGCGCACGGGCCGGGTGGCGAAGGCCGGCGCCCTGCCCGCCGGCCTCTCCGACCTCGGCGCCGCGAGCCTCCCCGGCCGGATCCTCGTGGTGGGCGGCCGCGACGCGGGGGGACGCGTCCACGACGAGATCGTCGCGCTCTCGCCGCGATGAGACGCCGCGGCGCTCTCCTCGGTTCCCTTCTCGCGCTCGTTCTCGGCGCCGGCTGCGGGTCGCAGCCCCAGGCGCGTACGGCGTCGAAGCCGGCTCCCAGCGCGGCCAAGCCGCCTGCCGCTCGCGTTGATCCTCCCTCGGCGCGGGTCCGCGCTCCGAGGACCGGGGGAGCTCCTCCCGCTCTCGATCCGCACGACGTCTACGCCGCCGACCGCCCCGGCCTCCTGAGTCCCGTGGTCCGCTCCTTCCCCTCGCGGGTCTACGTGCCCAACAGCGCGAGCAACACCGTCGACGTCATCGACCCGAGGACCTATAAGGTCGTCGACCACTTCGCGGTGGGAGGACTGCCTCAGCACATCGTCCCGTCCTACGACCTGCGGCGGCTGTGGGTGACCAATGACCTCGGTAACTCGCTGACCCCGGTCGCCCCCGCGACGGGTCGTCCGGGTACGCCCGTGCCGGTCGAGGATCCGTACAACCTCTACTTCACGCCCGATGGCCGGTTCGGGATCGTCGTCGCCGAGCGCCTGCACCGGCTCGACTTCCGCGACGCTCACACCATGAGGCTCGAGCGGTCCCTGAGCGTGCCGTGCGCGGGCGTCGACCACATGGACTTCAGCGCCGACGGGCGCCACGCGCTCGTGAGCTGCGAGTTCTCGGCGACGATGCTGTGGGTCGACGTGGCGGGCCAGCGCGTCGCGAGCACGCTCGCGCTGCCCCCGGGAGCCATGCCCCAGGACGTGAAGCTCTCGCCCGACGGGCGCACCTTCTACGTCGCGGACCAGACCGCGGGCGGCCTCTACCTGATCGACGCAGACCGGCCGCGCGTAGAGCGCTTCCTGCCCACCGGGCCGGGTGCCCACGGCCTCTACGTGAGTCGCGACTCGCGCTACCTCTACGTCTCCAACCGGCGCGGCGGCTCGGTCTCGCTCGTCTCCTTCGCGGATCAGACGGTGACGAAGACCTGGACCATCCCCGGTGGAGGGAGCCCCGACATGGGAGGCGTCTCGGCCGACGGGAAGGTGCTCTGGCTCACCGGCCGCTACAACGCCGAGGTCTACGCGCTGGACACGACGAGCGGGCGGCTGCTCGCGCGGATACCCGTCGGCAGCGGACCGCACGGGCTGTGCGTGTATCCGCAACCCGGTCGCTACTCGCTCGGGCACACCGGCGTCTTCCGGTAGGCCGCCGGCGCGCGGACGGCTGGCGCTTGCGCGCGAGCGGCCCGTCCGCCACTATGCGTCAGGACGCCGAGTCCGCGCCGGCCCTGCCGTCGCGGAACGGGGGAACCAAGGCCCTGACCGCAGCAGCAGTCGAGGCGGGGGCGAACCGGCCGCAGTGACGGCCGGCGCGCAGCGAGGACACTCGCAGCGCGAGCCCGTCAGCTCACCCCGTAGGCGCGACTGCGAGAGAAAGTCGAAGAGGGAGACCCGAGTGCGTGTGTCGAGCGTGCGCGTCGCGCTAGCCGCGACCCTGACAGCGGTGGTAGCCGGCGGCGGCGCGGTGACAGCGGCCCACGCGACCGACGGCGGCGCGCCCCCGGCGGTCGCGCCTCCGCCGCCCGCGGCCGCTCCCCCGCGCGCGGCGGTCAGTCTCGGTCCCTTCGGCGGCACGGGGATGTGGATCTGGGAGCTCTCCCGCTCGAGCGGCGGCAGCGCCCAGGCCATCGTGGCCAAGGCGAAGGCCTACGGCGTGAGGACCGTCTTCGTCAAGAGCTCGGACGGGTCGAGCCCGTGGAGCCAGTTCTCGCCGACGCTCATCGCCGCCCTCAAGGGCGGGGGACTGCGGGTCTGTGCCTGGCAGTACGTGTACGGCACCTATCCCCAGACCGAGGCCGCCCTCGGCGCCCGGGCGGCCAAGCTCGGCGCCGACTGCCTGGTGATCGACGCCGAGACGGAGTACGAGGGACGCTACGCCTCCGCACAGCGCTACGTGCGCGCCCTGCGTCAGCGCGTCGGAGGGCGCTACCCGGTCGCGCTGGCCGGATTCCCGTACGTCGACTACCACCCCGCCTTCCCGTACTCCGTCTTCCTCGGGCCGGGTGGCGCCCAGTTCAACGCTCCCCAGATGTACTGGAAGGACATCGGCATAAGCGTCGATGAGGTGTACCGTCACACCTACCTCGAGAACGCCGTCTACGGCCGCGGGATCGTGCCGCTCGGCCAGCTCTACTCCTCGCCGCGCAGCGCCGACATCCGGCGCTTCCGGGTGCTGGCCGGCGCCTACGGCGCGCCGGGACTGAGCTGGTGGGACTGGCAGGAGGCGCAGCCCTACGCCTGGCGTGCGGTCGGCCAGGAGCTGACGGCTCCCTCGGCACTCGTCGCGCGCCCCGCGCCGCCGCCTCTCAGTCGCGGCGCCCGCGGCGACCTCGTGCTGTGGGCCCAGGAGCACCTGCGAGGCGCGAGGATCTCGACCGCCGTCGACGGCTTCTACGGCGTGCGCACCACCCGCGCGGTCGCCGCCTTCCAGCGGGCCCGCGGCCTCTCGCCCACGGGGCGCCTCGACGCGAGCACCTGGACGGCGCTGCTGCGAGTCCGCACGGCGCGAATCGACTGGACCGCGCCGGCCGGCACGCGGGCGCGTAACGGGGTGCG
>JAABUJ010000707.1_pt1 | contig 60580 bp, 56 predicted proteins | sample 5559131 | NCBI WGS metagenome assembly JAABUJ01 (sample SAMN10711875, study PRJNA513366) | rock metagenome | isolation source: Antarctica rocks | place: Antarctica: Victoria Land, Mt New Zealand nord | collected 2016-01-07 | reverse complement strand
TCCTCGACTGCTGGGCCGGGCACTGCCACACCTGCCAACAACCAATAGAACTCGCCGACCTCTCCCTCCGCCATGCGCCCCAGAACGAGTGAAACCGGGCAAACCAACTCTAACAAAGCACTACTAGCGCGCGCGTCGTCGCTGGCTTCGGCTCGGCTGGGCCGGAGGCCCGGTGGGGCGGGCCTGGTCAACAGCTGAGGCCAGATCGGCGGTCGCTGCGGCGCTTGCGGCGCCGGCGGCGAGCACGGTCAACAGCGTCTGCGCTGCGCGCTCCTGATCGCTGCCGAGCTCGACGAGGACTTCTCCGAGCCCAACCGAGAAAACAGCATCGCGGTCAGCGGGTCGTCGGGCTTGAGCTGTGCTGCTTGTTGGTGCAAGGTGGGCCTGCCAGTGAGGCGTGTCGAGGTCGTCGAGAACGACGGCGGCGCATCGCGCGCTGGCCAGCTGGACACTGGCGACGGTCAGGACCTGCTCGGGATCCAGGCGCGCTGAGCGCCCGCGAACGACGTGGCCGAGAGCCTCGCGATCGATCCGGCGCGCAGCCACGACCGCTTGCTCAAGCAGAAAGAGAGCCGCGCCGAGCACCGCAGCGGGTGTGGCTGGGTCATCTCCGCCGGGCGGATCGGCTTGGTGATCAAACCGCAGACGTGCTCCAGGCTGGAGTCGGCGCGCATCGCTGCAGGATCCCATCCTGCGCCGCAGGCGTCGCCACGCCAGCCCTCCGTCTCCACGCTGTCGCCGCGAAGGGGCGCCTTGTTGGCGGATTCGCGTCCTTGTCCGGGCCAGGAGACTTGCCGGAAAGTGCCCGATTTCGCGGGCCGCGAAAAAGTCGTTGTAACACTTTGCGAAGTCGGCGCCCAGAGAGGAGTATGAGCCGCTCATTCCCTCTGCCCCCGCCGACCTGGCGAGGAGGACCAGAGCTTCGCCCAGCACCGCGGCGGACGTGGGGAGCTGATCGCCACGTGCGGCCGGATCGGCTGGGTGATCAAGTAGCAGATGTGGTCAAGGCTGGAGTCGGCTCTCATCGCTCGGCAGCCTCTCATCCTCCGCGGCGAGGGTCGGCCATACCGGTGCCTCGCCTTGCGCTCCGTGTTGGCGGACGTCTGGCAGGCGGCCTCGACATGCCCCCGTGGCAGGCTGAGAAATTTGCCGTGACAATCTCCGATCCCGGCGCCCAGAGAGAGCATGGATATCTGTCGGTCGAGCTCCGTCTTCGGCGCGCTGGCGCAGAGAAGCCGGTGACATGAGCACCCGTGCTCCTGCCCAACGGCGGCAGACCCGGCCGAGTCGCTCCCGGCCTGCGACGTCCCAAGGCTTGCCGAGGCTCCTGCTGACTCGAAAAGAGGCAGCGGCGTGTCTAGGGATCAGCCTGGACACCTTCGAGCGGCGGGTCCAGCCCGTAGTCAAACTCGTGCCCTGCGGCCAGCTCGTGTTGGTCCCCATGCGAGAGCTCGAGCGGTGGTGCGACGAGCATGCGCACTACATGGCCGGCGGTGTCTAGGGTGCTGATGCGACGAAACGGCCGCCGACGCGCCGGCTACTGTTCTATGGGTGGAACGGTCGTTGCCTGAATCTGATGCTCTGGAGCGGGTCCGAAGGGCCCTAGAGCGGCGGGACAGGGCCGCGGTAGAACTCGGCGAGGCCTTGAGAGCGGCCCGAAGCGTTGGCCTCAGTGTTCGGCACATAGCCGCGGCCAGCGATCTGTCGCCGACGACGGTCCACCGCCTCGGGGGAGGCTGCCGCCCGTGAGCTGGCAGCGGACCAAGCATCCCGGGGTCTATGTGCGACACACCAAAGCGTGTCCCGGGGGGCCTGGGTCCGACGCGCGCTGCCGGTGCTCGCCGTCATACCGAGCCCGACGTCGCCACCCAGTGTCAGGCAAGGTCATTGATGGCCCCAGCTACCGCGACATCAATGAGGCGCTGTCCTGGTATGCGGGTGCCCGCGACAAGGCTGTCCCGGTGCTGCGAGAGCGCGCGGGGGTGGGCCCGAGCTTCCAGGCCGTTGCCGATGACTGGTGGAAAGGTGTGTCCCGCGCTCAGATCGGCAAGCGTCGCGGCACCCGGGGATACGCCGCCACGACGCTGCAGGGCTATGACCGATCCCTGCGCCGAGTCCTGGGACCCGAGTTCGGGCCGCGACCAGCCTCCAAGATCACCTCGCAAGAGTGGCAGCTGTGGGTCGACCGTCTTGCCGCGAGCGGCCTGTCGCGGTCGCGGATCGCCAACCACATGGCGGTGGTTCGAGCCATCTACTCCTGGGCATCTCGGCCGACGCGCCGGCTTGTCCCGTCAAACCCCACGCTCGGCGTTGAGCTGCCGCCGGTCGACGAGGTTCCGCGCGACCGAGCTGCGACCGCCGAAGAGGCGCGGGCGCTGCTTGACGCGCTGGGCGCCGCCGATCGCGTGCCCTACGCCCTGGCGTTCTGCGCCGGCTTACGCCGTAGCGAGATGGATCGGTTGGAATGGCAGGACCTCGACCTTCCGCGGCTCTGGCTGGTCGTGCGCAAGGCAAAGAGCGATGCCGGCAGCGGCCGGCGTCTCCCCATTGCTGCCCCGCTTGCTCCGATCCTGCGTGAGGCACTCGGCGCCCAGGACGAGCCCAGCGACGGCCGAGTGCTCGGCGGCCTCTCGGTAATTTCCGGACGCCTTGCGCCGCGAGCTCGCGAGGCCTGGTTTCGCGCCGAGCACCGGGCTCGGGAGCGCGGTGAGAAGCTTAGGCTGCGGGCGATCGGCCTGCACGAGTGCCGCCACACCTACGCGAGCTTTCTCATGGCCGCCGGCTACACGCTGCGTGAGCTCATGGAATACATGGGCCACAGCTCGCTGCAGGCCACCGAGCGTTACGTCAAGCTGCTCCCGCAGCCAGCCGGCCCCGATGGCGCTGCAGATCGCCTCAACCGGTACCTTGCCGGCGTGAGCGCTTCGTCGTGATCTCGTGGCCAACACCCCACCGCTCGTTGCCAACCGGATCTCTCTCGTTGCCAACACCGTTGCCAACAATTGCGCGGCAGCAGGCGGTCGGCTGCGGTTCGTTGCGGTAGGGCTGGGCCGCTTTCCATGTTGCATGAACCTCCTGTAGCTACGGGCGATCCGAGTTCTTTGCACGTCTTCAGCGGGATGCCGGAGGAGGGACTCGAACCCCCGACACGCGGATTATGATTCCGCTGCTCTAACCAGCTGAGCTACTCCGGCGGGGTTGGCGAGTCTAGCCGCGGGTAGGCCGCCCGGGGCGTGTCGCGGCGGCGCCGGAGTCGACCGCCCCGGGGTGGGGTACGGTCCCCCCATGTCCGACCGATCCCCCGGGTCACGCGGGCGCCTGGTCCTGACCGCGCGGCGCGATCGGGCGGGTCCTGGCACCGTCCTGATCGCTACCGCGATGGGCCTGTTCTGCATCGCTTTTGTGCTCGCGAGCGCCGCCACAGTGGGTGCCCGGTCGCGGACGCAGTCGTGCGGGCTCCTAGCCTTCGCCACCCACTCGGACGAGGGTGCCTTTGACATCAGGGCGCTGGCTGCGACCTGCCGTCAGGCCCGCACGGTGGTGGCCGGGGCTCGGGCCCACCCGGTCACTCACCCCGGTGCCGTCGATCACTACTACACCAAGGATGGGTTCGCCAGTATTGGACACGACGTGTCACACGGCAAGGAGGAGGTCAGTTCCCGCTGTCGGCGGCGCGGCAGCGTGATCACATTCCATCGCTCCGGCACCTGAGCCCCCATGGATCCCGATCTACACGCCGCTGTCCGGACCGTCATCCGTGATTGCCTCGCCGTCCGCCGGGGTGAAGCCGCGCTGGTCATCGCCGACGGCCCCACCGCCGACCTCGCCGGCGCCCTCCGCGACGAGGCGGCCGCCGCCGGCGCCGACGCGGTCCTGTGCCTAATGGACGCGCGGTCGACCGACGGCGAGGAGCCGCCAGCGCCAGTCGCCGCCGCGCTCGCGGCCGCCGACGTGTTTCTCGCCCCGACCAGCCGCTCGCTCTCCCACACCCAGGCGCGCAAGCGGGCGTCCGAGGCAGGAGCTCGAGGCGCGACCTTGCCCGGCGTCACCGCCGCCCTGCTGGCGCGAACCATGGCCGTCGACCGCAGCGCCCTGGCCGTTCGCTGTGGGGCGCTGGCCGCGGCGCTCACGGGCGCGACCACCGCTCGCGTCACCTGTCCGGCCGGCACCGACCTGACCCTCGACCTCGCTGGCCGCCAGGGCATCGCCGATGACGGTGACCTGCGGCGCGCGGGTGCGTTCGGAAACCTCCCCTGTGGCGAGGGATTCATCGCCCCGCTCGGCGGCGACGGCGTCCTCTACGCGACCTCGTTGGCCTCCCTCGGCCTGGCCGAGCAGCCAGTCGCCCTGCGTGTGGACGGTGGCCGGCTGACCGGCGGCGAGGGCGAGCTCGCCGACGCGCTGGGAGACCGTCTGCGCGGGGCCGGCGGCCCGCAGGGAACCAACCTCGCCGAGCTGGGCATCGGCGCCAACCCCAGCGCCACTCTCACGGGCAACGTCCTGGAGGACGAGAAGATCCTGGGCAGCGTCCACGTGGCCTTTGGGGCCAGCGCCGGGATCGGCGGTACCGTCGCCGTCCCCGTCCACCTCGACTGCGTCGTGCTCGACGCGTCGATCACCCTTGATGGGGTTCCGGTGCTCGCGGCCGGCCAGCTCGTGCTCAACCGAGCCTGAGCGATCCGACCCATGGCCCCAGCGTCGTGCACCCTGCTCGCCGTCCCCAACCTCTCGGAGGGTCGTGACGCGACGACCGTCGACGCGATCGCCGCCGCCACGGTCGACCACGTACAGCTGCTAGACCGCCACTCCGACCCCGATCACAACCGGTCCGTTCTCACCCTCGGCGGGACGCCCGGAGCCCTCGCGCCGGCTGTGCTGAGGATGGCCCGCGCGGCCATCGCCCGAATCGACCTCACCACGCACCAGGGCGTGCATCCGCGCGTCGGCGCGCTCGACGTCGCGCCCGTTGCGTTCCTCGATGCCGCCGACCTGGGCGCAGCCTGCGCCGAGGCGCTGCTCCTCGCCGACGGGCTGGGCGAGCTCGGCCTGCCCGTGCTGCTCTATGGCCTCCTCGGCGGCGGGCGCTCCCGCGCCGAGCTGCGGCGCGGCGGTCTCCCCGCGCTCACCCACCGCCTGCGCGCCCGTGAGCTGGAGCCCGACTTCGGCCCCCGCCACCCTCACCCAACCGCCGGGTGTGTCCTCGTCGCTGCCCGACCGCCGCTGGCCGCGTTCAACCTCGAGCTGGCCACGGGCGCAACGCTCACCCAGGCGCGACAGGTCGCCGCCCGCGTGCGCGAGGGCGGCCCTGACGGCCTGCCCGGAGTCCGGGCCATCGGCCTGCGCCTCGAGCACCAGGGCCTGGTCCAGGTCTCGACCAACGTCGAGGACCCGGTCGGGGTTCCCCTGGCCCGGGTCCTCGAGGCCGTCGCTGCCCACGCCCCGATAAGCGGCGCCGAGCTGCTCGGCCTGGTGCCCGAGGCGACCCTGACCGGCTGGCCCAGCGACATCCCCCTGCGTGGCGCCCAAACCATCGAGGCCGCCCTGGCCAGCTAAGAAACCAAGCGACGGGACGGGTCGCCGGCAGGCGCCCGCCGGGCCACCGTCCGGCGGGCGCCTGACGGTGGCCCGTCCCCGTGCCCGCCCGTCCCCGTGCCCGCCCGGCCCCGCGTCGTCCGCCCGGCCGCCGTCCCGCTCAGGCGGCGTCGGCCACCGGCTCGGGCACACGCCCGTGCATGCCGTGCTCCGCCGGGCGCACGAGGGTGGCGGCCACCACCGCCGCGACCACGAGGATCCCGGCACCGGCGAGGAAGGCCACGTCGAACCCATCGCTCAGCGCCGCCAGGCGCGCCGTCCCGCCGGCCAGCGCCGAGCCCGTGCGCGACGAGGCCAGGGTCGACAGCGCCGCCAGGCCGAGGGCCCCGCCCATGAGGCGCGAGGTGTTGATCAGTCCGGAGGCCAGTCCACTCTCGCTCGCGGGCACGCCCTGGACCGCGGCGATGGTGGCCGGCACCAGCGAGAGCCCCATGCCCGCCGCGGCCAGCAGCCCGCCGGGCAACACGTCGAGCACGTAGGAGCCGCCGGGAGCTAGCCGGCTGAACCATGCCAGGCCCAGGGCGGCGAGTCCGAGTCCGACGGTCAGCACGACCCGGACGCCCAGGCGGGCCACAAGTCGCGGCGCCTGGGTCGAGGCGGCGACGATGGTCAGGGTCATGGGCAGGAAGGCCAGGCCCGCCTGCAGCGCGTCATAGCCGAGCACCTGCTGCAGGTAGAGCGACACGAAGAACCACATGGCGAAGAGGGCGCTGCCCAGCAGCAGGACGGTGAGGTTGGCCGCGCGCAGCAGGGGCTGGGCGAAGACCCGGAGCGGGATCAGCGGATCCCGGGCGATGCGGCCCTCGACCACGGCGAAGGCGGCCAGCAGCACGAGGCCGGCGGCGAGGGGTGCGAGCACGCCGATCGAGCCCCAGCCCAGGACGTCGGTGCGCACGATCCCGTAGACGACGGCGACGAGGCCGAGGGTGACCAGCAGCGCTCCGGCCAGGTCGAAGTGGCGCTGGGGGGCATCTGCCTCGCGCCGGCTCTCGGGGATCACCCGCCGGGCGGCGACGACCACGGCAAGGCCGATGGGCACGTTGATGACAAAGATCGCCGGCCACCCGAGCCCCTGGGTGAGCAGCCCGCCGAACAGCACGCCGGCGGCGCCGCCGAGTCCGGCCATGGCGCCCCAGGTGCCCAGGGCCCGGTTGCGCTCGGCGCCCTCGCCGAAGCTGGTGGTGATGATGGCCAGGCTGGCCGGGGAGACGATCGCCCCGCCCAACCCCTGCAGCGCGCGGGCACCGAGCAGCAGTCCCTGCGAGCTGGCCAGGGCGCAGACCAGCGAGGAGACCGAGAAGAGCGCCACTCCGGCCAGGAAGACCCGCCGGCGGCCGACGAGGTCGGCGGCCCGCCCGCCCAGCAGCAGGAAGCCGGCGAAGGTCAGTGTGTAGGCGTTGACCACCCACTGCAGGCCGGTGGCCGAGAAGTGCAGGTCGCCGCGGATGGAGGGCAGGGCCACGTTGACGATGGAGACATCGAGGATGACCATGAACTGCGCGAGGCAGACCAGGACGAGGAGCAGGGTCGAGGCCGAGCGGCGGCTCGGAGAGGAGGTGGTTGGGTCGGGCATCGGTTCCTCCTGGGCGAGACCGAGGTCGAGGTCTAGGGAGAGACGGGTGTCGTCTATGGTTCGCCGATCATCGTACCAGGAGTCGTACGGTGACCGTCGTACAATGTGAACATGGGCCACTACCAGCCGCCCCGCGAGGACCTCGAGCTGCCGGCCGTGCTCCACGCGCTGAGCGATCCCCAGCGGTTGCGGATCGTCCGCTGCCTGGCCCACGAGCCCGGCCACCCGCGGGCGTGCGGGAGCTTCGGGCTGGACCTGGCCAAGTCGACGCTGACCCACCACTTCCGCGTCCTGCGCGAGGCTGGGGTGATCGCCCAGTGCGCCGACCGCACGGCGCGGCTCAACTCCCTGCGCCGCGAGGACCTCGACGCCCGCTTCCCGGGTCTGCTCGACGCCGTCCTCGCCGCGGTGCCGGCACAGGCCCCGCCCGCCCCCGCCCCGATCGCCTAGTCCGCCTCACCCGCGGCTTGGCACTAATCTCCCGCCATGGCCCAGACCCGGCGCCGGCGCCGCAGCAAGCACCGCGGCACCGCCGCCGGCACCATCGAGACGCGCGGGCGGACCGGGCGCAAGCCCACCTCGGCGGAGAAGGGCTCCCCGGTCAGCAAGGAGGAGCGCCGCCAGGCGCGCCTGGACAAGCCCCCGAGCTGGCGCAGCTCCTTCCAGCGAGCCCTGCTGGCCACCGTCGTCTTCGACGCCCTCGCCGTCGCCGCCCTCAAGCTCTCCCCGGCCGGCGTGATCCCCCTCACCATCTTCGTGGTGGCCATCTACACCGTCTTCGGCTACGCGTTTGACTCCGCGCTGCACAAGCGCCGCCAGCGCAAGAAGGCACAGACCGCATCCCCGGCCAGTCGCAGCACTGATCGCCGTGAGCCGCCCCGGCGCCGGCGATGATCGAGGTCCGCTGCCTCACGGTCGGACCCGTTCAGGAGAACTGCTACCTCGTCCGCCGCCCCGACTCCCCCTCGGGACTGGTCATCGACCCCGGCGACGAGGCGCCACGGATCCTCGGTGGCCTGGCCGATCTCGGTGTCACCGAGGTGGCGGCCATCCTGCTCACCCACACCCACTTCGACCACGTCGGCGCCGTCGCGCCCGTGGCCCGGGCCACCGGCGCGCCCGTGTACTGCCCGACGCTGGAGCGCGAGGTCCTGGCCAACATCATGGACTTCGTGCCCTGGGCCGGCTTCGGCCCGTTTCAGTCCTACGACGCCGATGAGCTGATCGCCGGCGGCGAGCGCCTCGAGCTCGCCGGCCTGGGCATCGACATCCTCTTCACCCCCGGCCACAGCCCGGGCCATGTCTCCTTCTCCATCCCCGACGAGCGCGCCCTGCTCTCCGGTGACGTGCTCTTCCAGGGCTCGGTGGGGCGGGTCGATCTGCCCGGGGGCGACTGGCCCACCCTCGAGGGCTCGATCGCCACCCTGGTCGACGCGCTGCCCGGCGACACGCGCGTGCTGCCCGGGCACATGGGGGAGACCACCCTCGCCCGCGAGCTGGCCACCAACCCGTTCCTGCAGGCGCTGGCCGCCCGTTGAGCGAGCGGCTGCAGGCCCCCCGCGGTACGCAGGACGTCCTCGGCGAGCAGGCGCGCGCCCGCGCCGCCCTGGAGGGCCACGCCCGCGGCGTGCTCGAGGCCGCCGGCTACGAGCGCATCGAGACGCCGGCGTTCGAGGCCACCGAGCTCTTCGCCCGCGGGGTCGGCGCGTCCACCGACGTGGTCCAGAAGGAGATGTACACCTTCACCGACGGCGGCGGGCGCTCGCTCACCCTTCGCCCCGAGGGCACCGCCCCGATCTGCCGGGCCTTCCTCGAGCACGGCATGGCCCGGCGTCCGGCGCCGGTCAAGCTCTGGTACCTGTCGAGCTTCTTCCGCTACGAGCGCGCCCAGGCCGGGCGCTACCGCCAGTTCTGGCAGGTCGGCGCCGAGGTGATCGGCTCCGCCGACCCGTCGGTCGACGCCGAGACCATCCTCATCCTGGCCGATCTGCTCGACGTCCTCGGCGTGGGCGAGCGCCGGCTGCGGCTCTCCTCCCTCGGCTCACCGCCCGCCCGCATCGAGTACCGCGAGCGGCTGACCGCCCACCTGCTCACCCGCCGCGACGAGCTCGCTCCCGAGGTCGCCGCCCGGATCGAGCTCAACCCGCTGCGGGCGTTCGACTCCGATCACGCCGGCACCCGGGCCGTGATGGCCGACGCCCCAATTCTTCTGGACTGCATCGATGACGACGACCGCTCACACTTCGACGCGGTCCGCGCGCTGCTGGAGGACGCCGGGCTGGCCTACGACATCGACCCCACCCTCGTCCGTGGCCTCGACTACTACACGCGGACGGTCTTCGAGTTCGAGTCAGCGGCCCTGGGCGCCCAGCGTGGCGTGGGTGGCGGCGGCCGCTACGACGGGCTCATGGCCCAGCTCGGTGGCCCGGACACGCCGGCCTGCGGCTGGGCCGCGGGGGTGGAGCGGATTCTCCTGGCCGCCGGTGATCCGCCGCCCGAGCCGCCCGTCGTCGACCTCTACGTCGGCTACGCCGAACCCGCCCGGCGGGCCGTCGCCTTCGCTCTGGCCCGCACCGCGCGCCGGGCCGGGCTGCACGCCGAGCTGGAGCTGGCCGGGCGCTCGCTCAAGGGCCAGCTCAAGCACGCCGACCGGCTCGGCGCCCGCCACGTAGCGCTCGTGCAGGCCGACGGCGTGGCCCTGAAGACGATGGCCGACGGCGAGCAGCGCGAGCTCGGCGACGAGGCGGCGCAGGCCGAGATCGGCCGCCTGGGCCACCGATGAACCAGCCACCAGCCCCCAACCGCTACCGCGATACCTGGGCCGGGACTCCCCGGGGCGAGGATGCCGGGCGTCCGCTGACCGTCGCCGGTTGGGTCCACCGCCGCCGCGACCACGGCGGCCTGGTGTTCATCGACCTGCGCGACCGCTCGGGGCTGCTCCAGCTCGTCCTGCACCCCGAGCAGGCCGAGGCCCACGCGGCCGCCCACCGCCTGCGCGCCGAGCACGTGATCTCGGCCCGCGGCACCCTGGCCGCCCGCGCCCCGGCGAACCTCAACCCCGACCTGCCCACCGGCGAGGTCGAGCTCGTCGTGGACGCCCTCGACGTCCTGGCCGAGGCCGAGACCCCGCCCTTCCCCCTGGACGAGGAGGGCCCGGTCGACGAGGCGCTGCGGCTGCGTCACCGCGCCCTCGACCTGCGGCGGGCGCCCATGTGCCGCACCCTGGAGCTGCGCCACCGGGTGGTCGCCACCATGCGCTCAGAGCTCGACGCGCGCGACTTCGTCGAGGTCGAGACGCCGCTGCTGACCCGCTCCACGCCTGAGGGCGCCCGCGACTTTCTCGTCCCGGTGCGCAACCCGGCAGGGTCGTTCTACGCGCTGCCCCAGTCTCCCCAGCTGTTCAAGCAGCTGCTGATGGTCGGGGGACTGGAGCGCTACTACCAGATCGCCCGCTGCTTTCGCGACGAGGACTCGCGCGCCGACCGCCAGCCCGAGTTCACCCAGCTCGATCTGGAGATGAGCTTCGTCGAGGAGGACGACGTCATCGCCGTGATGGAAGCGGTGATGGGCGCCGTGCTCGGCGTCGGGGGCCTGCTCGATGCGGTCGGCGCCCCGCCCTGGCCGCGGCTGGGCTACGACGACGCGCTGGCCCGCTTCGGCTCCGATCGCCCCGACGTGCGGTTCGGGCTGGAGATCGCCGAGCTGTCGGAGGCCCTGGCCGGGACCGAGGCGCGCGTCTTCTCCGGGGCGCTGGAGGCCGGCGGGGTCGTGCGCGGGATCAACGCCGGCCCGCGCGAGCTGCCCCGCTCGGAGCTGGATGGCCTGGTCGAGCTGGCCCGGCGCCACGGAGCCCAGGGGCTGGCGTGGGCGTGGGTGGAGGAGGGGTGCAACTGGCGCTCGCCCCTGGCCAAGTTCCTCTCCGAGAGCGATCGGTCGGCCACGGGTGCGGCGCTGGGGGCCGGGCCGGGGGACCTGTTGTTCTTCGTCGCCGATCAGGCAGCGGTGGCCGCGCGCGTGCTCGGCGCTCTGCGCCTCGAGCTGGCCGGACGCTTCGGGCTCGTCAAGCCCGGGGCCCATGCCGCGCTGTGGATCGTCGACTTTCCCATGTTCGAGCGCGACGAGGCGGCCGGCCGCTGGGATCCGTTGCACCACCCGTTCACCGCGCCGGTGGGCGACCTCGACGATCCCGGTGCGCTGCGCTCTCGGGGCTACGACCTGGTTCTCGACGGGGCGGAGATCGGCGGCGGGTCGATCCGTACGCACCGTCCGGAGGTGCTCTTCCGCGTGCTGGAGCATGTGGGGATCGGGGCGGCCGAGGCGCGCGAGCGCTTCGGGTTCCTGCTCGACGCCCTGGCCTACGGCGCGCCGCCCCACGGGGGGATCGCCATGGGCGTTGACCGGATCGTCGCCCTGCTGGCCGGGGCCGACTCGATCCGGGAGGCCATCGCCTTCCCGAAGGCGGCCAGCGGGTCAGACCCGCTGACGGGTGCGCCCACGCCCGTGCCCGCAGCGCAGCTGCGCGAGCTGGGGCTGCGGCTGGGGGCGACGCCGGGGGGCTGAGGGGGGGGCGCCGGGGGCCCGGCCCGGGGGCGCGAGGGGGGCGTTGCCGGGGGATCACGGACGTTGCGTCCAATATGCGGACGCTTAGGCCATGACCCCCCGCAGGGCGCCGGCGCCGCCGCAGAGCGCGGGGCCGCGGCCACGCGGGGCCGGCGGGGCCCCGGAACCCCCGCGACCACGCCCTCCACCCCCGGCGCGAGCTAAACCCCGCCCGGGGTACGTGCCGATGTGAGGATGGGCATGGAGCTCTCGCGGCCGTACCAGGTCCTCCTCGGACTCGCGCTCGTCCTCGCGGCGGCGTGGTTCCTGCTGCTCAAGCCAGGGTCGAGCTCCTCCTCGGGCTCGGGAGCCACGGCCGCACCGGCCGCCCAGACCCAGCCCCCGTTCCCCGCGCCAACCCACGGCGAGGCGCTGCCGGGCGGCCTGGGCCACGCGGTGGCCAAGGCGCACGGCGCCGCCGGGGCCAGCGATCAGGCCAACGCCGCGGCGGGCGCCGACCCCAGCTCCGCCTCAGCGACGGCGCCAGCGACCAGCAAGCCGGCCGCGACGCCATCCGCGGCTCCGGCCGCCCGCATCCAGATTCCCGCCGCGGCCCCGCCGATCGGCCGCAGCGGGGCACAGGTCATGGTCCTGCTCTTCTACAACCGGCAGTCGGCCGACGACCAGGCCGTCCGAGGCGAGCTGGGAGCCATCTCGACCCGCCACGGTGCCGTGGTCGTCCGCGCCGTCCCCCTGACCCAGCTCTTTCGCTACCGGTCGGTGCTCAACGGAACCCCTATCACCCAATCACCGACGGTGCTCGTCCTCTCGGTGCGCCACGAGGCCCAGGAGCTGACCGGGCTGGTGGACACGGCGAACCTGCAGCAGGCCGTGCGCGACGCCCTGGCCTGAGCGCCGCGATCGCCCACGGCGGGCCCGCACCGGCCACAATGCGGGTGATGGCCGACCTCGACGCCTTCCGCGAGCACTCAGAGCACCCGACCGGGCGCGACCACGTGCCCGCCCACGCCCGCTCGGGCGCGGCCGGGGGCGCCCCGTGCGGCGACCTGGTGCGCATCGACCTCAGCGTCGAAGGCCACCGGGTGCTCGACGCGGGATTCGCGGCCGCGGGGTGCGGGGCGGCCCACGCGGCCGGCAGCGCGGCCGTCGCCCTGGTCCGCGGCGCCCACGTTCTCGACGCCGCCCGCGTCGGCACCCAGGCCGTCGCCGCCGAGCTCGGAGGCCTGAGCCCGGGGAAGGTGCACGCGGCCGAGCTGGCCGCCGACGCCCTGCATCGCGCGCTGGGTGCCGCGGTCCGCCACCACGCCGAGCTCTGCCCTCAGCCCAACCGCACCCTGGTGGCCATGAGCGGGGGCGTGGACTCCGCCGTGGCCGCGCTGGCCGTCACCGAGACCGGGCGGGAGGCGGTGGCGGTGACCCTCGAGCTCTGGGCCGACGAGGCTAACGACCCCGAGGGCTCCTGCTGCTCGGCCAGCGCCGTCCGCGGCGCCCGTGCCCTGGCCCACCGCCTCGGCCTGGCTCACCTCACGCTCGACCTCCGCGCCGAGTTCCGCGCCGGCGTCGTCACCCCGTATCTCGAGGCCCACGCCGCCGGCCACACGCCGAACCCGTGCGTTCGCTGCAACGGCTCGGTGCGCCTGGACGGCATGCTCGCCCTCGGCGAGCGGCTCGGGGCCGCTGATCTGGCCACGGGTCACTACGCCCGCGTCGGCCCAGGGCCCCAACCGCTGCTGCGCCGGGCCGCCGACCCGGCCAAGGACCAGAGCTACGTGCTCGCTGCTCTGCCGGCCGCCTCGCTGGCGCGCATGCGCTTTCCGCTGGGCGAGCTGACCAAGCCCGAGGCCCGGGCCCGGGCCCGGGCCGCCGGACTGGCCGTCGCCGACCGCCCCGACTCCCAGGACCTGTGCTTCCTCGCCGGCACCAACCGCGCCGCCTTCCTGGCCGACCACGGCGGTCCGCTCGACCGCGAGGGCGAGATCGTCGACCGCGGTGGCCGCCGGCTGGGCCGGCACCGGGGCCATCACCACTTTACGGTCGGCCAGCGCCGGGGGCTGGGCCTCGGCGGTGGCGTGCCGCGCTACGTGATCAGCACCGACGCGCAGACCAATCGCGTCGTCGTCGGTGACCGGGACGAGCTGGCCACCGCCGCCGTCCTCGTGCGCGGGGCCGAGCTGCGACTGGATGGAGCCCGCGTCGACGCCGTGCGCCTGCGCTACCGCCAGGCCCCGGTGCCCTGCCACGTCGCCGCGCCCGTAGGCGCCCGCGCCGGGGCCCACGACGTCCTGGAGCTGGGACTCACCGAGCCGGTCGCCGGCGCCGCTCCGGGCCAGCTCGCCTGCCTGATGGCCGGGGACGCGGTGGCGGGGTGGGGGACGATCGCGCGGGCCTAGCCCCTGGTGATGACGGCGGGCGCGGCGTGCCCCTGCTCAGCCGCTCAGCCCCCCACCCACGGATACAACAGGAGCGCCGGCGTGCAACGACCGGAACAGACGGACCTCGTCGTGCAGGATCCGCGCCAGCGAGGGCGGCGGGCTGAAGACGTTGCGCACGCGGCCCGCGGCATCGCGCCAGACGATCTGAGCGGGCACCCCGAAAGCTCGCTCGAGCCGCGGCACCGTCGGGTGCGCCAAGGCGCTGGTAAACACGCGCGTGAAGGCGCTTGGGCTCCGGCTGTTCACCGGGTCGTGGAAGGCATAGACGTTGGTGTTCACCGTTGCCCGCCGCGCTGGGCTGCCGACGAACCGGATATCGACCGACGCGACCCCATCGGGCACCAGGCCGATCGACCGGCTTCGCTGCGACAGCTGCGACACGAACCCGTAGCCCGTGGCGACGTCGGCGACGGCGATGCACGCGCCGGAGGGCAGCTCACCCACGCCTCCGATCGTGTCGGTCGGCTGGCCCGCGATGACCGGGCACACTCCCGGGCCGCCTCGCTCGACGCTGCGCAGCAGGTCGCCGAGGCTGGGGAACAGTCGTGAACAGGCCCGCGGAATCGGCCGGGACATCTGCTGGCCCCCCACGAGGAACAGTCGGCTGCCCCCGGTCCCCGAGATCAGCCGGACGGCGCGCGGATCGTAGGTGGTCAGATCGCCGGCGAGGTCGCCCCCGACGCCGGGGAGGGCGTCGGCGGCCGTGGGCGAGCGGCGGAAGAGCCCGAAGCGGGCGCTCGGCCCGGCGAACGATCCCGGCACCGGGTGGGCCGGGGCCGGGATCGTGGAAATGGGCCCCAGCAGCGGACCCAAGCACCGATCGGAGGCCCGCGGGTTGCCCGGCGTCTTCGACCGCGCTGACCCGGGTCCGGCCAGAGGCCCGACGCCGACCGCGATGACCACCAGCAGCGCAGCAGCCGGCGGCAGGATCCGGCGCGCGCGGAGCGGATTAACCATCCCGCCGTCTCTACCCGTTCGATTCCCAGCTAAGCCCCGAGCGCCACATAGACTCGATCGGGTGAGAACCGACGAGATCCGCGAGCTGTTCCTCACCTTCTTTCAGAAACGCGATCACCGCCGGCTGCTGTCGGGTTCCCTGGTACCGGCCGAGCACGACCCGTCGGTCCTGCTCACCACGGCGGGGATGCACCCGCTCAAGCCCTACTTCGCCGGTCGCGAGCGCCCTCCCCACCAGCGGCTGACCAGTTGCCAGAAGTGCTTTCGCACCCCCGACATCGACCAGGTCGGGGCCACCACGCGCCACCTGACCTTCTTCGAGATGCTCGGCAACTTCTCGATCGGCGACTACTTCAAGCAGGGTGCCGTGGAGCTCGCCTGGCAGCTCTCCCTGGAGGGGTTCGGCTTCGCCCCGGAGGACATCTGGATCACTGTCTTCGAGGGTGATGATGAATTGGGGCTCGGTCCCGACGAGGAGGCGATCGAGGCCTGGCTCTCGGTGGGGGTCCCGCGCGAGCGGATCGTGGGCTGTCCGCGCTCGGAGAACTTCTGGCAGGCGGGACCGATCGGCCCGTGCGGGCCGTGCTCGGAGCTCTACCTCGACCGCGGACTGGACTTCGGTGCCCCCGAGGACCTGCCCGGCGGGGAGAACGAGCGCTTCCTGGAGTACTGGAACCTCGTGTTCATGCAGTTCGATCAGGAGCCGCCGGGGAGGCTGACCCCGCTGCCCGCCCAGAGCATCGACACCGGCCTCGGCCTCAACCGGATGGCCGCGCTGCTCCAGGACGTGCCCACCGTGTTTGACACCGACCAGTTCGCCCCGCTGATCGAACTGGGGGAGGAGCTCTCGGGCCGGCGTTCGGGCGAGTCGCCCGCCGTGGACCGCGCGCTGCGCATCCTGGCCGACCACACACGCGGGATGAGCTTCCTGGTGGCCGACGGCGTCGTGCCCTCCAACGAGGACCGCGGATACGTGCTGCGGCGGATCATGCGCCGGGCCATCCAGCAGGGCCGCGGGGTGGGCATGGCGCCGGGCTTCCTCGTCGCCTTCGCCGACCGGGTGACCGAGACGATGGGGGCGGCCTATCCCGAGCTGCACGAGCAGCGCGACGCCATCCAGGGCTGGCTGGCGGCCGAGGAGGAGGGCTTCGGACGGACGCTCGAGCAGGGCACGCGCCTGCTGGGAGACGTCATCGGCCGGGCCCGGGAGGCCGGGGCCGACGCCATCGGCGCCGAGGACGCCTTCCGCCTGCACGACACATACGGCTTCCCCATCGACCTGACCATCGAGCTGGCCGCCGAGCACGACCTGGGCGTGGACGAGGCGGGCTTCGCCTCGCGGATGGACCAGCAGCGGGCCCGCGCTCGCGAGGCGGCCCGGGGATCGGTCCGCGCCGGCGATGCGGGCGGCGACCGCGTCCGGGCCTGGGCCGACGCTGCGGGCTTCCACACAGAGTTCACCGGCTTTGAAGCCATCGAGCAGGCCACGACGGTCGGAGCCCTGGACACCGACGACGGCCGGGTCCTGGTCAAGCTCGCCGAGTCGCCCTTCTACCCCGCCGGCGGGGGCCAGGTCTCCGACGGCGGCTGGGTCGAGTGTGTCGCCGGCGACTGCCGGGCCCGTGTGGCCGAGGTGCTGCGCCTGGGCGATGACCAGGCCGTCGTCCTGACCCCCGAGCACGGCGAGCTGCACGCCGGCGAGCGGGTTCTCGCTCGCGTCGACGCCGCCGCCCGCCGCGCCACCGCCGCCAACCACACCGCCACCCACCTCCTCCACGCCGCGCTGCGCCAGCGCCTGGGCGGCCACGTCAGGCAGGCTGGCTCGGCCGTGGCGCCCGGCAAGCTGCGCCTGGACTTCTCCCATGGCCAGGGCCTGACCGCCTCGGAGCTGGCCGAGGTCGAGGACGAGGTCAACCGCCGGATCCTGGAGAACCTCCCGGTACGGGCGCTGACCACCACCCTCGACGAGGCGCGCCGCCTGGGGGCGATGGCCCTGTTCGGCGAGAAGTACGGCGACATCGTGCGCATGGTCGAGGTGGGTGACGGGTCCTTCTCCCGCGAGCTCTGTGGCGGCACCCACGTGCGCTCCACGGCGGAGATCGGGGTCTTCCGCGTCATCTCCGAGAGCTCCTCGGCGGCCAACGTGCGGCGCATCGAGGCGCTCACCGGTCCCGCGGCCATCGCCCTGCTGCGCGCGCACGACCGTCTCCTGGGCGAGGTCGCCGGCCGCCTGAAGGTCGCCCCCGAGGGCCTGCCCGAGGCCATCGACGTCCGGGAGGGGCGCCGGCGCGAGCTGGAGCGGGCGGCCCGCGACGGCAAGGGGCAGACCGCTGGTCCCGATCCGGGCGAGCTCGCCGGCCGCGCCGAGCGCCTCCCCGATGGCGTCGCCGTCCTGGTATGCGAGCTGCCCGCCACCGGGCCCGACGAGCTGCTCGGCACCCTCGACCGGGTGCGCGGTCAGCTCGGCGAGGCTGCCGTCGTGCTCGGCTCGGTCACCGACGGCCGGGTCCACCTCGTCGCCGGGGTGGCGCCCGGGCTCATCGCCCGCGGCGTGAAGGCCGGCGACGTCGTCCGGCGGGCGGCGCACGTGGTGGGGGGTGGGGGCGGCGGTCGCGACAACGTGGCCCGGGCCGGGGGCCGTCACCCCGAGAAGCTGGGCGACGCGCTGGCCGAGGCGCGGGCGGCGATCGACGCGGCACTGGCCGGCTGAGCACCACGCCCGGGTGCGGGTCCTGGCTCTCGACCACGGCGCTGCCCGCTGCGGTTGTGCCGTCAGCGACCCCACCGGCACGCTGGCCACGCCGCTGGAGCCCGTGCTGGCGCCGGACACCCGACGCGGACTGGCCCGGGTCGTCGACCTCGTTGCCGAGCGTGAGGTGGCGCGCGTGGTCGTCGGGCTGCCGCTGCGCATGGATGGGTCCGAGGGGGCTCAGGCCGTTCTGGCCCGGGCCTTCGCCGGTCGGCTGGCGGAACGGGTCGCCGGGCTGGGCGTCGAGGTCGAGCTGTGGGACGAGCGCTGGACCACTGCCCAGGCCCGGCGCGTGGGGGGTGCCGCCAGCGAGGACTCCCGGGCCGCCGCCCACCTCCTGGAGGCGTGGCTGGCGGCACGCGACTAAGGTCGGGCGCGACGGGACAGTCCCGTTGCGCCTTCCACCGACCGAGGAGTCTCCCCAGTGCTTGCCCTGCTCCAAGATCCGCCCGAGGCCCTGCTCTCGGTCCTTGCCCTGTTCCATCGCCACGTTGGCGGCGGCCACGGGATCGTCCACAGTGCCACCCACATCATCGGCCTGGCCGTCAAGACGTTCATCATCCTGGCCATCGTCGTCGTGCTGCTCATCGTGCTTGCCCTGTTCCTGATCAGCCGCATGTTCAGGCGACGCCGGCCGGCGTACTGAACGGGCGTAGCGCTGGCGGCGGTCCGATGGCGCTGCCGCCCGCGCGCCGAGGCGTCTAGGCTCTGCCCGGCATGGGGCTGTTCGGCCGCAGCAGCGAGCACCCGGGAGGAGACCGCTCGCCCGAGGAACGCGCCCGCGATCGCGCCGAGCGCGAACGTCGGCGTGCGTCCCGGGACGGACGTCCGGTCGACCCGGCCCTGATCGACGCGGTCAGCCGCGCTGCGGACGCACCCGGAGACGGTGAGCCGCCGGCCGGTGCGGTCCCCGCCGCGCCGGGGCTCGAGCCGGCCGCGCCCTCCGGGCGGAACGGCGACGAGGGGACGGCCCGTGGGCGCGACGCCTCGCTCCTCGCCCCCAGCGGCGCGGAGCCCGAGGCCCCGGCGCCGGATGGGGGCCAGGGCGCGTCCGGGCTCGATGCGGTTCCCGAGCCGGCAGCCCCCGAGCCGGCGCTGGAGGAGCGGCGCCCAGCGGGGCCGATCCGGATCGGCAACGGGCGCGGAGCTGACCCCATCGTCGAGCGCGGCGGGCCGCGGGCCCCCGCTCCGCCGTCGAGCTCCGAGCCCCCCGAGCCCGGGGCGGGAAGCGGTGAGCACGAGGTGGCGGCGGGGACGGGGGAGCACGAGCTGGCCCCCGAGACCGGGGAGCACGAGCTGACCCCCGAGACCGGGGAGCACGAGCTGACCCCCGAGACCGGGGAGCACGAGTTGGCGGAGGGGACGGGGGAGCACGAGCTGGCCCCCGAGACCGGGGAGCACGAGCTGGCGGCGGGGACGGGGGAGCGCGAGGTGGTGCGGTGGACCGGTGAGCACCACTTCGCCCATGAGGGTGAGCACGACGCCGCTGCCGCCGCCGCTCCGATCGGCCCCCCCCCCGCCGACCGCGAAACGCCCCGCCGCCCCCGACGTCCGCGTCGCCGGCGCGGCGCCACCGCCGCGGTCGGGCCCTACGCCCCGGGCGCCGTGGGGGCCGGAGCCCGCGGCGAGGGGGGGGCGCGCCGGCGCCCCGGACGCATCGTTGCCCGGCTGTTCGCCGCGATCCTGCTCGTGGTCGTCCTCGCGCTGCTCTACCTGGTCAACGCCATCTACCAGCCCTTCCACGGGTCGGCCCGCGGTCAGGTCGCCGTGGTGGTCCCCCAGGGCGCCACCGCCCGGAAGGTCGGCAACGAGCTGGCCCGCGACGGTGTCGTCTCGTCCGGGCTGTTCTTCTACCTGCACGCCCGCCTGGCCGGCAAGGGCTCGAGCATCAAGCCGGGGCGCTACCTGCTGCAGCGGGACATGAGCTACGCGTCGGCCCTGGACGCCCTGGCCCGTGGTCCAATCGTCGTCCGCACGGTGACCGTCACCATCATCCCGGGCTCGGATCGGCTGATCGCCAGCCGGCTCGCGGCCGCCGACGGGCTGCGCGGCAACTACCTGACGGCCACCGTTCGTTCCTCGCTGCTCAATCCGCGCCGCTACGGCGCGCGCCACGCGCCCAACCTCGAGGGCTTCCTGTTTCCCGACACCTTCACCTTCCCGGCCGGGACCTCGGTGCAGCGGCTGGTCACGGCTCAGCTCCTTGACTTCCGCCGGCGCTTCTCGCGGGTGAACCTGGCCGCCGCCCGCCGCGCGCACCTCACCCCCTACGACGTGGTGACCATCGCCTCGATGGTCGAGAAGGAGGCGGGAACCGCCGCCGATCGGCCCAAGGTGGCAGCCGTCATCTACAACCGCCTGCGCCTGGGGATCCCGCTCGGCATCGACGCGGCCATCCTCTACGGGCTCGGCGGAGACTTCACGCGCCCGCTGACCGAGAGCGACCTGACCCGTGACACGCCGTACAACACCCGCGTGCGCAAGGGGCTGCCGCCGACGCCGATCTCCGAGCCCGGGCTGTCGGCCATCCAGGCCGCGGCCCATCCGGCCCGCGTCCCCTACCTCTACTTCGTTGTCAAGCCCGGCACCTGCGGCCAGTCGGTGTTCGAGACGAGCTACGCGCAGTTCCTGCGCGACTCCAAGCGCTACACCGCGGCCAAGGCCGCCAACGGAGGCCGCAGCCCGACGCGGTGCTGACTGGACCACTGAGCCGCGGCCGCCTGGGGGTGGCCGGCTGGCCCGTGGCCCACAGTCGCTCGCCCGCCATGTTCGCCGCCGCCTTCGCGGCCACCGGCCTGGAGGGCTGGCGCTACCAGCGCCTGCCGGTGCCGCCCGCGGTCTTCGCCGAGACGGTCCGGGCCCTGCCCGGGGCCGGCTTTCACGGGATCAACGTCACCGTGCCCCACAAGACGGCGGCCCTCGCCCTGGCCCGGGCGCCCAGCGCCGCCGCGCGGGCGATCGGTGCCGCCAACGTCCTGACCCTGACCGACGGCACGATCGGCGCCGACAACACCGACGCTCCAGGGCTGCTCGAGGTCATCCCCACGCCGGTGGTGGTGCGCGGCTGCCGGGCCGTGATCCTCGGCGCCGGCGGGTCGGCCCGCGCCGCCGCCTGGGCGTTGCTGGACGCCGGAGCCGCCGATGTCGCCGTGCACAACCGCACCCCGGAGCGCGCACGGGAGCTCTGCGACGCGCTCGGCGGCGGCCGCCCGGTCGACACGGTGCCCGCCTCCGGCGATCTGCTGGTCAACTGCACAACTGTCGGGCTGGGCGATCCCCATGCCTCCCCGCTTCCCGCCGGGCAGGTGGCGGGGTTCGGCGCCGTGGTCGACCTGGTCTACGGCGCCCGGGCCACCGCCCTGGCTCGCGCGGCGCAGTCCGCCCGCGTGCCCGTTGTGGACGGGCACGCCGTGCTGGTGGCCCAGGGGGCACTGGCCTTCGAGCGCTGGTTCGATCGACCGGCGCCCCGCGAGGCGATGGAGCGGGCCGCCCGGGCCGGCGCGGGCTGACGTCGCCGGGGCGACCGGTGGGCCCGGTGGGCCGCCTGGCCCGGCCGCCCGGGGCGAGCCCAACCGCGCGCCCAACGATCAAGGCGGGCCCCGGTCTGGTCGATGGGAGGGGGATCGCGTGGACCGCCCAGACCCGCCACATCTCCGTGCCGTCGGGGGCGAGGCCGCCGCCGCGGCGAGCACCTCGAGCGCGCCCGGCGCGCACGACGGCATCACGACGCCGACGCGTCGCGGGGGTTCGCGCTTCCTCACCGACGTACTGGTCGAGATGGAGCTCGTCAGCCGCGAGCGTGTCGACCAGGCCATCGCGGCGGCCCGCACCTCGGCTCACACGCCGGAGCGGGTGCTGGTGGAGTCCGGCGCGCTCAACGAGGAAGGGCTCTCGCGGGCGATCGCCGAGCGCTACGGCCTCGACCACCTCGACCTGACCACCTTTAAGGTCGACGTGGGGGCGGCGAACCTGGTCGGGTCGTCGGCGGCCAAGCGCTACGACGCCCTCCCCGTCTCCTTCCTGGACGAGCGCACGCTGCTGGTCGCCACGGCCGACCCGGCCAACGTCCTGGCCGTCGACGACATCGCCCTGATGACCGGCATGGAGGTGCGCCCGGCGGTCGCGTCCCGCGAAGACATCTCCGCGCTGGTCACGCGGCTCACCCGCCTGGACGACGTCGTCCAGGCTGCGGCCTCCGACGTCGCCGAGCAGGAGGGCGAGGCCGGTGAGGTCATCGACCTGCAGGAGTCCGCCGAGGACGCCCCCGTCATCAAGCTGCTCAACTCGATCATCGCCCAGGCGGTCGAGGAGGGGGCCTCGGACATCCACCTCGAACCCGACGGGCGGGAGCTGCGCGTGCGCTTTCGCGTGGACGGCGTTCTCGCCTCCACCGCCACGGTCCCCCGCCGGATGGTCGGCGGCATCGTCTCCCGGGCCAAGATCATGGCTGAGCTGGACATCTCCGAGCGGCGGCTGCCCCAGGACGGCCGCGTGGGGATGGCGGTCGACGGCCGCGCCGTCGACGTCCGCGTGGTCACCCTGCCCACCGTCCACGGCGAGTCGGTGGTCATGCGCATCCTCGACCGCGACAACGCCATCGACGACCTCGACCGCCTGGGCATGCCCCAGCACGAGCAGGAGCGCTTTGGGCGGGCCATCCAGTGCTCCTACGGCGCCGTGCTGGCCACCGGCCCCACCGGATCGGGAAAGTCGACGACGCTCTATGCGGCGCTCATGCAGCTCAACACGCCCGAGAAGAACATCATCACCATCGAGGACCCCGTCGAGTACCAGCTCGATGGGCTGACCCAAATCCAGGTCAATCCGCGCGCCGGCCTGAACTTCTCCAGCGGGCTGCGGTCGATGATGCGGGCCGATCCCGACATCATCATGGTCGGTGAGATCCGCGATCGCGACACGGCGCAGATCGCCATCGAGGCGGCACTGACCGGCCACCTCGTGCTCTCCACGCTGCACACCAACGACGCCCCCACGGCGATCACCCGGCTGATCGAGATGGGCATCGAGCCGTTTCTCGTCGCCTCCGCCCTGGATTGCGTGGTGGCCCAGCGTCTGGCCCGCACGCTGTGCGCCCACTGCAAGCGGCGCACGCTGCTCGCTGCCCAGATCCTCCGCGACAGCGGCTTCGCCGCCTCCTACGACCTCGAGGCCTACAACCCGGTGGGCTGCCGGCGCTGCGCGCACTCGGGCTACAAGGGTCGGGTCGGGCTCTACGAGGTGATGAGCTTCAACGACGAGATCCGCGGAATGATCATCGCGCGCCGCCCGGCCGACGAGATCGCCGTCGCCGCGATCCGCAACGGAATGCGTCGCCTGCGCGACGACGGCTTGGAGAAGGTGCGCGAGGGCCGAACCTCGATCACCGAGGTGGCCCGGGTCACCGGCAGCGCGCCGACCTAGCCGCCGCTCGGCTTGAGTCGGCCGGCACAGTTGCCGATGTCCCGGGCAGACATGGAGCTCGAGTTCGACTTCGCCGACCTGCTGCTCGAGATCATCGACCTCCGGGCCTCGGACCTGCACATCTCGGCCGGGGCCCCGCCGATGATTCGCGTCCGCGGAAGCCTTCAGCCCGTCGAGGGCTATCCCGTGCTGACCCCCCTGGCCACGCGCGAGGTGGTCTACTCGATCCTCTCCAACGACCAGCGCCAGCGGCTGGAGAACGATTGGCAGCTGGACTTCGCCTACGCGGTGCCCGGCCGCGCCCGCTTCCGGGTCAACGCCTACTTCCAGCGCTCGGCGCTCGGCGCGGCCTTCCGCCTCATCCCCAACGGCGTCGTCGCCTTCGACCAGCTCGGCCTTCCGCCCGTCGTCGCCGACTTCGCGCGCAAGCCGCGGGGATTCGTCCTGTTCACCGGGCCCACGGGCTCGGGCAAGTCGACCTCCCTGGCCTCGCTCATCGACCTGATCAACCAGGAGCGCGAAGAGCACATCATGACCATCGAGGACCCCATCGAGTTCCTCCACCAGCACAAGCGCTGCCTGGTCAACCAGCGCGAGCTGGGCGCCGACGCCACCTCCTTCGCTGCTGCCCTGAAGGCCGCGTTGCGCCAGGACCCCGACGTGATCCTCGTCGGGGAGATGCGTGACCTGGAGACGATCTCGACTGCGCTGACCGCCGCGGAGACCGGCCACCTGGTCTTCGCCACCCTGCACACCCAGGATGCCCCCCAGACGGTCGATCGCATGATCGACGTCTTCCCGGCCGCCCAGCAGCAGCAGATCCGCGTCCAGCTCTCCGTCGCCCTCCAGGGGATCGTCACCCAGCAGCTGATCCCGGCCGCCGACGGCAACGGACGCTGCTGTGCCGCCGAGGTGCTCGTGCCCACCCCGGGCGTGCGCAACCTCATCCGCGAGGGTAAGACCCACCAGATCTACTCGTTCATGCAGACGGGCGGCGCGACCGGCATGCAGACCATGGACGCCGCCTTGGCCACGCTCGTGCGCCAGGGTCGGATCAGTCGCCAGGTGGCCGAGTCGCGCTCCTCCACCCCCGAGGAGCTGCGGCGCCTGCTCGGCGCGTCCTCGGGTCCGCTCGGCGCCGTGGCCTAGCGGGCAGTCGCCATGTCCACCTACGCCTTCCGCGCCGTCGACCTCGCCGGGATGCCCTCCCGGGGAGAGGTCGATGCCGAGTCCAAGCAGGCGGTCGCCGATCAGCTCAAGGCCCGCGGGCTCGTCGTCCTGGACATCGCCGACAAGGCGGGGTCCAAGGAGCTCAACATCGAGTTCCTGCGCCGGGTCAAGCCGCGCGATCTGACTATCGCCACCCGCCAGATGGCGACGATGGTCTCGTCGGGCATGACCATCCTGCGCGTGCTCTACGTGCTCGAGACCCAGACCGAGTCCAAGCTGCTGGGCGAGACGCTGTCGGCGGTGCGCAAGGACATCGAGGCGGGGATCTCGCTGTCGGCCGCGCTTGGGCGCCACCGCAAGGTCTTCAGTCCGCTCTACATCGCCATGGTCGAGGCGGGGGAGACCGGCGGGATGCTTGAGAGCTCGTTGCTGCGTGTCGCCGACCAGCTCGAGAAGGAGGACGCCCTGCGCCGGCAGGTGCGCGCGGCGATGATCTATCCGGCGGTGGTCATCTCCTTCGCCATCGTCGTCCTGCTCGCCCTGGTGGCCTTCATCGTCCCGGTGTTCGCGAAGGTGTTCAAGGACTTTGGCGGCAAGCTCCCCGGCCTGACCCAGGTCACCATCGGCGTCTCCCACGTCGTCACCGGGCTCTGGTACCTGCTGATCCTCGGGACCATCGGCATCGTCGTCGCGTTCCTGCGCTGGAAGAAGTCTGAGTCCGGCCGCCCGCTCTGGGACCGCTTCAGGCTGCGCTTCCCCCTGAAGATCGGGGAGATCGTTCAGAAGATCGCGCTCGCCCGCTGGTCGCGGACGCTGTCGGCCCTGGTCTCCGGCGGCGTGCCCATCATCCAGGCCATCGAGATCACCGGCCGCACGGCGGGCAACGTGGTGGTCGAGCGCGCCATGACCGACGTCATCGAGTCGGTCAAGCGAGGGGGCACGATCGCCGACCCGATCAAGCGCACCCCCGTCTTCCCGCCCATGGTCGGCCACATGATCGGGGTGGGCGAGGAGACCGGCTCCCTGGACACCATGCTGTCCAAGATCGCCGACTTCTACGACGACGAGGTCGCGGCCGCCGTCAAGGCCCTCACCTCGATTCTCGAGCCGGTGATGATCATCATCGTCGGGGCCATCGTCGGGTTCGTCGTCATCTCGATGTACCTGCCGATGTTCAAGGTCTACGACCAGATCAAGTAGGAAGTTCTCCTCAGCCGCGCCGGTCGCGCGTCTCACCCTCCTCGCGACCGCGAACCCCGCCACCGCCGCCTCGCTCGTCACCGCCGACCGCCTCGCGGTCGGCCGGCCCGGTGCGCGGCTCGCGCTCGAGGTCCTCGTCGGCCAGCCCGTGCTCGTGCATCTGCGCCCGCGTGGCGTGGGCATCGGCTTCGGCGCGGGCCTGGGCTGCCTCCTGCTCGGCCAGGTCGGCCTGCAGCTGGCTCTCGGTGGCCTCGCGCTTGTGCAGGTCGACGCGCTCCTCGCGGCGGTTGTCCAGCTCGCGCTCCTGCTTGCGGCGGCGCGCGGCGGGCAGGACGGCCAGGCCGAGGACGACGAGGACCACGACGGCGATGATGATGATGATCACGACAGTGCTCATGGGTTCTCCTCCCTGGGAACGATGCGTGCCCACAGATCCCCGCTTCCGGGCGCGCCCAAGCGCTCAATTCGTCCACCGACCGGCGTAGGCTCGGCCCATGAGCTACACGATCAAGAATCTGCGCCAGGTCGAAGATGCGGCGGTGGCCGGGGGCTTCTCCGAGGTCCAGGAGGCGCGCTTCGCACGTGGCGACCTCGAGGCCGAGGCCACTGGGCTGTCCTACCACGTCGTCCGTGCCGGCAAGCGCCAGGCCTTCGGGCATCGCCATCACCAGGCGGAGGAGGTCTACGTCGTGCTGAGCGGAACGGGACGGATCAAGATCGACGACGAGGTCTCAGACATCGGGCCAATGGATGCCATCCGCGTCGCGCCCACCGCCGCCCGGGGCTTCGAGGCGGGACCCGACGACCTCGAGCTGCTGGCCTTCGGGCCCCACCACGCCAAGGACGGCGAGATCATCAAGGACTTCTGGGAGTAGTCACCCGCTGGCGACGGCGGGCTCAGGGCTCAGAAGTCACGGCGGCGGATGAGCGCGCCGAGTTGGCGATCACCGTGATCGAGGAGAGCTCGTGCAGCAGCGCGCCGGTGACGGGGTGCAGGATGCCCGGGATGCTCAGACCCACGGCGATGACCAGCACGCCGAGGGAGAAGACGAGGTTCTGGCGGATGGCGTGCAGCGCCGCGCGCGACAGGCCGAGCAGGTGCCCCAGCTTGTCGAGCTGGTCGGAGAGCAGGCTGACCTGCGCGGTCTGGATGGCCAGGTCGGTGCCGGCGGCGCCCATGGCCACGCCGACGTCGGCGACGGCGAGCGCGGGGGCGTCGTTGACCTCGTCACCGACGAACGCGACGTTGGCGCCCTGGGTCTGGAGGTGCTGGACGATCTCGGCCTTGCCCGCCGGGAGGACCTCGGCGTGAACCTCGGTCAGGCCGACCTGGGCGGCGATGTGCTGCGCCGTCGCCTGGTTGTCACCCGTGATCAGGACGGTGCGTACGCCGAGCTCGTTCAGGCGGGCGACGGTGGGTCGAGCGTCAGGGCGCAGGGCGTCCTGGAGGACGAGCAGCCCGGCAGGTCGCGTGTCGACGGCGACGGCAACGACGGTGGCTCCCGGGGCGGCGAGCTGCGTGGCCTGGGCGCGCAGCGCCTGGCCGACGGCGACTCCCTGCTCGGCCAGCAGGTCGGGGCGGCCGACGAGCACGGCTCCCGCCGAGATCGAGTTGCGAGCAGGACGAGAACCCATGAGCGCCCGTCAGAGTAGGAGGTGGGCGGCGATGCTCGGACCAAGGTCTGACGCGGCCGGGCGATCTTTGGCGCCAGAAGCGTGCGGCGGGGCTCTGGCCGCGGGAGGATCGGCGGATGAGTCTCGATCGAAGGAAGTGACCGTGTCCGCGTAACAGACGCCGCTTGGCCCCAGCAAGTGGCGGCAGCTTGGGCTGCTCGAGCTGTGGCTGCAGGGCACGGCATCAACTGACGGGCTTGGTCACCCCTCCTCCAGACAGGTGGGTGCAGCCGCCGGGCGGCCGCAACGTTTGATCGGTCGTCGCGACGCGGCGATCAGCGAATGCGCGTAGGCGATCACGCCGGGTAACGCCTCCGTCACAGCTCGGACAGGAGAGTTGACCGGGGGACGCCGATAACTTCCCACCGCCCCGACGCTGGCGGAACCGTGGGAGCTACTCCGCGTATATGGCCGACAACCTCCCACGGTCTGCCACCGGCGAGGGTCAAGGGATGTTGGCGGGGCGCTCGACCGGCCGCGCGGGCCGGCGCGGACCGATGCGGGGCGCTCGACCGGCCGCCCGCGCGGCCGAGCGCTGGGCGGTCCTGGTGCGTAGGCTCTTCGCACAGCGGGGCGGGGCTGTTCGGGATCAACGCACGCTCCCTGGGCCCGAGGGTGCTGCGGCGTGGGGATCGCGTGCGGCAATGCACGACAGGCCGGCGCCGGCTCTAGCCGGTGTTGCGAAGTCCGCCGGCGATCCCGTTGATGGTGAGGAACGTGGTCCGGGCCAGCTCGTCCCCGGATTCGCCGGCGCGCGCCCGCCTGAGCAGCTCCGTCTGCACGAACGACAGCGGGTCCACGTACGCGTTGCGCAGCTCGATCGAGCGCTGCAGCACCGGCTCGCGGTCGAGCAGCCGCTGGCCGCCCGTCACATTCAGGAGCTCGCGCGTGGTCGACTCGAGCTCCGCCTCGATCTCGCCCCACACCCGCTCGCGCAGCTCGTCGTCCTCGCACAGCGCCGCGTAGCGCCGGCCGATGCCGAGATCTGCCTTTGTGAGTGCCATCTCGGCGTTGGAGATCATCCCGGCGAAGAACGGCCAGTCGCGCTCCATCTCGCGCAGCACCTCGATCCCCGCCTCCTCCCGTGCAGCTGCCAGCGCGGTGCCCAGTCCGTACCAGGCCGGCAACACTATGCGCGTCTGCGTCCACGAGAACACCCACGGAATCGCCCGGAAGTCCTCGATCAGGTACGACCGCTGGCGCTTGGCCGGCCGCGACCCGATTCGCAGGCGCGAGATGTCCTCTACCGGCGTGACCGCGTAGAAGAACGCGCTGAACTGGTCGTCGTCGTAGACCAGCGCGCGGTACTTCTCGGCGGAGTGCTTGGCCATCGTCTCCATGAGCGCTCCGAACTGGTCGGCCCGCTGCGAGCTGGGCCGGCCCACGTGGTCGAGTGCACTCATCGTCACCGCGCTGGCGACCAGCTCGAGCTCGCGGTGCGCCACCTCGCGCACCGAGTACTTGGCGGCGAGCACCTCCCCCTGCTCAGTGATCTTCACGCGCCCGGCGACGGTGCCCGGCGGCTGCGCGCGGATCGCCACGTTGCTCGGGCCGCCGCCGCGCCCGACTGCGCCTCCGCGGCCGTGGAAGAACGTCCAGGCCACTCCGTGCTCGGCCATCACCGCGGAGAGCTCGATCTGGGCGCTGTACGTGGCCCAGCCAGACGCCACGTACCCCACGTCCTTGTTCGAGTCGGAGTAGCCGATCATCACCTCCTGGTCGTCGCCCATCGCCCGCAGCGCGGCGCGGTAGACGGGCAGGCCGAGCAGGGTTCGCATGGTGGCGGCCGAGTTGGCCAGCGTTTCTCCCGTCTCGAACAGAGGCACCATGCGCAGCATCGCCCCGCCGCCGCCGGCCTGGGCCAGGCAGCTCTCCTTCATCAGCAGCAGCACCTCGAGCAGATCCTCTGGGCCCGCGGCGCCCGACACCACGTAGGACTCCACCGCGCCAGCGTGGTCACCGGTGAGCAGCTCGTACAGCGTGCGGAAGGTCCCCACCACCTCGCGCGTCTGGGCCGAGAAGCCGCTCGCGTCCGCGGGAATGAGGGGCCGCCGTTCGGCGATCAGCCGAACGAGCAGCGACACCCGCTCCGAGGAGGGCAGCGAGTCGTAAGCCTCGTCTACGCCGAGGGCCGACAGCATCTCGGCCAGCGCGGCTCGGTGGCGCGTCGCGTGCTCGCGCACGTCGAGCCGCGCGAAGTGGAAGCCGAACACCTCCACTTGGCGGATCAGGTCCCGCAGCTCCCCATCAGCGATGAACCTGGCTCCCGAAGCCTGGAGTGAATGGACAACGAGCCAAAGGTCGGCGAGCAGCCCGTCAGGTGCCGCGTAGCCGCCCGCCGCCTCGCGCGTGGCCCGCAGGCGCTCGAGCACGAGCCCGAACGCACGGCGGTACGGCTCGTCCGGGTTGCGCCGCTCCAGGGCGGCCGCCGTGCCCGGGAAGCGCTCCGCGCCCGCTTTCAGCAGCGGCTCGAGCCCCTCCGATGACCCGATCAGGCGTGTTGACAGCGACACGCGGGGCCCGATCTCCGCCACTCGTCGCTCCAAGAAGCGCAGGCACTCCTCGCGCATGGTGGCCAGGGTGGCGGCGGTGGCATCCGGTGTCACGTGCGGGTTGCCGTCGCGGTCGCCGCCGATCCAGGAGCCGAACGACAGCAGCGGTGGCACGGCGATCGGCTCGTCGGGATAGCTTCGCGCCACCGCGTCCTCGACGTCGCGGTAGAAGACTGGCACCTCGGCGCCCAGAGTCGAGGTGAAGTAGACGAGTCCCGCGCGCACCTCGTCGAGCACCGTCGGCGACACCGCGCGCAGCTCGTCCGAGCCCCACAGCTCCTGCAGGGTGGTCCGAAGCCGGCTACGCGCCTGTTCCTCCGCGCCAGCCCTGGGCCGCCGCTCGTCCAGCTCACGCAACACGCCGAACACGCGGGCGAGCTTCTCCACCGTGGTGATCCTGCGCGCCTCCGTCGGATGCGCCGTGACCACCAGCCGGATGTGCATGCGGGCGAGCGCATGCTCGAGCGCAGCGGCGGTGGTGCCCCGGCGAGCGAGGCGCTCGACGGCATCCGCCATCGAGCCGCGCCGCGGCGCCAGGCCTGAGTCCGCCTGGCGCGACCGCACGCGACGCACCCGCTCGTTGTCCTCGGCCAGGTTCACGAGCTGAAACCAGCAGGTGAGTGACCGCACGAGGGCCTGGGTCTGGTCGAGTGGCAGGTCCGCGGCGATCCCCGCCAGCTCGTCCGCGGCCGCCTCCTCGCCGCGGCGCGAGCGCTTGCTGAGGGCCACCGCGCGGTCGTGCAACTCGAGGACCTGGGGTCCCTCGGCTGCCGAGATGACGTCGGCCAGCACCGCTCGGAGCAGCGTGCGGTCATCCTCGAATGAACGCGCGGCGGGGGCCGCAGATGCTTCCATGCCCGTAGCGTAAGCGTCGAGGCTCGTCGGGCATGGGTCTGGGCCGGGCGGCCGCCGCTGAATGGCCCGAGAGCGGCAGATCGAGCTGTCCGCTTCGACTACTCGGTCAAGCGGGGTTTGCCTCAGTCGCCAGCGGCTGACCTGGGGCGCTCGCTGGACCGCCGGTCGATTCGCGGGCCGGGCATTTCGGCCCGCGGGCCGATGTGGGCGGGTCAGCGGCCCGCCACGCTGCGGGGCATCCCCCCGCTCTCTGCCCTCGACAGCTCCTTCCTGCGGGTGGAGACCGCCACGGGGCACATGCACGTCGGGTGGCTCTCGCACCTCGATCTCCCGCACGCGGACCCGGTCACGCTGCCTGAGGCCCGGGAGCTGCCAACACTCCTGTCGATGGCGCTCGTCGAGCTGCGCGAGGGGTGCGAGCGGGTTGCTGGCCCGCCGGTGCGCCGGAGCGTGCGGCGCGAGCCCGCCGTCCTTGCGTGAGACGGCCTCGAATGGGGGTGGGCCGACCGTAGCGCTCGTGCTGCCGGGCGGCGGAGCCCGCGGCGCGTATGAGGTGGGCGCCATGAGCGAGCTGCTGCCGGCCCTCGAGGCGCGCGGGGAGCGGGTGTCGGTGTTCTGCGGCACGAGCGTCGGCGCCATCAACGCGGCGCTCCTCGGCTCGCTGGCGGACAAGAGCGCGGCCGAGCAGACGGCCATCGCGGTGGAGCACTGGAGCAGGCTCGGCAAGAGCGACGTGATCCGGCCGCTGGTGGGGATCGGCTTGCCCCTTACGCTGATCCGGTTTGCGGGCGAGGCGCTGGAGGTACCGGGCGTGCGGCTCGCGAGTCTGCTCGATCCGACACCGCTGGCCGCCAGTCTCGACCGATGGGTGGACTGGCCCGCGCTGCACCGGCAGGTGGTGCACGGGCGGCTGCGCGCAGTGTGCGTGGTGGCCACATCGCTGGCGCGCAGCGGCCCGGTGGCCTTCGTCGACACCCGCCTCCCGCTGCCCGAGTCGCGCGGCGCCGACGACCTCACGTTCATGCGAGCGCGGCTGGCCGGGGAGCATGTGCGCGCATCGGCGGCCATCCCGATGCTCTTCCCACCGGTTGAGATCACGCACCCACGGGCCGCGCGCGATCACTACATCGACGGGGGCACGCGGCTCAACACGCCGATCGAACCGGCGCTGGCGCTGGGGGCGGATCGCGTCATCGTGGTCGGCTTCGAGCCTCTGAGCGGCCGGCGGGCGGCCAAACAGAAGCATGGGCGACCGCGGCTCTCCGACGTCGCGGCCAACGTCGTGGACGGACTCCTGGTCGACCAGGTTGGCGACGACCTCCGCCGGATGGTGGCGATCAACTCGTTCTTCGCCGAGCATGCGGGTGGCGGCCCGTCGCCGGCCGCCCGCGCGTACCGGCGCTCGCGCGTACCGGCGCTCGCGCGCGCGGCCGGCCTACCGGCGCGTCTCCTACGCGCTGGTGTCGCCCGCCGAGCGCGGTGAGATAGGGCGCATGGCCGAGCGCGTGTTCGAGCGGCGCTACAGCGGGCTGCGCGGGCTGTTGTCACCCGACTACCCCGTGCTGTCGAGGCTCCTCGGCGGGCGCACGCGCAGCCGCGGTGAACTGCTCTCCTTCCTCTTGTTCGACTCCGAGTTCGTCAATGGGCTGATCGAGGCCGGCCGCCGTGACGCCCGCCGCTGGCTGGATCGCCATCCCGGCTTCTGGTGCTCCGACGCCACGCACGACTTCGACGTCGGATCCGAGGACCCGGAGCGGCTGCGCGACGACCTCGCCCTCGACGAGTTCCGGGCCCTGCGACGCTGATGAGCATTCGGCGCGCCGGGACGTCCCGGCGCCGGGCGCTACGCCGTCTGCTCGGCCAGGCGCTTGAGCCGGCGCAGGGACTTGACGTTGCGCACGTACAGGAGGGGCTGGACGATCGGGTTGAACTGCAGCTTGCTCAGCAGGTCGGCCGCCTGCTCGCGCATGATGATCTCGCTGCCGCCCCCCTGCGGGGTGATGGTCAGGGTCACGCAAGCGGTGCCCAGCGGTCGCGCCTTGGCCCGCAGCACGAGCCGGTGCGGAGGGTGGCTCTCGAGCACCTCGGTGTGGTCGTCCACCTTCAGCGGTCCGCTGCCCACCGTGTGGTGGAAGCGTGCGCCGGCCGCCGGCCAGTGCGCGTCGGCGTCGCGAATGGTCTCGGAGCCAACCACCCAGTCGCCGAAGGACCGAGGGTCGCTGAGGACGGCGAAGACACGCTCGGGGACGGCGTCGACGTGGATGGCGGTGAACGACACGGCGCCAGAGCGCCTACCCGCACCGCGCTTCGGGCAATCCCGCAGTCGCCCTGGCGGCCGGGTGGGTAGAGCAGCCGCTCGCCGGGTACCGGCCCGAGATGGCTTCCGACCGCCCCGACGCGATAGTCATCGGTACCGGGCCCAACGGCCTGGCCGCGGCCAACGTCCTGGCCGACGCGGGCTGGGAGGTGGTGGTCCTGGAGGCCAACGAGCAGCCGGGCGGAGCCTGCCGGTCGGGCGCGCTCACCGAGCCCGGGTTCGTCCACGACCTGTTCAGCTCGTTCTACCCGCTGGGTGCCGCATCGCCGGCGATGCGCGCGCTCGACCTCGAGCGCCATGGCCTGCGCTGGCGCAACGCGCCCCTGGTGGTGGCCCACCCGGCTCCCGACGGCAGCTGCGCGGTGCTCTCGCGCGACCTCGACGAGACGGCAGCCTCGCTCGATGCCTTCGCGGCGGGCGACGGCGACGCGTGGCGGCGCCTGGCCGGGCTCTGGGAGCGGGTGGGAGAGCCGTTCCTGGAGACCCTGATGTCCCCCTTCCCTCCGGTGAAGGGCGCGGCGCGGCTGGTCCGGCGCCTGGGGCTTCGGGGCCTGCTGAGCTTCGGCCGGTTCGCCATGCTGCCCGTCCGGCGCCTGGGGCAGGAGGCCTTCCGGGGCGAGGGGGGTCGCCGGCTGCTGGCCGGCAACGCCCTGCACGCCGACCTGAGCCCCGACATGCCGGGAGGCGCGGTGTACGGCTGGGTGCTCTGCGGCCTGGGCCAGGGCGTCGGCTTCCCCGTGCCCGAGGGGGGCGCCGGCCGGCTCACCGGGGCCCTGCTCGCGCGCATGCGCCTCGCCGGGGCGGAGCTGCGCTGCGGTCAACGGGTCACGGCCATCGATGTCGAGGACGGTCGCGCCGTCGGGGTGAGGACGGCCGACGGCACTCGCCTGGGCGCTCGCCGCGCCGTGCTCGCCGATGTGGGAGCACCGGCTCTCTACCGCGAGCTGCTGCCCGACCATGTAGTGCCGGCGCGCCTGCGGGCTGACCTCGAGCGCTTCCAGTACGACAGCTCGACGGTGAAGGTCGACTGGGCCCTCGACGGGCCGATCCCCTGGAGCGCGGCCGACGCGCGGCGGGCGGGCACGGTCCACGTCAGCGACTCGGTCGACACCATGGCCGACAGCTACGTCCACCTCGCCTCGAAGCGCATTCCCGACCGACCCTTCCTCGTCATGGGCCAGTACGCCGCGTTCGACTCGTCCCGCCAGCCCCCAGGCAAGGAGACGGCCTGGGCCTACACCCACGTTCCTCAGGATGTCCGCGCCGACGCCGGGCCCGACGGACTCCAGGGTCGCTGGGACGACGAAGAGGCCGCGCGCTTCGCCGATCGGATGGAGGCCGAGGTGGAGGCGCTCGCCCCGGGGTTCCGCCGCCTGATCCGGGCCCGCCACATCTTCACCCCCCTGACCATGCAGGCCGAGAACGCCAACCTCGTCGGTGGTGCGCTCAACGGCGGCACGACCCAGATCCACCAGCAGCTCGTGTTCCGTCCCACGGTGGGACTTGGCCGGCCCGAGACCCCGATCCCCGGCCTCTACCTCGCCTCGGCCTCTGCCCATCCCGGCGGCGGGGTCCACGGCGCCTGCGGCACCAACGCGGCGCGTGCCGCCCTGGCCGGCGGTCCGGCGAGCTGGGCCGTGCGACGGCTGGCGAGCCGATGAGCCGCCCTTGAACGTCGTCGCCGTCCTGGGCACCGAGACCATGGGCGCGCCTATGGCCCGTAACCTCGCCGCCGCTTCGTCGAGGGCGGCCACGGCGACGAGGACCTCTCCGCCACCTACCTCGTCAGCCGGCTGGACGTCCAGGGCTGAGCCGGACCGGCGGCCGGCGCGGCGCCCGGCAGCCCGGCACGGCGCCCGGCAGCGGCCCGGCGCCGGCCTGCCTCACGGTGCGTACGTGGGGGCCGCCGGCGGCGCGATTGGAGTTCTCCTGGGCCGCGGCGGGCGCCTCTACGCCGTAGGCGTGCAGCTGGGAGGTCGGGATCGGCGTGTCGTTGCCGGGCGCCGGCTGCATGGTGCTGTCTCAGGGCTCGCGGGAGGCGAGTTCGGGGCCGCCGATGGCGGCGCCCCGACAGCGCGTGTCCGCGGGGGTGCCGCGACCGCTGGCGGCTGGGCCTGGACGCTGTGCCCGCCGGAGCGCTGGTCGACGAACAGCGCGGCGAACAGGGCCCGACCACCGCCAGGGTGACCAACGTCGCCATGATGGCCGCCCGCGACGCGGCCGAGGGGTCTTGGAGGATCATCGTGATCCGTACCGAAATCCGTGTTCGGAGCGCGGCGAGACGTCACGATGCGTATCATCACGCGCGCGTTTTGCGCCCTGCAGGCTGAAGGGTGGGCGCCGCCTCGACCCTGATAACTTCCCTCGGCCCTGGTCGGTCCGGGACTGTGGGATGTTGTCGGCGCTATACGCGGAGTAGCTTCCCACGGTGGCGATCAGTTCGGGGCCGTGGGAAGTTATCGGCCCTCCCCGCGCCCATCGCCGCACGCGCGCGCCGACTACGTGACAGACGCGTCACACCGCGTGGTGCCGGCGGCGGAGCGAGGCTCGGCGGCCTTCGGCCTAACTCGTTCAGCCCGCGTCGGCCCGGCCTCGGCCTACCCCCCGCCGGCCCGACGCGGCGCGCGGCCGACGCGGCACGCGCTCCCGCGGCGGCCCGACGCGCCCCCCGCCGGCCCGACGCGGCACGCGCCCCCACGGCGGCCCGGCCTCGGCCCACGCCGCCGGGCTCGGCCCCCGGCTCGGGCTCGGGCCCCGGGGCCCAGCGAGCCCCACGGCACCGGCGCGGCGTCCCGGCCCAGCCCCCCGCGTCGGCCAGAGCCAGGCCAGCAGCTCGAGCTGCGCGCAGCCCACGAGCCCCTGGACCGGAGCCCGCAGACCACGGCTCAAAGAGCGTCCAGAAGCCGAGTCACCCTGTCGTCGGCGCTATGCGTGCTCGCGTTGGCCCGACTCTCCGAGGACGCCGCCGACGGCGCCACGGCTGGGCTGGCGCGGGTCGATCGCGCCGAGGAGTTGGCGCCGGCGTCCGGGGCGGTCTCCTCGTAGCGACGGCGCCCGGGGTCCTGGATCCCGGCCGCGGCGATCAGCCCTCCCAGCGCGGCGAGCACGGCAGCGATCCCGACTCCGAGGTGGAAGGCCGAGACCGAGGCCGACCGTGCCGCCGAGACGATCTGCGTGGCCTCAGCGGCGTTCAGCCCGGCCGTCGACGGGCGCCCGAGGGTCAGGCGCTTGGCTGCCGCCACCTGCTGGCGGCCGGCCGGACTGAGCCCGCGGGTGGGCAGCCGGGCGTCCAGGGCGCCGGCGAACTGCCCCGCCACCACGGCCCCCACCGCCGCCGCGGCCAGCAGGCCGCCGAGGCGGGCTATCGCGTTGTTGATTCCCGACGCGATGCCGGCGTGCTCCTCCTCGACGCCGGTCAGCACCGCGGCGGTGAGCGGAGCGACGGTGACGCTCAGGCCCAACGCGAAGATGAGCAGGGCCGGCAGCAGGTCGGTGAGGTAGTTGACGTGGGGACCGAGGCCGAGCATGAGGGCGACGCCGATGGCCATCAGCAACGGACCCCCGGCCATGAACCGGCGCGGCCCCAGGCGTGTGGCCAGGGCCCCGATCCGGCGCGACAGAGCGAACATCACCACCGTGGTGGGCACGGTGGCCAGGCCGGCCCGCAGTGGGCTGTAGCCGGCCACCTGCTGGAGGAAGAGCCCGAGGAAGAAGAGCACCGTCCCCAGCCCGCCGTAGATGACGAAGGTCTCGGCATTGCCCGCGGCGAAGTTGCGCCGGCTGAACAGGCTGAGGGTGAGCATGGGCGCCGGCGCGCGGGCCTCGTGGGCCAGGAAGCCACCCAGGGCGGCGATTCCCGCCAGCCCCGAGCCGAGCACGGCGGGGCTGGCGAACCCGAGCCGGGGCTGCTCGATCAGCGCGAAGACCACGCCGGCCAGTCCGGCCGCGCACAGCACGCCGCCGAGCACGTCGACGTGCTGGTGATACGGGAGACGCGACCCGGGCTCGCCGCGGGCCGGCGTCCCCACCATCACCGTCCCGGCGCTGCCGACCCGGGCCAGCAGGGCCAGGCAGAGCCCGGCGAAGGGAACGTTGATCAGAAAGATCCATCGCCACGAGGCGATGGCCAGCAGCCCCCCGCCGACCACGGGCCCGATCACCGCGGCGATGGCGATCCACGCCGTCCAGGAGCCGATCGCCGCTCCCCGCTCGTCCTCGGGGAAGCTGGAGACGATGATGGCCAGCGCGCCCGGGGTCATCAGCGCACTCGCCACCCCCTGCAGGGCACGACCGGCGACCAGCAGCTCGATCGAGGGCGCCAGGGCACAGAGCAGCGACGTGGCGGCGAAGCAGCCGACGCCCACAGCGAAGACGCGCCGCGGACCGAAGAGGTCCCCGAGCGACCCGCCCACCAGGATGAGCGAGCCGAGAGTCAGCAGGTAGGCGTTGGCCACCCACTGCTGGGCGGCCAGCCCCCCTCCCAGGTCGTGCTGGAGGGTGGGCAGGGCCACGTTGACCACCGACGTGTCGAGCAGGGCGATACCCGAGCCCAGGATGGTGGAGACGAGGAGCAGGCGCTTGGCCGCGGCCGAAGGTTGCATTTGCAACTATCATACGATCATGGCGTCCGACCCGTCCACCCGGCTCATGCGCTCCGCCGCGGGTGGGGGCGACGGTGGCCGCCGGGGCGGCGGGGAGGGTGGCGGCCGGGCCGGCGGCGATGGCTTCGGCCGGGGCCGGGAGGGGCGACGGCTTCGGCCGTGGCCGGGGCGGCGCTGACCGAGAGCCGACGTCGGGCGGAGCGGCCCCAACCCGGTCGCACTCTCGCGCATCGCCCGGCTGCTCTCCCCTAACGGGGGCGGCTGGGGGGCGGTGCTCGCGCTGATCGGACTCTCCACCCTGCTGGAGTCGCCGCCGGCACCCCGGACGGCGATCGTCGGAGAGACGGGCTCGGGCAAGCCCCGCTACGCTGCCGCGCCCATGGCCGGCGCCGACGCAGACCAGGGCCGCCCCGCGCGGGGACGCCGGGGTCGTCCGGGTGGGGACGGCTCGCCACCGCGAGGGCGCGGACGCCCACGCCGGAGCAAGTCGGGCAGCGACGCCGACGCCGATGCCGGCGCTGGGGCCGGCGGGTCGGGCCCGGCCAAGCGTCCGGCGTCCGACGGGCCGGTGCCCCCCGGGGCCGACACCGTCTGCTTTCCCTGCCGTGGAACCGGGCGGGTGATCTCGGCGCTGGGCGGGGAGTCGCACGACGAGACCTGCCCCTGGTGTGAGGGGACGGGAAGGCCGATCGCCGATCACGACGCGCAGGCGGCGCGTCGGGAGCAGGCGTCCGCCCCCGGCGGTGAGGTCAGCGGATCAGCCGGGGTGACCGAGCCGGCCTAGGGAGATTGAGGCGGTGCCCCGGCGAGGGGCGCGGATGCTCTCCGACCTCCAGCACGCCCACGGTCCGTCCGCTCGACTCGAGCACCAGGGGGAAGCGGCCGGGGCGGCCGGTGACGAGCGAGAAGCGGGCGGGCGTGGCCGGCGAGCCTGGGTGGGTGCGGTCAAAGCCGACTATCGAGATGGCGTCCGGCGCCGGGGGGGTCACCGCCAGCTCCACGAGTTGGCCCAGCTGCGCGTGCACGACCGGTGGCCGGAGCGGGATCGGCGCCGGGACGCTGATGCGCGCGATCAGCGGGGCGCTGGCCGGCGCTGGGACTGACGGGGTGGCCGGGCTGCTCGTTTCGACCGGAGGCTGTGCCGTGCCCAGGGCCAGAGCCAGCAGCCCGATGCTCAGGGCCAAACAGACCCAGAGCAGCCGACGGCGTCGGGGCATGGCCGGAGGCTAGCCGCTGGCCGCGCGCGGGGTCGGCGCCGGTCGGCGAATCGTCCACCCTGCCAGAGGCGTTGCTTGAGTTGTCGCGGCGGCGCGCCGAAGATGATGGTGATGGGGACCCCCGGGCGTAGCCGTGGCCGGACCGCCCGCTTGGCGGGGCTGTTGGCGGTCGTCTGCGGCCTGGTCTTCGTGCCCGGCGCGGGGGCGACCGTCGTGCTCTCGGAGAGCTGGGAGTTGGGCACCCTGGACGGGTGGACCCTGGCGAGCGCCCGCGGTGGCCCGAACTACTGGCATGTGCAGACCGACCCGCAGACGATCTCCGTCTACCCCGGCATCAACCCGCCGCTGGTCACGCTGCCCGACGCGGGCGCGCTTCCGTCCGCGTTCGACGGCAACCACGCCGCCTGGTTCGGCGAGCCACAGACCGGCACCTATTGCGGCCAGGACTTCGCCACCAACCCTGCCAACAGCCAACCCGCCCACCCCAAGGACGGCTGTGACTCCTCCGCCATCCCGGAAGGGGAGCTGGTATCTCCGCCCGAGAACCTGAGCGCGGCGTCGAGCGCGATCCTGCAGTTCTCGTCGTGGTTTGAGATCGAGAGCCGCAACAGCAACGCCAAGGACACCATGCGGGTCGACTACTCCACCGACAATGGCACCACCTGGACCTCCGGCCCGGCGCTGAACCCGCAGGCCAATCCGGCGGGAACCCCGGATCAGAGCTACTCGAGCAACGGGCTCGAGCAGCCCGGGAGCTGGGCGCCGGTCCTCGTCGACCTGTCGGCGGCAATCGGCTACCCGCAGGTGCGCTTTCGCTTCGTGTTCGATGCCGGCGACAACCTCTTCAACGGCTTCCGTGGGTGGCTGGTGGACTCCATCGTCCTGCGGACCCCCTTCGACGCCAGCCCGGCCCAGATCTCCTCAGTGGATACCTGCGGGTCGGGACAAGACCTGGCGGTGCTCGTCCTCCACGGCCAGAGCTTCATCCAGGGCTCGACGGTGATGATCGACGCCAAGCCCGTCGCCACCGCCGTGCCCTCGTCGACCCGGGCCGAGATCGCCGCCCCCGTCGCCGGCACCCATACCCTGGATATCATCGCGCCGAACGGCCAGGCCAGCAATTCGGTCAGCGTGATCGTCGGGGGCTGTGCCGGCGCGTCGGGTGCCGGCGCTTCGCCCGGCGGCGGACTCGGGCAGCCCGGCTCAGGCCCGGGCGTGCCGGTCGCCGTGCCGCTGATCGGCGTCGCCCCCAGCGCATTGATAAACGGCCTGCGGGTGGTGCCCAAGAGCTTCCGGGCTGGGGTGAGCGCTCGCTCACGGGCGGCGGTCAGCGTCCTGCTGAGCACCCGCGCCCCGGGCCCGGTAACGCTCACGTCGATCCGCCTTCTGCCCGGCCGTATCGGCTCTCGCGGAGCCTGTCTGGCCCCGACGTTCGCCCGCCGCCGGGCCCGTAGCTGCACCCGCGCCGTGCGTGTCTTCGGTGCCATCCACGTGGCGGCGCGGGGCGGCATGAACGTCGTGCGCTTCACCGGCCGCGCGGGCCTGCTTGCGCTCGCCCCCGGCCGCTACGGGCTGGTCGCCACCCCCGCAGGCTCCGGGCCGGCGGCTGCCCCCGCTGGGGCCGCCTTCACGGTGACGTCCCCGAGCCGGCATCCCGGCGTCGCGCCCCCGCCCCTCTCGCTGCGCTGAGCGTCACTGGACATCTGACCTATGTGGCCAGATTCGTGCAATCAGCGCTAAAGCTGGCGTGAGCGAGCGCCGATACGACGCGTGCCAGAGCCAAGGTGTCCAAGGGCAAACCACCCGCGAGGGTGGGACGCAAAGCCATCGGGCCTCCGCTTTTCAACCCGGCCAGAGATGTGCCGGGGGAGGTCGCCGGGCTACCACCAGGGTTCATGCAGTACCTGAGGGCTTCGGTCCCCTGGAGCTGGCGCAATGTAAAGGCCCAGATCCAGGAGGATCATCATGCTGCAGAAGCTCCGCCACCGCGCCGAGGACGAGAAGGGCTTCACCCTGATCGAGCTCCTCGTCGTCATCCTGATCATCGGCATCCTTGCCGCTGTCGCCCTGCCTGCATTCCTCAACCAGCGCGGCAAGGCCAACGACGCTAATGCCAAGGCCAGTGCCAACACGGCTCAGGTCGCCCTCGAAACCCTCTCGACGGACAACAACGGCGACTACTCCAGCGCCGCTAACAACAAAGCGGCACTGGTGAACATCGAGCCCACCCTGGCCAACGCCAACTTCGGAAACGGCGACATCACGGCGAGCGCGACCGGTTACTCGATCACCGTCCACGCGAACGGCTCCAGCAACAACACGTACACGGTCACCCGTGCCGGCGGCACGGTCAGCCACAGCTGCCTCGCCGTAGGCACCAACGGCTGCCCCGCCAACGGCAGCTGGTAGTCACCAGCGCACCCGCAGCCTTCCGACGGGCGGCCTCCGGGCCGCCCGTCGGCACGTAACGAGCCCTCTCGCGTCGCAGGCCGACCGTCCATCCCCTCGCAACAACCTCAAACTCGCATCGCCAACCGCCGATGACGCCAGTACGAGCTCCCGTCGTTCGCCCGCGCCCATGACCACACCCGCCCTCGCCCCGTCGATACGCCTCCGAGCGACCGCGCGACGTCTGATCGGCGACCAGTCCGGCGTATCGCTCCCCGAGCTCCTGGTCGTCTGCCTGATGTTCGCCTTCGTCCTGGCCGCTGTCGAAGCGGCGATTGTTCCGTCCATCCACCAGCAGGGCCGGACGGCCAGACGCAATGGCAGCACCCAAGAGGCCTCGATCGCCGTGGAGCGGATGAGCCGCGAGATCCGTGACGCCACCTCCATCACCGTTGGCGGGAGCGGGAGCCCGCAGACCCCCTCGGGCAGGATCGATCTCGTGACCTCCGGCCAGGGGGGGGCCACCCTGGCCGCTCCGCAGCGCGTGATCTACGACTGCACCTCGGGCGCGTGCACACGGGCATCCGGAGCGGTGGGAGGCGCACTCGGCGCCCCGGTCAGCACCGTGGCCCACGTCACCAACCCGACAACCGTCTTCAGCGCCCCGGCCGGCGCGTCCAACCCTCCCTACGTGTCGCTCAAGCTCGATGTCACGCTGGGCTCGGGCTTCTCCAACCCCGTGGAGCTCCAGGACGGCGTCACCGTGATGAACCTCGCGCCATGATCCGTTCCCCGGGTGTACCTCACCATCCGATGCGCCACGAACTGGCGCGCCGCGGCACCCAGGCTATGCGCGAGGAGCGCGGCATCACGCTCATGATCGCGCTCTTCGTGATGATCATCGTCATGGGCTTCGGCCTGGCTGCCGTGGGCCAGGCCATCTCTGCCAACGGGGTGGCGCGGCGCGACACCAGCAGCAAGACAGCGCTGCAGGCCGCCGATGCCGGCATGCAGGTTGCCCTGTTCCGCCTGAACTCGCTGGCCCAGTATCTGGCCAACCCAGCGGACACGGCGCTGTACCCGTGCGTCAACGCCCAACTACAGGCAGGCCAGGTCGCCAGCTTGACCGTCTCGGTCGCCGTGACCGGCGTGGCGCCCAACCAATGGTGCGTGCCCGGACCCTGGGAGCCGATGGGCAACGGCGAGAGCTACCAAATCCAGATGACCCCCGCGATCAACCTCTACAACACTGGCGTCAACCTCGATCGGCGCATCATCGTCACCGGCCGGGTCATCACCCCCGACGCTCGCACCGTCTACCGGCGCATCGAGCAGACCGTCTCGTCGACGACCGGGTCGGGCGGGCTGTTTGCGGTGGCCGGGGTGGTCAGTGACCAGGACCTCAACATCAGCGGGTCGGTGGTGGTCGGGTCGCCGGCCCTGCATGACAACGTGCTCAGCAACCAGAACGTCACGATAAGCGGCGCCCCCTCGGTGTGCGGAAACATCACCTACGGTCCGACGGCCACCGAGTCGGGGCGGTCATCCTGCGCCGGCACCACGGTCACCCAGGAGACCAGGCTGGCCACACTGCCTACGGTCTCGCCTCCGTCGAACCCGCAGAACAGCCTCATCTGTCCGGGGGGGTGTCCCCAAGGCGTCTCCTACGACGCCACCGCACGGGTGCTGAGCGTGGGCGCGAACTCCAGCCTGACGCTGACGCCCGGCAACTACATCTTCTGCCAGGTCAACCTCAGCGGTGGCGGCAGCCTGGTCATCTCTGCGGTCCCTGCGACCCCGACGGTGATTTACATCGACACACCGAGCAACTGCGGCGGGTCCTCGGGGATCAGTGTCCTCGGGCACGCTTCGATAGTGACGCCGCCGGGCCTGACCGATGGCGGCCAGGTCCAGATTCAGGCCGCGGGCACGAGCACCATCGACATCGGCGGCACCGCCCTGGTCGCGACGCTCAGCATCGTGGCACCGAGCTCGTCGGTGACCGTTCACGGCAACGTGCAGCTGACCGGCGCGATCCTCGGCCGTACCGTCACCCTGAGCGGCAACCCGACCATCATGCCCGCCGCGAAGCTGACCGGCGTGGGCGGCGGCGGAGCCAGCGCGTTGTTCACACGCAAGGCGTTCGGGGAGTGCCCAGCCGGCGCCGGTTCCCCCAACCCGGACTCGGGATGCTGAGTCCAGCGACGAGCTGCCCCCGCGACGAGCGGGGCATGACGCTGATCGAGCTGCTGGTGTCGATCTTCGTGCTCGCCGTGGGCATCCTCGGCGCGACGACCGTCCTGGCCCAGGGCGACAAGCTCTCGGGCACCAGCCAGCAGCGCGAGGCAGCCATCGGCTTCGCCGAGCAGCAGCTCGAGAACGTGCGCCAGTCCAACCCCTTCTCCGCGCTGGGGATGAGTGGCGCGCTGCCGTCGGCCAGCACTGATCCCGACAGCCCCGACTACTACGTGGCAGCGTGCCCAGGCGGTCCGGGCTATGACATCGAGACCAACTACCAGGCCGGCGGGGCGCCGATGGCCTGTGAGCCGTTCGTCGCCGGCGCTGGGGTACAGGCCGGCTCGCAGCCCATCAGCGGCTACTCGGGCTTGACCGGCACCTGGTCCGCCTACGTCACCAGTCGGCCCGAGCCCTGCCTCCTGGTCGTCTACTGCCTGACCAGCACCAAGCGCGTCACGGTCGTCGTCTGGCCGAGCTCGCGGAACCGGGGCACGCGCAAGCCGGTGTGGGTCTCCTCCGTGGTGTCGGACCCCAACGCCAAGGCGCTGGGCCTGCCCTGATCCGTGGCTGGGCTCATCTGACGGCAAACACGTCGTGACAGGGCGTCGCTAGGCTCCCGCGCCGTGCTCGCCGCCGTCATCCTCGCGGCGCTGTTGGGCCTGGTGATCGGCTCTTTCCTTGGGGTGGTGGGCGACCGGCTGCCCCGCCGGGAGTCGATCGTCTCGCCCGGCTCGCACTGCACGAGCTGCGGGCGCCCGGTCCGCCCCTACGACAACATCCCGGTGCTCTCGTGGCTGCTGCTGCGCGGACGCTGTCGCCACTGCGGTGCTGCCATCCCGCGCCGCTATCCGCTCACCGAGGCGCTGACCGGCGCGCTGTTCGCCGCGGTGGTCATCGTCAAGGGCGCCGATGAGGACGCGGGGATCGGGCTCGTCCTGGTCGCTCTCCTGGTCCCCATCGCCCTGATCGACTTGGAGCACCGGATCATCCCCAACCGGCTGCTGGCCCCGGCCGCCGTGCTGGCGGTGGTCATCCAGTCCGCGGTGGATCCCGGTGCACTCCCCGAGCACCTGATCGCCGGTGTGGCCGCCCTGATCTTCTTCGGTGCCGCCGCCCTGGCCTACCCGCGCGGAATGGGCATGGGCGACGTCAAGCTGGCCGGAACCCTCGGCCTCTTCCTGGGCGCCAGCGTGGCCGTCGCCGTCTTTGTCTCGTTGTTGGCCGGGACGCTGATCGGGCTGGCCATCATGGCTCGGCGCGGCGTGGCCGCGGGGCGCAAGACCGCTGTGCCCTTCGGCCCCTTCCTGGCCCTGGGCGGCATCGTGGGCCTGCTCGCCGGACCGCCGCTCGTCCAGGCCTATCTGGACACGTTCACCTGAGCGGCCGCTCTCAAGTCGGCCGGCCTGGAGGTCGATGCTCAGGAGGCGATTCGGACCGCACCAGGGCGGTCGGATGCCTCCAACGCCATGATCTCCGTCGGCAAACGCTCCTCAGCCCGCGTGGTCGGACTCGACGTCCAGCCCGGCTACGTCGCCGCAGCCGAGGTCACCGACGAGGACGGCCTGCGCCTTCGTCGCGTCGGCGTGGTCGACCTCGATGCCGGCGTCGTCCGCGACGGCGAGGTCGTCGATGTCGACGGCCTCACATCGGCCCTGCGCACCCTGTTCGCCGAGAACGGCCTGCCTCGTCGCGCCCGCGTGGGGGTGGCCAACCAGCGGGTGGTCATCCGCACCGTTGATCTGCCCCCGCTGGAGGGCTCCGAGCTCGACGCGGCAATTCGCTTCCAAGCCTCCGACCTGATCCCTATGCCCATGGACCAGGCGGTTCTGGACTACCACAGCCTCGGCGTGGTGGATACGCCCGATGGACGGCGCACCCGTGTCGTGCTCGTCGCCGCGCGCCGGGAAATGGTCATGCGGCTCGTCGAGGCCCTGCGGGGGGCCGGGGTGCGCCCGGCCGGGGTCGATGTCTCGGCCTTCGCGATGGTGCGAACGATGCGTGACACCGGCGCGTCGGAGGACGAGACCGTCCTCCTCGTCCACGTGGGGGGCTTGACCAATCTCTCCGTCGCCCGCGCCGGGGTCTGCCTGTTCGGCCGCGCCCTGCCGGTGGGCTTGGAGAGCATGGCCGGCGCCCTGGCCGAACGGCGCGGCCTCACCCTCACCCACGCCCGCCAGTGGCTCTCCTACGTCGGGCTCGAGCAGCCGGTTGAGACCATCGATGGGGAGACGGAGATCGTCACCGAAGCTCGTCGCGTCCTCGCTGAAGGCACCCGGACCATCGCCGACGATGTACGTACCTCACTTGACTACTTCCGCCTCGGGCGCCCGGACGCAAGCGTGACCTCCATCAGGCTCCTCGGCCCCGGTTGCGAGATCCCCGGCCTGGCCGGCCAGCTCTCGGCCGAGCTGAGTCTGCCCGTCCAGCCGGCGCCCGCGCTCGATGCCGTCGCTGAGCTCTCCGGGCGCGGCGATCTCGCTCGATTCGGTCTCGCCGCCGGCCTGGCCGTGGAGGAGCGCGCCGCATGAGGGCCGTCAACCTGATCCCGCGTGAAGAGCGCGGGGGCGTCGGTGCCCCGACGCGCTCGGGGGGCGCCGTCTACGTGGTCCTCGGGGGGCTGGCCACTGCCCTGCTCGCCGCCGTCCTGTACGTCCTGGCCCTCAACGGGGTCACCGATCGCCACAATCGTCTCGCCCGTGTCCACCAGCAGGCGGCGGCGGCCCAGACTGAGGCGGCGCGCCTGGCGCCCTTCGCCCAGTTCGCCCAGCTCGAGGCCCAGCGGGTCAGCACCGTCCAGCAGCTCGCGGCATCCCGATTCCGCTGGCACCAGGTGATGGGAGACCTGGCCCGGGTGCTTCCCTCCGACGTTGCCCTGACCGCCTTCACCGGGTCGCTCAGCGGTTCCTCGGGCGCCGGCGGCTCAGCTTCGACACCGGCAACCGCCCCCACACCGGCGCCCGCATCAGCGGCCGCGGCCAAATCGCCCGGCTCGCCCGGCGCGACGGCCGGCGCCGCCGTCGCGCCCACCCTGAGCCTCTCGGGCTGTGCCCGAAGCCAGGATCGCGTCGCGACGCTCATCCCCCGCCTGCGGCTGGTCAGCGGGGTGACCGACGTGACGCTCGGCTCGTCCACGCAGACGAGCGCCGGGGCTGCTGGGACCCCCCCGCCACCCCCGAGCCCCTCGGGGGGGACTGGCGCCGGAGCCTCGGCGAGCTGCCCGAAGTCTCGCGGCGTCACCTTCCAGCTCACGCTGAGCTTCGTCAAGCCCGGCGCGGCGCCGACGAGCACCTCGACCGGAGCGCTCTCGCGATGACCGCCCGTGACCGAATGGTGCTGACCGTGGTCGTCGCGGTCGCCGCGCTGGCGGCATTCTGGTTCCTGTTGTTGTCGCCCAAGCGCGACGAGGCCAAGTCCCTCGACGGCCAGATCGCCACCACGCAGTCCCAGCTCTCCTCCGCCCAGGCTTCGATCGCCCAAAGCCAGGTCGCGGCCCGCAGCTACCCGTCGTCCTACGCGACACTGGCGCGCCTGGGCAAGGCGGTTCCCACCGACCCCCAGGTGCCTTCCCTGGTCTACGAGCTCAACAGCGCCGCGCAGTCCCAGAGCGTGGCCTTCCAGAGCATCCAGGCGACGGGGGCGACGAACCCGGCCTCGGGTCCCCCCGCGGCAGCCTCCGCCGCCCAGGCCCTCGCGGGCGGCCTGCAACCGATGCCCTTCACCTTCACCTTCAACGGCGACTTCTTCCGGCTGGCGACGTTCTTTCGGCGCATCGATGCGCTGGTCGTCTCCCGCGCTCAGCGCCTCGACGTCAGTGGTCGGCTGCTGAGCGTCGACTCGCTCAGTCTCCAGCCCGGCCCCGGGGGGTTCCCTCGCATCAGCGCGCAGGTGCAGGCCACGGCATTCCTGCTGCCCCAGCAGGCCCTCCCAGCGCTACCGGTCGGCGTGGCCGCCGCTGGGCGGGCTTCGCCGTCCCCGCGGCCGTCCACGGGCTCGCGGTCCGGTGGGCTGCCTCGGCTGCCGGCCGCGTCGATCTCGGGAGCGACGCCGTGAGCTTCGTGCGCGCGCTTCGCGCCGACCTGGTCGAGCGGCGCCTGTGGCCCTTCGCCCTGGCCCTGGTCATCGGGCTGGTGGCCATCCCGGTGCTGCTCTTGCGCTCGCCGGCGCCCGCTCCTTCTCCCGCTCCGGTCTCGACCGCCGACCGGGCGGCGGCCGTGGCGGCCGCCTTGCCCGTCGTCAACCTGACCGCCACTCCCAGCGCCGGTCCGGGGATCTCCGGTCGCGGTCGCAATCCGTTCCTCTCCTCTCAGAGCCAGCCGACGAGCGCGACGAGCGGGACGACCGGCGCCCAGGGACATCCGGGGACCTCGACCCCGGGCGGATCCGCGGGCACGGGCCCGGCCGGGCCCCACGGCGGCACGACCGGACCCAGCGGCCCCGGCTCCACGACCATCCCCGGGCTTCCCCCCGGGCCGGGCCACCGGGCGCCCGCCAACCAGCTCGTCCTGCGCGTCGGCCTGGCCGGGCACCTGACGACGATGACCGTGGACATCCCGGTCGCCGGCTCGCAGCGGGTTGTCGCCGTCCCGTCTCGCGATAGGCCCTACGCGGTCCTGCTCGGGGTCACGGCCAAGGCTCACCGCGCCATCTTCCTGCTCTCGGGCGAGCAGATCCTCAACCCCAACGCCGACTGCCGGCCCGACCAGAACGACTGCCGGGAGGTCGCGCTCGGACCCGGCGACGACATCGTCTTCAACGTCGTCGCCGCCAGGGGGCACCTGGCCCGCTACGTCATCGCCGTCCGGTCGATCCGGCTGCCGGGCGGGCAGGTGGCGGCAACCGCCGCGTCGGCCTCTCCGGCCCCCACGGCCGGCTCGTCGCCGGCCGGCCCGACAACGTTCGACGGGCTGGTCCCCCTCCTCTGAGCACCCGGTCTGACCCGGACTCGGCGCCAGCAGCTAAGAGCCAAGGAGAGGCGGCCGCGAACAAGGCACGCGACCGTGTCCCGTTCACCGATCCTCTACTGGGGCACGACGGTGATCGCGCAGCGAACGCCGGGTGCTCGGCCGAGTCGCGCATCGGCGGTGAGCAGGGAGCAGTCCAGGAGCTCCGCAAGTGCGACGTACGAGGCGTCGTAGGCGGAAACGTTCTCGCGGAGCTCCCAGACCCGATCCAGGAGCGGGAACATCGCATAGCGCGTCATCCCGAGGCGCCGCCAGGTGTCCAGGGCGCTCCACGCGGCGTCGGCCTCCATCTGCTGAGCCGTGACCGTGCGACGCAATCCATTGGCGACCTCGGGGTCGATCAGATGCGGGGCATGCAAGCGCTCGCTGACGAGAGCACGTCGAGCCGGCCCGGCGTTGAGCATGGCCGACAGGGCGGCGGAGGCGTCGACCACGATCACCTCTCGGCTCGTCCGGCGTCCACGTTGGCGACGATCGTCGCGCTGTCCACCCGAAGGTCGGGAAGCGCACCCAGCAGCGCTGGATTGTCAGCCCTGCGCGACGCTTCGGCGAGCTCCCTGACCGCTACGGCGCCCACCGACATCGAGTCGAAGGCGGCGAGCCGCTCCAGGCGTTCGACTACGTCCTCTGGCACGTTCCTGAGATACAGCGTCTTTATGTCGCATGATGCTAGCAATTTGCTTGCCGCACCGGCGTGTGTCCGGGGGTGCTCCTCGCGTCCCCGACCAATCGGCTCCGGCGGGCGCGGTGGCGTCCAGCGCATTCCCCTGCATCGCCGTCCGCAACTAAGCTCACCCGGTGGCGCTGCGCCTGATCACCGCTGGCGAATCGCACGGTCCCGGGCTCACCTGCGTGGTGGAGGGGCTTCCGGCCGGCCTGGGCCTGCGCCGTGAGGATCTCGACACCGATCTGGCCCGCCGTCAGCTCGGCCACGGGCGTGGAGGCCGGATGAAGATCGAGTGCGACCGAGCGACGGTCACCGCCGGCCTGCGTCACGGCATGACCCTCGGCGGCCCGGTTGCCCTCCAGGTGATCAACCGCGACTACGAGAACTGGCAGGAGCGGATGGACCCGTGGCCGGTCGAGGCCGACGTGCCCGAGGTCCACCTGCCGCGCCCGGGCCACGCCGACCTCGTGGGGACCCAGAAGTACGGCCTCAGCGACGTGCGCAACGTACTGGAGCGCGCCAGCGCCCGGGAGACTGCTGCGCGGGTGGCCGGGGGTGGACTGGCCAAGGCCTTCCTGCGCGCCCTGGGCATCGAGGTCGTCTCCCACGTCACCCAGATCGGCTCGGTCCAGACACCGCTGCGCGAGCCGCTCGCGCTGACCGACTTTGATGATGTCGACGCCTCGCCGGTGCGCTGCCTGAACCCCGACGCCTCCCGGGCGATGGTGGCCGAGATCGATGTCCTGCGCAAGCGCAACGAGTCCCTCGGCGGGTGCTTCGAGGTGCGGGCCTTCGGCCTGGTGCCCGGCCTGGGCAGCCACGTCTCCTGGGAGGAGCGCCTGGACGGCCGGCTGGCCATGGCCATCCTCTCCATCCAGGCGATGAAGGGCGTCGGCATCGGCGACGGCTTCGAGCTCGCCGGGCGCCCGGGCTCCGAGGCCCACGACGAGATCTTCCACAGTCCGCAGCGCGGCTTCTATCGCGTCACCAACCGGGCCGGCGGGCTGGAGGGCGGGATGACCAACGGCGAGCCGCTGGTCATCCGGGCAGCGATGAAGCCCCTGCCCACCCTCACCAAGCCGCTGCGCTCGGTCGACATCGCCACCCACGAGCCGGCGCAGGCCCTGCGCGAGCGCACCGACTCCTGCACCGTGCCCGCCGCCGGCGTGGTCGGCGAGGCCATGGTCGCGCTCGTGCTGGCCGACGCCTGCCGGGTGAAGTTCGGGGGTGACCACATCGAGGACGTGCTCGCCGCGCTCCACGCCTACCGCCGGCGCATCGATTGGCATGCCGACCGGTCCGGCGCCCCGGACTCCGACGGCCCGCCCGGCGCCGCAGACCCGGCCGGCGCCCCGAGCGCCGACGGGGCTTCCCGCGCGGACGGCCCCCCCGACGGATCCCCGGCGGCAAGCACGCCCGCTGCCCACGCCGCCGGCTGACCCGCGGTGGCCCTTGTCCTGATCGGCTTCATGGGGGCGGGGAAGTCGACGGCCGCCGCCGAGCTGGCCCGCCGCCGGGGCGGCCGCGCCCTCGACACCGACCGCATGCTCGAGGCCGAGCTCTCGGAGTCGATCGCCGCCGCCTTCGCCCGCGAGGGGGAGAGCGCCTTTCGGGCCCGCGAGGAGCGAACCGTTCTCCGGGCCCTGGACGGGGCGGGTCCGCGCGACGCCGTCGCCCTCGGCGGGGGCGCCCCGACCATCCCGGCGGTACGGACCGCGCTGCGAACGCACACCGTCACATACCTCCAGCTCGACGCCGACACCGCCTGGCGGCGGGTGTCGACGGCGCCGACGGTCAGGCCCTTGGCCCGTGATCCCGTCGCCTTCCGGGCGCTGCACCGCAGCCGGGAGCCGATCTACGCCGCCGCGGCCGACGCCTACCTCCCGGGCGACGAACGACTGGATCCGATGGCCCTCGATGCCGCCGCGAGCCTGCCCGATCGCCCGCCGGGCACGCGCCTGGTCTGGGCCCGCGCCGCGTCAGGTTCGCATCCGGTGTGGGTGGGACGCGGCCTGCTGCGCCCCGGCGTCGACTGGGGACCGGGGGCCGGCGCCTGCTGGCTGGTGGCCGACGAACGGGTCATCGACCTGCACGCGGCACGCCTGCCGGCCCGTGCCGGCGAGCTGCTGCTGGCCGCCGGCGAGGAGCACAAGACCCTGGACCAGGCCCAGCGCGTGTGGCGCTGGCTTGCCGAGTCGGGCGCCACCCGCGCCGACGCCGTCGTGGCTCTGGGCGGAGGGGTGATCGGCGACCTGGCCGGGTTCTGTGCCGCCACCTACCAGCGCGGCGTGCCCGTGGTCCAGGTCCCGACCACGCTCGTGGCTCAGGTCGACTCGGCGTTGGGGGGTAAGACGGGCGTGGACCTGCCCGAGGCCAAGAACTACGTCGGCGCCTACCACCAGCCAGCCGAGGTTCTCGTCGATCCCGAGCTGCTGGAGACCCTCGCCGACGCCGAGCGGGCCGCCGGCTACGCCGAGGTGGTCAAGACCGCCCTGATCGCCGGCGGGTCGCTCTGGGACAGGGTTCGCGCCGGTGCCGCGGTCGACGAGCAGACGATCGTCGGGTGCGTGCGCACCAAGCTCGGCGTGGTGGCGCGCGACGAGCGTGACACGGACTCGCGCCAGGTCCTCAACCTCGGACACACCATCGGTCATGCCCTCGAGACGGTGACGAGCTACGCCCGCCTGCGCCACGGCGAAGCGGTCGGCCTGGGACTGCTCGCGTGCCTGCGGCTGTCGGGCGCCGAGGCCCTGCGCAGCGAGGTGGGAGCCCTGCTCGCCGCCGCCGGGCTCCCCGTTCGCCTCGACGGAGTCGATCCCGAGGCGGTGCTCCTCGCCACCCGCCGGGACAAGAAGCGACTGGGCCCTCGCGTGCCATTCGTCCTCCTGGCCGAGCCGGGATGCCCGCAGGTGGGGCGCGACGTCGCTGACGACGCCGTCCGGGCCGCGGTGGAGGAGTTGACCCGGTGAACGACGTTCCCCTGCGCATCGAGGTGCTCCACGGAGTGAACCTCGACCAGCTCGGCCGGCGCGACCCGGTCCAGTACGCCGGACTCGATCTGCCCGAGCTCGAGCGGCGGATCACCGCGTTCGGCGACGAGCTGGGCCTGGTCATCTCGTTCTTTCAGACCAACCATGAGGGCGAGTACGTCGAGCGCATCCACCGGGCCGCCGAGGTGGCGGATGGCATCCTGCTCAACCCGGGCGCCTGGACGCACTACGCCTGGGCCCTGCACGACGCGGTGGAGCTGGCCGGCGTGCCCGCTGTTGAGGTACATCTCTCCGACGTCCATGCCCGGGAGGCGTGGCGCGCGGTCTCGGTGCTCACGCCGGTCTGCCTGGCCACCGTGAGCGGCCGGGGGGTCGAGGGCTACGGCGAGGCACTGGGGCGGCTGCGCGGCGCCCTCGTCGGCTGATCTGGCTCTAGGCTCGTTGGATGGCCGCTGTCGCCAGCCGCACCGATCGCCTGACCGGCCGGCTCGCCGAGCGCGAGCTCGATGCGCTCCTGGTCACCGAACCCCTCGACGTCCGCTACCTGAGCGGGTTCACGGGCGACAACGCCCTGGTCGTGGTCGGCCCCGACGCCCGGGTCTTCGTCACCGACTTTCGCTACGTCGAGCAGGCGGCCCATCAGGTGCGCGGCTTCGACCGCCGCGAGGGCAGCCGCGACCTGCTCGACGCCGTCGGGCCAGCGCTCCCCGACCGCCCGACCCTGCGCCTCGGCTTTGACGACGAGCGGATGTCCGTGCGCACCCATGCGCGGCTGGGAGAGCTGCTGGGCGCCGGCATCGAGCTGGTGGCCGCCGGCGGCCTGGTCGGCGCCCTGCGCGCGGTCAAGACCCCCGACGAGCTCGAGCGGATCGCGGCCGCCGCGGCGCTGGCCGATGAGGCGCTCGGCGAGGTCCTCGGCACCGGACTGGCCGGTCGGGCCGAGCGCGACGTGGCTCTGGCCCTCGAGCTGGCCATGCGCCGCCGGGGGGCCGAGGCGCTCAGCTTCCCGCCCATCGTGGCCTCAGGACCCCATGGTGCCCTGCCCCACGCCGAGCCCCGGCCGGTCATCATCGAGTCCGGATGCCTGGTCACCGTCGACTGGGGTGCCCAGCTCGACGGCTACTGCTCGGACTGCACGCGCACGGTCGCCTGCGGCACGCCCGGGGGAGAGGCGCGCGAGATCCACGCCTTGGTGCTGGCCGCGCAACAGGAGGCGGTCGCGGCGGTGGGCGCCGGGCGGGGCGGACGCGAGCTCGATGCGGTTGCCCGTGACCGCATCGTGGCCGCCGGCTACGGCGAGCGCTTCGGCCACGGCCTGGGCCACGGCGTCGGCCTCGAGGTCCACGAGGCGCCGCGGCTCTCGCGGCTCTCGGAGGACACGCTGCTGGCCGGAAACGTGGTCTCTGTCGAACCGGGTGTCTACCTGCCTGGACGCCTGGGCGTCCGGATCGAGGATCTCGTCGTGGTGCGCGACGGCGGCTGCGCCGTGCTCACGCACGTCGATCGCGGGCTCGAGCCGTTCTAGTGCGCGCTGCCGATCGTTCTTATCGCGGCGCTGGCCTACCGGTATCGCTGGGTCACCGATGACGCGTTCATCGACCTCCGCGTCGTGGCGCACGTCCATCACGGGCTGGGACACGGTTCCTTCAGGCAACCGCCTTCGCCAGTGTCCGAGCAGCGTTCGCCACCGCAAGATGGTCCATCGTCAGAGGATCGATTTGGGCGATGCTTGGTTCAATCTCCCATAGGCAGTACACGCGCCACTGCGGGCGGTGAGATGACCATCAGCGAATGCCGTTGTACGTCCCTTCTCGTCGGGGAGATCGTAGATCCCGAGCGCCTTGCGCGAGGACATATGAAGCGGCGAGAGCGAGGCTCTTGCGCTTTCGTCGTTAGGGACCTCGGTGCCCAGCACGTGCTTCCGCGTGCCCAGGACCCCCCTCCACCGCCAGCCCGACGAACCCGGTCGAGGTGGCCACGAAGGAGCCGAGCACCGCGGCGCGATAGGCCGGCGCGTCCTTCCACTCCGGGCGGGCGACGAGCACCCCGAAGGAACTGGCGCTGGTCCAGGCTCCCACGCCCAACGGGAGAGCGACGCGGGCGGACAGCCCGGGAAGGGCGGTGCCGGCCAGGACGGTGAGGCCCCCCAGGGCGATGAGGTCGAGGTGCCACTGGCGCCTGCGCGCGGTCGAGCGGATGCCCAGCCGCCGCGCCTGCTCGGGGTGCTGATCCTCTCGGGCCGCTCGCCGGTGCTGAGCGCTATCCCCCGAGAGCCCGGAACGCCGTGGCCACGCCGGCGCCGTAGGCGAGATGGAACCCCACGTCCGGGGCGAGCGTCGCTGGCTCGTACTCCCATACCGGAGGCGCCAGCTTCATCGCTGGCAGCTGGATGAGGCTCGCGCCCCACACCGCGAGCCCGAACCCGACCCCGCTGCGCAGCGGCGCCGGCCGGCGCCCCCCGGCGGTGATGCCGTAGGCCATGCCCCAGCTCGTGCCGTAAAGCCAGTGCATCGCGTTGTTCAGAGCATCCGCCTGGGTTTCGGGCACCTCACGTTGGAGCACGCCTTCGATGATGCGCTTGCCCACCTCGCCCGGAGTGTTGCTCGGTTTGCCGTCCGTGGCCTTCATGTAGACCATCTGCGCGGCGGTCATCACGCCGGTTCCCGCGGCGCCGGCGAGCAGGCCGCGGAGCACCGCCGCCCGGGGGGAGCTCGAAGCGCTCATGAGCGCTCGAACGTGCCGATGAGTCGGGCCTGCTCGATCACGTGGTCCTCGATCTGCTCGAGCAACGCGCGGCGATCCAGGCCGGGCTCGAGATCGAGATCCTCGTCCAGGGCATAGACCCAGACGTAGTAGTGGTGCGGGCCATGGCCCTCCGGCGGCGCGGGGCCGTTGTAGCGCTGCTCGCCCAGCGAGTTGGTTCCGTTGCGCACGTCACCACCGCCCTCCGCCAGCCCATCGGCGTCGCCCGGGATGCCGTAGGCCACCCAGTGGGTGAAGCCGTCGACCAGGGGCGCGTCGGGATCGTGGACGACGACGGCAAACGCCTTGGTCTCGGACGGCGCTCCGCTCCAGCGCAGCTCCGGTGCGACGTCCTCACCCGTGCTTGCGTGCTTGTCGGGGATCCGCTTGTGCGGATCGAACGCCGGGGAGGTGACCTTCAGATCGGCAACGTTCAGTTGTTGGCTCATGTCTGAGGCCATACCCCGCCAGGACGGGAATGGCTCATGGACCCAGCGAAGTCGCCGTGGCCAGCGGTCGGTCACGCTCTGCCCTCGTGCGCGAGGCGCTGGCGCGGGGGAGGAGGCCTGGTGAACCGAGGCGAGATCTGGTGGTTCGAGGAGCCCGAGCGCGGCCGGCGGCCGGTCTGCGTCCTCACCCGGCAGGAAGCCATACCCGTACTGCGTCGGGTCGTCGTGGCGCCCGCCACGCGCACCATCCGCGGCATCGCCACCGAGGTGGCGCTGTCGAGCCTCGACGGCATGCCCGAGCCCTGCGTCCTCTCCCTGGACAACGTCCGCACGGTGTCCCGGGCGCTGCTCGTCCATCGGATCACCGCCCTCTCCCAACCCCGAATGCGGGAGGTGTGCACTGCGTTGAACCTCGCGCTGGGGTGCTGATCGCGACAAGGTTGCAGCGCCACGCCCGCGCTACGCTCGCCGGCGATGGCGGTCATCTCCACCAACCAGCTCAAGGGCGGCAACCACATCGACGTGGACGGCACGGTCTTCAAGGTGCTCGAGTTCCAGCACGTCAAGCCCGGCAAGGGCAGCGCCTTCGTCCGCACCAAGCTGCGTCGGGCGTCGGACGGCAACGTCATCGACCGCACCTTCCGGGCCGGGGAGAAGTTCCGCCAGATCCAGAGCGAGAACCGCCGCATGCAGTTCCTCTACGCCGATGGATCCGGCGCGCACTTCATGGACTCCGAGAGCTTCGAGCAGCTCGAGCTTCCCCAGCGCTCGGTCGAGTCCGAGCTGCGCTGGCTGCGGCCCAACGACGGGGTCGACCTGCTCTTCCTCGACGGGGCGCCAGCGGGCGTCCAGGTGCCCAGCGCCGTCGAGCTGCGCGTGGCCGAGACCGACCCGGGCCTGCGCGGGGACAGCGTCTCGGGCGGAGGCAACAAGCCCGCCACCCTGGAGACCGGCGCCACCCTGGCCGTCCCGCTGTTCGTCAGCGTCGGCGACGTCGTCCGGGTCGACACCCGCACCGGCGACTACGTCTCCCGGGCATAGAGCATGTCGCGCCGGCGCGACCAGCGCCGCGCCGCGGTCGTGGCGCTCTACCAGCACGAGCTCACCGGCCGCCCGCTGGCCCAGGTCTTCCCCCGCGACGCCTCGGACTTCACCCGCGCGCTGGCCTACGCCACCGACGACCGCCGGGCCGAGCTCGACGCGCTGATCTCGCGCCACGCCCGGGGCTGGACGTTGCAGCGGATCGCTCCGCTCGAGCGCAACATCCTGCGCGTGGGCCTGCTCGAGCTGCTCGACCCCGACGTGGTGGCGGGTGACACCCCGATCCCGGCCGAGGGCGCCGTCGAGGAAGCCGTGGAGATGGCCAAGACCTGGTGTGGCCTCGAGGCGCCGGGCTTTGTCAACGGCATACTCGGGGCGGCCCTGCGCGAGCGGAGGACCCCGGCGTGAGCGGCGAGGAACCCTTCTTCACAACCTCGGACCGACTGTCCGAGCTGACCGAGGCTCTCGAGCGCAGCGCCACCCGGCTGCGCGAGGAGGATCTCGAGCCCGATGCCGCCGCGGCGCTCGTCGACGACTGCGCGCGCCTGGCCTCCGAGGGCGCGGCCGAGCTCGACCGGGCGGTGCGCCGTGCCACCGGGGCCGACGAGCCGCTGACCGCCCAGGGCGAGCTGCTCTGAGCCTGGTCACCCGGGGGAAGCCATCTCGCACCAGCGGGCGCCCGTGGCGGCGGACGCGGGGTGGCGCCCTGCCAAACTGGACCGATGGTCTCGGCCGCCTCGCCCGTTGGCGCCCGTCGCGCGGACTACCCCCAGCACCTGCGCGACCGGGTCGAGGGCTACCTGGCTGCGCTCGACCTCGGCTCCGGCCTCCAGACCAGCTCGAAGCTCGGCACCGAGCCGGTCAGCGCGAGCCTGCGCGAGGCGATGGCCTACTCCCTGCTGGCCGGGGGCAAGCGCATCCGCCCCGTGCTCGCGCTGGCCACGGCGGCAGCGCGGGGCGTCGACCCCGAGCGCGTGCTGCCCCTGGCGGCCGCGGTGGAGCTGATCCACACCTACTCGCTCATCCACGACGACCTGCCCGCCATGGACGACGACGATCTGCGTCGCGGGCGCCCGACGTGCCATCGCGCGTTCGGCGAGAACGTCGCCATCCTGGCCGGTGACGGGCTCTACGCCGAGGCCTTCTGCCACGTCCTGCGCCACCAGGCGGGTGAGCCGGCGCACGTCCTCGCCGCGGTCCGGGAGCTGGCCGACGCCACCGGCATCGACGGCATGGTGGGAGGACAGTTCCTCGACGTGACCGAGAGGGCGCAGGCCGGCCCGGAGGGGCTGCGCCGCCTGCACGCCCTGAAGACGGGCCGGCTGATCGGCGCCTCGGTGGAGTGCGTACTGCTCCTCGAGGGTGCCTCGGAAGCTGCGACAATGGCCTACCGTGCGTTCGCCGGGGAGCTGGGCATCCTGTTCCAGATCGTCGACGACATCCTCGACGTGACCGGCAGCCAGGACGACCTGGGCAAGCCCCGCGGCAGCGACGAGCGCCACGGCAAGCGCACCTACGTCGCCGCCTTCGGCCTGAACGGGGCGCGCGAGCTGGCGGCCGACAGCCATGCCCGGGCGAGCGCGGCGCTGCGACGGGCCACGCCGGAGGGCGCTGCCGAGCTCGAGCAGATCACCGACTTCATCTTCACCCGAACGTCATGACCCGCCAACCTGAAAGCCCCCGTCTCGTCGCCGGAGCCCCAGCGTGAGCCGCCACCCGCTGCTGGACGCCGTGCGCAGCCCGGCCGACCTGCGCGGGCGCTCGGATGAGGAGCTGGCCCGGCTGGCCCAGGAGGTGCGCGAGCACATCATCGACACGGTGGGGGAGATCGGCGGCCACTTCGGCGCCAACCTCGGGACCTGTGAGCTCGCCGTCGCCCTGCACTCCCTGCTGGACTCCCCGACCGACAAGATCCTCTGGGACGTCGGGCACCAGGCCTACCCGCACAAGATCCTCACCGGCCGCGCCGAGCGCCTGCACACCATCCGCCAGTACGGCGGCCTGGCGCCGTTCTGCTCGCGCGCGGAGTCCGAGCACGACATCATGGGCGCCGGCCACGCCTCCACCTCGGTGGGCTACGGGGTGGGGATCAAGGAGGCCATGCGCCACGGCGTCGGCGCCGACGGGCGCGTGGTGGCGGTCATCGGCGATGGGGCGATGACCGGCGGGGTGGCCTTCGAGGCCGTCCAGCAGGCCGGCGCCCAGCAGACACCGATGGTCGTCGTCCTCAACGACAACGGGATGTCGATCGCCCCCAACGTCGGGGCGCTGTCGCGCTACTTCAACCGGATGCGCCTGCACCCCCGGCTCTGGCACGCGCGCGAGGAGGTCGAGGGCGGGCTGATCCGGCTCCCCGGCGCGCTGGGGTCGACCATCGAGCGCCTGGGCCCCCAGCTGAAGGAGTCGATCAAGGCGTTCTGGGCCCCCAACCTGTGGTGGGAGGAGCTGGAGTGGGCGTACATGGGGGTGATCGACGGTCACGACGTCGCGACGCTGCGCGAGGCGCTGCGCGAGGCCCTCGCCGCCGAGCGCCCGGTCGTCGTGCACATCTCGACGGTCAAGGGAAAGGGCTTTGGCCCGGCCGAGGATGGCGGATTGGAGGGGATGGAGAAGTGGCACGCGGCCAAGCCGCGCTCGATCGCCAACGGGGCCCCGGTCACCGCCGCGGCCAAGCGGGCGGCCGGGGGCTTCGCCGCCCCGACGGCGAAGCCGGTACCCCAGTACACGCAGGTCTTCGGCGAGGCGCTGGTCGCCGAGGCCCGGCGCGACGATCGCGTCATCGGGATCACCGCTGCGATGAACTCGGGCACGGGCCTGAGCATCCTCCAGCGGGCGATGCCCGAGCGCTACTACGACGTCGGCATCGCCGAGCAGCAGGCGCTGCTGTTCGCCTCGGGGCTGGCCGTGCAGGGGGCAAAGCCGGTGTGTGCGATCTACTCGACCTTCCTGCAGCGCGCCTACGACCAGATCGTCCACGACGTGTGCCTGCAGGGGCTCGACGTGACGCTGTGCATGGACCGCGCCGGGCTGGTGGGTGACGACGGGCCCACGCACCATGGCGCGTTTGACATTCCCTACCTTCGCTGCCTGCCGGGGATCGTCCTCATGGCCCCGCGCGACGAGGCGATGCTCGTGCACATGCTGCGCACCGGGCTGGCGTGGGACGGTCCGGCCGCGATCCGCTACCCGCGCGGGGCGGGAGTCGGGGTGGAGGTCCCCGGGGGTGATGACGTCCGCGCGCTGGAGATCGGCACCGGGGAGATCCTCCGCGCCGGGTCGCGCGTGGCCCTGGTCGGCTACGGGACCGGCGTGGGCAAGGCGCTGGAGGCTGCGGACGAGCTGGCCGCCGGGGGGTTGGAGGTGACGGTGGCCGATGCCCGGTTCTGCAAGCCGCTGGACGCTGGCCTGCTCGCCCAGCTCGCCGCCGAGCACGAGTTGCTGGTCACCGTCGAGGAGGGCGTGCTGGCCGGCGGGTTCGGGACGGCGGTGTGGGAGTCGCTCTCGGATGCCGGGCTGGCCCCGCGCGTGCTGCGCGTCGGGCTCCCCGATCGCTACGTGACCCACGGCGCCCCGGCGCTGCTGCACGAGGAGGTCGGGTTCACCGGCGCGCGGATCGCCGAGCGAGTGCGCAGGGCGATTGCCGAGCGCGTGGAGGTTCGGGCGGGGGCGTAAGGGGCTGGGCGGCTGCGCGCGGGGCGCCGCCGCCTGCGCTGCGTTTCGTTGCGCGCGGCGCCCCGCGCCCGGGGGCCGGGGATGCGCTGCCGAGCGCGTGGGTTGCGCCCGGGGGTTGGGGCCCGGCGCTGCGCTGCCGAGCGCGCGGGTTGCGCCCGGGGGTTGGGGCCCGGCGCTGCGCTGCCGAGCGCGTGGGTTGCGCCCGGCGCCCGGGGCCCGGCCGGGACGCCTCTCGCGATTTCATTGCACCGAACGCGGCAGGTCTTCACAGTCCGTGGTTCATCAGTGGGTCATCCGATGTCAGGGTTGGGGTCGTGGCCGGCGGTGACTCCGGACAACCTCCCTCCGCCCAGGACGGTTCGGAGCCGTGGGATGTTGTCCGCCGTATACGCGGAGTAGCTCCCACAGTTCCGCGTAACTCGGGGCAGAGGGAAGTGTATTGAGTTAGCGGGTTGAGCAGGGGGTATGTGGCCTGCCGCGAACGTTGGTGGTGGTGGTTGCCGTCACTGCGTCGAGTGTTGGGGTGCTCCCTGCCGAGCCTGTGGATGAGCGTGGTCGGCTG
>JAABUJ010000705.1_pt1 | contig 60697 bp, 54 predicted proteins | sample 5559131 | NCBI WGS metagenome assembly JAABUJ01 (sample SAMN10711875, study PRJNA513366) | rock metagenome | isolation source: Antarctica rocks | place: Antarctica: Victoria Land, Mt New Zealand nord | collected 2016-01-07 | reverse complement strand
CTAATATTATGAGTCGGGTCGGGTTTCAAAGTTGGGCCCGGTGGGTCGGGTCGGGTCCTAAAATCTGGGCCCGACCCGACCCGACGGCCACCCTACTACAAAGGTTTCAGGAACATGTGAAGTTTGCTAGAACAAACAGTTTGCTATGAATAAAAGTTTTTTCTTTCATTGATTGAAGGCCTTCTTATAGGGCCACATTTCCATAGAGTAGCTAGACACTTATGATTACACGTTCATTCCACTAGCCACTCCTCCTATGTTTGACAGAAATCTACTGTTAAAATGATGCGTCGGCTGAAATCGACTCGAACATTGTTGGGTACCGCTCACTCTCTGCAACTACTTTGTAAGCTGTAGAACGCGACTGAGCCTTTCCAGCAACCCAGGCCAAGATCTGAAGAGCTACGAGGCCTGAGAGGTAGCTCCAGTAGGAATGAATTTGTGATGATGACCGATCTCGTGTGATAGGGTACTTTAGGTTGAGTGTTCGACCTTCACCGCTTTCGCGTCGTTTTCTGCCACAACCTGTCCCACAATCTACTCCCGCACGGTGTTCAATACGCATATCCATCCCATTGCAAATTCGTCGGTCAGCATCAGCTTTACGCCCAGTCCGTCAATTCCAGCATGGCCGACATCGAGATGGATATCGACCAACTCCCCTCCGAAGAGAACAACAGCACCACGGCCGAGGTCCGCACCGCCACCGGCGCCGTAGCGGTCCGCTCCGTCGAGGGCTGGATCATCCTAGTCACCAACGTGCACGAGGAAGCCAGCGAGGAGGATCTCCAAGAGCTCTTCGGCGACTACGGCGACATCAAGAACCTGCACATGAACCTCGACCGCCGGACCGGATACGTCAAGGTATGTTTGGCCCCTGGCCACCACACGCCGATGTATTTCGGTGAAGGCGATAAGACTAGAACGTGATTGAATTGACTTGACCCTTTCCCCCTCCTCGCAGGGCTACGCTCTCCTCGAGTACTCGACGCAGAAGGAAGCCATGGCGGCCATCGGCGGCGCCAACAACACCAAACTCCTCGATCAGACCATTTCCGTCGACTTTGCGTTTGTAAGGCCGCCGCCGACGACGACGACGAAGGGGCAAGCGGGTCGGGCCGGGCGAGCGGGTGCGGCGAAGGGTGGGAGGACGAGGAGTCGGAGTCCGAAGGCGGAAGGTGAGAGGGAGGGGGAGAAGGATGAGGGGAAGGACGAGTGATTGAGTGGATTCGAAGTCGTGTCCTACCGTGAGGTGTTGGTTCGTCGCTGGGTATGGGTTGGTAGATGCGAGCTCAGACTCTTGTCTGTGCCGGCTTGCCCTGCGATCAAGGCTGGTCGGCATGTACGTAAACAAAGGCTTTTCGTAAGTCCTCCTCCATACTAGGGTTTGAGACCGTTACCTAGTGCTGACGCGATCTAGTGGGTCTACAGTTGTGGATCTTGGGATGACGGCGTGTGCCAGCGGGCAGTGAGGACGCGACATGGGTAATTGTGATAGAGAACATGCGTCAGAGTCGCTACCTTGGCTTTCAGACAAATCTGGTCGGGTCGAGTCGAATAGTCGGATTAGATTAACCAACCTGCCGCCAAGGAAGCTTACGGTCGGGTGGAACTTTGTGCCTGAGCGCGTAGCCATTATACAGAAAGTTGTGGGAAGGTGCATCATTGATCATAGTATAATTCATTGGCAAGAGCATTGGTGCAGAACAGCTAGCAGGTACTTGAGCTCTCGGGGAGGGGTTATATATTAAAGTGAGAGATTTCCTTCCGTCAACCTGTGGCTGGGCGGTAAGTTCTTCCTTTCCTCAGTTACCAGAAGCACTTTCCACTAACTGAACTTCCAGCCTTTCGAGGTCGGGTCAAAAGTCACAGGTTCGACTCCCGGAGGAGGAACAAGGAGGAAAACGACGGATTAAACCACCAAAGCCTCGAGGCTTCGCATACGCCGTCCTACATACACACGGAACCGGGTAAAATGATGACTATCTGAAAAGATACGAGTTTTCATAGGGCCCAAGAGGGCCTGAACTTTTGCATTTTTTTGGTCCTTGTGCAATATATCTCAACACGTGTTGGCAGTGGAAGTGAGAGGGTTGTTCACTTTGGTGGCGGATACCAAGAGCAAGACCAAGGTCAAGGCCGATTTTGGATCTTCTTAAAGGGCTTTATCTATAATAACAAGTGATGGAGTATGATAAAAATGCGAATACTTTATAGGAAACAAACGAGGTCATCATTCTTGACTGCATTCGTACGTGAGTTCAGAAGAAGGATGCGTCTCTCAGGTTAACAGGTACCTACATAGCGAAACGCATTCAATTTCTACATCCATCGCACTTTCTTAGGTACCTTACTCGAGAAGCAGCCTTCCGATCTCAGCTTGTCTCCGACCGGTCCGATGACCAGAGTCGCTTTGCGTGCTTAGGATGACCGAGTCCGGAGGCAATGTATTCAGCCGAGAGAGCCTCCAAGGCGTCGAGCCCTAATCCTCGAAGACCGCAAGAGGGAGCCTAGAATCTTCACGCTTTTGCTTATACACCTTGTGTCTGAAGGAAGCACGAGCAAGATACACAACAACGAATATCCGCTGGACCCTCATCGATCCAGCCACTAATCCGCCAGGCCCCTTTTCGTCACCTTTGCCGCATGCATCAACCTATCATCCACAACCGGCGGTCCCGCACACAACGCATCTCAGCTGCGCAAACATGCTTGGCCCAGACGCCGTCCGAGTTTCCAATCCGCCCGTGCTTCTTCTGTCCCTCCCCCTTCCGTTCAACGCGTTTATCTCGACCGCTTTTCCCTCCCTTGCTTTCAATCCAGCACGTCTCAGGCCAGCAGTCCTCGTCAGAACCGACGCCGTCGTGCCGTTACTGCAGCATCGTGGCTTGTGGACGCAGCCGTCCACCGTGCCGGGTCAAGACCGCTGCGTCAACCGCGGAGGAAGGCTGGCAGAAGGGGGGATGTTACGAGGTACGAGAGGTCCTGGCGGCGGCTACACAAGCTAGGTTGGAATAGACAGGGTAAATGGGAGCGGTACGCTACGCGACCCCGGGTGCTCCGCTGCTGCGGGATTGGTGGCTGGGGAACAGGTTCTTTGAAGGTACTTGTCGGGTGTATATTGTCTGATGGTCTGACATCGCGTGGAAGTCTGTGGCGGACTGTGAGATGGGTTTCCGGGGTTGTAAACGTGGAGAGTTCTGACCAAAGGTCGAGGTGAGTGAGAGCTTGGTCCTTAGTAGTGAGATTCTAATTTACAACTGTACAGAGACTATTCGAAATCAAAGAGTAAAGGTACAGGAAGACCGACAAATAAGCAGTTCCCCTTGGTTTGGGTATCCCATCCTACTCCTGTTGCCCTCCAGGCAGGACAAAAAACATCGTGATCAAACCAATCAACATCCGCCGCCGCCGCCACCACAACCTCCTCCACCTCCTCCACCTCCTCCACCTCCTCCACCACAACCGCCTCCGCCCCCACCCCCACAGCCACCAGCAGATCCGCCCGCGCAACCGCCTGCCGCCGCTCCTGCACACGCACCGGCAGCGACGCCGCCCCCGCAGGTACCCGCGGCACAGTTGCCGATCGCACCGATCGAGACGTTCATGCAAGCCGGGTTGCCGGCGTACATGCCGTCCGTGATGCAGGGATCGCCCATGTAGGGTGCGGAGTAGACCATGTACATGGGATAAGCCGTGACGTACGTGTGCGTGTAGTCGTCTTTCGCCGGGGGCGTGCGACCCTTCTTATGAGCACGACGGCACGCTTTCAGGTACGAGTTCTCGAGCCGCGCGGCCTTGATGGCGGCGATCTTGTCCATGGCCAAGGACTTTGCTTTCACGGCGTTGTGGGCGGAGATATGGGGCGTCTTGTTGGGGTCGCATTTCTCGGTGGAGGCATGCAGACGTTCGAGGCTGGTGGGCTCACCGAAGAAGAGCCGACCGAGACCGGAGTGGTGACTCTCGCGGATGGCCTCGCAGTACCAGCACGTGCATTCGCTGTAGACCTCGTCGAACATTTTCTGGTAGGTCTTGCTGGTCCATTCGAACGCGTCCGAGAGCTTGTTCTCGTCGATCTTGTCGTCGTGGTCGATGAATACGTTGGTTGTCTTGACCGAAAAGTCGTAGTACTGTGGCGGCGACAGCTGGTGCGTGTGCCAAGCCAGATCGAGGTCGAGGGTGGGTACGGCGACGTGATCAGGATGCTTCGCCAAGATGGTGAAATACCGGTCGTACTTCGCAATCAGACGCTGCATAGTCGCCGTCAAGGCTGGTGAGTGGATCCAATCGATGGAGTGCATCTTTCCGATGAAGGAACCTTGGCGAATCACAGCCCCGACGAGGTCGAGCCCGAAGACCGAGGAATTGTCCCAGTAGTGGGCCAGCATCCTGCGGATCGCTATCTTTTCGACGCGTAATAGCTTAGTGAACACGGTATCGTTGGCCTTCCTGATCACTGATCTGGTTCGGATGGCGAGTTCTATCGTGTCTCTGATTTCGTGGATTGTCCCCAAGGATCCTTTGCCCGTTTCTGCGATTGCCGCCAAAGGTCCGCGGCGTGCATCTGAGACGTCGAGAAGCCCTGTCTTGAGAGATGCGCTGATCAATCGGTTCGGGAAGAAGGGTTCATGCCTGCCACGGCTTGAAGCCTTCTGCGGCAAACCTTCGACCGAAAGGATGGTTCCGGGCATCGGACGGTCGTCCTTGAGCAAGAGCTGCACGTCTCTTCTAAACTTCTCAACTCGCAGTAGGTCATGGTTGATGACAAGACCACAAGGTAAGCAGACAGTGGAGAAGTCCCGATCGGCGTAGCCGACACCATATAGTATGATCTCACCGGAGGTCTTGCTGAAGGACTGCTGCGACGTCCACATCCAATTGACCGTCTTTTGACACTTTGGACAAGTGATAGCCTTCTCAGGGCCATCATGGAGATTGTCCCATGCCAAGCTGGTGATGCCCTCGAATGCCCGCATTGCTTCATTACTGGGGGTGTAATCGAAGGTTGAGTTGTCGATACATGCGTTGATCATGTTCCAGGGTAAGCCAGTGACCCAGAAATCCATCTTGCCAAAGCGGATACAGTCTTCCAAGAAGCATCGTGGGTTCAGCATATATGAATGCCATACCATGAGTACATCTGCGGTCTCACCGTCAGCAAGAACCTTTGTGTCAGGTAGCATGAGAACTTACCCAGCGGTGGCAAGTGGGTGATATTCATTGGTTTACCAACACTAACGATTCGATCGAATTGCTGCGTCGAGGCCACATCCCTCTGTCGTAGCCGCTCCTGGCTGCTTGGAATAGCGGTTGTCCACCACCTCTCGAACCGATCAGCAGCTCGGGCAACATAGACGGCCCAACGCTTTTCCCTGAGCTTGGCAAGTACTTCCTCACGCTTCGATGACCCGGTTGCTTCGACGTCCGAAATATTGAAAAGCCCGTCACTGGTTGCAATGTCCTCACGGAGCTGATGGAAGGCTTCGAGTAGTTTCAGATGAGCGATGCACTGGTCCACCGATGGTTCGCTCGGCCTGGAATTGAGGTCTAACTTTGCAAAACCCAAGGTAATATCCACGGCCTCTTGATTATATGAGGGCGGCGCTGAGCCCTTGTCCGAGGACGACAGCGGAAGATCGTTCTTCTCCATGACCACACCGTAACCTAACCTTTTAAGCTATGATATGACACTTTCAGACCATCGGTGTCGCAAGATACATGTACTATAACATGGCAGAGGGGTTCCAGAGCGATGTAAAGGGAGTCTCTTATATATTCCTTGAGGCGTGGCGGAGCTCAGCCGCTCACTCCCCGGCTCAGTCTCACAGACGTAAGGTCCAAATTAGGAATGGTTGTTGATATGGCTCTGCACCAAGATACCTAAGGTACCTGGTAGGTACCCCGTATGCTCTTATCTAGGCGTGCTTCCAGCGGCATTCTAGAATGCTTCGCCCTTGGCTTCGCACCGCTTCGGCGACCTGCGAGGCTGAGCACAGGATTCTTTACGAGTTCTGAACGTACGTCACGTCCCTCCACAAACCCTACAACTAAAGTAGGTATCTCGGCCACACAGAGTTGGTGAATACCTCACGCCTCGCCTTGCAAGGCTCCGCAGTACCTAGTCAGCCCACCGCGCCTGCCCTTTGGTTCATGAGATGTATTCTAAATCGCTCCGCTACAATGGGCCGCAGTTTTCAGGTTGTTCATCTGCCACTTGGGATGACGGCAAATCTGACACAGGCAACTAGAAGCGAATACGAATCTGTACCGAAGGATTTGCTGGTGATCCATCGGAGCCTTGTCTTCACTGAGCTTGGTAGTGTACTAGGTAAGGACCGTGGCTGACTGTCACTGGCGTCAAGCACCCTTACATCCGGACAGACCATCACACTGTAATTTTAAGCTTGGAGATATGACATGCACAACTCAGGCTACGCATTAATAATACGAGCAAGGCTTCAAAGATGGCTCCGCAACTGACTCGTCACAGTCTTACTTGAGAGGCCAATCCCATGTATGAATTGGCGAAGAGAGTAAAACCCCCGAGCGTATAAGGTAAATGAACCCAAGCGGTGTTCGGGATATAGATGATCCACTGCCTAAGGTAGCCAACGAACTCCAACACGCCCCGCCCAGAGATCCCAGAGGTGCCAGCCCCACCGTCACATGACGATACATTTTGCGACTTTTTTCTTGACAACTTCCGAGGTACGACTATGCTCCGCATGACCTTCGACGTCAGTCCACTCCTGCGCCTGGCCCTCTTCGCCATTCTGTCCGTACTCCTTCCCTTTCCCCTTCTTCCTCCCACCGATTCGCCCACTTCTCTTCGCGGCCTGAACGTTGAGAGCCGCACTTCTCTCGGCCCGACTGGGCACCCTTTTCGGCATCCCGGCTGTAGTGAGGTCTCTGGACGTCGATCTCGAGTGCGTGGGATGTGAGATGTAAGACGCGACGCTCTGTATTGTGTCTAGCCGCCGGTAGTCTGGCCGTTGAGGTTGCCCTTTTCGTCGGGACGCAGATCGTGTACTTCCCCGTGAGTTACTGCGTGACAGCGCGCGGGCGGGAGCGAGTGTGCCGTCACCGGATGGTGAGGTAGATCTGCTGGTGGCACCAAGCGCTGCTCGCGGCGGCGTGGACACCGGTTGAGCGTGATTGCGCCGATATATCGCCGATACAGGTCGCGGTACAATGCGCCTTTGCCCGTGCGAGTAACGCTTTTGTAGGTTGGCGAGCTGTTCTGCACTCGGATGTACCGGTGCATGGGATTCCACACCGGGCGCCGGGGACGGATTAAGCGGCAACGGCTGCTGTTCCTGAGATGGGGGAGGAGTCGACGGCGTAGATATCTCCACTTGCGGGCCCGTTGGCGTGGGTGGAACCGGATACTGAAGCCGTTGCTGGAGATTAGGGCCCGACAGTGTCAGCTGTGGTAGATCCATCGTGGGTGGTGGACCCGTGCTCGCCATCAGGGGTGTCCAAGACGGACCAGGGTGCGTTGGGCTGGAAGGTGTCGAGACAGACCGCCATCGTTCAAGACCCAGTGGCTCCGGTATTGGCGATATCGGGGAGGTCAATCTGGCTCTGTGTGGCCCTGGCGGACTGGCAGCCAAGTCTCCGTACGCTGACAACGGCCGCCGACGAATGGTGTCGTGTCGTGGTGTAGTAGTATTTGAGAAGGTTGTCGGGGGACCTTCTACTCTTGGTGACACTAGTGAACTTACCGGTCTTCTCAGTGGGTCGAATTGCTGTGAAGATTGATCGGATTCTTGCCTAAATCCTGCATTCGGCTCGGTAACGCCCCGCCTTATGGGTCGACGTCTAAGATCCGACATGTCCTCGCGTCTCTCAGCCGTAGAGCCTGTGTCGGGAACGGCATCGTGCGTTGTGAACTCTAGATTTGTGCCTACACTGCTCGCCTGGCCTAAGGCCTGGTCTGATTGTCTCAGACCTTCTGTTTGATGCGAAAGTAAGGTCATCTGCAAATGCTGTGGGAGAGGATGTTCGGGATCTCGTGTATAAGGCGGTGGAGGGGGTACCCAATTGTCAGCGTCACTTTCGTGTGGAATCTCTCTTCGGCCATCAGCACGTCGGTATTCGGCTCGGCCCGAAGAATTTGTGCTTTGGGAGTACTGTCGCCGACTGGTAGCTGCAGCGGTGGAAGCACGGTAGAGAGTGAGGCGAGAACGCGGTGTATTGTGTGAGTATGGTCCGTCCAGAGCCTCTTGAACCTGTTCTATGCTGAGGATGTCTTCACTTGTGGCTGCCGTTGACTGTGTATCCGGGTTGGACATTGATTGCATTACCGGTGATTTAGGGTATTGCACACCCTGATCGCCAGGAGCTATACCTGGCACTGTAAGACGGTTTTGGCGCAGCCAACGTTGGGTGCTCTCAGTACTGGTCCTTGTAGAGGGACTCCCGGCGAGACCACCCCTTCCCATCGCAACTGTCCTCCTTCTAAAGATGGCCACCTCAGTCTCAAGATCCCTGCTCTCCTCTTCGAGTGTTTCTGGCTCGCGGTCACCTAATTCAATGGTGATGGTTCTAGATTCACCATGCCTTGTACCTCGTTCGAAGTCGAGGATTAAGATACGACCCCCGTCTACTGGCATAGGCTCTTCTGATCCATCCTCAGGACTTGTGCTAACACCGCCTGGCGCAAGTGCAACTAGCCTTTCTCCACTAAAACCATTCTCTTCTTGTCCCTTGCGGGCGACCCAGACCATTGCCGAAAGACCCTCCATTGCCGCCACATGTCGGCCTTTGACGAACAAGTTACGATACTTGTCAACCAATACCTGCCATTGAGGCAGCCTTGCCCTCTCTGTTTGTTCTGCTTGGGTCCACAGTGGGAGCGGCGGGGTTGGAGCGCCCGGTCCTATGGCTGGCGCATCTGCGTCAGATGGACCGATCACCCTCCCCGTGTTTGAACCGGTGAACTGTGCACGGTGAACATTGGAATCCTGCGCTTCTGGGATCCCATAAAGCCACAGCTCGTTTCCTGAAAACCCTGCAGCGATCAATTCGCCTCTTTCATTTGCTGCAGGAAGCGTACATGGTAGTAGCCGACCAGCTCGGCCCGTCCATTTAGGGCCCGTGAAATAAGTCGTTCCATTTCTTAAATCATCAATTCTCACAGCCCTGAATGTCTCGAACACTCTGTCATGCGTAAACGTCCAATTCGCTTGACCCTCGATATGGTGCGGTAACAATGTAGCATGGCTGCAATCACGGCTACTGCTAGGAAACAAAATCTGCGTCGTCCACATTTGGCTCAGAATATCTTCAGTAGAAGCGCCTTGGCCATCTGCTGTGTAGTAGGGTGCCGATATAATAACCGTATTAGGGTCTGAAGAATTCTGGGTGGTCCCGAGCAACATGGTTCCATCATTCGAGAAGGCCAGCGAGTCGACTGCATCACACTTGACTGCACGCCGATCTGTCGGAAGAGCCATACTAGCCAGCGAGTACACTTCGATACCGCCATCGTACGCTGCAGCGAGGACAGATGCTCCAGGAGACAACGTAATCGTTCGAGGAGGGTTGTCCAACGGAACTGAGCGTACATGCTTCACTTTTGAATGACCAAGATCATATATGTTTACCTGATGATCGGTAGAAAGTACCGCCAGTATGGACGCATCATCGAGGATGGTCGCCGAGACTGGTCGCCGGGAAATCTTAAATTCTCTCTTCACCGATATGATGTCGGTGACTAGGTTGATGAGCCATATACGGGAAGAGGAAATTGCCAACACATGGTGCCCATTTGGTGAAAACGAGAACGAAAATGCTTCACCACCGGGGAAAGCAGCCGATGAGCTCGCGGATGTTGAGATGAGCTTGATAGTAGTGCGCCGAGGCCTAAGATATGCTTCAAATAAATTACGCTTCACCTCGGCGGCAAACCTGCGTCGCAACCTTGGCAGGTCATCGTTCTGAAACGGAGCCAAGATCGGGTTGTTGCTAAGAGAAAATGACGGACACCGGGAGAGATGATGAGCATATAATTGGGGAGTGTCTGACACTGCTCGCCAGCGACGATTGAGCAGAACCAAGGACGCAAACGCATCCGGGTCTGTAAGATACAATATGCTATTCAGTCCTTCCATCAGCTCCAGTGAACGAGTCTGTAGTATAGCAATATAGAGCGCCATCCGTACTGAAGCCAGCCAGCCAGCACTTTCAGATTCCGACTTAAAAAAAAGGCTTACAGTTCGATTATCTCTGCCGGCAGTCGTACAAAAGACGATCTGGACACCCTGACCTCAGCATTTCCGTATCTTGCTTCCTTACGACTGTCCCCTCGTTCCAGTGGCCAGCCGCGTGTTCGGATACGTGGACGGTTCACTCCATTGCCATAAGCTCTCGCATCAACTCCCTTGGCCAAAATCTGTTCCCGGTCCATGACAGTCGATCATGTCGAACTCTTGTCACAGAATTTGGAATGCTGATCGTTCTACCGTTGTCTCGTTGTGTGTGCAAGGCGGTTTCGGCGCCTTGGTAAACGATCAAGTGCCTGAAACTCTAAGGTATGGGGTTACCTCCGTGTCAAATCGCTAAAATCCGGGACAGCCCGTAGCCAATTCTGCAAGGTACCTCAGCTACCTTAACTTAGCTGATATTAGAGGTCTTTCACAGTTTTTGGCAGTTCACATTACTATTATTGAATACTCTGTAACCTCATCAAAGGTAGGTTCATCTTAGCTACTGAGTTACCCTCAGTCCAATCACCCACGACCTTACAATGAAATTTGGCTATGGTGAGAGTACCTAGGTAGGAAGTGATGACTGACTGAGCAATACCTGTGATTGTTATCTTATAGTACATAGAAGGTAGTAGAGTACAGGGTAGAAAGCCGCACCCTCACAGTCTGCTTTTGAAGGCAGCAGCGCAAAGACACCCAGGCGATCGGGAGATACTCTCGCTCGCTGATTACCCAAATGATATATAGCTGGCGTCCTATAAAGGCACTACTTCCCAGCTCCACCAAACATGCCGGACAGGCTGGATTTCATGCCTTTCATCTGTTCCTCTTTTGCCTTTTCTTCTTCCTGCGCCATCTCCTTCAACCACTTCTCGCCGTTCTCCCGGATCTCCTTCTCGATCATCTCATATTGCTTCTGGCCTCGTTCTCTGATCTGGTCTTGCAACATCTGACCTCGCTCGAACCCTTCCGCCGCCGTTTGCTCCATCCCGTCAATGCCTGCCCCGTGAGACTTGATGCCTAATGCCGAGCCCAGTAGACCGACTCCAGATCGTTTCGGCCGTTTTGCACGCTCGTCCGCAAGTTGCTTTTCGAACCGCTCCCGTGCGACTGCCTCTCGCTTGGCAAACTCCGTAGGGATATGCTTGTTCTCAAAGGATTTCAAGACAGTCCTTGTGTCAGTGAACCCCATAGTGGCAACGTATTCTAAGAACGGAATGAGAGACACGAGTTCCCGATCCTGGGAGTCCCCTTTCCATTTTGGCATGATGACCGCATTCTCGGGCTGAAGCTTTGCGTGAGCGGGGACAGTATCAATCAAAATGACCTTGGCAAGATCGCGGTTGAGGTATGAGAGGTCCTAGAATTCAAATTCAGTCTCTTATACATAAACAGAAACCGTTCTGTGCCAAAACTGACCTTGATGTATTCGCCGTTCTTGTACCACGTGGCTTCCCGGAAGAGTGGCCACATAACTATTCTGTAGGGATCTAATTTCCGGATGATAGGATCCGCGATCATAGATGGTACACTGGTGAATATGACCAGCTCATAGTACTGGCTTAAGTATCGGAGAAAGTAATCCAACCCAGGCCGTTTAGCCATTCGCCAGCCGTGCTCTCTAGTCCATTCGCTATGGAGAAGTAGGTCTTCCAAGCTTAGCACTAACGTGTATGGTCGTTCAAAGGCTGGATCTACGTCAGGGAGAAGCTTCCTGAATGCGGGTTCGTTGTAATAGTCCAGGACGTCCGCAAGTCGTGCTTTGGCACGGCTGTAGAACAGCCCGATGCCCCACCCTGACGGCGCATCTGGGTGTCTGTGTTCCTCCTCTGCCGTTTCCCAGTTCCGCCCAAGGTAAACAGCACCGGTAATTGAAAAGAGAAGAACCCCAGCATACATGTAGTTCGCTATGCGGTTTCTCCGGCGTTCGAGAGACGAGATGTACGCGGTCTTAGGGAGCTCACCACCGTCCTTGCCACCGGCAGCCGCTTGTGCAGGGTCTGCTGTGAGATTGAGGTTCGATGGGCTAGACCGAGCTGTGGAACCTGATCCGCTAGATTCCGAGTCAAGGGTGGAAGGGATACCCTGCGTAAGGTCTGGAAGAGGTCTGCTTGGTGTTTCATCTTTCAATTCAGCCGGATCTATTGTAGAAGGAGAAGTAGATTGTGGTGCGGTATTGGCGTCAGAGGCCGAGGATGTCTGGAATTCATCTTGTGACTTCCAGTACTCTGAGTGAGAGCTTGACCGAGATGAGCCGATCTCGCTAATACCTCGGCCTGCCCCAGTGGATTGTGGAGCAGAATTCTGTGAAGAGGATGCATTGGTGCTGAACTCCACTTGATCTTCTGAGAAATCAGGATCTCCTGACCTATCGCTGCTCTTTGACGTCTTCTCCGTAGTCGTTGTAATTATTGGGGTCACACTAGGGCCCGTTTGCTGTACATTTGCCTTTGGTTTGGTCCAGGTATTTGCTCCCGCCAGAACGGTGTGGTCTCTGGGTCTCTTCGCCTTCACATCTTTCGCAAAAGTCCGGGACAGCTTCGCTGTTGAAGCTAATTGTAACGGCGTGCGTCGTACACATAGAGCGCGGGTGGCTGCGCGACCAAACATGATATCAGGCTAAGCCGGGCTCAGAAGGACCGTTTCAGGCCAGCATGGTAGGAGAGGTTTCTGATGGATATCACTCTTACAAGAAATTGTTGCTAGCTCTGGGAACGACATGCATGGTTTCTGAGCGGCGAGCTTTTGGGACCATACGCGCAGTTCGAGCGGCCCGGCACACATAAACTTCTCAGTTCTGATCCTCAAGTTCTTTTTTCTCCATAGAAAGTTGAAACACCCAGAAGCACGAAATTTGACTCAATACACTCATATATACACGTGTGTAGAGTTGTATAAGCTGGGGAGAGTCAAGTCTTGACCTAAGACATCGTACTCTCAAGAACAGCAGCTAGGCTACCTCTGAGCTGTTTGTCCCGTTGGTATCGATACAACCTCACAATCCAGCTCCCATACTCTTCGATGTGTACAGTTGCAAGCCTCTGAGACATCTCTGGGTACTGCTTCGATGGCTCTGGTGGCAAATCTTAGCTCCGACCTAATGTTCTCGTCCACGTCTTCCATACCCAATGATAACCGCCAGGGCTTCCGCTTCCTCGATCTCCCAGCTGAACTTCGTCGCCATATTCTTGAGCTAGCATTGTGTGTCAACTGTACTATTGATCTGGATCCTGCAAATTACTGGCGCATTGCTCCACGACTCGAGCTGCTCCAGGTTTCAAGGAAAATCCACGCCGAAGCATATGCCATATTTTATGGGCGGCACACCTTCCGTTTGTTTCCCACACATGGCCGCTTTTTCGGCGATAGGGGGCAATCTCTCATATCACGGCTGCCTCGTCAGTATCGTGCCGCCATCACGTCACTTGAGCTCCGCTTGGGCCCTGGTTGGAACAAGCCACCGAAGTCATGGGCAGTGAGCCAGCTTTTAGGTCTGGAAGACGCTGTATCTGTTCGGACGCTTAGGGTCTTCGTGGAATGTGACCCATCCCATGATTCCTTTCGAGGGTTCCGCATGACTGAGCCTTCTTTCACGGACTTCGCTGGATCAATACTACAAGATGTCATTCGAACCATTCCATCCATAGAGGTTATACAGTTAGATGGCCACTCGTTCATATCGAGGGATGGTCATCTCATGTCCAGATTGTTGCAGATAGCAGAAGCCGAGCAAAAGCGAATCACTTGGGGCTCCATGGCTGTTTGGGTCGATGAATGAAGTTTTCAGGATACAACATGATACTCACGACCGTCTCATAGGCCCAATGAGTGTAGTGATATGTATTTTATGGAGTGGGAAGATGTTCTAGATCTGAACGTATCATTTGAGGTCTTGTAAAGTGTGCCGTAGCCTTAATATCCAGGCCTTCATAACCAGTGGTAGCAATGCTTTGTCCACACGAAGTTACATGTTTCCCTCCCCGGGTTGTCGGTGTAGTATAAGCGTGATACGTGGGGTTACAACTCGCTCAGTAACTCACTAACGTGATGGTAATTCATTGAACAGATTCAGATCTAGCTACGAGCTATCATTTGAACATGAGCAACAAAGTCGTTCCCTGAAAGCCTTCACATGACAACCCCCGAATTACTCGCGATACGCTGGGACCTTTCTCAGCTCTGTTCAGATGGAGTCCGGGTCTCACTTACAGGCCAGAGCTCGGCTGCTTCTTTCCCGACCGGCCCTGTGATTGCTGATCCTTTCATCTCTCCTTTAGGGTTGACAATCTAGGCAAGGTATGGTCAGCATCTAGCCCTTCGAATCTCCTTGTAGTCCCAGTGTATGGCTTCCGACATGCAACAGAACTGATGTGTCTCTTTCTTCAAGAGTGTGTGAAGGAGACTGACCACTCCGGCATTGTCCTCAAAATATAGAAATACGCCGTCTGGCCTTCTCCACGGCTTGCTCTGTCTGACCACCACGGCTGGCATAACCTTCTTCCTTAATTCCGGCTTTCCCTTCTTGACCGTGGCCATCACCATGTCACCAACACCAGCTGCCGGAAGACGATTGAGCCGAGCGCCGATACCCTTGACGGATATGATGTAGAGATTGCGCGCGCCGGAGTTGTCGCAGCAATTCATCACCGCGCCACTGATGCACCTCGTCAGCGGGTGTTCCGAGCTTGTACTGGCCCCGAACCAGTCCTGCTCCTAGAACTGAATTTCGTCACGTACACGGGAAGACCCAAGGTCATCTTGAGCTTGTTGCCCGACGCCCCTCCGCGACTGTAAAGCCAAGCGATTGGTTAGCTGGCCCTCCAGATCGTGACATAGCCTTTGATGGAGAACTTACCCTCTTTTAGACATATTGAGCTGACCGTCTCTGAATGATCTGGGCGGATATGGTTATGTGACGGTTGTCGCTATCGAGTTTCGACGTCGTGCGATTGACAACGATTGTGGGCGCGCTAAGCCCGAAGTCTTGGCACAAGCATAGGCGACATGACTAAGCGAAACCCTACAACTTCCAACGGCAACTATTTTCGTTGCTCATATGAAACAGATGCGGCTTGTCGGGTGCGAAAAAAGCGAGTTATAACTTCTAAACTTACTGTGAAGTGCGTAAGGGTCATGTCAGTCTTTGGTCTACATTTCATATTAGAAAATTGTAGATTAGATGAACGGGGTCCAATAAAAGTATGACAGCCGCCGTCTTCTCACCCTTGGTCTAAATGTCACGAGAGACCCTTCAATGCTTCCAAACGCCAGTGGTATCTTTGGCCAGTTACAAACCCCAATCGCAAACCTGTTGAACCAAAAAGAAACGAAATGGGAGCTACAGTTCAGGGCTGCCGGTGTTATCCTTTCCTTGTTCCAGAGTTGGGGTATGGGCGGTGATTTCAGTCGAGCCTTCCTCTTTGCCCACTTCCAGGGTTTCCAGACTGTTTTCCTCTTCTGTTTTGTCATTCACGGCAGCGGCATTCGACTCGGTCGGTGCTGAGGCCGCCATCTCAGCTGTGTCCGGTGACTCAGGCGGCGTTTTTTCTTGCGCTCCATTGATAAGAAGCTCCGGGGGCACTGCAGATGGGTCCGCAGGTTGGTCTGCCATCTCGATATCAGGCCCTTCGACAGCGTGCGTACGAGGCGAGCCATGTTGCGAGTCATGTTGCGAGACGGAGGACGAGTCAGCGGACTCATTCGCAGCGGGTGGCGACATAGAGCCAGATTCCTTGGCATCGAAAGTCGCAGAGTCGCCGTTAGCGACTTCTTCGGCAAGGTCGCCGTCCTGACTGCCACTGACATGAGGACTAGGAGCGCCGCTGTCGTTCTCGTACGTGGCTGCATTGGGGTTAGGATAGTCCATCAAGTTGCGCCTCTTCCGGAGATTCGCCTGTCTGCGCACTCCATTGTTGTCATTCTCCTCCTCATCGTCACTGTCGCTGAGTTCACCATCTTTCTCCACGTACTTGTCCCACCTCCGTTTCGTGTGCCGCTTGTCTTTGTTTTCGTCTTCATCCATGTCATCAAGAATAGCGTCGGCCTCATCATCCATTCCTGGGGGATCTGCAGGGACATCGGTCATCTGAACTGAGGGGGCGAACGTTGTCCGCTTAAGGTTTTCGAGGACTTGAATCTTAATCTTCTCAAGATACTCATATGAATTGGCATTGTCCATGTTTGAGGGACGTACGTCAAGTTCGAAGTCTGGTGCAAAGTACTGCAGTACATATCTTAGTCAGAGGCTCTATATGTGGCAGATTACAACTGCTCACCTCGTAATAATCGTTGTAGGGTAATTCAGGACCCATCTGCTCGCCCACAAGGAGACCTGTCTCATACGCCCAAGTTCGAGCGACATTTCTCATAGTATATCCTCCTCCACCAAGCACGAGTACTGGCAGATTGAAGCTCTTCACGAAATTCACACAGTTCGCGTGGCCTTTCATGCTGAGGTTGAAGCACCCCAGCCTATCTCCAGACAAGCTGTCGCCGCCGCATTGGAGAACGATTGCTTCTGGTCTATAGTACTCCATAACACCTTTGATGACAGGCTCAAAGATGGCCTTGTAAGAGCGGTCGTCGATCCCGTCGCGAAGTGGAAAGTTGACAGCATAGTTTTTCCCTTGACCAACACCAATGTCGCGGAGTTCACCAGTGCCAGGAAAATATTCTCCATATTTGTGGAAAGACACTGTCATGACTCGATCTGTCGTATAAAAGGCCTCCTCAACCCCATCACCATGATGAACGTCAATATCGATATAAAGCACGCGCTGCTTGTAACGAAGTAACTCAATTATGCCGAGCACGATGTCTATAGCAGCCATGAGCGTCAACATAGCCCTTTAAAGGGTCCTAAACACCTTACCATTAATGTAGCAGAAGCCACTTGCTTCGCTCTTCTTTGCGTGGTGCAACCCACCAGCCCAGTTGACTGCGACATCGCATTTGCCCCGGTTGAGCCTCGCGGCGCCTTCCATGCTACCGCCGGCGCTGATCCCACAAAACTCGAAGAGTCCATCGAAAACCGGGCAGTCGTCTCCGACATTGTACTTCGTTTGATCCTTGGTAAAGTTGTCCATATTGTCGGGCGTGACCTTCTGCAAGAAGTCGACGTACTCGTCCGTATGATATTGGGTCATTTCGTAGCGTGTAGCTGGCTTCGCACGCTATAGTAACAGTGGTCAGTTCATTGCAGCTCTAGTGACGGTAACGTAGTGCAGACGCAGGTCACATTGGCGACCAGTGTGAAGAGAGGTGAGCCTTGTGGCAAAAGGCCCCAGAGTCACTTGCATGCCTGACAACATCAGAGCTTTGGAAACCTGGAGACACTTCACTTACATATATTTCCATCTTCTTATAGAGTCCATAGTTCATAACAAGACTGTGAGCCATTCGAATGCGGTGCGGTTTCATGGGATGTCCAGCAACGTAGGCGTAGTTTCCGATATCCGAGTCGTAGAAGTATGCCACCTTCTTCTTATCTGAGCCGTTCGCAAGGGGTGGATCAATTGGAGCAAATGAGGCCATCCTGGGATTCCTTGTCCTGCGAGAGAACGATGCACTTCGAAGGTTTTGATTGATGTCGATCGTTGACAGACGGAAGTGAGCAAGAAAGATCGCTTCAGAGATGTGCACTGCGGCCCGCTGGGGGGGGGTTGGTAAATTGTGACCGGGGTTTATTAGTGAGGTTCTGCGGGAACTACCCTAGCTGTTTGAGCGAACCTTCATATCACTCGCCCGTAACCAGCTTAGCTTAGGTCCTTAGCTGCAGTAAGTTGAGTGACGCGCTATAACTCACCACCAGTATACCAATCTACTGTATCTACTCTACAGCCTTGCTCGCCTTTCACAGCTTGAACGACGTCGATTTACAGTCTTTGGTGTATCTGCGTTTGATCATACCCTCCGAAAGATGGACCGACTCAACAGAATTCGACAGGCCGCCCAGGGCATGGGCATGACCTCAGGCGCGCCACCAGGTGCTGTACGTGCTTTCAAACCCCTTCATATTGAAATGCATCCGAGCCCCCGCAAGGACTTTGTGCAATTTTGCTATCGATATTATGAGACGATGTGCTAAGTTCGAGCTGGACAGGATACAAATCTTATCGATAACTCCGAAACCGTCTACATCTCCTCTCTTGCCTTACTAAAGATGCTAAGGCACGGCAGAGCCGGAGTACCGATGGAAGTCATGGGTCTCATGCTAGGAGAATTTGTGGATGATTACACGGTTCGAGTAGTGGATGTCTTTGCTATGCCGCAAAGTGGTACGGGAGTGAGCGTCGAGGCCGTGGATCCGGTGTTCCAGACGAAGATGATGGATATGTTACGGCAGACCGGGAGGTAAGATAATTGAGACTGCTTAAGCTGCGTCTGCAGCTGATACGGTATCAGGCCAGAGACGGTTGTAGGATGGTACCATTCGCATCCCGGTTTTGGATGTTGGCTCTCATCTGTCGATATCAACACCCAGCAGTCCTTCGAGCAACTCACACCGCGAGCCGTTGCTGTAGTTGTCGACCCAATACAGTCCGTGAAAGGCAAGGTGGTAATCGACGCTTTCCGTCTCATCAACCCCCAGCTTCAAATGATGGGCCATGAGCCACGACAAACCACCTCCAACTTAGGCCATCTAAACAAGCCATCCATTCAAGCTCTGATTCATGGTCTAAATCGACACTACTACAGCATCGGGATCAACTATAGGAAGACAGGTTTGGAAGAAAACATGCTCATGAACTTACATAAGCATGTCTGGACGGAGGCGTTGCAAATGAACGATTTCAGGGAGGAGGGTGAGAGGAACGCCGAAAAACTAAAGCGTCTAGTCGGCTTAGCAGAGGGATACGAGAAGAGAGTGAAAGAAGAGACTGAGTTGACAAAGGATCAACTGAAGACAAGATATGTTGGGAAAGTGGACCCCAAAAAGCGTACGCTCAAGATCAAGACATACTTCACGAAATCTTTCCGCCGGGACATTAACTGATCTAATCTCGCAGATATCGAAGATGTCGGCCAGCAACTCATCGAAGATAACATAGTCTCTGTCTCACGGCAAATGATAGATAAAGAAGCATCTGTGGCGAAACCGAATGGGGGAACCAATGGGCATCAAGCTGGCTCTATGGATGTTGATGATGAGTTGTAAACCGCATCTGGTGTCAATGTTGATTGGCTTTCTTAATATTTGTACAATACCTATGCCTGGTGTGTGGTTAGATTACCTAGCGTTTGAAAGTTCTTTGCTTTGGTCATCGCCGTGAGGTGTCACAAAGGGTTGTGGGTAGCTCTCGGATACTCGATGAAAGGACGAAGCTTCTCAGCCCATGTTCTACCTTCCCATACTTCATTGTACGAGGTACTTGTAGGTTTGGCACACATTTGAGTATTAGCGCACGAATGAGTACTAGGTAGGTTAAGCACCTACCTAAGGTAAGTAGGTAGCAGCTGAAGCTAAAGTACAACTGCCTTGGATAAACACTACACCTACTTGATAATCTGTTTAAATATGGGTAAAAGAATACCCTACCCTACATAGTCAATTAAAGAATATCATGCCCTGTACACACATTGTAACCTTGCTGCCGCCCTTGTCCTCGCCCTCGCCTCGCCCTCGCCCTCGCCCTCGCCCTCGCCCTCGCCCTCGCTGTCCTTCCATTGTGTCGTCCACCACGCAGCTCTCTGTGCCAATTGATGCAACAACAGTGGAGGGCAGCGGAGGCCGCAGGGGCAATGGAGACGGTGAGATAATGGGGTCTGGGGACGACGACATGGTTAGGGATGACGACGTTATAACAGTGAGGCAATTGTACAGAACATAGTATTCTTTATTTGACTTTGCAGGGTAGCAATCCTATTCCTTTACCCAACACAAATACTTACAAATTCAAGCCAAGGGAACTATATAGAAGATGATCATACCTACAAGGGTACCGAAGCTTGCCCTCTACCAATCGAGCGGAACAATGGATCTAGAAGAGAGGCGCTGAGAAGGACCTCACATCCACAACAAATAATGACCAGATGTCAACAAAATCCTAGCACAAGCCAGACTGTGTCTACGTCAGTCTCTACCCGCTAATGGCATGTGTTTAGAGGATGTTTCGTCTTGAGCTAGGCCACACTGCGTGAAAGAGATTACTAAATCAACTCCACCAAGGGTGCAAGCAGTCGACAGCTGGTACCGATAATCTAGCTAACATAGTCGTATTATGCTAACCTCGTATGCGTCCAACGACTTACTTCGATCAACTCTTAAAAAAATGTCGAGGAGTTCCGGCTTACCGCTATGCCAGGTAGTTCGCAACATCCTAGTCTGGACAAATTGGCGGAAACAGTTCCTATTTGCCTACCTTAGGATGCGAGTCAACACCCTAGATTTTAGTTGTCTATGTCAAGATCACCAGGAATGTAACCCCAATCTGTGGGAGGCTACTGAGAGGCAACGCGGATCTGTGTTACGCAAGAAGCTCTGCTTGTCATTGACACCAAACCGCAAAACCAATCTCAGGGGTATCCAGTCCAAAACACAAATCACTAAGAGAAGAAAGTGCATTGGAGTTTGGCGGATGTCAGAATCTTCCCAATCCAGGCCAGCGTCGAAGATATGCCCGGTTTAGCACTGCAGACACCCCCTTAGGACGCCATCGGAACTCGCGGTCTGTACTCTCAGTTTTCAGCAGTGAGAACCGATATCAAGATACGAACTTCCGATTAAACTTTCACATCCAGCACAGAACCGTTGAGATATGAAATGGGTGCCTCAGCCTTGCGGGATCCGTGGCCCGCCTGCCGGGGAGATAAATGTGTCACGGCCATTGACGACCGTGATGTGGATCATCGCCCGCAAGAGCGCCATCACAGATCAGAGGAAATATCAGACTCTTAGAGCCTGTACCACGCCATCAAGGCATTGTCATACTTCTCAAGAAACGGTCAGAGAGATGTCGGCGCCCTCCAGCCTCTGAATTTACATGACATGCGAGTGCTCCATTCTGGACAGTGATGCAGATAACAAGGCTGGAGTAAAATAGGCGATTTTAAGATAGGGGGCTCCATTTCTCCTAGCGAATCGTTCACAACACACACTAAAGTACGCATAACACATCGGAATCCAGATTGGTCAATTTACGTGTCAACAAAAAGCTCATCAACATATGCTACGTGAATCTGAATCTTTCTCGATGGATTCGCAGTGGTTTGAAGCAGTCCGATGCAGCAAAGCATGAAACAATGAAGCGCTAGATTAGTTGGCACCTTGAGCTTTACCTCTGCTTGATAATTGACATAAAAGCAGCAAGTGCTTGCATATGCATAGCCCTGGGTTGAGATAGCTTCATTATCAATACGGTCATCATAGCCTATCATCAGAATACTGGACGAGCTCAGTCAAACACGGCTCTACTCAAGTTACCAAATCAATCAGCAAACATCTCTGAGGCCTAGAAGCTTCTTTAAAACAGAGCCCTCACTCTACGTGACAGCCATGCGTCGATGAAACGCAGGGTGGCCAATAATGCGAGCACCCCCAACTCATACGCGTTCGTCTGTGCAGACTCGTCGGCAATCCCAGTCAACGACGTCTGCGATACGGTCTAGACGATCTTTTCAAATCGCTGTCGGTGGATACTAAGCATGTACCGAACTGTCGAAGCTCATGTCACTTGCATAGAGAAATCCAGTCGCGTCGCTAACCGTAGTACTAACGAGGCTATGATTCCTCTTGCATTTTTGCGGAAGCTTCGTGAAGTCGGTGATCTACCATTTGCGCGTCTTGATTGTTCAGACATCCGACCAGTAAGGCCGGGACGGAATATTGGTCCGAAATGTTGACTGCAGGGAGCATGCATTGCTGCGGCAACAGTTTTGGCCTGTCGAATTCAAAGCGCGTCGATACGCTGGCCGACGAGGACCGTTGGACAGGCTTCCATTGCCGGTCAGAATTCTCCAACAAGGGACAAACGCTGCTAAGTCGCTTGCTAGGATGAAGTTTACTTAGCTGCACGGCCCAACCCTATAAAACGGTGCTTCCTTCATTTGAGGTGATACTCAATCATCAGGGCTCTGCACTTTCCAAACTGAACCGCAACAACCCCGAGAAAATTCCTCACACACGATGCCTAACAAGCAACAATGGTCAAAGCATCGGCCAGCTATTCGTCAATGGTTGAAGGAAGGGTACACAGGCAATGAAGTGGCAGGGAAGCTTGCCAAAATCGACTTCTATGTCCAGTAAGTCATTACCCTCCTGGTCTACCTTGGCGGTGGGTTGACTTGAAGTACTCTAGGAAGAGCCAGGTCAACTACCGAGCGAGGAGATGGGGTTACAGGAAACGGCTTCCCGTGCACACTGCTACCCCAGATAATGGAACTGGCCAAAACAGCCAAAAGATCACCTTTGAGCAGATGTATTTCCCAGAGCATCCGGTCTCATCAATCGGCAGTGAGCAGGCACAAATAGGAGGCGCTTGGTAAGTCTCTTGTTGCTTTTGATCTTTGAAAATGGTACTCACGGATAGAACAGGGCGGCTGGCGAAAGCAACACATCTGACAAAGGGCATGTTGGCTTCGCGTAAGTCTACTATCTTCTGCTGGGAGCGTTTGACTCAGAATGGTCCCAGGATACTCTCGAGTCCGTCCTCCATTGCGACCCAACACTGGGATCATCACATCGCTGGCGTTACTATCCATTCCTCGGCTTCTCAACAGCATGAAGGATTCCTTGACGATGTCGACACCCACTGGTTGGTGACCCAGGATGGACCCAGCTCGCCTCACTCTCAGGATCCCGAAGGTCGTTATGACCTAGGAGCTTCTGTCAACCAAGACGCAGAATGCCTGTTCGAACCTAACGACAATCCAGTAGGATTCTTTGGGTTCTCTCACGATAACACTGGTTTCACGGACCCAGGCGTTGGCCTTCAGTCGTTGCCTTTGTGGGATCCAATCAATTTGTACGGCGAGTCGGAATTTGCGTATGACGCCGACTTAGAGTCGGGGGAAGAGGACACACAATAGAGTCGCTTTGTCGAGTTAGCAAGCAGTTGACATTGGACAAATCAAGGAGACGTGAAAGCTGTTCTTGATCTTTACTTACCAGGTTGGGTGGTTGTTGATTGTGCATGTCTACAACATTATTCTCACCGTTCTGCTATGCTATGTATCCATTGCACTTTTATCATTGCGTTGAGCATTCCTGCTTTGTTACCGCTGGACGGTCTGTCTGATTGATTTTGTATACCTTTATCTTAGCTTTTTTTGGTACAACATTCAACAATTAAGCCAACAAAGACCCATCTCCCTTTCCAATCAAAAAGTCATTGCCATTCTAAGTCAATCGGGACATCAGATCCGCTGCTGGGAAGCAATCGCTTTTACCTAGTGCCTTATCTCTCGAAGAGCAATAGCTACCCACCCTCTCAAAAGTGGCGTATGCAGGATTAAAGCACGGTAGCATCCGAGCAGCTGGTTACAGCATCCCGAGACCCATATAGCTTTCCACCCCCAGCCTTGTTCTTTAGAGAACGTACCTTTGTAGAAGTGGTAGTTTGTATTGGATTTGAGCTCGAATTCAACTGTGCCACTCATTCTACAACATACAGTGTCAGGCAGATGTACAAGTACTGACTATGGGTAATCCATACAGTACCTTGGGTATTACTCTCACCATGGCAACACCAAAGGCTTCGTGGTGGGGGCGGGAGACCGGCCCATTCCGCCGCCATACCAACTGGGGACCGGGTCGACATCACAATCATATCAGCTACCTTACGTACGAGTATCTACAGGGTAATAATCTGCACCTCCCGTATTACGTAGAAATATCTGGCTGATCAGTTGTCCCGCAGTGTAGTACCCTTTTGGAAAATAACATTCGAGGTGGATAGTGGGTTGAGTTAGGGTTTCAACGTTGCTAACAGGACAAAAAGATAGATACAGTACCTTATTGGACCGGGGATGGGTACGAAGCGTACATGGGTAACCGTTTTTACTTTGGTACGAGTACAGCCACATACGTATACTTTTTAATTGGTGTTGTTATTGTTTTGTTTTGGGACCCCAAAATCACGTCTTTTTCGCCCCGGTGTTTACTGCGTTGTATGCTACATTAGGTTAATTAGGTAGGGCAAGGGGGTTCTACCTTCTCTGTCCTTACTTCATCTGGCTAAGCGGGGCGCTAATTTTCCAAGCAGCTGGGTGCGATTCCAGACGAAAACCTCATGCGGGCTTCATGCGGCCAGCACTGATGGGCTACCGTGATTCTGCACGCTCGCTGGTCCTGTCACAGGCACAACGGATTGACCGGGGAACACTGTACATATTCCGTACTACACATTGAAATCCATTCCGAGCCAAAATTAAACTCTATTCAACAGTATCAAATATTATCAAAACCTACCTAGAAGGCAGGTCATCAACGGAGCATGATCTGTCCCAAGATGAAGGATTCATACCGCCTTCACTGCCCCTGTCCAGCTCGGTCCGGTAGCAAGCTGGAGAGATACGGTGTTGGTAATTTCCCCAGTTGCATCACCCAGCTTCTAACCTCTTCCACGGTACTGAGCGCCCCAATCTTTGTTCAACTTATCATTATTAGCGGTGAGACGGCCCCTTGTCACTTTTTAGATGGAATTTCTCAAAATTCTTTCCATCCTGATGAGGGTCTGATCGCCGAGCGTGTCTTCACACATGCCTACTCCCACAGCGGAGAAAAAGTTGTCCCTCCGCGGCGGGCTGAGCCTTCATCTGTCAAAGTAACTACCTTCACCATGCACTTCCCGCCGAGATATGTTGAGACTAGTCCGAGATAGTTGTACCTCGCTGGATTTTCTTGAGTCATAAGATTTTTGGGGATTAAAATGCAACTCTTCGAATTAAAGCTGCTTACGCGTCGGCGAAGCTCGTGTTTTGACCCCCCAGATCAGTGCTGATCGCTGGTGGCAGGTGTGAGTCGGGCTGTGGCCTGACAGGGATCTTTATTGGAAGCTTGCCAGTCACAAAACACGCACACACGTCAATTTCTCGAAGCTCTCTTCGCAAATCATGCCACTCAAGGCTTTCCTGTTCACTCGATGATCTCTGATATCACCTATAAAAGCGTTGTGTACCCAATCTATCCTACTTTCTGCAGTTTACCACCGACCCAACTGCCTTCCCTCGAACCTTCTTAGTCTCATCAGCCTTGTGTCCTTCAATGGGTCGGAAACACCCCAAGTTCTCTGTAGAGCAATGGATGCAGCGTCAAGCCCAGATCTACTATCTACGATGTTTCAAGGGCATGAGCGGCAACGTCATTACCGAGCTCTTGAATCGGGAAGGACGGGAAAGGGGTTTCACACCGACGTGAGCGAACAACTTCTAGTCTTTCAATTATCTCGCTTCTTGTGTTAGTGAGGCACCTAACAGGTTTCTAGCATAGCAGATGTGAAGAAGCAAATGACAGCGTGGGAATTTCGACATGGTGAAGCGTGGGACATGGACAAATGCCCTCAGAGCTTTTTGGAATATATAATTGGAAGGTCCTCCTCGAGCTGCTCTCTGCAGTGTAGTTTCTTGCCCACAAGCCCAGCATGCCGCATCTGTGCTGGCCCAGCCACGACGGAGCTCTGCACAGAGCCACATTTTCACAGCCATGATACCTTCGTCGTTGCTGATGAAGGGGGCGATCCCAATGTCAAAACGTACCACGACGGTCGCTGCAGACGTCGTGACCGGTCGGAAAAACCTACGAGCTCGACGTACCTGTATACACCAGTATTGGAGCATGAGAGGTGCGTTAAAGTCAACTTCACTGTAGAGATGAAGTCGCTGACAAGTCTTGCTTCATGAAGCCTCTCTTTTGAGCCTCCGGCGACACTGAGTAGGTCGGCTGTTGACGAGACTGTCCAGCTAAACTTGCCGGTCTCCGATGCTCTCCATGGGTATATGCCAATGGACTTCCAGCATGACTTCGATTACTTTGCCTGTCTCGACGCAGCCCGCCCTCCGACTGATGCGGCCAGCAATGTGGGCCAAAGCCTATCATTTCAGTTCACCGGTCGTGAACAACACCGGTCGCCCGCGGATCACCCGCAGTTAGACCTACCTTTACAGATGTGTAGTGCCTATAATGAGTTTCCAAACACCGGGCCCGAATATAGGTGAGTCTTGCCCAACCCGCGAATCTTGTCTCAAGTCATCATATTGGATACTAAAGTGGACTATCTTAGGTCTTCCACGGATATGAGCGTCGTAGGGCACGCCCCATTTTCAATGCTCTACCTAGGAGAACCTTGAGTGCGCTGATGCTTGGTCTCATGGAGATCCTATCATCCTACACAGCGGGCAGATTTTCCTATCCTGAGACTAGATGCATCTGCATTGATAGATGCAATTACAAAAGTCATTGCTCGAGTAAGTCAACTTGTTTTTCTGAATGTTTTCAATTCTTGCTATCGAGTCATGGTGCAGAACACATGTGTTTCCCAATCATACCATGTATCTGCTATCAGTCACTACTACACACATAGATTTATATCTCTATAGATTATAATCAATGACACATTACCCAGCCGTATGAAGATATGCGTTGCTCTAGATAGATACGATGGATCGCCACTGTATCATAACTCCCAGCTTCTCAACTTGACCATGGAAACCACTCCTGCGAACAACCCGCGTCCAACCCGCGACCAAACCGCGGACCGCGAGTATAGAGACCTGCCTTTGAAACTCTACGGGTACTGGAAAGTATACAACAGCGTATCGAATCCGGCCAGCTGTGGTTCGATTTAGCCTCTAGTCTATGAAACCAGGGCCTCTCCTTCTGTGTTGCCCATTGTTGATTGAGGGCCAGTAACAGTGGTCGTGTGATGGGTTCTGATGTTAAAGACAGTACTGCTCATATTGTGCTGTACAAAAGTATACTTACAAGGCACATTAGAACGGTCGATAATGACACGGTCAGGCATTATTTATTGAGTTCAACATCTACAATTGATTCAAACCTTGGGTGGGGAACATAAAGTGCCCCAGCTGAAGCCATCAGATAAGATTAGATTTGCTGTGGGCGCTAGTGGCTCTAGCAGTCACACCTGAATGTCTGATCATCATCATCGTTGATGATATGGCAGAACAGTAACAGCTAACGACATCAAATATTTTGCTCATGTATACCTTAATACTTTCGTAGCCCTGTGTTTGTCAGTCTATACCAGCGCCATTACATGTTGCTGACCTACACGTTGACATTGAACTACACAATCCAGTTTTTCATTTCTTCCTTTAATAATCACTTCACTATTTCATTCAGTCGTTCTTCTGCTTTTGATACAGAACGGATTGCGATTTGAAGAGATAGCGGAGCAGAGTTCGGACGGACTCAACCAAGCTCGTCTCGGTGCAGGCGCAGTTCAATTTATAGAGAAAAGAGAAATTCGTGGCTTGCTTCCACCACTTCCGCCAAGTAATCATTCCAGGTGGAGACTGGAAACCAGACATTATAGCGCAGCAAATTCCCACGGACCTCGATCAGATTCAACGGGCGCAATTCAGACTCCAGACGAGTTTTGTTTCCGGGCTGTGCTATAACTTCAAGCACAATGTCTACACAAGACACCAAAGAAAACCCCTCAGCCATGCCTTCACCACCAGGCGCCGAAGAAAGGATCTGCGTCCTCTGCGATACCGACTTGGGCCGCCTCCCGCTGAACAACGCTCGCGCCCACATCGAACACTGCGTCAGCCAGCGGAGCATAGACGCCGCCCCCGCAACTCCAGAAACCACCAACAACACGCAAACCCAGACACGAACGCACCTCCCCGAACCCGACATCTCTTCCGACACCGACACCGACGCAACCCTCACCGACGACGAGCTCCAAGCCCGCGACCTCCCATCCCCCTACGCCACCACCACCGCCACCCCCCTCTTCCGCCCCCTAACCCCATCCCCCACCTTCCACACCGCCCTCACCCACCCCACCTCCCGCTCCACCACCGCCCTGCACGCCATCGCCGTCAACACCCAACTCGCGCTGCAGACCTGGCAAGACGAATACCTGCGCCTCGACGCCCAACTCGCCCGCCTGAGCGAGCACCGCCCGCGCCCCTCGCACCCGCGCCGGCCCCTCGACCCGCGCGTCTTCGAGGACCGCAAGATGGCCGCCCTCTACGGCTTCAAGCACGACGCGCACGAGTCGCGCGTCGGGGCGCAGGATCCGTTTGCGCATTTGCGCTCGGGGAGGGTGGTGGGTGGGAAGGTGCTGAGGGAGCGGAAGGGGGTGGGGAGGGGGTGGGGGTGGGTTGGGGAGTCGGATGAGGAGGGGAAGGGGAATGGGGGGAGGCGCGCGAGGAGGGGTGGGAGGAGGCGGGGCGAGGGGAGCGAGACGGGGGGGAGTCGGGCGGTGTCGGTGGTTGGTGGGGCGGGAGGAGGGCGGAGGGGCTGGCCGGTCCGAGACGAGGAGGCGGGTGAGGCCGGGTTGTCGTCTGATGCGGCGGCGGGGCCGGAGAGGAAGCGCGGTCGGCCGCGGTTGAATCCGCTGCCGTCGAGGCTGGGCTTGCTGGATGGCGGGACGACGGCGGCGACGTCGGAGGCGACGACGGAGGCGGAGGGCGAGGCTGAGATGAGCGTGGGCGTGGAGACGGAGGACGGAGGCACTCCTGCCCCGGCCCCTGCCGCTGGCCTCGGGAATGTGTTGGCCTTGGGGGTGCCGGCACGTCTCAGTCTGCTGGACGCGCAGAGGCGCGGGCGGTTGCCGGGCTTGGCGGAAGAGGTGTCGGTAGGACCGGGGGCTCTGCCGCGGGAGGGGAAAAGAAAAGGGAGGCCGCCGGGGGCGTTTGGGAAGTATTGAGGAGAGGCGGCGAAGAAGATGAAGCTAAAGTCGCAGCGGATGGGGGATAGCGGGGCGGATATTTGAGGCTACTGGCACACCGCAGAGCCAGACTGCACCGCAGACACAGAACCTTGCACGAATTGCCACGGAACGCCTTCTCATCGGAGAAGCCCCCAAAAGACTCAGAGTCTCTAGGGTTCACGATGAAGATAACATCAAACAGCCTACGGTCATACCAAGTGAAGACGAAAAGAGCCTGGAAGTTATAGCTGACTCCATCAAGTCCCTCCTCGATGCTCAGGACACCGCCCGACTTCATGTGAAGGAATAAGACAGCCTAATTGGTACCATCGAGGCAACCGTTAAGACCCTTACGTCGAGCCTTGATGAGCTTTGTAAACGACAAGACGCCACGATCGCCGGTACTCGCGAGGTAGCCGCTGTTCCTGAACGTTTGGTGGTACTTCGATTTGCAACTCTACTCCTCCTCTCACTTCCACTCGTCACAACAACTTCAGCTTTCTTCCTTCCAGCCAAGAACAAAAGCCGTCATTAGCTATTCGGCTCATTCTCATCAAGGTCCTCTTCTTCAGCCAAAACCTTAGGAAGCTCGCCTCGCAACGATCTCACAAGAACCTCACACCAATCTTGAAGTCAGCTCTACCTCCCCGGCATTTTGCACTGAAGCTCGAGCGAAATCTCAGTTGAACGAAAGGATACCTACGCAACACCCCTCTAGACGATTCTCATCTGAAGACAAAACCTTTACCAAAAAACTGGCCGTTGGGAATACTACCCGAAGAAGACATAGAATACGACTTCGGCCTGACGCAGAAATGGGACGGACATGGGACGCGAAGCGAGGTCCTTCCATAAACAACGCAAACCCCCTAGACCACCCTTTCTACGTAAACACGAGTTGAAGGGAAAGGGGCATATGAGAGAGGCGAACCGGATTCAAAGAGCCATTAACGAATGGGTCCATAGCAAGGCGAATAAGGCATAATTTCTTTGGTCAGCGTAGATAGAGGGCGTGGAGTTACGTTTATTTGTGAGGGGGTGCTCTGGATCACTTTGCTATGGGGGTGCTGATGAAGCGGTGGAATATAATGGCGTTTACGGGGGGACACGGTGGGGTGTGCGGGCCTTTACAGAGGAGATCGGACAGGAAATGCCTTTCATTCCACAGTATGCTCGATCCTTGAGTCCGCTATGTGTGCTCGTGCCTGACAAGAGAGAGAAGGACGTGAGTACGGAAGAAGGAAAATTAGGAAATGATAATGCTGCTCATTACTCCGCGACTCACAAAGGAAACTAGCAAAGCGGGCGGATTGCCACCGAGCCTGGCTGCTGAGGAAGGTAAGGATGAGAGTGGAAATGTCGGATCTGTCGTTCGTCTCAACCCGTCCACCTCATTGATCTATCCAGCCATCCGTCCGTCCGTCCGTCCCATCCTTGCTTAGCCATGCCAGTCTAGAGCAAAGAGAGAACAGAGCAAGAACCAAGATCAAACAAATCTTTCCCACTCTCCGTGTCCCACTCTACCGACGGCAATGCCAAGCGCGCCCGAAACTATTGAACAATCTGCTGCCGCAACTTACTCTGGTCCTGACCGCCCTTCCCCCTCCGGCCCAGAAGAGTCGCGTTATCCAGGCTCAGCTCGAAGGCGCCTCTGTTCTTCTTGACCTGCTGCTTCGCCGCGGCCGCGACGGCCGGACTGTGCTGGCCGTAACCTCTCTCCTGCTGGCGCGGGGCAGCCGCCTGTCTCGCCTGGGCCGCCGCGCTGGGATGGCCGAGGTTGGTGTTGCGCATCTTCTGTTCGACGCCGTTGACGTCGGCGCCGACGCCTTGGGATTTGGGGAGTTTGGCGGGCGGATGCTGCTGGTGGCCGCCGTAGGCGAGGGACGGGTCGTCGCCGTCCTCGTAGTCGTCTTCGTCCTCGTCGAGGGCGTTGAGCCCGCTCATGCCTGCCGCACCGCGGTAGCCTTGGGGGAAATTCTTGCGCCGTTTGCCTTCCTCTTCCTGACGGTGCACGGCGTAGCCGACGTCGAAGACCTCGCGCAGGTTGACGGCGCCTGGGGAGCGGAAATCCGAGCGGCGAAGACCACCGCCGGGAGTCTCGAGGAACTGGGCGGATACCGGTTCGTGGTCTCCGACTCTCGCATTGAACTGATATTCTTTATGGCGGACCGCAAGTGGCGTCGCTAGTGGTGGTGCGTCAGCAGCTGCGTATGTCTCCTCGTTGGTTTCCCGAATCCACGGATGGTTTAGGAATTGCTGGATGGTGTAGCGCTTCTCGGGATCGACGGTGAGAAGGTGAGAAACAAGGTCTTGTGCCGACTTCGATATGTCGTCCCACCAAGGCGATAAGAAGGTGTACTGCCCTCTTGCCACCTTTTCGGTGAGGACCTGAATACTTTCATCGTAGAAAGGCGGGAACCCGCAGAGCAGGGTGTACAGCACACAGCCGAGCGCCCACATGTCGACGCTCTTCGAATAGCGCTCATCTTTCACAATCTCTGGTGCCGTATAGCCGACTGTTCCACAAGGCGTCATGGTTTGACTATCCCACACAACCTTGGACAGCCCGAAATCTGCGATCTTAATCCGTCCTATCCCACCAGCTCCTACACCAGAGATAAACTCTCCTTCATCTGCCTTATCCTCGTCCTCTGCAGAACGTGGCTGCGGATGTCTGGTAGGAATGAACGGAATAGGATAGAAGAGAAGATTCTCGGGTTTTATGTCACTACGATCACGATCAACTCAGCGACTGCGCACGAACGGCAGCTTGATCACTAACCGATGCACCACGCCTTTGTCCTCGTGCAAGTATTCCATAGCATTCGCGACTTGCGAAATGACATGTCGACTGAGATCCTCGCTGAAGTAGGTCAACCGGACGATCTGATGGAAGAGCTCGCCGCCAGGGCAGAGCTCCAGGACAATGTAGTAGTATTGACGAGATTCGGAGAAGTCGATGAGTTTGACGATATTGGGATGGTCCAGCTGTCGCATGATTTGAATCTCCTTGAGAATGTTCGCTCGCTGTAAAGCACTCCAGGTCAATCGCCTGCAACCCAAAGACGAGACTTTGGAAAGATGGAATATCAAAAGAAGCAATTAGAGACCCTATAAGGCAGTACTATATGGAAAAATATGCGCACCTCCACAACTTTCGGTTGCTTCTTGAAGTCCGGATGAAGATGGTTATCGCCCTAATCACAACACTGTGTTGGCGTTGTGTCTCAAACAGAGACGCACGTCATGTCAAGGCTGCAGCACTGAGGTTTGGCGCGAAAAAGAGAAAGAATGCGGTGCAAGAAGGGGAAGAGATACGCCTATCAGCAAAGTGACCCATACTGACCTGGTTGGAATTCATTTCAAACTTCCGTACAACTTTGATGGCAACCTCTCCCATCTGACCAGTGTTATCCTTCGCTCGATAGACGTTACTGAACGCTCCATCTCCCATTTTCTCTACCAGCGTCCAACGTTCTAAGCCCGGGTATCGAGGCAACTTCCCCTTGCTTTCCCTCTCCTCTGCCACTATCCTTTCGATCGCGGATGGATCATAGTCCTGCTTTCTCTCCGTTGAGCCTCCATCGCCTATTCTCTGTTGATCGCCCACGGCCTTTGCGGCAACGCCGCCTGCCTGCGCAGCTACATTCCGATTGTCCATGTTGGCGACCGAGTAGTCTCCGCCAGGAACATGTGCTTGCGGGGGTTTATGGCCTGCAAGGATAGGGTCGCTTATCGTGTAATGGTTGGGAGGGGGTGCCTGATGACCGTTGTACCGTTGCTGCTGTGCGTGGACGGGGGACACGTTCGTGGTGGGTTCACCATGGGGTGGTGACGCGCGAGCTTGCTTCCCATGACGGATGAAGTTCTTGAGGTTTTGTATCGTACTCATGTTGCCCAGGAGCACTGACTTTAGCCGGGCACTGGAGGCGATTGATAGCAAAGGGTGGAAATTGAGTCGAGAGCAGGAGCAATGAACTCCTTCGAATTTGACTTGGCCGCTTCCCTAGTGACAGAGTGACAGAGACAGGAGGTCGAAGAGGTGAAAGTCCAAAGTTGACGAGGACGGACGCAAATAGTAGTGGTAAACAGGAAAGGTTGGAGTTGGAGGTGAAGATGAAGGCGAATCGTAGGCAAGCAAAGCATGGATACTAGTAAACGGTAGCGATTCAAGCCGACTTAACTTAACTAGATGTGAGATCGGCCGATGACGGAATTTCAGGGTCCCGCAGCTTCTATTGACTAAGCGAACGATGTCATCGATGCCTTTACGATGTGCTGTGACGTGATGACTAAAGGAAGTCAACAGCTGGTTCATACTTGTACTGTAGGTATTTATGACAGATGCAGGTCAGATGGTCTCACTAAAACCTCAGATGATCCTACACTAATTCTGAACTTTAAGATTTTTTGCAGAGCTAACAAGTGAGATACTGAACTTGAGATTGTGTAATTCATTAATAATTCATTACAAATCTATTAAGAATCTATTTATAACTGATTAGTGATTAGAAATTAGTGTTTGAAGATTAGATGATTAGAATTAGAAAGTTTGAGTTAGCAATATGAAATATATTATGCATGCATTTCAGATACATTAATGTGTTTGTGTATTAGAGGTTAAGTTAGAACTAATATATTGTGAATTGATTAGTAATATATTCAAAGAATTTGAACCTCAATTGATCTTAAGATGTTTCAGAAGATCAGATGATCTTCTGATAATCTCTGTCAAGATCATCTGAGGTTTTAGTGAGATCATCCAACATGTGTGGTTGTATTTATGGAATGCTCGGCACAGCTCCCAGCCACCAGGCAATGCCATAGCCACAAGCCACAAGCCACAAGCCACAAGCCACAAGCCACAACGAAGAGGTATAGCATGTTATCATTTGCCAAGTGACGATTTCATTTGACATGAATCGGTGGTCCCGTCTGAACCGTACTTCGTAACACGGACTGCCTCCTGTAACTCTCTCTTTTGACTCTCGTTCGATCGAATTATTCGCCAGCATCATTAATTATCAACTACTTACCCCTTGAGCGAGCATCAAATGTTAGACGGAGAGGGATTTCCTTTGATCGACACGGCGTTAATCCTTAGCCGTCTTTACTGACGGTAAGTAAGGAACCTAGTCGGCTCCCCACCCCATAAACTGCGACTGCGACTGCGACTGCGACTGCGACTGCGATTGCCAACAACTTTGACCCCTTACCATGGAGATATCGTATTTCACCTCAAACACCCAACATAAGCCTTCACTTCTTTCAAGGTCATTTTCCAGTCCACAAGTGCAACGCGACCTACAGTAGCAACCCAGTTTCAGCTCTTTGTCGATCAGCAGTTCCGCCTGCTGTGCAGACTGGTGGCGACAGATCGATGCACTGGAGGCTCATTGCATGACCGACGATCATTTCCCTCTACCTTACTCTTCCACCTGCAACTTCTCCGCGCTTTGAGTGAATAACACATATCAGATATAATCATCAACCTTCGACAGCTCGCCAGAGGTACGACGACACCACGTTCAACTTGGGTAACAGCCGCGCTTGATTTGATAGAAATATAATCTTCAAAGCCAGCGGCAGCAACACCCAAGTTGACTATGCGAGGTCCCAAGGGCGAGAGAGATATCACAGAGGATCTCGTCGCCGTATACTGATAGGTTCCGATCTACAGTACAACCTGGGATTCTTCACTGGGATGTTTACGTGGTCATGAACCTTAGTATTCAAACGTCCGCACACAGACTAGGTAACTCTCATTCCGCCAAAGTCGAGCCCAGGTGGTCTAGCCATGCCTGGAGTCGACGTGCTTAATGTGTCAGCATCGGAGAACACACACGATCACTCCTTGCTAAAAGCCCACAAGGTCCTGCCGCGAAGACGGGATAGTTCGCCATCACTTCATCTACCAACGGCTGATTCGGCTCGTCGTGAGACTACGCCTCGCTTGCGCATATCATCAGCTGGAACATCACGGAGAGTTACTACTGTTACCCCAACGGTTGCCCGGACGGCAGTGACGAGTCCTGGCCTTACCCCCAGCTTACCACTTACACCCCCATCCAACTGCCATGAGGCTTTCCTCGGAGATTCAGACCCCCCAACTAGACGGACGAAGCGTACTTCTCAATCACCCGAAGACATTGGTGTAACTACACCGATCAATCAGCGCAGCCCTCCAACACCAGATATCACTCCCCCCAGCGTACAGTCCGATGCCACAGTCCAGCTTAGGCCTATGCTGCCAAATCCCTCCTCTCGGGCAGAGTCGTTTCGGACCGCTAGGGAACATCAATGGTCATCGGATGAGGAAGGGCTGACATCCGGGCCATCATCCCCAGTCGTCGCAAGGCAGAAATGGCTGGATGCGACCAGGCCGGCGAGGTTACGGGACATTGGACTTGGCCTAGGGTTGGAGCTTGATGAAGAAGGAGAAACTACACCTACTGCACAACAGCCCGGAAAACCCGTTGCGGCAAGTGATTTCGTAACTTTCGATGGTGCTTGGGTTAGTGACCGCGAGGAAGAGCATGGTCTCTCAGGCCGAGACCGGAAGCTTGATCTTGCCAAGGCTGATACGATGGAGAACCCGGCAAGGCAAGAATCTACTATATCTCCGCAGGATCTATCTTCCATCGGCGCAGGGAACGACACCAGCGCAACTACACCATCCTTGACAAGAGGTCTAAGTCTAAGGGACAGGATACGGAACAACCGCCACAGCCTCGCCAGCAGCTCTACCGAAAGGTTTGCCGAACAAATCGGATGGCCACTGATGCCTGATGACGTTAGTCTTGATAACCAATTTGACGTAGACAAGCGACGCTTCTCCGCGATGTCTGGAACGTCTACAATCGTGGAAGCGCTGGTGGTGGATACACCACCGCAAAGGAGGCAAACCTTGCGTCACACGGGCAAGAATCTAGCTTTGCGGTCTTCCAGTTCGCCTATTCAACAGTCCAGTCGTGGCTCTGTAAAATCAAACGAGCAGACACCGCGGCTTGCACGTCGGAACGTGAAGCTTCCTGAGCGAGGTGATAGAAACAGTTTCGCGTCCGAAACATCTGTCAGTGCGGCTTCGAGTGCGGCAAAAGAGCGGCGGAAACGATATAGTTTCGCTTCAGAAACGTCCACCGGTACAACGTTAGAAATTGCCCGACACAGGCGGGAAAGCATTCCTGTCCTTGTTATACCCGAGCGTCGTACATCTCTATCTTCGTCCGCGGAGAGCAGTAGACGGAACTCCGCGTGTCTATCGCTCTCATCCGGTCGCAAGCAATTACAATCTAATGCGGGACGGGACGAGGCCGAAGGCTACTTCGACATCCCTCGTCAGCAAAGTCGAACCCATTCGGAGTCACAGCCATCGTCCGCCAACTCGAGGTCCGAAAGACGTAAGGGAAGAGATTTTGCGCCAATCATACCTCGCCGGAGCTCCTCCCTGTCCGCGCCCACAAGTAGGAACCCGTCGAGAGCGACTTCACTTACCTCTACGAGTTTGAAACTCCGGGATGCGGTGCACCATCAGGGCCTAAACCTATCTCAGCCTCCTTCGCAACTTCCACAACCACCAGAACGCCTGGTCGTGCATCCGGACAGAACAGGTGGAGGAGAATGGTGCTCACTGCGACCTCAAGCAGCTCTAATAACGCCCTTCTCTCAGCACTCGATCCAGTCGTCCACACCCGGCACCCTTGAAGTCAGCGAGGCAACGGCCGTCAGCATTTACCCCCACAACAATCGTTCTATACTCATAGTCCAACAGCGAGCTAGGAGAGACTCTGGGCAGCTTGCAATGTCAGAGATTGCCCCAGAACAAATTGATGACACCCCGGAATGGATGGATGACGACCACCTGAACCATCACGCTATTGGCATGTCACGTGCTCAAGTTGACTCTCCTCTCAAGAATCCACGTGAACCTCCCAAGCCACCCGAGTTCAAGGTCATTCCCCCTACTCCTGCTGTCCTCACTCCGGTAAATGAAGTCAATCGCCAACTCGGTATGAGGCCATCAACTAGCGACGGGAGTCAAAATACGGTGGGCCCTCTATCACTGGTTAAGCGTGCGTTGAGCAATCGTCGATACTCTGAGTCGTTCGTATCTCCATTCACTCGGTCCCTTTCGAGAAAAACGACAGCGACCAACCCGCGACCGAGTGTCAGCAAGGATACAGACAGCAAGCTCCACCCTTTCTGGCGACCGCGAGGCTTCTGGGATGATTTTTCGGACAGCGATAGTGACTTTGGCAATGATGGGTTTATGATCAGTAACACGCTGGGCCTGCGACAAAGGAGTGCTGCGAGTGGTCCTATGACCCTAGCCCGTCGTCTGACCGGGCTTTCGGCTTCCCGGAGGACCGAAAGCACTGGAGTCCGGAGGAAGAAAAGCTATGGCAGCTTGCGGAACGAACATTTACAGAGAGATAAGAGTCTGCACGGCGGGCCGAATCTTGGGTTACCCATGCAGTTTACCGCATGGAAGAGTCTGCAGGACAGACTCGAGAAGAGAAAAGCAGAGAGGGAGGAGGCGCGGCGGGAAAGGCAAAGGGCGAAGTTGAGGAAGAGCATCGGCGCGATGATTGTTCAACCTGACGCTCGAGTTGCTTGAGGCACGCCTAGCTGGTCTTATCTCAAGGCCCAGGAGACTTCCATCTGTACGACTTGTGAATTTGCACCACATGATGAGAAACGAGCAAGCGATCTGGCAATTTGAGGATTTGTAAACATAGCGTGGACGGAATGGGCTGGATGATGGTTCACGGCTCTCTTATGATATGATTTCTTACTATCTATTTAATGTCTTCTCGTCTCCAGCTGGCCCTAAATCTACACATTTGATGGCTCTTGAGGAATCCAAGCTTGCAGTTGTACTCGATACTTCACCCTCCTGCAGTGACTTATGGACGATGTCTCGTCTCTTCCGTGCCTAGATTGCACAATGCCTTCGTACAATCGATCTCCAATAGTCCGGTAATGAAGCCCTACTACAGTCGCTTTTGGCGTCTGAGTACGCGATAAAGCTTGGGGGCTTCATAGGGTGGTCATGCTCACCTTCAAACCCCTCAAGCAATCTGAAGCGCCGCAGTCTGACCTCGTACTAAGCGCGTACTCCCTACAGCTTCAGACGCTTCTTGCGCAGAGTAGCCGCTACTTCTCATTCTGCCCTAGTTTGGCTGATGGCCTTCGCCTCGGTGATTCTTCTGCTCAATACGACAGGGTCTAGGAATGGTTGTGGGGAATACTTGGAGCTGAACGAAGTGACTATAGGGCAGTCTCAGTATTCTGCAGTGGCACGTATTTGGATCGTCAAACCTTTTATATGACGAGCCATCTTGGTTTCGATGACCATGTCCCCATGTGCTGCCGATGGCTGAGAGTACGACTGTGCTGACTTTGGGAGTTTGGGCGGCAGGAGGAATCCTTTGAGTAGGGGGCGAGGGTGTCTTTGGTCCATCTTTCTCAACCAATATAGTTCTCATCCTTGAGGAGGTTACTACTCGTAAAGTCTCGATACATTGTGTCAGTCCTGATGGTCGAGGAAAAACATCGGCCCGCCCCGCCCCGCCCCGCCTCGCCAAACCAATCAACATCCCACCGCCGCCGACTTTCGGCCACAACATCAGCGATAACGGAGGTCTTAAGTTTCACGTCGTCATCGCCCATCAGCCTCCGTGATCCCCCGCGATCTCGATTCACCGGCCGTCGAGGCGCATGGAAACACCCCCGGGTGTGGTGGGCCGAGTCCAGGGCTCCAGCAGCGTGGGAGTGGGCAGTGCGATCAGTAGCCCGACGAGCGCGAGAGCTGGGGGCTTCAAGCGAAACCGATCGGTCGCTGGTCTGGACAGCTCCCCGGGAAGTGTGGAGGATGGCGAGGGCGAGGAGGGCGCTGAGGACCGGAGGAGAGCGCCGGGCGTTAAGAGGGCGTGCAATGAGTGCCGACAGCAGAAGGTGAGTCACAGCAGGCTTGCGGATAGGCATGCATGTTGGCCAATGCAGGATTTCGTTGAGGATATAGCACATGCTTAGGTTCATCTCTTTTCTAACTGACGATATGGCTTCGGTAGTTACGATGTGACGTTGTGCAGGAACCGTTCACGCTCTGCTCACGATGCCGCCGTCTGAACCTGGAATGCAAGATCGAGTCCAACTTCAAACGAATAGGGAAGCGTAGCAAGAATGCGGAGATGGAGAGGGAGATTGTTCAACTCAGACGACAGCTTGCCCATCAACAGCAATGCTCTCCCACAATTCACCACACACCCTCAATCAGTGTTCCATCACTCAAAGCTGAAAGCCCGAGCATGTACCATAGCCCCTCCGCGCACGAGCAATGTCGAGGGTCTCAAGAGGCCGTTGCGTCGCTGTTGGACCTTCGATCGGGACATGATGGGGCAGCAGCATATCTGAGAAGTACCAACGGTCAGGCTGCCATGTTCTGGAGAATCGAAGACGTTTCGTTGACGCAGGATCGCGTCCGGGAACTATTCAATCAGTATGAGAACTTGATCATAACCTTGGAACATTTCATGTTTCTGAGCTGACAGACTATCTCGCCACAGCTTCTTCACCTGCTACCACGAGTTTCTGCCAATACTTGATCCGACCAAGTCACCAGACGACTACTTCAGCATGGCCCCGCTCCTGTTCTGGACCGTAGTCTCTGTCGCAGCACGTCGGTACGAATCCGAACCTACACTTCTCACCTTTCTTTCCAATCCCTTGTCGAGGTTGGTTTGGTCTACATTGTCAGGTGTTCCGCAAAGCTACCATGTAGTAAAAGCTTTGTGCATACTCTGCACTTGGCCACTACCGGTCAGCAGCACGTCTTCGGAACCGACGTTCATGCTCAGTGGGATTATGATGCAAATCGCGATGCAGATCGGCCTGCACCGTCCCTCGTATGCGCAGGACTTTACCAAATTTCGGGTCGAGCTACGGGAGGAAGAGTTGAAAGATCGGGTCAAGACTTGGGCTGCCTGCAATCTAGTCGCCCAACGGTGTGTTCAGATTCAATCTATCATCATGAGGTGAGTATCAGGACGACGGCTGACATGAAACAAATGCACAGCGTTGCGACTGGGTACGGTCTACCTCCGGCAACAGTCTATGACTGGACACTATCCCCTCCGGCTGATGCGACCGAGGCCAAAAATCTCAGGCTTCCTGATGAGATCGAGGCCCGGTTACGGATCGAGAAATTCTGCGACAAGGTCACGAAGAGATTATACGGCAACGACCGAGATCCTGTTGGATTGGCAAGCGAGGAGCAAAGAGCAGTTATGGCTTCATTCCTTGCGAGGGATTTCGACGAGCTTGAGAGACAACTTGGGACAAATATCTCTGGTAGGTTTTCTCAATGTGCTTGGTCTGTCTGAGAGAGATTCTGATCACTACACGCAACGAATTACCTGATTCCTCCAATGTTTTTTCCAAGGCCCATGTCTCCATATGAGCATCGAGAGCTCTCATGGAGTAGTATCAAAGCTCAATGCGAAAGAGAAGTGCTGACTGTATAGCTATAAACATGATCTACCTCCGCGCAGCTGGCCTCCACCTCCGCCTATCCGCCTTCTTCGACTCGAGCCATTCCCAGCGGTACTGGGAGGATCTCCTCGGTCTCTGGAGCGCCACCACCTCCTTTCTCGAAAGCACGCTGAACGTCGAGACCTCTGCGGGCAGCGTCCTCGTCTACGTCAGCAACTACATCTTGCAGATGATCATCGCCGCCGGTTTCACGCTGTTGAAGTTACTCAACAGCTTCTTCGCCAGTCACATCGATCTGGAGTACGGCAAGAGCTTGTTCAACAGGACCATATGGGCCATCCGAACCATCAGCGTCACTCCGAACGACTTACCAAGCCGCCTTGCCGAAGTCCTCACTCAGTTGTGGAGAGGAGGCGGGGGGGGCTCTCGCGCGGACGTCAATGGGAACGGCACCGTAGACAGTTCCCTGCAGCTGAAGGTCCGCTGCCGAATGAGCGTCAGCCACGTCTTCGACGCCGTCTGGAGGTGGCGAGAAGATTATCAAGCCAAGGGCCGGGGCGATTTAGATTGTAAGCTTCCCCTTTCTCCACATCACTGCCATAGGAATGCGACACTAATGCGACATGACACGAAATTGTAGCCGCGGTAAAAAACCCAACGAACCCCGACTCGGCGGCCGAGAGCTCCGCCAGCTCGGTCATGGACACCAGTCTGGCTGCCCACGTGGGGGTGCTGGGTGGGCCCGTCACTCCGGGCCCGAGCAACAGTTTCGGCGAGTCGAATTACGAGGTCTTTGATCCGCTCAATTGGATGTTGGATGGCTTTGTCGATTTTCCGTATTCTCTCGCTGCCGTGCAGGGTTTAGAGGCGCAAGGGATGGCTTGATAGGATCGTTTTCGAGGGGCAGCTGGTTGGGTTGGTTTGGAGTTGTGTGGTGATAGCGTAGGGTTGGCGTTGGGGTCGGAAAGTCTGAGCATATAGACAATCGAGCTCGTTCATCCAGCTTGCACGACTGCTTGACTCTCCAAAATGGGCTGCAAAGACTGCAAAATGGATGATCCAATCGGGAAGACTCGGCCAGTCCCAAATGGGGTCTACTTTGTCGTATGGGAGACCCCATACACAATGGTATTGTAGGCTGTTTGTTAACCCTTTGTACGATAGATTATATGAGCCCAGCTTTACATCCAGCAAGGTTTCCTAGGATTTTTGACATTTAGAAGTCCAACATACCTAGGTTAGAGTAAGACTAACTATAATCCAGCTTGCTTGAGCTGCGCATCACCACCCTTTATACTGGTATCATCCTAGCCGGTGTCTGGCTCAGACGAAGAGCTAGTTTTATAGAGGGATCATCGCGCTCCATCCGCTTACTTGCTCTTTGTTCTTCTTGGTCAAATCTGCCCTCATCATCCGAGTTAATTTGCTCCGGTGGTGTTTTCTCTCGGCGTCGCTTTCGAGTCCCAGGTTCCAATGTATCTGACAAACATTCTTTTTGCGCAACCCTCCTTGCATTTGCCTCGCACTCTGAGAGAGAATGACACAATGTCGCAGAAGAGATGACGACACGTTCCCGCAAAGCCCCATACCTTTGAAGCACGGCAATGGGAGCAAAGTCCTGGAGTTGGAGTTCTAAATTTCCCTCTGGGACCACATTCCCCTCATCGTCGCGGAACATCTGCCTGACATCAGGAGGATCTTAGTGTGATTGCATAATGAGCTCACCTGATCCGTTACCACTTGTGCTGCCGCCATCTCTTTTCCTCCGTTGTGGTCCATCGTGTACTGGGGCCGCCACACGGATATGGTGGCCTTCTTCGTCCCCCTGTATTCGATATCGAGCCCGACAACGACGCGAATATTCCCATTCGATCCAAGGATGTATGCGTCTGCTAAGCGGGGCAGATCCTTTCTTTTCTGCGAGTACGACACCTCGACGACAACCCCCGGATATTGTGCGTCCGAGTGATCGAACGATGAATCGGGCTCATGTCTGTTGGGAGCAGTCTCCCCATCTTCATCCTCGTCTGCATCTAAAGTAAGTCGTGACGAACGCGCATCATGAACACCCCTCGCGAAGTCCGCAGCTGGATCGCTGCCACCGGCGATCGTGCGGAGCCGGCGAACTATCTCCTCAGCAACCCTCGCGATGAAAGTCTCGTGTAGTCTGGTGGGCATGCGAAGCACGAACCGTCCACTCCGCGCCCAGTAATCGTACCTGTAATGGTCAGTGACCTGTACCTTGAAGCCCATTACCAGTAATCGCTGGACCTACCGAGCTTTGTCGTTCACGTAGGCCCAGAGCGCTTTGTCGGCCCGGAGCAGCTGCCTGATTTCTTCGAACTCTCCTGGTCGCAATCGAAAGGTACACCAGGGCTGTTCCGGGACGGCGAGACCGTCCTTACGACGTCGGAGAAGCGCAACGGCGCTCAACACCCGAGCCGATAGTTTGGACTCGGTCGGCGGAGGGGTTGGCGGGGCGTTCACAAAGCTTTCAGGGGGCGTGGTCAGCAAGGGCTCCGTCTTACGAATCTGGTTCATTCCGGCTGAATCGTTGAATAGAGAGTACAGATGTGCAGAGTCGTGATGGCGGATGTCGATTTATGTATTACTGTAAGCACGTAGTGCAGGTGTGTTTAGAGGCAGAAAGAAGGTTACATTAATATTGTACTAGAAAGGGTCGGGTTAACCTGCACCCGACTCTAGGCTCCGAAAAGTGCACCCGACCCGAACCCGACCCTAACCTGACCTGGACCCTCGCGATCTAACTATAGGCAACCTGCGGACCCAACCTAAGCCAACAAAGGCCAGAAAGTAGGCAAGCATTGTCGACCCAACGCCAATGAATATGCTCAAGCAAGCTGCTCAATGTCTTGAAGAATTCAAAAAGTTGGCACTTTTCACTCCTTGCGCTCTTGTGTCTGAGTCGACCACATCATCGAGAGCCATCGAAACAGCTCTCAATCTCCCGCCTTCCAAGAGCATAACCTCTGCAGACCTCAGCATGCCGTCCGCCGTCCTCCCTCAGCTCTCCCAAGCACACCACCAAACTATCCCGTTCCCGACGCGCAATGCATCGCAAAATCTCCCGACTGGCTTCCAACAACAGACTGTCCGATTCCGCAACGGCCTCGTGCAACTGCACAAACGCCCACGTCAACCCAAAAAGCAGGTTCCCAAACTCCATCGGCCTCATCGCAAGCCTCAGTATCATCTCGGCAAAAGCCTCATCCCTCCCCTCCATCACCTCCCTCAAGTCCCGAGGGTCCTTCTTGCCCCCCATCCTCCGCGCCATCTCCAGCCCCAGTTCGACGAGCCCGACGGCGTCCGTGCGGTGCACCTCGTCCATGCCCGCGACGCCGGGGCCCTCGAGCTCGAAGCCGTACTGGGCGCGCAGGAGGCGCACGATGGCGGAGCCGGTGGGGTTGGCAACTTTGGCGGGGATGTTGACGAAGGATTCGAGGAGGGCGGGGTGGGCGAACCAGAGAGGGAGGAAGGCGGCAGGGTTAGGGGTTGTTGTGCCGAGGGTGAGGGGGGGGAGGTGGAGGAGGGAGGAATGCGAGGGTTGCCGGGCGAGGAGGTCGGGATGGAGCCGGTCGAGGATGTCGTGAGGATGGTCGTGGTGCGAGAGGACCGGGTAGTCGCGGAAGATATCCTGCTTGCGGTCGAGACGCTGCGAGGCGCTGATGGCTTGACGGCCGGTGAAGGTCCAGTATGCGTCGGAATCGACCGGAGCGTCTCCTAGGGAGTCGATCCACATCTTGACGACCTCGACTTCGGCTTGGGTGAAGGAGCCGAACATCTTACCCTCCCAGATCAGTTCCCGGATGAGCCTGCTCTTCCCGCTATCCCCCTTGACGACCCAAGGTCTGCAATTGCTCAAGTCGTGGAGGAAATCTGTCTGCCGCTGCTCTTTCTGGAAGGCGACTGGCTCCAACCATTCTACCAACGTATGTCGTCCGATTCTCAGTCTACTATTGCAGTGGATTTTGTGCGCGACGGCTGCTTTGGCCTTGAAAACGTCGATGACGGCAGATTCGGCGGCAGAGCGAGGAATGGAGGGTGGAGTGGCTTTCTTCATCGTCTGAGTCTCCGGCGTTGTGGGTAGGCCTTCCGCGAGGAGGAATCCAGCCTGCACCCGCTTCCACGCCTGCTCCGCCGCTTCATCTCCGGCTGTCTGCCGCATGTGCTCAATATATCCGATCGCTGCCTCCATCGCCATCGCCGAGTGGCCGGACGCTGCATTGTCGATCGAGATGTGGAGCACGAAATAGTACGCATTGAGCTTCAGCTCCTCCAACTCTTTGACGGTCTTCATGAGGTGTAGAGGGAGGCCCTCGTACGCCATGTTGAACCCAAGACTTTCCGGGAGGAAGTCATGGGGGAACAAGGAGATGAGCAATTGTGCTATGGCCGCTTTCCAAACGCGGAGCTCGTTTAGCTCGTGACGGGGATGAATGAAATCGGCCGTGTCTCCTTCTGGGATATCGGCGCCTATGTCACGCATCAAGTCGCGGTATACTCGAACATGATTTTTGGTAAGGTCCCCGTCACCCAGCTCTTCCGACATGACTTGCCATGCATTCTTGGTGACATGGCGCAAAGCGAAGGGTGTGGTAACCTTGTTGATGTGGCCCAACCAGGCGCCGTCCACGTACTTCACCGGAGCTGCTTGTTTCAACCACCATGTCGCTTCCTCCCTATCGCCGAACATCTCTCGGGGCGATCCAGCCTTTCTCCGCGCCACGTATGCCTCCCATTGCTCGGTTGTACTGCTGTTCTCGCTCTGCATGAACGCTCTCAAACGATCGGGCGTATATTTGGAGATGGATAGGATGCCGTCATGGGGCTGCTTCAACGCATCCGACATCGTTTCCGAGAGCAACGAGATGAGTAGATCCCAGCAGCGGGGGAAAACATCCGGATATTCCTCAAGGTTCTGCAGCTTGTGGTACATCTCCTTGTGCAGCTGCATCGTTTCCAATTGAGCGATGCTGTGACCAGATACCGGTCCAAGCTCGGGTAGGGCATCTTTTCCATCTGGTACTGCTTGGGCTTTAGGGCTCGATGGTGATTCGACATCTCTCCGCCGGGCTGTACTCCTGGCTAAGAGTTTGACTACGACCTCATAAGCCTTTACAGCTATCAAGGCGAGGACGAAGAGGAAAGCTGTCTGTGGTATTAAGGACATGTTGACGTTCCAAGTAGTAGAGTCCGCAACCTAGCCATAGAGGGTCTTCGTGACAGACTATATGTATTCCAGCTCTGATTGATGGCGACATCTGTTCAATACTAAGTCCGTTGATGAGGTAATTAACCTAATCAAGCTTCTTCGGACGTCATCATCAGGCCAGGCATGGAGGAGCAGGGTAACGACCTTAGGTAAGACTTCACAATCGAGATCTGGGCCACCGCTACCTTAGTATTTGCTTGTACTTCGTACCTATACTGCACCTCAGAAAAGTCAAAGTTTACCTTAGTGCATTACCTAATCATCTGGGCCTTAGGTACCTTACCTAGTGTAATTAGTGTAGACTAACCGGATTAGACCTTAGTCAATGTATTTGGCTCCTCATTTGTCACCAAGGTCCTTTACAATTCATGATGAAGTAGAACTGAATCTCTAAAATTCTAGAATTCGCGATGATATGTGCGGATTAGCCGAGAGGCTTAGTCAGAGTAGGGCCTGAACCCCATGTGGCTCTGATATTCGTGACAATTGCCCACAACATCAGAAAAAGATGCCCGTCATGCCATTCTATATGTTGAATGTACCTCTTAGAAGCAGCTCTGAAGGCCGTGATATTACCCTCAGCAGATTCTGATGTGCCAAGCGTTAATGCTTAACATGTGATTGGCCTACTTAAGATACCTGGTACCTGTCGTGTCAACACCTCACCCTGTACATGACCCCGTGATACCCCACACCGGTACCTTACAGCCGGACCCAATGGCTGTCAAGCGGTCCCTCGGCAGGCCACACTACACCTGAGCTTGTCTGCATTGAGATCGTTGCAAACGGAATCCCAGCAGATGCGGCCATCATGATTTCGATATCGATGGCGTCAGGAGACCGGAGTTCGCTCCGCCTCCCGTCGAAGCGTCAACTTACCTACCTTATGACGTGTACATACAGTACCTTACCACTGGACCCCTTCCCGCCCTATCGTGATACCTAGGAGATCCCATGGCTATTTTGAGCTCCGAAGAAACCGCCTTTTCATCTTTGACAGCGTTCCTTGTACAACATGACTATACCTTCATTTGCCCGACTCCCGAGTCGCAGGCAAGGGTGGTGCGGAAAAGGCTGAGCAAACCCGCAACCTCTTGCAGCACAACCCTCGAGGACTTCTTTGGCTGGAGCCTCCCAGGAGACAAGTATGGTTTCTGCCGAGTGGACGTTGATCGACTGGAACTGATCGTGCCGAAGGAGTACGCTCAGCAAGCTGCTCTCCTCAGAGTTCCTCGACCAATTGTGTCGAGCGAACATCATCACCGCTGACCAGGATGGCACATACAAAGCGAATTTCCGACTCTCCAACTTCTACCTACCCCACATCAACGGCATCAGCGTCCAACATGAAAAGCCCCTCTACTACGTCCATTCACCCTTCCCAACGACGGACGGCGATGCGGTCTTCTTCGGTCCTGACACCTACTTCTTCCTCGACTTCCTGCGACAATCTCAGCATCTCACACGTGCCAAGCCACCACGCACAACCGTCGACGTCTGCTGCGGGTCCGGCGCTGGCGCGATTGAGATGTCGCACGTCTACAAAGGAAGCAAAGTCATCGGATTGGATCTGAACCTGAGAGCACTTGAGCTGGGACGTGTCAACGCGAAGCTGGCAGACTGTGCGATCGAGTTCGTCGAGTCGGACTTGTATGCTGCGATCGGGGACCGGGACGACATCGATCTCATCGTGAGCAACCCGCCCTACATCGCATCTTCCTCCGACGGAGAGGTGCCGGTCTATGCGGCTGGTGGTGCACAACAGGGACTTGCTCTGCCACTTCGTCTCGTCGAGGAGGGCCTGAAGGTGCTGGTCGACGGTGGATTACTCATGATCTATACCGGCGTCCCAATAACGATTCGAGAACCTGGTCGTGATCCGTTCCTTCAAAGGTTACAACAATTGAAGGGGGCGGAGCTGGTGGAGTACAGGATCATTCATCCCGACATGTGGGCGGAGGAGGTGGGAATCGGTGCATATGCAGATGTCGGGAGGATCCAGGTCGTTGGTGCTGTGATGCGGAAACGAAAGAGCAAAGAAATCAACGGTTTGTAGAAGTTCTGCTGTTTCGAGGGAGCGTCAATTAACTCATCAGCCTTCCCATCTCCAGTAGTCCTTGAAGCGGTCCAGCAATAAAAATAAGTAAGCGGACGCCCACTTGATGTTCCAACCTGAGATCGCATTTTCTTGACGGATATGAACCTGAATGTAAACAGTGCACACCCGACGGACCTTCACGTGCCAAGTCCACCTCCGTCGTAGATTCTTCGTAGAATCGGTCATGATATATTCACCTAAGCCACAGATCCACCAAGGCTACTGTAAACGCTATCGCCAGAAGCACTCCGCTCAAAAGTACAGTACCTTGTACAATACCCAAGCTTACCTAATCACATCAAGCAAACGCAAAACCCACCGCATAGACAGCCCTACACTCTCTCTCTCCCTCTGATAACAAAAGATTCTTGTATCTTACCTTATCTATCCCTACCTCCAACACCCCCAACGATAACCAACACGCGATCCCATCCACCACCACCACCTTCGTCAAGAACCCTCCCTACACGACACAACACACTCGCTCAAAATAAAAAATGGCCCAAGGCCCCGCGAAGAAACCCACCACCACCACCTCCAAACCCCGCACCAAGTCCCACTCCCAACAACAAGCAAAGAAAGGCTCCCGCACCATCGCGCCGAAAAAGACATCGCTCGTCAAGGCGGGAAAAATCACCAAGGTATACTCTTCTCCCTCTCCCCTCCCCTCCCCTCCACTGCCCTCCTTCTCCTTCCCCCCCTTGTCTTCCAGTGGCGGGGCGCGTATGCGCGTCGGTACGGTGTGCTGCTGGCGGAGAGGAGAGGAGAGTGTTTGGAACATATACAGGGTAGCGGCTGATGTTGGGGGTTTCGTTCGGAGGGATAGAAATACTCGGGAGGGTTGACGGCGAAGACGGAAGGGAAGTTGGCGGCGCGGGTGGGGTATTTGGAGTTGGTGGGGGGTGCGAAGAGGGGGAAGGCGGCGAAGAAGGGGCAGGGGCAGGAGAAGAAAAAGGGGGAGAGGGGGGAATAATGGTGGGAAAGGGGCGGGGACGAAAGGCTAGGATGGGGAGTTCGTTCTCCTGGGCTGCCTGAGGTGGGGAGTTTGGAGTCTACATGGGCGAAGGGAGGTGGTGGGTTTGAGCGGAGCATTGCTTGGAATTTTGAGATCGTCACGGTAGTGCGGGCATGGGGAGGGAAGGACCGGGTTTGGAATCTCGGTTGGGTGGGAGAATCTTCGGTATTGTCACGCTGGATCGATTCCGCCTAACCGCCGGCGCCGTGGTAGAACTAAAGACCTCCTGACACGATTTTCACAGTGCAGTGGAGAACACCCCACCCAGCCTGAAACAGAGCGAGAACCGCAATACTTTCCGAAGAATGCAAGGAGCCGCTCAGATCGCTCGTGCCGCCTCCCCTCCCCCAGATTCGACGACATGTGCCGGCGCTTTACCTCGCCCGATGCCTCCTTCGCCCACGCCCATCCTTCTCGCAACATATCGCTGAGCGACGACACCGACAGACAGGGTAATGACTTCCTCAATCCACTCGGCCACCCATTCTCGAGGATCGACGCCGCCGGTGCTGATGATATCGGCGATTTCCTCCGGTAACGGTGCTTCGCTTGACTCCGACGTCGGGGCAGGAGCGTCGAGCCAATCGACCCATTTCTGCGGCAGGGTCTGCGAGATGGTTTGGAAGGTGATGCCGTGGATCGGATCGTACAGGTAAACGGCGAAAGAGACGAGCTCGTCGGACTTTTCTATAACATCTGCGGCGTCGTCGTCTTTTTGCTCCTGTGGCGGGCCTTCGAATGAAATCCATGGGGAGGTCTGGCTTATGGCTTGGATGGCTAGGAATATGTCGCTACTTCGGACAGGATTGCTCTCACTTAGAACTTCCGTCGCTTGTTTCGCGGCTTCCTCGACGCCTCCGCGAGGGGCAAAGTAGTCGTTCGCATACGATTTGGCGCTAACTTTGACCAGCTTCGTGCCTTCCACAAGACCTTTGACCGCGCCGAGGTTCCTAGTCTCTGTTGGCTGGCGCCACCATGGACCGTCACTCCATCCACTGCCGATGGACCCTGTGAACCCAACATCTGAGCCGCGTCGACGGGAAGACTCCTGCCCGCGTTGAATCACCATGAGATCACCACCCTCTACTTGAGCCATGACGCGAGAAAAGGTTTGATAGATCAGTGGATCAAGGGACGGGTAGCCGACAAAGTCATGCGTTATGTGAATCTGAAGGCGCTCATGAGATGATATCGGCGGGGCTAAGGTGTGAAGAATGTTGGTGAAAGTAGGAAGTGCGCGTGATCGTATCTCACCGCCTAGGCAATTGTTAACGACCCAACTCCTCAAGTATCATTGCGGGTTCACCTACCCAGACCCCTCAACGCGCCAACATTTCCCTTCACCTGCTCCGCCCATCTTTGCGCCTCCTCGTTATTCTGAATCTCCTTGACCGCCGCTTCTGCCTGCTTCACAGCAGCACTGGCCGTAGCGAAGATACCACCCCACCAACCCCCTCCACTCGAATGCGCTTGCTTTTCGCTCGTCGACGCAGGCGCTTCGTTCTTCTCCGGTTCGGGCTCTGGTTCTGCCTCGGTCGCCGGCGTGAAGCTTTTGCGAAACGATCTCGAGCTCTCGTTCGATTTCCTAGGCAAAGTCTGCTGCTCCGGTGCCTTGTCTTCGCTCGACCGAGCGGAGCTCGTCGGGGGTGTGGCCGCACTGTTCCCCTTCGACAATCTCGCTGCGGGAGTATTTGTAGAGGAAGCGAGCCGAGGCGTATGTGGTCTACTCGCCGGCCGTTCGACTGCTAGATTGTTCAATTCGGCCAGCAAGTCTTCTTCCTGCTGTCCTGCAACTGAGCTTGGAACGCTCGCATCGGAAGGTTTGGAAGCTTTCGAGTCGTTGCTATTGTTTTCAACAATGTCGTCGAATTGCGCAAGGAGCTCTTCATCGGTAGGCGCGACTTTGGGTTTTTTACCCGACATTCTCGGATGGTCTCTGTTGTGGTCCATCCAGTCTGATTGAATGCTTGTTGATGTTATTGACAGCTCCGTGCCTTGGCTCACGTCCCGGGTAACTACAAGTACCTGTAGAGCAGAAAGCAGGACTGCTTAGTAATGGGTACGGGTTATGTAAGCGATACCTGGAGGATATTAGATAAGCCTAGAATAGCCGTACAGGTGTGGCTTGCTTATCGATTAACGTTAGGGTAAAAGACTTCGCTGGTCCATGCGACTGCATAAAAGACTCGGATGGTAGTCGGCCCGTAAAAAAGACTCGGATAGACTCAACACTGAGTGCTAACCCGAATAGTCTTCGTGTCTTAGAACGCGTCGACGCGTCAAAATGTAAATAAACATTAGGATAGTAAACAGACAAACAAACAATAAATATTCATGTGTTTAAATTGCTTCTATTTACTAATTATGTGGCCTACAGCATGTAGAGGCATTATGCTCTACTGTTACTGTCAGGTAAAGTCAAGAGGTAAAAAGCTATCTTGCTAAGTGGGCAAGGAGCCTCAGCTATATAGTCATCTGACTATGACATCATAAGGACAGGTGAGCAGAAGCAATTTCCCATAATGATGAATAAAGCAAGAACAAATGCCTAAATGAAAAGAAATAATGATAATGAGAAAAGATTATAATGACAAATTAGTGTAGTGCAAGAAAGAAAGACATCAACATCATAACAAATTGCTAATTACAAAAAAGACATCAGTCTTTAACATTACTTTATTTATTATTTTATCTCTTCATTCTTGTTCTTACACTTCACTAAGATTCTCTCATTCTTCATATTCAGCATTATTTATTCATTCTTCATTATCTTAATCATCTCTGCATCTGTCATTCTGTCATTTTTTCTCAGATATTCAACAATGAAATCTAATATATTGATTATCTTCACAAAAATGCTCTGAATTCTCACTGCATAATTCTCAATAATGCTCAGTTTTTCTTTTAAAACAATGATGCAATTCTTCACTTCAGCAATATAGTTTTATATTTCAGTCACTGTCTTCATTTATTCATTCAGATATACATTTAGTTGAATGAAGTTATCAAGTAATTTTTGCACAATGACTTGTAGAAGAGATACATTGATGATAAGAATTGCAATAAATAAAGATTGTAACTTAATTGATGCTGCAGCTAATCTTAAGATAAGTAAATTCATTAATTACTATTTATTCATTAAGAAAACATTAAGTTCTGTTTTATCTGTCTTTCATTTAAATATATGAGATATAGTAAGCAGCATAAAGACATTGAAGCTGATTACTGCTTACAGTGATGTGATTATTTCAGTAAATGATGCAGTAATATTGAACACAATTAGATCTTAAAGTGCTGATTTGAACAACAGTGTTGATTGAATAAAGAAGTTAAAGACTGACTTTGTTGCTAGATTTAATGTAGATAACAACACTATTATAATGAACAAAGTCAGGTTTGCTGATAACAACAATGCTGTTTTGATAGATAAAGTTATATTGATGTTTTGATGCAATGAGTTAACTTAATTTAATGATTCAGCTTTTATAATAAATGTTTCTGCTTTACTGTCTTTGACAGTTTTCTTTGATTTAGAGACTGATTGTAAATTAAGATGTATGATCTTATTGTTAAATTGAAGTAAATTGTCATCTTTAATTTAATGTGTACTGTAATGCATCTTCACATCTGCTTTTCTTCTCTCTTTCTTACATAATTAATAATAGTTCTTAAAAATGACATAGCAGTTCTTGTCAACATTATTCATTATAACAGTCTCATTTTTATAGTTAACTCTTAAAACTCTGATATCTCTCTACTGATTAAAGTCTGCAGATTACATTATATCTCTCTTGTTTCTCTGCATCTTTCATATAATCATGTAAACATTATAATCATTAAGTTTTATTTTATTTAATAATGATTCATTTAGATAATCTGACATTTCAGTGTACAGCTTTTATTCTCTTCATACTGTCTAAAAAATGTTGCTTACTTCAGCTGTATTAATCTTTTTGTCTGATTCATCATCACATCATAGTTCATGATTCACTGACTTTGAGTTTTTCTTTTAATTAATCATTTTGACATCTCATGAAATAGAAAGTGAATAAGTGCTGTATATATCTTATAGAAATGATTGATGTGCTGAAATCATATAAAAGATGTAATAAGTAGTAGTTGAAAAAAGTTCTAATAAATGATGATGTTATTTATTTCTAAATGTTTGTTTACTTTTCTGATATCTGTCATTTAAGTTTAGATAGCATATGTGGAATTTACTGCTTAAATAAGAAATGCTATTATATAGACTATAGTTATGCATTAGATATTTGCCTTGATTCATACAGTCACATTAGCTCTTTAACATTTCTTAAATCTTTAATATTGACTCAGCTGTCAAATTCTGAGTTATACTTTAGTTAACAAGCTAAATATTTAGTAATTATATCTCTGTCTCTTTAATACATTCTTTTAAACAGCAGTTTTTCAACTTCTCATTTCTTTTCACTGTTTACTATAACTTCTTCTGACTCTTCTGATCTTGATCATCAATATGAATTATTGATATAAGTCAGTTTTAGGTGTGCTATTAATATAACATCATAAATGCATTAACTCAGTGATAATTCTAGTTAATATATCAGTTTTTCAACACAATTCAGAACTTTCAGCAAGCTCATAAACTGCTGTCTCAGCTTTTTATTTTTTTCTTTTAGACTAAGTAGTGTATAGTTCTTGTGTAAATGTAGATTTATTAAATCTTTCATCTTAAAGTAAAGAAATTTATGTTTTCAATCATAATAATACTTTATTGTTATAGCAGCATATGCTATTGCATCTTTAACATCTATATGTGCTGACTAATACTGATTCATCATTGTAAGAGTAACTGACTTTCTTTTTATCTGTTTTTCATTATGATTAAAGTCTATCTACTTCATGTTAAGCTCTTTTATCTAAAGCAAATTCATAACTTTATGCATTTGCATATCAAAAATGATCTGATTAAGACTGAGCCTGATTGAACTGTATTTAGTTAAGTTATTTAAAGCAGCTTATAGATGTGTCAGTATAAATGATCAGAGATCTGACTCTTTTAAAATCATTAATCAGTATTAAAATGCAATTTTAACTGTTTAATTGATTGCTTCTGAGCTATTATCTGTTTATAAATGATAAACACTTAAATAGAGCAAGTCTATCTTAAGTTACTTAAAAACTTCTTTTTATAGACTCATCAGAAATTTGCAGTTTCAATTCAATATAATTGTTTTAGATAAATCTCAGTTTAGCAGTGCTAAACAGTCTAGTAGTGCTATTGCTCAATCTTTTATCATTATGATGTCTTAGCTAGATATAAGAGTGATGACTTTGCTGAATTTATCAGTAATTAACATGATTATATTATATTTATCTGACTTTAATAATGATAAGATTAGAATAAAGTCAATTGTTAATGTATAAAAAGAACAAGAAGATGTAATTATTGACTGTAAGACATCATAAGACTTATAATGTGATGTTTGACTGAGCTGACATTGTAAGTAATATTATATGTATTTATGAAGATTCTTTAATAGATCATAGAAATAGAGCAAATCAATTAATCTTTTATGAATTTAAGCATATTTTAAGTAATCAATGTCATCATAAACTATCTTGAACATTCTGTCATAAAGACTCTTTAATATACATAGACAGAGCTCTTTCTCAAGATCTTTGTAGAAGATAAGATTATCTTTTATTTTATATAAGAGTTTTGTGATGTCAGATCTCAGAACATTGTTTCTTTCTAATATCTATAAAATGCATTCTCATTTTGATTCTTCAGCATATTCATGCTTAATATTCTATCACAATTGATTTAAGACTTTCATTAAGATTTTTACATAAGCAGCTGTTCTCAAGTCAGTCTGCAAGACTTTCAATATAAAGTTATTCATTTTTAGTTGATTCTCTTAATTAACTAAACACTTACAGATATCATTATTGCTAAACAATCAAAACAGAGCATCTAATATTATGTTTAATTTTTTAGACTTATAATGAATGTTTAGACAAAAGCACTGAAGATATTTAGATGCTTAAATAAGACATAAGTTAAGCTTCTTCATCACAGTGATATTTAAACTGAACTGACAACTAATCTTTATTGAGACTGCATAATCAGTGTAGATAATTACATTTTTTGTCATCACTTTTATTATGTATCTGATCTTCTTAACTACTCAGATCAATTCTGTCACTTCAAGTTTAATTAATCAGTATTACATTTCAGCATCTTGAAGCAGTCTGCTTAAAAACAGAACAGACTTCATGAACTTTTGTTTTGAAATATTGTTTTCAGCAAATTCTTTTGCATAATATATATGCACTTCAAAGCTAAATTCTTTGAATACATTCAGATCAATGTAGAGTTGCTGTTTTGACAAGAAATGTATTAAAATGATTGACTGAAAGAATAAAAACTGAAGATAATGAAAGACATTTAGCTTCTTTAAGATTAATTTATTTAGTTTAATAATAATAATTATTCACTTTCTAGCATTTTCTTTTGTTTCTTTCACTCAAATATCTTGATTTAAGAAGGTCTTTTGCTGTTGAAGCAGCTTAACAATAGCTGCATAATGTAAGATATATTGTTGCAAATAGTCAATTAAATCAAGATACTTTTCTAACTGACTCAGACTCAAAGAAAATTTAATTCTAAATATTACAGCTAATTTATTTTTTAAAGTTGCAAGACTTAAAGCATTTACTCATTGACTCAACAGCTGAACAGACAGATATGTTAAATAGAACTTCTTTAACAAAAAACAGATTTTCATTTTGTTTAATATGTTAAATATGTTGTAAAGATGATTCAAATGCTCTTTTAGCATATTGAAGAAAATGACAATATCATTAACATAAATTTTAATGTATAATCTCTGTTGTTGTAGAATTCTATTAATCATTTATTGAATATATGTTGATGAGTTTTAATAATTTATAACTGCAATCTTAAAGATTTTCTGATCTCAATGTAAGATGACAGTCAGACAGTGCTGATATATCTGTTTTACTCTTTACTGATAGAAAAAGAAGCTGCAGTTAACTATAAAGATATATTTGACTTCTTAAACTACAGTTAAAATGTCAGTCTGACTTGATACTGAATAGATATTCAGCATAATAATTTTGTTAAATGCTCAGATATTAACTACTACTCTGTCTTTTTAAGTCTCATTCAGTAAGTTTTTTCATATCATAAAACAGAGATAGATAAAAGAAATAAAGCTTATAGTTTACTTTAAGCAGTCTTATATCTGTAACTTGTCAAATACTGTATTAATTACTTCACAATTCTTTTACTTAACTAAGTATACACATACTTGTTCTAATTTGTACTGAGTCTTTCAATCATCAATAAGCAGAATATTCATTTATTCTTTCTTTAGAATCTTTATTAAGTTGCTTTGATCTGTTTAAAGATAAAAATATAAGTACATAATCATTGCAATTTAAGTCACTACAGCATTAGATCTGTAAATCATTACTTTATACATGATTTTTCTCTCAGAATTAGTTATCATTCTCAGATAAAATGTCATCACTATAATCAACAGACTTCAGAAACACATTCTGATTCAATTTATTTATTTTCTAATTGTGAAGACTGCAAATTTCAAATTCTGCAAATTGACTAAATAATATTTGTTGACTTCATATTTCACAACATAGTCAAGATGAGTTTTTCATGAAATGACAAGAGACATATCTAAGTCATTTTGCACTTATACTGCTGATAAAATATAATCAATAATGTAAATATATATTGCTGTGTTCTCTGTGTGACAATCTGATTTAAACAGAAGATTACAATTTTAAGATAGAGCAGTCTTAACTATTAATACATTTGTGTAGCTTCTAAGCTGTATAATCATATTTTTACAAGTTATTATGATCTTTCACACTGAATTAATTAACTATATAATAACTGTTAATGATAGTTCAATGTTGTCATAACTATTCACAATTGCTTTTCTGCTTAAAAGCATAATAAAAATATTCTTTAAAACAAGAATGTCAATGTCTACAAGCATCTTGACCTTCAGATTATTGATGATATGCATTTCTTTAATGATTACTGCTAGTTAGTCATTATTGTCAGGCAGATAGATAATTAAAATGATGTATTCATCATAATGATGAGTTTCAGTTCTTAATTCTCAAATCATAATAAATGATAAGATTTATTTAATCAAGATATCTGAAACCTGTTTCTTTAGAAAGCTTCTGTTAATTAAACTCATAATGTAGTCTATGTTGAGGCAGATCAGCTCTTCTTTTGCTGTGAATGTCAGTTTTACTAAGACAATAATGTATCTTCAGTTCTGAAAATCATAACTGATAAACACATAAGAAGACAGGCTAACTATAGATCTAATCAGTGTAAATCTTAACAATTTAATGAGTTTTAACTTTTAAATTGTCTTATTGAGCTTCTATTTGATCAATTTTTCACTGTTGCACTCATTGTGTACATGCTTATGCAATTTATTGTTAAACAGAAAGATTTTATAGCAGCTGCAGCAATTATTTTGTGTTTCAATTATGTAATTTACATCTACAGCTTCTTCTTCATTCTTTTTATTCTTCAGTTCTTGCTCTTAATTCAACTCATAGATCTCTTCTTCTTTCTGAATATTGAGCATATCAGCTTTCTGATATGTACTGTTATAATAGATGTTTTCAAATTCTTAATAGTTAGTCTGATCATCAGCAGAAGATTCATTCTCAGAAGAATTCACTTTTTAAGTAAAGTATACTTAATTGCTATATTCATCACAATTGTCTCATCATAAAGACTTATTGTCTCTGTTTAAACAGTTAAACAGTTTTTTAACCTGATTTTTAAATCTCTAATTTAATGTGTTTATCTCAGATGACAATCTTTCATTTTTAAAGATGATTTAAAGAGATGTCTTAAAGCTCAATTAAGTGTTTAATAAAGTGTCTTGCAGACAGAGTTGAAATTGTTGTGACTAATTATTAGATTGTCATTGTGATCTGAATAAATATGAGAAATTGTCATATCTTAATGATGAATATGATGAGTAAGAGAAAGATTGATGATCATAATTATCTTAGTTATAATTGTCACAATCATACTGATCTTACTGATTTCATTGAATGAATTTATCAGATTAAGAATTGCACAAATAGCTATTGTATCAATTTGTCTGTTTAGCTAAAAGAATATTGACAAAATCTTTGATAAATGTTTCATTCTTAGATTCATCAATGTTTTATTGAAGAGACATATCAATATGCATTTATGTCTAAATTATTAGACTGAATTCTGATTTGTTTTAATTACAGCTTTTAATGACAGTCATAAAAATAATAATGTATTCTATTGAGCTACAGCAATTTCTAACATCTTTAATAATGTATCTAATCAAGTTAAACTTATTTCAAGTTTTACTGAGCAATACTTTAAAGTGTTTCTTTAGTGTCTTGCATCATTCTTTAACATCATTAAAATGAGCTACTAATTCAAGATGAGTGATCTCTGACAGCTGATTATTTCATTACAGTTTCACTTCTTTATGTAAATTAACATTAAGATTTTAACATATTTGCCTAATGTCTTAAGTGATAGCTGTCACTCTGACTTGATTAATGAAGATGTAAATATTCTAATAATAATTCTTATTATTCTTATTGATAATATTGTCATCTTCTCACTTCTTAAGCAAGTTTAAGTAAAATAAGTCAATATTGACTAACTTTTAAGTCAAATTATCTTCACAAAAGTTACTATCATCATTGACATTGCCTCTGTAGAAGTTAGAAGAGCTGAATGAACTAAGTGACTTAAATATATCTTACTGTAAGACATCTTGTTTTTATAATTAAGCAATCAATGCAGTAATGATCTGCAGAATCTGTGCTTAAACAGTAGAATTCATATTAGTTGAGAAAGATATATTGTCATTATTATCTTGTGAATCAACATTTCAATCATTGTTTATCATACTTTGTGATGAATTTCAGAGAATGTTTTCAGTAATGCTGAAGCTAGACTTGAACTCAATGACTTGAGATGCTTACAATGTGATAGAATGCTTTAAGATATTTAGATCAATTTTTGATGAGATAATGATAAAATATTATAATTTTCATTTAGTCATAAAGAGATTTAACAGATCTGAATCAGACATACTGCTGATCTCTAACTGCTGACTGACTGTTTTAATTACTTATTGAAGAAAAAATAAATCTATATATAATATTACTGCATTTTAATTAAAGATCTGTAATGCTGAATTGAATAGAATCTAATTATGTACTTAAGCAAAAGAGAATATGTCAAAAGATGTTAAGAAAGTGATCTGAATTTCTTAAATACTTAACTGTTTATATAGAGTCATAATTCTGTAAATAAGAGTGATGATGTCATCAGATATAAATGAAACAAAGTTAAGATTTATTAATTCATATTCTTTAAGCTGATAAGCTAGAATTACTGTACAATTAGATAGTCTTAATAAATTAGGCAAAGAGAATTTGTCAAAGATCTTTGTTAACTTGATGAGTTGAGAAGTGTTTTGACTATAAGATGAAGTTATGAGATAAAAAAACAATGTAATGTGATAATAAAACAGTGAAATTTCTTAATGATTTAGTTTATTGATCTCATCATTATTTAATGCAGCACAGAAGTTAAGCTGTAGAACTGACAGTCTAGTAAGTTAAAATCTTAATGAATAATTAATAATTGTTCTGATGAAACACTGTTGATGCTATCAAATTGTTATCATCAGATAAAGTCAAGAGATAAAAAGCTATTTTGCTAAGTGAGTGAGAAGTCTTAGCTATATAGTTGTCTGACTATGACATCATAAGGGCAGGTGGGCAGGAGCAATTTCTCATAATGACAAATAAAGCAAGAACAAATGTCTAAATGGAAAGAAATGATGATAATGAGGAAAGGTCATAATGGTGAATTAGTGTAGTGTGGGGAAGGAAGGCACCAGCGCCATAACACCTACCTGATGGCATGTGCTGCAGCAATGAACTGCATTTTTCAGTCTTAAATCCTCATCAGCATCCCCCAAATCATTCTGATGCAGCTTACATAAAGCACACATATTCTTCATCTGAATTCACTCCTTCTTAGGCCTCCTGTGAGGCACATGAGTATGTGAAGGGTTGCACTTCATGTTGTTGACAGAATGAAGATTGCTGATGTCAACAGCTGTCATCAGCTCAGAATAGATGACAGTTCAGACTGTCACTGAGAGAATGATGATGAGGTTGAAATGTGTTGAATGGTGAATGTAAACATCAAATGCTTGATGACAGCGATGTGTTTACTATAGACAAAGAATTAGCGCCGGAGTAAAGTCTATCTGAGTCTTTCTTTTGGGCTGACTACCATCCGAGTCTTTTATGCAGTCGCATGGACCAGCGGAGTCTTTTACCCTTAACGTTACTGCCGGAAGCCCTGATGGAGAACACATAAACGCGCGGTGTTCTGGCTCCCATCAAAATCGCAAGCTAAAGAAGGAACGTTACTGAGTTGATATCAAGTCTTCACAAAATGGTATAAAGCTTCTCATATGGATCGATCATCCGCATTCTATAGATCATCTACACTTGACTGCTTCGGAACCGATATGTACCTCCACTCCCCTACCGAATAACATTCAACTGCTATACATCCAACGAGCGCACCCACGACAGCTTCGCCTTGTTCGCTGTCAACGGTCATTGTGATGCTTCTCTCATCATCGACCCTGGCGATCCTCCCGTCCTTGACTCCACGCCTACCGCACTGCAAACAATATGGGTGAGGAGGAAAAGTATCCAGAC
>JAABUJ010000572.1_pt1 | contig 60799 bp, 55 predicted proteins | sample 5559131 | NCBI WGS metagenome assembly JAABUJ01 (sample SAMN10711875, study PRJNA513366) | rock metagenome | isolation source: Antarctica rocks | place: Antarctica: Victoria Land, Mt New Zealand nord | collected 2016-01-07 | reverse complement strand
GGTGGAGGGGCTGGTGATCGACAAGCGGGCCAACCTCGCCAACCTGAAATGGGTGCTGGAGGAGTTCTGCCGCGCCTTCTTCGAGGTCGACAGCGTCAGAATGCGGTTCCGGCCGTCCTTCTTTCCCTTCACCGAGCCCTCGATGGAGGTCGACATCCAGTGCGCCCGCGTTGGTGATGAAATTCGCTTCGGCGAGGGCGACGATTGGCTGGAGATCCTCGGCTGCGGCATGGTGCACGCCAACGTGCTGCGCCACTGCGGCATCGACCCCGACGAGTATCAGGGGTTCGCCTGGGGCATGGGCATCGACCGTATCGCCATGCTGAAATACGGCATGCCGGACCTGCGCCCGTTCTTTGAAGCGGACGTGCGCTGGCTGAACCATTACGGCTTCCGGCCGCTCGACATCCCGACGCTGGCGGGCGGGCTCACGGGATAGAGGAGACAGGCCCATGACCGCCATGGCGAGACTGGACGACAGCGACGTCGAGGCCATTACAGATGAGATCCTCAGGCAGAAGTTGAGCGGCATCGCCTTCCACAACATTGTCACCGGATCTGGCCGGGACCAGGATGGCGACCCTGCCATATTTGTGCGCTTGAACATGCGGGCGGGCGCCCCAATCATTCCCGGCCGGTTGCTTGCCGACGCTCGCGTCGCCTTGGCGAGAGCGCTGGCGAGCCGGGGCGATGACCGATTGACATACCTCAGCGTGGACTGGCCGGACGACGAGACGCCCCCGAGCCCGGATGTTCCAACGTGATCTCGGATGACCTGATCGAAGCTGCGGAACTCCTCATCGTTGTCACGGCCGGCCCGCCGAAGCAGGCGATGCTCAAACGTGCGGTGAGCACTGCGTATTACGCGCTGTTCCATGCCCTGGCATACAATAACGTCGACGCCCTGCTGGGTTGGGGAATGCAGTCTTCTCAATATTGGAAGATCGTGTCGCCCATCTATCGGTTGATTGAGCACGGTCCTACGAAAAACGCTCTCGCACGGATGTCGATCATTCATCCTCAGGCGGATGTCTTTATCCGCATCGGGTCAGCCTTCGCCGAACTTCAGAAGCAGCGCATGTTGGCGGACTACGATCCCGAGCCGGCCTTCAGGCTTGCCGCCGTGCGTCAGCTGATCGACACGGCACGGGAGGCGATCGCGGACATCCGAGCCCTGCCACGGGACAACCGACGGTTCCTTGCCTCGCAGCTCATCGCTAGAAATCGTCCCGGGTTCTAAAATGAAACTCACCTTGTCCTGGCTCAAGGACCATCTCGACACCGACGCCCCGCTCGCCGACATCACGGTCGCGCTGACCCGGATCGGCCTCGAGGTCGAGGGTGTCGAGGATCCGGCCGCCAAGCTCCGTGGCTTCACCGTGGCGCGTGTGATCGAGGCCGCGCAGCACCCCAACGCCGACCGGCTCCGGGTCTGTTCGGTCGACATCGGGGCGGGCAGCCCCGTCCAGGTCGTGTGCGGCGCCCCCAATGCGCGGGCCGGCCTCGTCACCGTCTTCTCGGCGCCCGGCACCTACATCCCGGGCAAGGACCTCACCATCGCGTCGGGGGTGATTCGCGGCGTCGAATCCAACGGCATGCTGTGCTCGGCCTCTGAACTCGGCCTGTCGGACGAGCATGACGGCATCATGGAACTGCCCGCCGAAGCGCCTGTAGGGGCCGCCTACGGCGCCTGGGCCGGGCTCGACGATCCGGTGATCGACGTCGCCCTGACGCCGAACCGCCCCGACGCCACCGGCATTCACGGCATCGCCCGCGACCTCGCGGCAGCGGACCTCGGCAGGCTTAAGGACCAACCCGCCCCCGCCATCGAGGGCCGCTACGCGCAGCCGGTCGAGGTGCGGCTGGATCTCGCCCCCGAGGATGAGGCGCTCTGCCCGGCTTTCGCGCTGCGCCTCGTGCGGGGCGTCAAGAATGGCCCGTCACCCGGTTGGCTGCGCCGCCGGCTCGCGGCGATCGGGCTCCGCCCCATCAACCTGCTGGTCGACATCACCAATTACATGGCGTTCGACCGTGGCAGGCCCCTGCACGTCTTCGACGCCGCCAAGGTTCACGGTGCCATCGTGGTGCGGCGCGCGCGGGACGGCGAGACGCTCGCGGCGCTCAACGGCAGGACCTATACCCTCGATCCCTCGACCGTGGTGATCGCCGACGAGAACGGCGTCGAGTCCATGGCCGGCATCATGGGGGGCGAGGCCTCGGGCTGCGACGACACAACGACCGATGTGCTGATCGAGAGCGCGCTGTGGGACCCGGCCAATGTCGCCCAGACGGGCCGCAGGCTCGGCATCGCCAGCGATGCCCGCTATCGCTTCGAGCGCGGCGTCGACCCCGCCTTCTGCCTGCCCGGGCTCGACCTCGCGACGGCCCTGGTGCTTCAGCTGTGCGGGGGCGAGGCCTCGGACGTCACGCTCGCCGGCGCGGTGCCGCGGCCCGACCATCGCATCGACTTTCCCCTGAGCGAGGTCCATCGCCTGACCGGCCTCGACCTCCCGGCCTCGGACATGCAGCGCATCCTGGAGAAGCTCGGCTTCGAGCTCGTGGGGCATCCGGACAACGGCGACCGAATCGTGGCCAGGGTCCCGAGCTGGCGCCCCGACGTCCACGGCAAGGCCGACCTCGTCGAGGAGATCGTTCGCATCGCGGGCCTCGACAGGGTCGAATCGCAGCCGCTGCCGCGCGAGCCCGGCGTGGCCCGCCCCATGTTGACCCTGCTGCAGCGGCGCACCCGGCTTGCCAAGCGCGTGCTGGCGGGCGAAGGCCTGCTCGAAGCCGTGACCTGGAGCTTCGTGTCGGACCAGCAGGCCCGCGCCTTCGGGGGCGGAGCGCCCGAACTCCAACTCGCCAACCCGATCGCGGCGGAACTCTCGACCATGCGGCCGAGCCTGTTGCCGGGCCTGCTTGCCGCGGCCGGGCGCAACGCCGCACGGGGCATCGGCGACGTCGCCTTGTTCGAGGTCGGCCAGATCTTCCTCGGCGATGGCGAAGCAGATCAACGGATCGCGGCCGCGGGCCTGCGCCGCGGCACCGCCGGGGCGGCCGGGGCCGGACGGCACTGGTCGGGCACGGCCGGAGCCGTCGGGGTGTTCGACAGCAAGGCCGACGCGATAGCGTTGATCGCAGCGCTCGGTGTCTCGCCCAGCGCCGTGCAGGTCGTTCCGGGCGGCCCCGACTACCTTCATCCAGGCCGCTCGCTCACGTTCCGCATGGGGCCGAAACAGCCGATCGGCTGCTGCGGCGAGTTGCACCCGGACCTGCTGAGCCGGTTTGACGTCGCGGGGCCGGTGAGCTGCTTCGAGATCGTCCTCGACGCCCTGCCGGCCCCCAAGGCCCGCGCCACCAAGGCACGGCCCAAGCTGGTCCTGGCGGATCTCATGCCGGTCGAACGCGATTTCGCCTTCCTGGTCGACCGGGCGGTCGACGGAGCCGATCTCGTGACGGCCGCCAAGGGGGCCGACCGGACGCTGGTAGCCGGCGTCTCCGTGTTCGACGTCTACGAGGGCATCGGCATGCCCGAGGGCCGAAAGTCTGTGGGGCTGGCCGTGACGCTGCAGCCGCGCGACAAGACCCTGACCGATGGTGACCTCGACGCCGTCAGCCGCCGCATCGTCGAGGCCGTGTCGAAGAAGACCGGAGCGGTGCTGCGCGGCTGAGACCGGCGTCGCGGCACCAAGCCGGCTAATCAAGGGGCCGCGGCATTCGCGGTCCGGCAACGGCGTGCTACACCCGCGGCATCCCGCGACCGATCCAGCGCCGCAACCCAGGGACAGGGACCTGCCGATGATCGACCTCTATTACTGGCCGACGCCCAACGGGCACAAGATCACGCTGTTCCTCGAAGAAGTCGGCCTGACCTACGAGATCCACCCGGTCGACATCGGCAAGGGCGACCAATTCCAGCCCGATTTCCTGAAGATCGCGCCCAACAACCGCATGCCCGCCATCGTCGATCACGCACCCGCCGATGGCGGCGCGCCGATCTCGCTGTTCGAGTCGGGCGCCATCCTGCTCTACCTCGCCGAGAAGACCGGCCGCTTCCTCCCGGCGGACCCGCGCGGCCGCGCCCAGACGCTCGAATGGCTGTTCTGGCAGATGGGCGGCCTCGGCCCCATGGCGGGGCAGAACCACCATTTCGCGATCTATGCGCCGGAGAAGCTTCCCTACGCGATCGATCGCTACGTCAAGGAGACCAACCGCCTCTATGGCGTGCTCGACCGCCAGCTCGACGGCCGTGACTATATCGCGGGCACCTATTCGATCGCCGATATGGCGGCCTATCCGTGGGTCGTGCCCTACGAGCGCCAGGGCCAGAACCTCGACCATTTCCCCCATCTCAAGCGCTGGTTCCACGCGATCCACGACAAGCCCGCCACGGTTGCGGCCTATGCGAAGGGCGAGACAGTAAACCGGGCCAAGGAGATGAGCGAGGAGGACAAGAAAGTCCTGTTCGGCCAGACCGCGGCCTCCATCAAGCCGCGCTGAAGGCCCACACGGGCGTAACTCCTTCATCTGGTTCCCATGTTGCGGCGGCGAGTGTTACGCGCTCCGAAGCAAATACTGCCGCGGGTGCTCCGAGCGCCCGCACTTACTCAAGGACGCGATCATGAGCCAGACCATCAAACTCACGACCGAGGACGGCGTCACGATCGACGCCTACCGGGCCGAGCCCGCCGGCAAGCCCAAGGGCAGCATTGTGGTGCTGCAGGAGATCTTCGGCGTGAACGCCCATATCCGCCGCGTCGCGGACGGTTTCGCGGCCGAGGGCTACCTCGCCATCGCCCCCGCCCTATTCGACCGCGCCAAGCCGGGCGTCGAGATGGGCTACGGGCCCGAGGACATCGAGGCCGGCGCTGGCTTGGTTGGCCGGATTTCCCCCGCCAAGACCATGATGGACGTGGCGGCGGCCGTGAAGGCCGCCGCCGCGGGCGGCAAGGTCGGCGTCGTCGGCTATTGCTGGGGCGGCTCGCTCGCCTTCGCGGCGGCCTGCACGCAGGACGGGCTCGCGGCGGCGGTCGGCTATTACGGCGGCAACATCGCCAAGATGCTCGACCAACGACCCAAGGTGCCGACCATGCTGCATTTCGGCGAGCAGGACGCGTATATTCCGGTGGCTGACGTTGACGCCATCAAGGCGGCCCTGCCCGACGTGCCGGTCTATACCTACGCGGCCGGCCACGGCTTCAACTGCGACGCCCGCGGCTCCTACGACGGCCCGAGCGCCGCGCAGGCGCTCGGCCGCACGCTGGCGTTTTTGGGCCAGCACCTCGGCTGACCGAGCCGGGTCCGGGCAAAGACCGCTCTCGCGCTCGGGGCGATGTCCTGCCCGGCCTGCTGTTGCTGGTCAGGGGCACTCGACCCGGCGTCGCCTCAATATTCACCCGAGCGCCCTTCACCCCTCTTCCGCACCTTGACACTAGCCCACGGCGGCGCGCAAACTTGTTCGTACACGAACGATCTTGCGGCGCCGGAGCGCCGCCCGCGTCGAGGCCACGATGGCGTCCGATCCGCTTCCGGCCCACCCTGTCGCTCAAGATGGCAAGGTCCGCTGCGACGCCTGCCCGGTGCTGTGCATCATCAAGTCTGGCGCCCTCGGGGCCTGCGACCGTTACGGCAACCGGGATGGCGCGCTCTACCGCGTCGATCCCCACGTGGTGTTGGAGCGGCGCCTCGAGATCGGGGGCGAGGCGGTGCCGTTCGGGGTCGGGGCGCAGGACTGGAACGGGGTCATCCTGCGCGAGCCCGACACCTTCGTGACCGCGATCGGGGCCGGCACCACCTATCCGGACTACAAGCCCGCGCCCTTCATCGTGTCGTCCGAGATCGAGGGCGTCGACATGGTCACGGTGGTGACCGAGGGGATCTTCTCCTATTGCGGCGTCAAGGTGAAGATCGACACCGACCGCCACCTCGGCCCCGAACGCGCCGCCGTCACGGTCGAGGGCGAAACCGTCGGCCATGTCACGACAGGCGAGTACGGGTCGCAGATGCTGTCGCTCGGCGGCGTGACCCACCTGACCGGCGGCAACAAGCGGGAGGGACGCGTCACCTGCGAGGCCCTGCTCGATCTCTGCAACGGCAAGGCGGTCGAACTCGCGGTCGAGGGCGGCGCCACCGTGCTGGTCGAGGCCGGACGGCCGCCCCGCATAGACGGGCACCTCGAGGAACGCATGCGGGTCGGCTGCGGATCGGCCACGATCGGCATGTTCGCCAAGCAGTGGCACGGCGCCGTCGACGAGGTGGTGGTGGTCGACGACCACATCACGGGCGTGCTGTCGGAGCATCAGTCCGGCAAGCTGCTCGGCATCCCGGGCACCGGCATCAGGCTCAAGGGCCGCCGCTCGACGCCGGGCCGCTACTTCCAGGTGGCCCAGCCCGGCACCGGCTGGGGCGGTACCGACCTGCGCGATCCCCTGGCCATCCTGGGCCCTTTCGATCCCAAGGCCGCCCGGCCCGGCCTGACGTTGCTGATGGTGTCGACCACGGGCGAGCATGCGGGTTATTACGTGCTCGACGAAGCCCTGCGTCCGGTCGAGGCCGCCATGCCGGAGCGCTTGCGCGGCTCGGTCGACCTCATCGCCGAGAACTGCGAGCCCGCGCTGTCGACCGTGCTGTTCATGGGCGGTGCCGGGGGCTCGCTGCGGGCCGGCGTGACCGAGAACCCGGTGCGGCTGACCCGCTCGGTCAGGGACGCTCTCACGGTCGTGACCTGCGGGGGAGCCCCCACCTATGTGTGGCCCGGCGGCGGCATCACCTTCATGGTCGACGTGACGCAGGTGCCGTCGAACGGCTTCGGCTCCGTGCCGACCCCCGCCCTGGTGGCGCCGATCGAGTTCACGCTGCGCCGCACCGATTACGCGGCGCTCGGCGGCCACATGGAGCGCATCCGGCCGCTCTCGGAGTTCCGGGACGCCACCGATGCGCGGCGGCGGGTGCCGCAGCGGGTCGGCCAGTCCTGGCCTCTCGCCGAAGCGTCGAGCCCGCGGAGCGCACCCAGTGCGCGAAGCGCGCCATGAGGGCGCAAGTCCGGCTCCTTCCCGGCCAGCGCCTGCACCTGCAGGACGGGCCGATCGACCTCGTGCTCGACGCCCGCGGCGACGCCCGCGCGGTCGGGGCCGCCTACGGGGCGGCGGCGATGCGCTTCGCCACGCTGCTCGACGAACTCTGCGCCGAACTGCCGCTGCTTCGCATGCCGGCCCACCGGGAGCGCTGCCTCGTGGTCGGCGCGGTGGCGCGCCACATGTACGAGGCCGTGGCGCCCTTTGCGGACGAAACCTTCATCACCCCCATGGCGGCCGTTGCGGGCGCCGTGGCCGAGGCAATCCTTGCCGCCATGGTGGAGGCGGCCGTGCTCGACCGTGCCTCGGTCAACAACGGCGGCGACATCGCGCTCCACCTCGGACGCGGGGCCAGCGTCCGCGTCGGCATGGTGGACCGTCCCGACCGGCCCGGGCTCTTCGGCCGCGTGGATCTCGACGCGAGGTCGCCGGTGCGCGGGATCGCGACCAGCGGTCGCCGGGGCCGTTCCTTCTCGCTCGGCATCGCCGACGCCGTCACGGTCCTGGCCCGGACCGCGGCCGAGGCCGACGCCGCCGCAACGATCGTGGCCAATGCGGTCAACCTCCCGGGTCACCCCGCCATCAGCCGAGTGCCGGCCGCCTCGTTGCAACCCGACAGCGACCTCGGCCGTCGCCTCGTCACGCGCGACGTCGGCGCCCTCGCGCCGCATGCGATCGACCGGGCGCTCGCGGCCGGACAGGGCTGCGCTCGCGACCTCGTGCGTCGGGGCCTGATCGCGGGCGCGGCCCTGCATTTGCAAGGCTCCACCCGCACCGTCGTCGGCATTGGTCTGCACAGCCTGCTGGGCTCGCTACCGCCCGAACCACTCCGCCTCGGCGCTTGAGGGACCAACATGCCGGCCAGCATTCGCAAGATCGTGACCAGCGTAGACGAGACCCGCAGCGAGATGGGGCGACCGGTGGAGCCGCCGGTGCGGCGCGCCGTGGCGGTTGCGGTGATCGAAAACCCCTGTGCGGGCCGCTACGTCGAGGACCTGTCCGACCTCGTGGCGATCGGCGCCGAACTGGGCGGGTTGCTGGTCGCCCGAGCGCTGGCGGCGCTGGACATTCCGGGTAACCGGGTCGAGAGCTACGGCAAGGCCGCGCTGGTCGGCGCGGACGGCGAGCTGGAGCACGCGGCCGCGGTCCTGCATCCCGCCATGGGCGCGCCCGTCCGGGCGGCGCTCGGCGGAGGCGCGGCGCTTATCCCATCGGCCAAGAAGCGCGGCGGACCGGGGGCTTCGCTCGACGTGCCGCTCGGCCACAAGGACGCAGCTTTCGTACGCAGCCATTTCGATGCGGTCGAAGTCCGCGTGGCGGATGCGCCGCGCGCCGGTGAAATCCTGGTCGCGGTGGCGGTCACGGATGGCGGGCGGCCTCTGCCGCGCATCGGTGGCCTCGCCAAGCACGACATCGAGGGCCAGGATGGCCTCCGCTGACTTCGCACGGAAAGGACCGGGGAATGGATCGGACGACGACACGGCGCGGGCTCGGGGGCACAGCCCTGGCGGGCATCGTGGGCCTCGCCGGCCTGGCGGCGCTGGCCTGCTGGGCGGCTCCGGCCGGTGCCGCGGATGCCGAGCTCAGCATCGGCGAGATCAACTCCTACTCGGCCCTGCCGAGCTTCACCGAGCCCTATCGCAAGGGTTGGCAGATGGCGGTCGACGAGGTCAATCTCGCGGGCGGCATCGACGGCAAGAAGCTGGTCGTCGTCTCCAAGGACGATGCCGGCAAGCCGGCCGAGGCTGTGACGGCCGCCAACGAGCTCGTGTCGCGTGACCATGTCGTCATGCTGGCGGGCGGTTTCTTCTCCAATGTCGGGCTGGCACTGGCTGATTTCGCCAAGCAGAAGAAGCTCTTCTATCTTGCGGGCGAGCCGCTGACCGACGCGCTCGTCTGGTCGGCCGGCAACCGCTACACGTTCCGGCTCAGGCCATCGAACTACATGCAGGCCGCCATGCTGGCCGACGAGGCCGCCAAGCTCCCGGCCGTGACCTGGGCCACGATCGCGCCCAACTACGAATATGGCCAATCGGCCGTGGCGGTGTTCAGGAAGCTCCTGTCGGCCCGCCGGCCCGACGTGCGATGGGTGGCCGAGCAATGGCCGCCGCAGGGCAAGATCGACGCCGGTCCCGTGGTCCAGGCCATCGCGGCCGCCAAGCCCGACGCCATCCTCAACGTCGAGTTCGGCCCCGACCTCGTCAAACTGGTCCGCGAGGGCAACACCCGCGGGCTGTTCAAGGACCGCAGCGTCGTGAGTTTCCTGACAGGTGAGCCCGAATACCTCGATCCCTTGAAGGACGAGGCGCCCGAGGGCTGGATCGTGACCGGCTATCCCTGGTACGCGATCCACACGCCCGAGCACGATGCGTTCCTCAAGGCCTATCAGTCGAAATACAACGAGACACCGAAGCTTGGCTCGGTGGTGGGCTACACGTTGATCAAGTCGGCGGCCGCGATCCTGCGCAAGGCAGGCTCGACCGACACCGACAAGCTGATCGCGGCCGCCGAGGGCCTCAGCTTCGACACGCCCTTCGGCCACGCCGAGTTCCGCGCGCTCGACCACCAGTCGACGCTCGGCGCCTTCGTGGGCACCACGGCGCAGCAGAACAACAAGGGCGTCATGGTGGACCCGGTCTACCGGGACGGCGCCAAATACCTGCCGGGCGACGCCGAGGTGAAGGCGCTGCGGCCGGCGGAGTGACGGGACGTGGCCCAGGGTCCGGACTGTCCCGCATGGCTCAGGGATGCGCGTGGATCGGGTCCACCCAGTAGACCGCTTCCGGCCGTTCGACGGGGTCGACATCCGTGATGTTGACCACCACGGCTTCGTTGTCCGAGCGCACCAGAACGCATTCGAGCGGGTTCGACGGATCGGCATTGATCTCCTGGTGCGGCACGTAGGGCGGCACGAAGATGAAGTCGCCCGGCCCTGCCTCGGCGACGAACTCCAGCCGCTCGCCCCAGCGCATGCGGGCGCGGCCCCGCACGACGAAGATCACGCTCTCCAGCGCCCCATGGTGGTGCACGCCCGTCTTGGCGTCGGGCTCGATCCGCACCGTGCCGGCCCAGATCTTCTGCGCTCCCACCCGCGCGTGGTCGATGGCGGCCTGCCGGAACATGCCGGGCGTCTGCGGCGTGTTTGGATCGAGCTGGTCGCCCCTGATGACGCGAATGCCGTCGTGCTTCCAGCGGTGGTCGTGGCCTTCGTGGTCCTGGCTCATCCGATCAACTCCATCCGGTTCACGTCGACCATCCCGCGGTCCGTGATCTTGAGGTGCGGGATCACGGGCAGCGGCAGGAAGGCGACCTGCAGGAAGGGCTCGGCCAGCGTGACCCCGAGCGTCCGGGCCGCGGCCCGGAGCGGCAGCAGCGCCGCGTGGACGTCCTCATGGCTGCGGTCGCTCATCAGGCCCGCCACCGGCAACGGCAGGTCGGCCAGCACGGTGCCGTTCTCGACCACCGCGAAACCGCCCCAGATCGTGCCAAGATGATTGACGGCCAGCGCCATGTCGGCATCGTCGACCCCGACCACGCAGATATTGTGGCTGTCGTGGCCGATGGAGGACGCGATGGCGCCACGCTGCATCCCGAAGCCGTGGACGAAGCCGCGCCCGATGTTGCCGTTGCGCCCGTGCCGCTCCACCACGCAGACCTTGGCGAAGTCCTGCGCGGGGTCGGCCCGCACGACGCCGTCGACGCAGGGCAGGTCGCGGACGAGGTGCTCGGTGATGATGCGCCCCGGCACGACGCCGATCACCGGCAAACCCGTTCCCGATCCCCTCACCCGGAAGTCCTCAGCCGACACGCGACGGGCCTTCATGCTGTCGAGGCCGATGGGCGGCACCGGCTCGCGTGCCGCGAACAAGGCTTCGTCGACGGGGCGACCGGCCGAGACCACGTCAGAAACCCGGCAGGTGCCGAGCGCGTCGATCAGGACGATGTCGGCCCGATAGCCGGGCGCGATCATGCCGCGATCGGCAAGGCCGTAAGCGCGGGCCGCCGTCAGCGAGGCCGCGCGATAGGCCGCGAGCGGCGGCACGCCGAGTGCGATCGCCATGCGGATGATCCCGTCGACATGGCCCTCATCGGCGACATCGAGCGGGTTGCGGTCGTCGGTGCAGAAGCACAGGAAGGGTGAGGTCTCGACCGTCAGCAGCGGCGCCAGGGCACGCAGGTCCTTCGAGACCGATCCCTCGCGGATCAGCACCGTCATGCCTTTCCGGATTTTCTGCAGTGCCTCCTCGGCACCTGTGGCCTCGTGGTCGGTGCGGATGCCGGCCGCCGCATAGCCGTTGAGGTCGAGCCCTCCCACCAGGGGCGCGTGGCCGTCGATAGGGCGATCCGCGAAGGCTTCGAGCTTGGCCAGGCAGGCCGGGTCGCGCGCCAGCACGCCGGGAAAGTTCATGAACTCCGCCAAGCCCAGCACCTTAGGATGGCGGGCGTAGCGGGCGAGATCGGCGGCGCCAATGTCCGCCCCCGCGGTCTCCAGCGCCGTGGCGGGCACGCAACTCGACAATTGGACCCGGAGGTCCATGACGGTCCGCCCCGCGCAGGTGAGGAAATAATCGAAGGCCGCCGTGCCCAGCACATTGGCCATCTCGTGCGGGTCGCAGATGGCCGTCGTGACGCCGTGCGGCAGGACGCAGCGGTCGAACTCGAAAGGGGTCACGAGCGAGGATTCGACGTGGAGATGGCTATCGATGAACCCCGGCACGGCGACCCGCCCGGCCCCATCGATCACCCGCCGCCCCTCGTAGCGCGCGTAGGTGCCGACGATCGTGTCGCCGCACACCGCGATGTCGGTCGGCACCAGGGCGCCGGTCACAAGATCGAGCAGCCTGACGTCCTTGATCACGAGGTCGGCGGGTTCCTGGCCGCGCCCTTGCCCGATCCGCCGCGCGAGTTCCGCCGCCGTTGCCGCCATGCCGAAGAGCTCCGATGCCGCGTTGCGGCGCAGCATCGGCCATCCTCGTCGCGCCAGCAAGGGTGACCCGCGCCGACGAGTTTCCGGCTCGCTACCGTTACGACAGGGAGAGCGGGATCGACATGTCGTGGGTCCGGCCGCGCTTCCCTTTGATGCGCACCGAGAGGCAGTGGCGTCCCCGCGGCAGACCGCCGACGTCGAATTGCGTGCGGAACACCGTCTGGCGGGAACTCGGCCAGTCGCGGTAGGGTACCCCGATCTCCCAGCTGGTGACACTGTCGAGCGATTGCCCGTCCACCATGACGTCCAGGCGATCAGGCTCATCACCGCGCAGGGCGATCCATCCACTCACCTGCGTTACGCCCGACGCCTCGACACCATAGCTGTCGAGGAAGGGCCGAGCCGGATCGCAGTTGGGCCATATCTTGCCGGAGGCATCGGGATTGAAGGCTTGACGGCTCGCAACCTCGACAATGGGCGCACTCAGGCGCGGAGGTCCACCCGGTTTGGGTTTCCTCATCAAGCAGATGGACTGATACTCGAGCAGCGCATCGGGCGCGATGAAGTCTATGTCGAAGATACTGCCCCAATGGCGCTCCACCCAGCCGGGCGACATGAACACCATGGGTCCGCCGCGGTTCCAGCTGTTGAACGGGTTCTTGACGTAAAGGCCGCGGTTTGGATCGAAGCTGTCATAGGGAAGCGAGAGCATCTCCTCGAAAGGCGTCTGCCCCGCATAGCTCATGAAGAAGAATCCGCCGGGCCTCAGCACGCGGCGGATCTCCACGGCCCATTGATGCCAGTTGTCGAACAACTGGCTGAAAACGCCCACCGCGTAGATCAGGTCGAAGGACGAGTCCTCGAACGGCAAGCTAGGAACCTGCGCCATCTGATAGAAGCGGAACGGCGGCGTCATGTTCTCCACCGCCCAGCGGATGCTGGTGCCGTCGATGTCGCAGCCCCAGAACTCGGCTGACCGCGCCTCCTGCGCGAAGTGCCGGATGACACGGCCGATGCCGCAGCCGAAGTCGAGACATCGGGTGCTCCGGAAGTCGAAGCCAGAGGGCAGGCAACGCGCGATCGTCTGCTTTACGCCGCGGCCGATCTCGTCGAAGCCTTCGAGCGACGGCGACCCGATACGGACCGACAATTCCAGAGGCGGCAACGGCAGCCCGCCCTCCGGCTGGGCCTCGCCCGGAGGATGCAGGGCGAAATGGACATGGTCGATGGCCGACCGCAGGTTCTCGACGTAGGGCAACTGGCCCGAATGGGTCGCGGCCAGGAAGGAATCGAAAGCCTGGCCCTCGTCGAGCGCCGTGGGGGTCCGGCCCAGAGCGCGGCCCTGCCGGAGGTAATGGAGGATGGGGTTGGTTCCCGGCGCACCCGCCGCGGGACATTCGCCGAGATACCACAACAGGTCGAACTTCGGGCCAGGCCGGCGCCCCTCCGCGGCACCGGCCATGACGTAATGCACGAGTGGCTCGATGCCGGCCGCCGCGACGTCCGGGTACTGCTCCAGGTACGATTCCGCGTCGAACAGGTTGCTGGCTCGAATCTCGGCTACCGCAGCGTCGACCGCAGCGTCAGCGTTCCGCAGCCGCTCGGCCTCGATCTCGTGGCCCGCCCCGCGCCGCTCCGACCCTTGTCGCCCAAACATCATGCGTCCCTGCCGGCCGGCCACCCGCGAACGGTTTCGCTCAAGGCGAGCCCTGGTCTTGTCGCAGAGTCCCTTGATAATCTCATCCCGAAATCCCCGACAAGCGCCGTCACCGAGCCGCGACCTCGCCCTCGAATTCAGACCCCGTCGCCTCCGGTCTTGCGGCGGCCGGCAGCGCCTCGGACGCATCGCCCCGCGGCTCGCCGACCGTAATCTCCTTCTGCGGCGTTCGCCGACGTACCCGGAGTTCGTGCAGGTCGTCGCTCCGGTTCAACTGCTCTTGCGGCGTCATCCAGACAAAGGCATCGAGCCGGCCCGTGACGGGCGACACGGGAGCCCAGTGGTCCGATACGATGCCGTCGGCCACCCAGGCAGGATCGCGCGTGGCCCGCCCGGCCCGCTGCAGCCACTCGAACAGTGCGCCGGTCTCGCCATGTTCGGCTTCTTCGATGTCGGCCATGAGACGGCAGACCTTGACGGTCGGGCGCGACCCGTCCGCGGTCTCGATGAGCGGTTTCAACGTGTCGCGGGCACGCTCGAATTCGCGAGCCTCAAAGGCCGCGCGCGCCACTGCCATCAGGCTTTCCGGATGGTGTGGCGCCATGCGGGCCAGGGTCTCGGCCCGTGCCAGCCGGTCGGCGGCGGCATCGCCGGGCCGGACCCCGACATAGGCGTCCGCGAGCTCGGGATGGGGCGTGGCCGCATAGGCGGTCTCGATGAGCTTCGAGGCGCGACGGATATCGCCCTTGCGGGTGAAGAGCCTGCCGGCCAGCGCCGCCGCCGGCACCAGCGTCGGCGCGGCCTTGAGGGCATCGCGCAACAGGCTCGAGGCTTCGTCGGGATCGCGTTCGGCGATCTCGCTCGCCAGGGCGGTCTTGAGCACGGCGCGCTGGCGGTCGGCCGTGGCGCGGTCGATCAGGCGCCCGCCGGCGTTGCGCTCTATAGCCGTGAGGGCGCCGGCCCAGTCGCCCCGCTGCGCCCGGTGTTCCAGCACGGCCTGCCCGGCCCAGGGCAGGGTGGCGGATTTCAGCGCCTCCTCGGCGTAGGCATAGGCGGCCTCGGGGTCATTGCGGCGCTGAGCCTCGATGTGGAGCCCGCGCAGGCCAAGCGAACGGGTCTCGGGATGGTCGAGCATTTCAGCGAAAGCCCGTTCCGCCGCGTCCTGGTGGCCCGTCATCTGGGCGGTCTGCGCCTTCAGCAGCAACACCATGGGCTCGCGCTTGAGATAGCGGTCGGCCTCCCCCGAATAACGCTCGGCCGAGGCCTGATCGCCCGACCCGACCGCCACCATGCCGCGCGACAACGCCGTGAAACCGCGCTGGCGCCGTCGCGAACGCGACGCCACCGACAGCAGAGATGGGATCCGGAAGACGAAGCGGATCACCCCCCAGATGGTCGCCACCACGGCTGCCGCAACGAGGAGCAGGATCGCCCCGAGCAAGGTCGACCCCTGATAGTCGCGGCCGCCGAACGTGACCAGCACGGTGCCGGGATGGTCGGCCATCCAGACCACGCCGAGCGCCAGAAGCACCACGATGGCGAAATAGATCAGCACGCGTATCATGGATGGCCCACCTTCATCGGATTGCGGCCCCCGCGCCGGCACGATGGCGAGGGCGCGGGGTCCGGACTGTCGTCGGAGCGGGCCGGCGCGGCCGCTCAGCCCGCCCGGGTCACCACCGGCGAGACACGATCACCCGGCGTCGCCGGCCCGTTCAGCTCTTGACCCTGCCGAGCGTCGCGATGGCGCGCCCGACGAGGGACTGTGCCGCGCCGGCAGCATCGACCTCGCTCCGCGCCGAGGACGCCCAGTCACGCGAAGGGTCCTTTGCAACGTCGGGCAGCCTGTCCCAGGCCGCGAGAGCGGCGGTGACGTCACCCGCATCGAGCGCGGCGTCGATCTGCGAAACGATGGCCGCGGGATCGTCGCCCTGCACCGCTCCGACCCGCTTTACCCTCACGAGCGCGCGGGCGCTGGCCGTGAAGCGATCCAGGGCAGTGCCGGTCTCAGGAGGTTTCACGGCCGCCAAGACGTCGCCCTGGACGGCGTCCCAGTCGTGCTTGAGAGTCGCCGCCGTCGGAGCGCCCTTGGCCGCCATGGGCGACAGCTTGGCAATGCTTTCGGGTTCGGCGCCGAGGGCCTTGAGCGCGTCCAGTTCCCCGCCGTAAGGTCGGCCATCCGCGATAGCGCCCTGAATGGCTTGACCGACCAGGGCGAGCGGCGTCGCCTTGGTCTCGTCGGCGCTGCCGATCGCGCGGGCTTCCGTCAGCCGAGCGCCGTTCTTGGGAGCGGCCAACCGGGCTTCGACGCCGGCAACCCGCCCGTCGAGCGTCGCCGTAGCGGCCTGTAGCGGTCCGAGGTCGACCTTAGGCAGGTTCGTCAAGGCCGATTGCAGCTTGGCAGCCTGAGCTGCTCCGCCATCCACCTTGGCTTCGAGCCCGTTCAGGCGGGCATCGAGCCCGTTCACGCGAGCGTCGAAGCCGTTGATCTTCCCGTCCACGCCGTTGACCTTGGCATCGAAACCGTTGAGGCGCGCGTCCGAACCGTTGAGCTTGTTGTCGATCGACGTCACCTGCGCGTCCAGCGCCGCAATCCTGGCGTCGACCGGACCGAAATCGGGCGCAACTGGCTTCGGCAGATCGGCCAGGGTTTTGGCGGTGCCGGTCTGCGCGTCCGACAGGGCTGCGAGGTGACCATCGAGGCCGTCGACCTTGGCGGCCAAAGCCGCCAAGGCACCGAGCGTCGCGAAGGCCGGCAAGGCCGGCGACGCGGCGTCGGCCGCAGCGCGACCACTGCCCGATACGGCCGCCGAGGCAGTGTCGGCGTCGGCCTTGGCGGCCTCAGCCTGTCGAGCCACGGCATCGAGGCGCGACGTCAATCCGGCGACGGTATCGGCCAGGCCGGAGCGGTTCGCATCGGCCGCGGCCACGCGCTTGTCGAGCGCCGCCAGGTCGCCTTGAAGCTTGCCTTCCGCTTGGGCTGGCTCGGGCCGCGCTTCCAGCGCCGCGACCTTGGCATGGAGGTCCGTCAGGCTCGCCATCGTCTGGTTCCGGCCGCTCCGGTGCGGTTCCGAGTAGAGCAGCCAGGCGATCGCGCCGAGCAGCATCAGGCAAGCGGCACCGAGCAGGCTGGGTAGTAGGCCGGCGCGCGACCGGGCGGCCGGCAACGCGGCGGCCGCCGGCTTGTCCGCGACGAGATCCTCGCCGGCCGACGGTGGCGCCGAGCCGTCGTGGGTTTCCGGCATCGCCGCTTCGCTCATCTCGCCACCGCCGACCGTGCCCTCTACGGACGGCACCTCGCGGGTGGTGACGGCCGGATCGATGCCAGCCCGATCCTCGGCAGGCCGATCCGACGGCGATGGCTCCGTTGCGCCGGTCTCGACAGGGTCCCGCAACGTCCTGGATACGGCCGCATCGCGCGGCGCGGCATCGCGGAACGCGCTGCCAAACAGCACGGGCTCTCCGGCCGTCGAAGCTTGGGCCGCCGTACCCGCCGATGGCTCGGGCTCGTAGGATGCGGGACCGGGAGCATCGTCTCCCACGGAATGGCCGGCAGCGGCTGGGACTTCGGTCGCCGAAGCATCGATGATGGGTGGCTCGCGACGCCTCTTGCCGCCACGCGCGCGGACTTCGTTCGGCCCACGGTTCCCGTCTTCCGCCATCCCTGTCCCTTTCCCCGCGTTCCGCCGCGCCGCGTCCGGGAAGGCCGCGCGATGGCTCCGACGCCCGGCCTGCCCGAAGGTGCAAACGCCCGAACCCTGCTTTCGGCACGGCAGCCACGATATTTTCGCGACGTCGGCCTGCTGCAAGCGGGTTTTTGCGACCCCGCCTACGTTGAGGTGTCGAGCAGCGTCGATTTCGCTTCGAAAAACGAATCGACCGTAGCGCAAGGCACGCGCGGCTGCTTAGCGCGCGGCCCGGAGCCGGTCAAAGCCGGGCAGCGTCACCCCGCCGGCGCCGCGCCCCCAGCGTGTCGTCGATGGCGAGCAGACGCCGGGCAGACTCGGCGTGGAGGCGCTCCACCATCCGGTCATCAAGTCGCAGGACATTGGAGGCGCCCTCAGGACCGTCGAAAGCCGCGACGATCCTGCGGGCCCAGACGACCTCGTCGGGCTGCGGCGCGAAGACCGCGTTGCAGATCTCGATCTGGTCGGGGTGGATGCAGGTCTTCCCGTCCATGCCGAAGTCGCGTCCCTGCCGGGCCTCCTCGGCGAGACCCTCGGGATCGTCGAGGCCGTTGAAGACGCCATCGAGGATGTCGAGCCCGAAGCAGCGCGCCGCCGCCACGCAGGTCGACAGCCAGACCACGAGGGACTCCCGCCGCGGTCCGACACGGATGCGCAGATCCTTGGCCAGATCGTTGGTGCCCAGCACCAGCACGTCGAGCCGCGACGCAGGATCGGCGGCCGTGCGGGCGAGGTCGGCGACATGCAGTACCGCCGCAGGCGTCTCCACCATGGCCCAAAGCCGGACGGTATCGGCGACGCCTGCCTTGGCGAGGTCGGCCGCCACGAACATGACGTCACCCGGGGCCGCCACCTTGGGCAGCAGGATGGCGTCGGGTCGCGCGGCCGCGGCCGCCAGCAGGTCATCCCGACCCCACTGGGTGTCGAGGCCATTGATGCGGACCACGAGTTCGAGATGCCTGAAACCACCTTGGGCCACGGCCGCCACCACGGAGGACCTCGCGACCGTCTTGTCGGTGGGCGCGACGGAATCCTCGAGATCGAACACCAGCGCATCGGCATCGAGTGTCCGGCTCTTGGCGATGGCGCGCGCATTCGAGCCCGGGACGTAAAGGACACTGCGCCGCGGCCGGAACATCATGGAGGGACACCTGTCATGTCGGGGCCATAAAGCACGCCGTCACAGAACCTGCCACTCTCCCGCCGTGTCTTCGGCCGGCGGAGCCGAGCTTGCCAACGCGCGACGCGTCCCTCACGACAGGATCGACGCAAGAGCAGGACACGCAGCATGGACAGGACCCGAAGACCGCGAGACCCCTTCTCGGACGCCGAGGCCGTCTTCGGCAAGGCCCCTGCCCGGCCCGCCGCCGAGGCGCCGAAGACGCCGTTGGTCCCGGGTGCGCGACAAAGCGTGACACTGCGCATCGACGAAGACGTGCTGGAGCACTTCCAGGCCGACGGGCCGGGCTGGCAGGACCGCATCAACGCGGCGCTCAGGAGCGCGGCCGGGCTCTGACCATCGCCTCGCCGCGCGACGGCAGGACAGCGGCCGGCCGAGGCCGGGCGCGAGGCGAAGGTGAGGGCTGAGCGGTGCGCGCCTTTGCGCGCGGCCGGCGACCGGATGCCGCTTGCTCGAGGGACGGAGTTGCAGGCCATGGAACCGCGGTCGTTCCGCGCCACCGCCATCGGGGTCGGCGCCATCCTGCTCTGGGCCGGACTGGCACTGTTCACGGTGTCGGCACGCGGCCTGCCGCCTCTCGAATTGCTGGCCCTCAGCTTCGGCGTTGCCTGCGCGGCGGGGTTGGGAGTGCTGGGCGCACGGGGCCGGGCGGGGCTCGCCGAGATGCGGCAGCCGGCAGCGCCCTGGCTTCTGGCCTTCTGTGGCCTGTTCTTCTATCACGCGCTGTACTTTTTCGCCCTGTCGGCCGCGCCTCCCGCTAGCGCGAGCCTCGTAGCCTATCTCTGGCCGTTGCTCATCGTACTGATGTCGGCGTCGCTGCCGGGCGAGCGCCTCCGGGCGCGCCATGTCGGCGGTGCGATACTGGGGCTCGGCGGCACCGCCGCCATCATCCTAGGGCGGAGCGCCGATGCTCCGGCGCTCGGGCCGTTGGGCGTCGTCGGATACGCTGCCGCATTCTGCTGCGCCGTCGTATGGTCAGGCTATTCGGTGCTGAACCGCCGCTACGCCGACGTGCCGAGCGGCATGCTGGTGGGGGTTTGCGGGGCCGTGGCCCTGGCCGGAGCGCTCTGCCATACCGTCGCCGAACCCACAGTCTGGCCGAATGCCGGCCAGGGCATCTCGATCGTGCTGCTCGGGCTCGGGCCGACCGGCCTCGCCTTTCTGGCCTGGGATCATGCCACCAAGCACGGCCGTCTGCCGGTGCTGGGCGCCCTGTCCTACCTGGCGTCGCTCGTCTCGACCCTGCTGCTGATCCTCACCGGGCAGGCGACCGCGAGCGCAACCCTGATCGCGGCGGCGGCGCTGATCATCGGTGGCGCCGTGCTGGCTACCGGCTTGCCGGCGCGGAGCCGGCTGGAAACGGTCAGACCTCGACGCTTTCGGCGCTGAACTCGCCGGTCGTCTCGTCCAGGTCGATCAGGCGCATCGTGATGTCCGGCGCTGCCTCGTAGAGCGATCCCTCCAGCATGGCATCGCTCCCGTCGTTAGCCCGTCCCATCACGACCCGGAACAGGCCATGGCAGCGGTCCCGCGCCAGCACGAGGTCGCGGATGCGCTCGCGATTGCCGCGCTTCGTGCGCCATGACTCGGACTCGGGGTCGTCGAAGATGTCGTAGCGGACGCCTCCGGGCACGTGGCGCAACTTGTCGTCCCAGAGGGTTACCACGACGATGTTCTCGTCCTCGCTGTGGCCCGACCAGGCCCAACGTTCGTTCTTGAGCACGGCGCCCAGGGCCGCATAGGCTTCGACTTTTCCGACCATGGTCTTGCTTCGTGTTCTCGCAACTGGGGATGAGGTGTGGGTGATCAGCCGGGACGGGTCTCTTGAGCGGCGCTTCATGAGCCCTGTGCTGCTTGCGCATAGCCCGACCGGGCGTCGCATCCGATCGCACGTGACGCCCGGCCTATCACGCCATCACGGCCTCGATCAGGAACGGCCCGGACCGGCTCAGCGCATAGTCCAGCACCGAAAAGAAGCCCTCGGCGCTTTCCACCGCGGCGCCTTCCACCCCCATGCCGTTGGCGAGCGCCATCCAGTCGAGCGCCGGGTCGTCGAGTTGCATCATGCGGCGGGCATTGTCGCCGAAGTGATTGACCCCGACATTGCGCATCTCGCGCTGCAGGATGGCGTAGGCCCGGTTGGAATAGACGATCGTCACCACGTCGAGCCTTTCGCGCGCCTGGGTCCAGAGCCCCTGGAGCGTGTACAGGCCGGAGCCGTCGGCCTGCAGCGCCACGACCCTGCGGCCCGGGCAGGCCAGCGCGGCCCCGGCCGCGGCCCCGGGGCCGAAGCCGATCGCGCCTCCGGTCAGCATGAGATAGTCGTGCGGCGGCGCGGACTTGAGCAGGTCGAAGATCTCGCGGCCCGAGGTGATCGCCTCGTCGACCACGATGGCGCTCTCCGGCAGCAGCAGCGCCACGGCGCGCGAGATGGCGGCGTCGGTCAGCTCGCCGCCCGGCATGCCGTCGAGCGCCGGCGCTGAAGGCACAGCGACGCTCGCCGAAGCGCCGAGCCGGTCCGCGACCGCCGCCAGCGCGTCCTCCAGGGCCTCGCCGGGTCGGCCGAGCGTCAGCGTGCCGGAGTCCGGCCGGAGAAGGCGGCTCGGCTTTCCCGGGTAGCCGAAGAAGGCCACGGGCTCGCGCGCGCCGGCCAGCACGAGGAGGTCGATGTCGGCCAGCGCGGCCAGCGCGAGATCGATCGCATAAGGGATCTTGGTGACCGGCACCCGGCCGCGTCCGGCTTCGATGCGGGCGATCGACACGGGTCCGAACAGCCTTGCCCCGGTGGCGGCCGCGATCCGGCCTGCAGCTTCGAGCGGCCCGGTGCGGGCCGCGGTATCGCCGAGCAGCAGCCCGGCTCGAGGGCCGGCCCGGCGCAGCGCCTCGGCGACCTCGCGGATACGATCATCCGGCACGGCCAGGGGCCGCGGCATTGCCACCTTGGCACGGTCTTCCGGCGCGGCCTCCCCCCAGGCCGAGTCGGCGGGCAGGATCAGGGTGGCGACGCCCGGCGCGGCGCGGGCCGCCAGGATGGCGGCCTCCGCGGCTGGCGCGACGTCATCGGGTCCGGTGGCGCGGCGCAGCCAGTCCGACACAGGCCGGGCGAAGGAATCGATGTCGGTGGTCAGGGGCGCGTCGAACGGCAGGTGGTAGGACGCGTGGTCGCCCACGATGTTGACGATCGGGGTGCCGGCGCGCCGCGCGTTGTGCAGGTTGGCGAGTCCGTTGGCGAGGCCCGGCCCGGTATGCAGCAGGGTGGCGGCGGGCTTCCCCGCCATGCGGCCGTAACCGTCGGCCGCGGCCGTCACCACGCCTTCGAACAGCCCGAGCACACAGCGCATCTCGGGCCGGCGATCGAGCGCCGCGACGAAATGCATCTCGGACGTGCCCGGATTGGCGAAGCAGACCTCGACATCATTGCCGAGCAGCGTATCGCAGAGGCGGTCTGCTCCGTTCATGCGCTAAGACCCCCAAGGCGGCCGCCAACGGCCGCGATATCGGACAACGCTGTCGCGCCAGGATCGGCCGGCCGTCAACCGCGTTTTCGGTCCCCGCGGGAATCCCTGACGCGCGGAACCCCGCCGATTGCGTTTCGCCGACGCGACGTCGATGGTTGTCGGCGTTGGGCGGGAGCTGCAGCTTGGTGATTCTCGGCCTCACGGGCTCGATCGGCATGGGAAAGTCGACGACGGCCGACATGTTCCGCGACGCGGGCGTGCCGGTGTTCGACGCCGACCGGGCCGTGCACGCGCTTTACGACGCCGCCGCCGTACCGGCCGTCGAGGCGGCGTTTCCCGGCACCACGAAGAACGGCACGGTCGATCGCGAGCTCCTGCGCCGGCGCGTGCTCGACGATGCCGCTGTGCTGCGGCGGCTCGAAGCCATCGTCCATCCGATGGTGCAGGCCGAGCGCGACGCTTTCCTGCTGGCGGCGGAGCGGCAAGGGGCGCGGCTCGCCGTGCTCGACATCCCCCTGCTGTTCGAGACCGGGGCGGACCGCTCCGTCGATGCCGTCGCGGTCGTGTCGGCTCCGGAAGCGGTGCAAAAGGCCCGGGTCTTGGCCCGGCCCAGCATGACGGAAGCCCGGTTTTCGGCCATATTGGCCCAGCAGGTGCCGGACGCCGATAAGCGCGCCCGGGCCCGCTTCGTGATCGACACCGGCCAGGGACTGGAACCCGCGCGGGCCGAGGTTCGCCGCATCATCGCGACCCTGTCGGAGGACGGCGGGGCCGCCGCAACCTAGGGACATCGATGCGCGAGATCGTTCTCGATACGGAAACCACGGGCCTCGATCCATTGGGGGGCGATCGCCTGGTCGAGATCGCCGGCATCGAATTGATCAACTACATTCCGACCGGCAAGAGCTATCACGCCTTCATAAACCCCGAGCGCGACATGCCGGAGGACGCGTTCCGGGTGCATGGCCTCTCGGCCGCGTTCCTGGCCACGCACCCGGTCTTCGCGCTGCACGCCGACGAGTTCCTGGCCTTCGTGCGCGACGCCCGGCTCGTCATCCACAACGCCGAATTCGACCTGCGCTTCATCAATCACGAACTCGGGCGGCTGAAGAAGCCGGCAGTCGCGATGGACGCGGTGATCGACACGCTGGCCATGGCGCGGCGACGCCACCCGGGCGCGCCGAACTCCCTCGACGCGCTCTGCGCGCGTTACAGGATCGACACGTCGAAGCGCGTGAAACACGGCGCCATGGTCGACGTGGAGCTGCTGGCCGAGGTCTATGCCGAGCTTTTGGGCGGCCGGCAGACCTCGCTCGGCCTCGGTGCCCGCGTGGTCAGCCTGCACAGGGACACGGTCGCGAAGCCGCTGCAGCGCCCGGCCCCCCTGCCCCCTGTGCTAACCGCGGCCGAGGACGCCGCCCACGCGGCCTTCGTGGCGACGCTTGGGCCGAAGGCCCTGTGGCTGAGCTACGGCGAGGCCGTCAGGGAGAGCGCGGCGGGGTGAGGCGGTATACCGAGACAGCGACCGGGACGCCGCTCTCGACAGGTTCATACGGCTTCGGTGAATGACTTGATCATCACGAAAGACGCTCGACCCGTCACGCCTGTTGCAGCCCTGAGCAGATGGGCGATGGCGGCCTTCGTGAGCGTCTTCGCTTTCTCGGTCATCTGGCCGGGACCGGCTCGAGATCCCCCGGCAGCGGCACGCGAGCCTGCCTCAAGAGCCGCGTCCTGACCGGCCCCGGGAGCCCGCCGAAGGACGGCGCGGTCTGCCGCGCATAGTCGCCGCGCTCGGACCGCTCCGTCAGTCGCGCGACGACCGTGCCCGAGCCTTCGTCCAATAGCGCAGACCACAGCGCGTAGCCGTGCTTCTGATGAGGATCGTCCCGTGAGAACCGATCGAGGTGGCGGCGTGCGGATTTCAGGATTTCGGGGTCTTCCGCAATGCGACGAGCGTTCTCGCAAGCCACGAGGTAGCTGTAACGGTGATTGCGGTCGTAAAATCCGTCCTGCTCCATGACGCCGTCTCGCGTGTCGCGACCTTCTCCTGCCAAACGTAGGACACGGGCAATGGTCCTCACCCGAAGATCGTGGCGCCCCCGTCGGCCGGGCCCACGGCGGCGCGGAACGGCGCGAAGAGCTCGCGGCCGACACCCCAGTGCGAGTCCTCCAAGTCGCACGTCGCGGGCACGCGGGCGACCCAGTCGGCCTCGGGTACCAGCACGTCGAGCCGGCCCGTCACGGCGTCGATCCGGATCGTGTCGCCGTCGCGGATCTTGGCGATGGTGCCTCCCTCCGCGGCTTCCGGCGTCACGTGGATGGCGGCCGGGACCTTGCCCGAGGCGCCCGACAGGCGCCCGTCCGTCACCAGCGCAACCGTGTGGCCGCGATCCTGCAGCACACCCAACGGCGGCATCAGCTTGTGGAGTTCCGGCATGCCGTTCGCCTTCGGTCCCTGGAACCGCACGACCGCCACCATGTCGCCCGTGAGTTCGCCGGCCCTGAACGCCTCCTGCAGTTCTTCCTGCGAATGGAAGACCCGGGCCGGCGCCTCGATGACGTGGCGTTCGGGCGCGATGGCCGAGGTCTTCATGATGGCGCGGCCGAGGGCGCCGTCCAGCACCTTGAGCCCGCCCGTGGCGTGGAACGGCGCTGCCGTGCCGCGCAGCACCGTCTCGTCGCCGCTCCTCACGGGGCCGTCGCGCCAATCGAGCTGGCCGTCGGCGCCCAGCATCGGCTCGGCCGTATAGGCGTCGAGCCCCTGGCCGAAGACCGTCGTGACGTCACGGTGCAGGAGGCCGCTGCCGAGAAGCTCCCGGATCACGAACGCCATGCCGCCGGCCGCGTGGAAGTGGTTCACGTCGGCCTTGCCGTTGGGATAGACGCGGGTCAGCAGCGGCGTGACCTCGGCGAGGTCGGAGAAATCCTGCCAGGTCAGCCTGATGCCGGCCGCGGCCGCCATGGCCACGATGTGCATCGTGTGGTTGGTCGAACCGCCGGTCGCGTGCAGTCCCACGATGCCGTTGACGAAGACCCGCTCGTCGAGCATCCGGCCCATCGGGGTGTAATCGTTGCCCAGCGCCGTGATCGCCATGGCGCGGCGGGCCGCCTCGGTGGTGAGCGCGTCGCGCATCGGCGTGTTGGGATTGACGAAGGAGGCACCCGGCAGGTGCAGCCCCATGATCTCCATCATCATCTGGTTGGTGTTGGCCGTGCCATAGAACGTGCAGGTGCCGGGGCCGTGGTAGGATTCGGCCTCCGCCTCGAGGAGGGCCGCGCGGTCGACCTTGCCCTCGGCGAAGAGCTGCCGGATCTTGGCCTTCTGGTCGTTGGGCAGGCCCGAGGTCATCGGCCCGGCCGGAATGAACACGGCCGGCAGGTGGCCGAAGCTCAGCGCCCCGATCACGAGCCCCGGCACGATCTTGTCGCAGATGCCGAGATAGACGGCGGCGTCGAAGGTCTGGTGCGACAGGGCCACGGCCGTGGCGAGCGCGATGACCTCGCGGGAGAAGAGCGACAGTTCCATGCCGGCCTCGCCCTGGGTGACGCCGTCGCACATCGCCGGCACGCCGCCCGCCACCTGGGCGACGCCGCCAGCCTCGCGGGCCGCGCGCCGGATCATTTCCGGGTAGGTCTCGTAGGGCTGGTGAGCCGACAGCATGTCGTTATAGGCCGTGACGATGGCCAGGTTGGCACCCGTGCCGGAGCGCAGCATGGACTTGTCGCCGACCCCGCAGGCCGCGAAGCCGTGGGCCTGGTTGGCGCAGCCGAGGCGCTGACGGCGCGGCCCGGCTTCGCCGGCCTTGGCGATGCGCTCGAGGTAACGAAGCCGCGTATCACGGCTGCGGTCGACGATCCGCTGCGTGACCTCGCCGAGGCGGGCATTTGCGGCGCTTCGGCCGTTGCGCATCGTCATCGTCATCCTTGTCGGCACGGACCGGAGAAAACCGGCGCCGTGATGAGAGGTGGGGTGTAGCACGCCGGACCGTATCGGCAAGGCACGGGGTCGGGCTCCACCCGAACTGGGCCAGACCGGGAACGGCTGGGACGATGGTTCGTTGAACCCGGGTGCAAGCGCTGCCGCTACCCGCCCCGTCACAGGAAGACTTCTCCATGAGCGACGCCCAGCAAGCCGCGACCAAGCCGACCCAACCGGCCCATTACGACGAGGGCCGCCTGCCCAAGGCGCCCTACCATCCCGTCCTGACCGGACAGCCGGCGCTCGTTACGGGCGCCAATTCGGGGATCGGCGAGGCCGTGGCGCTCGGCCTCGCCCAGGCCGGTGCCGATGTTGCGGTCAACTACGTGACCCACCCCGAGACGGCCGAGGACGTGGCCCACCGCATCGAGGGCTTCGGGCGCAAGGCGCTCGTGCTCAAGGCCGATGTCAGCAAGGAGGACGAGGTCGAGGCCATGTATGCGGCCGCCATCAAGGAGTTCGGCACGCTGCACATCTCGGTCAGCAACGCCGGACTGCAACGCGACTCGGCCCTCCACTCGATGACGCTGGAACAATGGGAGACCGTGATCGGCGTGAACCTGACCGGCCAGTTCCTGTGCAGTCGGGCCGCCGCCCGGGAGTTCCTGAGGCGCGGCGTCGTCAAGGACGTGTCGCAGGCCGCCGGCAAGATGATCTGCATGAGTTCGGTCCACCAGCAGATCCCCTGGGCCGGCCACGTCAACTACGCGGCCTCGAAGGGCGGCATCATGATGATGATGCAGAGCATGGCCCAGGAACTGGCGCCGCATTTCATCCGGGTCAACAGCATCGCGCCCGGCGCCATCCGCACGCCCATCAACACGGCAGCCTGGAGCACGCCGCAGGCCTATTCCGACCTGATGACGCTGGTGCCCTACAAGCGGATCGGCGAGCCCGACGACATCGCCCAGGCGGCGGTGTGGCTAGCCTCCGACTCGGCCGATTACGTCACCGGTGCGACGCTCTTCGTGGACGGTGGCATGACGCTCTACCCGGGCTTCGCGACCGGCGGCTGAACGCATAAGGCCCCGAAGCATTGGCGCCGGGGCCTTCACAGGGATGAGAGAAGGACGCGGGGCTCGCTCGCCCCGCGGACGATCGCGCTATTCTTCGTCCTTCTTCTTCTGCGCCTGCTGCTGCATGTAGCGCGGGCTCGACTCGTCGACCTTCTCCTGCGGAGCCTCCGTCGTGGCCTTCACGGATTTCGACGCCTTCAGGTAGCCCTTGGGCGGTTGCGTCAGATACTCTCGCGCAGGCTCCTGGCCCGCCACCAATGCGTCGGACTTCTCGGGATTGAGGGCGCGATACCGCTCGCCCTCGGCCTCCAGGACGTCAGGGTTGAGAACGAGGCAGTTGCGGACCTTGTTGTCGTTGCCGCATTCGTTGGGCCGCACCGGCTCGCCCTGTGCACGGCCTTTCAGCATCTCCGCCTTGGACAGCACCACGCCCCTGTCGCTGGAATTCGGATCCAGTGTGTGGGGTGCCCGCGCCTCTTCGGCCTCCTTGCGGTGCTTGAGGACGTCGGGATCCTGAGGCCAGGCTGCGGTGCGTGCGGCACCGCTCGTGACCGGCTTCGGCAGAGCGTCACTCGGCGGCAACACCAGTGGCGGCCGCTCCCGATATTCGATGTCCGGAGTCTTGTCGGTCGATATGACGCCGACGGCGCCCAGCACGGATGAGAAGACGTTGGCGTAGCCGTCGTCGGCAGCCCGCGCGGAAGACCCGGCCGCGAACGACAGACCGAGCAGGCTCGCGGCGACGAGGGCGCCCTTGCGACAGGCCAGCGATCGGGTCATGAACAACTCCGCCGTTCGGTCCCGCCAGGGACGATTGCAGGCCTCAACTATGCTGGGACGATCGCGGCGATTTATGGGCGTCTGCCGTGGAACGCGGCACGACCCACTCGACCAAGAGTAGCGCCACGCCGGCCACGATGGCGCAATCGGCGCCGTTGAAGATGTACCAGCGGAAGGATCCGGCATGCAGGAACACGAAATCCACCACTGCGCCATAGGCGAAGCGGTCGACGAGGTTGCCGGCCGCACCGCCGATCAGCAGACCGAGCGCCAGGCCGGTCAGCGTCGTCTCCGTTCGATACAGCCAGCCGACGAGCAGCAGGATAGCGGCCAGAGTGGCGGCGATCAGGACATAGCGGCCCGCGTCGGTGTCGGCGGTCAGCAGCGAATAGGAAATGCCCCGGTTCCAGGCCAGCACGAGGTCGAAGCCCGGCATGACCGCAACGGGTTGACGCCGGGCGAGGTCGAAATCGCGCAGCAGCCAGAGCTTCGATGCTTGGTCGGCCGCGAGCGTCAGCGCCGCGACCGCCACGCCCAGGGTGCGGACGCGGTTCACGCGAGGCGTCCCGCCTGCTTCAGCTCGCGCAGGGCCCGGGCGTCGCGCGGCGTCACGTCCGGGAACTCGGGGTCGCTGCCGACCAGGGGGGAGATCTTCCAGGAGCGGGCGCATTTGCGACCTTCGGCCCGGCGCGGCACCACCGCGATTCCCGGTACGTCGGGCAGACGATAGGCCTCGGCCGGCCCCTCGCCGCCCGCGATCGAGACGCCGGACGTGATGCAGACTTCGGCGAAGTCGATGCTCTCCAGCAAGGCGGCAAGGGCCGGATCGGCCACGAACACCGCCGGTGCCGCTTCGAGTGACGAACCCAGGCGCTTGCCGGCCCGCTCCAGTTCGAGTGCGCCCGTGACGACACGCCGGGCAGTGCGGATCTCACGCCAGCGCGTTGCCAGCGCCGTGTCGAACCAGGCTTCGGGCGTCTCGGGGAAGAGCTGGAGGTGGACCGAGCCCGCCTCCGACGGGTGGCGGTCCAGCCAGGCCTCCTCAGCCGTGAAGCTGAGGATCGGCGCGAGCCAGACGGCGACGCGGTCGAACACCGCATCGATGACGGTCAGCGCCCCGCGCCGTGTCGTGCTCGACGGCGGATCGCAATAGAGCGCGTCCTTGCGGATGTCGAAATAAAAGGCCGACAGGTCGCCCGTCATGAACGCGCCGAGCGCCGCCAGGATGCGGGTGTAGTCGAAGGCCGCATAGCCGGCCCGCACGGTGCGGTCGAGCTCGACGAGGCGGTGCAGCACGAAGCGCTCGAGTTCGGGCAGCTCGGCATAGAGTATCGCGTCGCCCGGGGCGGCATGGGAGAGCGTGCCCAGCATCCAGCGCAGCGTGTTGCGCCACTTCTTATACGTCTCGACCGTGGTGTTGAGCACGGTCTTGCCGAGCCGCTGGTCGTCGGCATAGTTGGCGCCCGCCACCCAGAGCCGGAGGATGTCGGCACCCGACGCCCTGATGACGTCCTGGGGCGCCACGACGTTGCCGAGCGACTTCGACATCTTGCGCCCGTTCTCGTCGAGCGTGAAGCCGTGGGTCAGCACCGCGTCGTAGGACGCCCGGCCCCGCGTGCCGCAGCTTTCCAGCAGCGAGGAATGGAACCAGCCGCGGTGCTGGTCCGAGCCTTCGAGATACATGACCTCATCCTCGCCACCGTCGGCGCGACGGCGCAGGCCGGCGAACTGCGGAAAATGCGCCGGGTCCTCCAGCGTGAAGGCGTGGGTCGACCCTGAGTCGAACCAGACGTCGAGGATGTCGTCGACCTTGTTCCAGTCCTCGCCGGCGCGAGTCCCGAGGAAGCGCTCGCGGGCGCCCTCCGTGTACCAGGCGTCGGCGCCCTCGCGCTCGAAAGCCGCGAGGACTCGCGCGTCGACCGCGTCGTCGCGGAGGATCTCGGCCGTGCCGTCGGCGCGGTTGCGCACGAAGATGGCGATCGGCACGCCCCAGGCGCGCTGCCGCGACACCACCCAGTCGGGCCGGTTGGCGATCATCCCGGTGATGCGGTTCTGCCCCGCGGCCGGCACCCATTCGGTCTCCGCGATGGCCTGCAGCGCGACGCCGCGCAGGGTGTCGGGGGCGTTGGAGCCGCCCCGATCGGAGCCTGGACGCACGGTGGCGCCCGGCACCGCGAAGCGCTGGTCCATGGCGATGAACCATTGCGGCGTGTTGCGGAAGATGACGGGCTTCTTCGAGCGCCAGCTGTGCGGGTAGCTGTGCTTGAGCCGGCCGCGCGCCACGAGTGTGCCGGCCTCGGCCAGGGCCGCGAAGACGGCCTCGTTGGCGTCACCTTTCGTGCCCTTGTCGGTGAGCACGCGCTTGCCCTCGAAGCCGGGCGCGTCGGCCGTGAACGCCCCGTCGGCATCCACCGTATAGGGGATGCGGGTGTCGATGCCGCGCGCCTGCAGATAACGGGTCGAGGCGAGCCATAGGTCGAAGTCCTCGCGCCCGTGGCCCGGGGCCGTGTGGACGAAGCCCGTGCCGGCCTCGTCGGTGACGTGGTCGCCGGGAAGCAGGGGAACCGGGAATTGGTAGCCTTGATGCGTGCCCGCGAGGGGATGGACGGCGATTGCCGATTTCAGCATCTCTGCCGACACGTCGCCGAGGCGCTGATAGCCATTGGGCTCGACGCGCGCGGCCTTGAAGACGGCCGCCGCGAGCGTGTCGGCGAGCACATAGCGAGCGCCGGTCTTGGCCCAATTGTCTTCGGACGCTTCGGTCACTTCGTAGAGGCCGTAATTCACCCGCGGTGAGAAGGCGATGGCCCGGTTCCCCGGCATGGTCCAGGGTGTCGTGGTCCAAATAACCAAGGAAGCGGACGCGAGGAGGTCGAGAAAAGCCAGCTTTTCGCCCACAGATCGTGCAAACGTGCCGGTCGCGACCATAGCCAGCGGAAACGCCGCGTATACCGTGTCGCTGGTATAGTCCTCGTATTCGACCTCCGCCTCGGCCAGCGCCGTCTTCTCGACCACGCTCCACATCACGGGCTTGGAGCCGCGGTAGAGCAGCCCGTTGACGGCGAACTTCATGATCTCGCGGGCGATCGTGGCTTCCGCGTGGAACGCCATGGTGGCGTAGGGGTGGTCCCAGTCGCCCACGATGCCGAGCCGCTTGAACTCCTCGCGCTGCACGTCGAGCCAGTGTTGCGCGAAGGCGCGGCACTGCCGGCGGAACTCCACCACCGGCACGGCATCCTTGTTGCGGCCCTTGCCCCGATACTCCTCTTCGATCTTCCATTCGATCGGCAGGCCGTGACAGTCCCAGCCCGGCACGTAGTTCGAGTCCCGCCCCAGCATCTGCTGGGACTTCGTCACGAGGTCCTTGAGGATCTTGTTCAGCGCGTGGCCGATGTGGATGTTGCCGTTCGCGTAGGGCGGGCCGTCGTGCAGCACGAATCTGGGCCGTCCTGCCGCCTGGGCCCGGAGCCTGCCGTAGAGGTCGATGGCAGCCCAGCGGGCCAGCAACTCGGGTTCTTTGGCGGGCAGTCCCGCCCGCATCGGGAAATCCGTATGGGGCAGGAACAGGGTCTTGGCATAATCGAGCCCGGCCGGCTCTTCGGCGGCGGGTGGGGTCGCTTCGTTCATGGGAAAACCGAGGTCTGGCGCAGCGGGACGGCGGTCCCGGCGCTACGCATCGAAAGGGGAGGATTCAAGCGGTGCCGGTCAGGCGCCGGGTCCCGTGCGGAGCGAGCGGACTCGAGCGCCGCACGGGCCGATAATGCTGGTGAACCGCGCCCTCGTCGTCATCCGGGCTCGATAGCAGGGCGACCCCCGAAATGAAAGCGTTCCCCTATCTTCGTCACGTTTCGTCCGACCCTGTAACCGAACGGCCTGATCCAGCGTTCTCCGGTTGGGTTCCCGCGAGCCGCGGCCCCCCGAGCCAGCGTAATCATGCCCGTCCAGGCGGCCTCGGGCCGTGCCGCAGGCGGGCCTTCAGGAGCTAGAGGCTGATGGAGAACGACGTCCTGCCTCAGACGTGGAACACGTTCCGCCACCGCCGCGAAGCGGGTCTACGGTGTGCCGTCCCGGCCGACACGGCCGTTCCCAGCTTCCTGTTTTCCGGCGCATGGGATTACAGCGGTCAGCATCCCGAGATGCGCGCGCTGTCCGGCTACCGGAACACGATCGCCCGCCAGTCCGTGCGGATGAACGGCTTCTACCTCTTCCAGATCGTCGCGTCCGAAGCACAGGCCGACAGGCCCCGCTGATGGCGCTTGCCGCGAGACGTGCGAGTCTCGCCGCCGAGCCGTTCGCCACACAATCACCGCCAATGCAGCGTCGGATCGGGCTTTGGACGGCGCGACCTTGGATGCGGAAGAACCAGTAGCGGATGCAGCGCCCCTTCATGATCCTGGCGGTCGGCGTGACGGCGGCCGCGCTGCTCCTGGCCGCCGCCGCGACCTTCTGGTACGAGCGGCCGACCAGATTGACCGTGGCGATCTCGGCTGCCGACACCGATGATGAAGCGCTGATGGAGGCGGCCTCGCATCTGTTGAAGTTCGGCAGAAACACGGTCCGGCTCCGGATCCATGTTGTGGACGGAGCCGCGGCGGCCTCTGCCGAGGTCGACGAAGGCAAAGCCGACCTCGCCGTGATCCGTACCGACATCGCCACGCCCAACAATGCCCAGACGGTGGTGATCCTGCATCGCGACGCAGCCCTGCTGGTGGCCCCTGCCGCGGGCGGCGTGCACGAGATCGGCGATCTAGCGGGCCACACGGTCGGCATCGTGCATCGGGGTGCCGGGAACGAGCAATTGCTCGCGACCGCGCTGGCCCAGTACGATATCGCGGCCGACGCCGTGAAGCTCGTGGCACTGACGCCGGAGGCGGTGGCCGAGGCCGTCTCCTCCAAGGCCGTCGACGCGGTGCTGGCCGTCGACGTGATCTCGAGCCCGCGCCTCCGCGACGTCGTCCGGGCCGTCGGCACCGATGGAGGCCCCCCGGTCTTTGTTCCGATCGCCGAAGCCGACGCCATCGCGCAGCGCTCGCCCTCCTACGAGAAACTCGAGGTGGTGCGTGGCGCCTTTGGCGGTACGCCGCCCCGTCCGACCGAGGAATACGATACGCTCGCCGTCACGCATCGTCTGGTCGCCAACGAGAACGTCGACCAGAACCTCATCTCGGATCTCACCCGCTTCTTCCTCACGGAAAAGCTGCAACTGGCCACGACGGTGCCGGTCGGGCGGCAGATCGAGGCGCCGTCGACCGACAAGGGCGCGCCCATGCCGGTCCATGCCGGGACCGCAGCCTATATCGACGACGACGAGCAGACATTCTTCGATAAATACAGCGACATGATCTACATCGGCGCCATGTTGGTGGGCGTGCTGGCTTCCGGTGCTACGGCGGTCCTGGGCCGCATGAACGGCCGGCGTGCGGCGTCGCTCGAAGGGGCAGTGAGCCGGCTCGTAAACTTGCTGAACCTGGCCCGCACGGCCCCTTCCGGCGCCGCATTGGATGAGCTGCAGCAAGAGGCCGACGCCTTGCTGGCCGCGGCGCTCGATACGGCATCGGCGGGCAGCGGCGACGACCGGCGGCTCTCGGCCTTTAGCCTGGCGCTCGAAGAGGTGAGGGCCGCAGTCCGCGACCGACGGGTGCAGCTTGCGGCGAGCCGCGGCGAAGCCCTCGGTCCGCCGCCGCCGGTCCGGACGGCCGCCGAGTGAGGCAGCCACGCAGCCTAAGGGCGCGACCGAGGTGAACTTCCTCCACCCGATTGCTCCGGCAGATCGGGTATGAGGGTTTTCAAAAGGCCGCCGGTCCTGTAGTGAGTTGCCGCTCACGGGCGACAACAGGCCCGGTCGCAGAGGTGTTGCAGCGTCCCCATATGTCGGGCGGTGCCGCCCGCGACGGCGCGCCAATGACGATCTTCCCGAGATCAGCCCCTCCGCCTCCGGTGGAGGGCTGATCCTTCCTGTGTTCATGCCATCCTGGGCCGCATCCCGCGAGCCGCGCCTGTGCCTGACAACGCCCGACGAGACCCATGAAGCTCCGCAACATCGCCATCATCGCCCACGTCGACCACGGCAAGACCACGCTGGTCGACAAGCTGCTCCAGCAGGCGGGCTCGTTCCGCGACAACCAGCGCGTCGCCGAACGCGTCATGGACTCGAACGACCTCGAAAAGGAGCGCGGGATCACGATCCTGGCCAAGGTCACATCGGTGGTCTGGCACGACACGCGCATCAACATCGTCGACACGCCCGGCCACGCCGATTTCGGCGGCGAGGTCGAACGCATCCTGTCGATGGTGGATGGCGTCATCGTGCTGGTCGACGCCGCCGAGGGCCCGATGCCGCAGACCAAATTCGTCGTCGGCAAGGCGCTGAAGCTCGGCCTGCGCCCGATTGTGGCGATCAACAAGGTCGACCGTCCGGACGCCCGCGTGCAGGAGGTCATCAACGACGTGTTCGACCTCTTCGCGGCGCTCGACGCCAGCGACGACCAGCTCGATTTCCCCGTGCTCTACGGATCCGGACGCCATGGCTGGATGGCCGAGAAGCCCGAAGGCCCGCAGGAGAACCTGGCGCCGCTGTTCGACCTCGTGCTGCGCCACGTGCCGGAGCCGAATGTCGAGGACGGCGCGTTCCGCATGTTGGGTACGCTGCTCGAGGCCAATCCCTATCTCGGTCGCCTGATCACGGGGCGGATCCAGTCGGGCAGCGTGAAGCCCAACCAGAACGTCAAGGTGTTGGACAACGACGGCAACGTGGTCGAGACCGGCCGTGTGTCCAAGATCCTGGCGTTTCGCGGCATCGAGCGCACGCCCATCGACCTCGCCGAGGCCGGCGACATCGTGGCGATCGCGGGGCTCACCAAGTTCAACGTCGCCGACACGCTCTGCGTGCCGGAGGTGTCGGAAGCTCTCCACGCCCAGCCGATCGACCCGCCGACCCTGGCGATGACGTTCCTGGTCAACGACAGCCCTCTGGCCGGCACCGAAGGCGACAAGGTGACGAGCCGCGTCATTCGCGAACGCCTCTACAAGGAGGCCGAGGGCAATGTGGCGCTGAAGGTCTCGGATTCCTCCTTGACCGACAGCTACGTCGTGGCGGGCCGTGGCGAGTTGCAACTGGCCATCCTGATCGAGACCATGCGCCGCGAGGGCTTCGAGCTCGGTATCTCGCGGCCGCGTGTGGTGTTCCGTGAGGACGAGGAGTCGGGCGAGCGGCTCGAGCCGATCGAGGAGGTCGTCATCGACGTCGACGAGGAGCACTCGGGCGTCGTCGTGCAGAAGATGTCGGAGCGCAAGGCCGAGATGCTGGAGATGCGGCCCTCGGGCGGCCATCGCCTGCGGCTCGTGTTCCATGCGCCGACCCGGGGCCTCATCGGCTACCAGGGCGAGTTGATGACCGACACCAAGGGCACGGCGATCATGAACCGGCTGTTCCACGCCTATTCGCCCTGGAAAGGCGAGGTGGCGGGGCGCCGCAACGGCGTGCTGCTGTCGACCGATTCCGGCGAGGCCGTGGCCTATGCGATGTGGAACCTCGAGGACCGCGGCCCGATGATGATCGAGCCCGGCTGGAAGGTCTACCAGGGCATGATCATCGGCGAACACACCCGCGACAACGACCTCGAAGTCAACGTGCTCAAGGGCAAGAAGCTGACCAACATCCGGGCGGCCGGCAAGGACGAGGCGGTGCGCCTCACGCCGCCGATCCGCATGACGCTGGAGAAGGCGTTGGCCTATATCGAGGACGACGAACTCGTCGAAGTGACGCCGAAGTCGATCCGCTTGCGTAAGACCAGGCTCGACCCCAACGAGCGCAAGCGCGCCGAGCGGGCCAAAGACACGGCGGCCTGACAGGGCCGGCCAGGCGATCGAGGCGGCCTCAGGGCCACCCTCGATCTGGTGAAGTCAGGTCCGGCGATCCGCCGCGACCTCGACTGTCTCGCCGAGCCGGGCCAAAAGCTGGGCCTGCAACACCAGGGCGCGTCTGACGCGATCCACCGTCCCGGCGATCTCGCGGTCGTGGGCGTCGAGCCTGACGCTCGCATCTTCCGAACCGCGGTTCACCCCGAGGCGCCGCACCACTGCGTCGCGGGCTTCCCTGAGCCGCGTGAGATAGGCTTCGGCATTGCGCTGCTCGGCGCGCTGCTCGTCGAGCACCGCGGCGAGCTTGTCGGCTTCCGACCGCTTGAAGACGGCTTGCAATCCACGAAACATAGGGCCTCCCGGTTCGAGATCGGCGGCACCGTCGCGCCCGCGATCTCCGCCGAATGCCGGGCGCGATGGTGCCGAACCGTTTATCAGCGCCTCGAACGTGGTATCCTTGCGGCCGCGTGACGGTTCGATCGCAACCCGCGTCCTTCATGGCGGGGGTTCGGATCGCTTGCGATGAACGTCCCGGCGCGTTCCAGGAGGTCTCCTCCGCCCATGATGCTCGACCTCGTGCTCCGGCGTGCCGACCTCGACGACGGCAACGGTCCGACCGACATCGGCTTCGCCGGCACCCGCATCGCGGCGATGGGTCGCGACCTCGCCTGCGAGGCCGCCGAGATCGACCTCGCCGGTCGGCTGGTGCTGCCGGGCCTGGTCGACACCCACGTCCATCTCGACAAATCCTGCCTCGACAAGCGTTGCCCCTGCGGCTCGGGCAGCCTCGTCGAAGCCGTGAAGAGCGTAGCCGAGGCCAAGCGCGGCTTCACCGAGGAGGATGTCTACGGTCGCGCCCGCCGGACGCTCGAAATGGCGGTACGCCACGGCACCAACCGGATGCGGACCCACGTCGAGGTGGACCCGCGCGTGGGGCTGACCAGCTTCAAGGCGCTGCAGCGGCTGAAGCGCGACGCGGCCTGGGCCGTGGAGTTGCAGCTCTGCGTGTTTCCTCAGGAAGGGCTGCTCGACGATCCGGGCTGCGACGCCGTGCTGGTGGAGGCACTCGACCTCGGTGCCGACCTCATCGGTGGCGCACCCTACATCGACCGCGACAGCCACGGGCAGATCGCCCGCATCTTCGACCTCGCGCAACGGCGCGACCTCGATGTCGACCTGCACCTCGACTTCTCGCTTGACGCCGCCGCGCTCGATGTCGACGAGGTCTGCCGGCAGACCGAGGCGCGGGCTCTCGGTGGACGCGTTGCCATCGGCCATGTCACCAAGCTGTCGGCTCTGCCGCCAGAACGTTTCGATCGCTATGCCCGGCGCCTCGCCGATGCCGGCGTGGCCGTGACGGTGCTGCCCGCCACCGACCTATTCCTGATGGGACGGGGTGCCGACCACGACGTGCCCCGCGGCGTGGCACCCGCGCACCGGCTGATGCACGCCGGCGTGACCTGCTCGGTCGCCACCAACAATGTCCGCAATCCCTTCACGCCCTACGGCGACGGCTCCCTGGTCCGCATGACGAACCTCTTCGCCAATGTGGCACAACTCGGTGGCGAGGAGGATCTCGTCGACTGCCTCGACCTGGTGACCCGTGGGGCGGCGCGGCTGATGCGCCTCGACGACTACGGGATCGTGGTGGGTGGCCCTGCCACGCTGATCGCGTTCGATGCCGAAAGCCGTGCCGATATCGTGGCCGGCATCATCCAGCCGGAGATCGGCTTCAAGAACGGCCGGCAAACCTTCGAGCGCCCACCGGCACGCCTTGTGGGGCCCGGAGCGCGCGACATGAAACGCCATCTCTGACTGGGCAACTCGCGTCGACGCGGCCGGTATCGCGTCCGTGCACGGAAACAACAGCGGAAAGCGCGACCAACCCGCCTGATCGACCCCCGCCGCGGCATAACGAACGAGGGCCCGGGCCTTTTCGCCGCGGGCCCTCGTGGCCCGAGCCAGCCGATCGGGCCCGGTGCTATCGCGGTCGAACCGCCTCAGCGATGACGCACGTGCGCCTGTTGGGACTCCGCGATCGCGGCTTCGTGGTACCAGCCGCTTCCGAACTCGACTTCGTCGGCGGGCCGCTTGGGCGAAACCACGACGATTGTTTCGCCAGCAGTGCGCGGGCGGCTGTCGCGATCTTGAGCGGGTGCGCGTTGGAGCTTGCTGTCCATGATCGTCTCTCCTGCAAATCTGGCCGAGCTGATGGAGCCCGGCCCAGCAAACAGCACAATACACGAGCTTTATGCCTAGACAAACATCATTTGTTTGTGTAAGTTTTAGGCATTGTGCACAAAATATGATCAAAAGCTTGATGTGACCTGTCCCTTTCCCGCTTGTGTGCGTGTCTGCGTCGACGCATCGTGAGGTCTCCGGGGTGTCCAGCACCGCCGCCATGGCGTCGACCGGAGGGGTGGCCGAAGCCCGCCACCATGGTTGACGGATCAAGATCCAGGAAGCGCCGGACGATCCGGGGATTGGACGTTCTGTCCGTCTCGATCCGTTGACCTTCACGCCCGGAGGCCTATTCGTAAGGAGCGGGAGGCGTCCCCGGCGGGCGTGGGCGGCCCCGGCGGAACTCTGCGGCGAGTGCCACGCTATGGTCACGGGCAATATGGGGGTGGCTTCGTCGTCGGCGCTGCAGCGCGACGCGCGGCTGGTGTCGACGGGTCACTCCCACATCTCGCCCGACGAGGTCGCGCCCGGTGTGGTGATCGGGCGTACCTCCGAGGCCTTCGACTGCTTCGTCTTCGGCATCGCCTGCGCACTGGTGTTCCCGGCGCTGATCTTCCCGTTGACCGACGCGCTCAGCGGAAGCCTGTATTCCTTTGTGCTGATCGGGCTGGCCTTCGTGGCCCGGCCGGTCGGCTCGGTCATCTTTCTCGCGACCGACCGCCGGCACGGGCGTGGCGTCAAGCTCACCGTGGCGCTGTTCCTATTCGGCCGATCGACCGCCTCGATCGCGTTCCTGCCCGGCTGCGGTGAGTTCGGCTGGCTGTCGATCGCTCTCCTAGCGGTCTGCCGCGTCGGGCAAGGCATCGCTCTCGGGCGCGCGTGGGACTCGCTGTGAAGGCCCTGGCGAGCCTCGCCCTGCTGCTTATGACGCCGTTGCCGTCCGTCGCGCACGAAACGTGGGGCAATGGCCTGCCGGTCCCCGACTGGGTCGTCAGGGCCTGCTGCGGACCGGCCGATGCTCATCGGCTGCGGCCCGATCAGGTGCGCCGGGTCGACGGCGGCTACATCATCGAGGGCTATCCGAGGACGATCCATGACGCCCAGGTTCTCCCCAGCGAGGACGGAGAATATTGGGCCTTCTACTCCGAATACGTCGACGCCGGAGGAACGATGGGCTTCACCAGCGTCTATTGCTTCTTCGCCCCGACGGCGGGCTGACCGGACCGTCGCAGACCGCGAAAGCCCCCTCCCGGCGTCCCGGCGTCATGCCGCGGCCTGGCTTGCGCCGAGGGCGCCGCCACGATAGTCCCGGCCTGTTCCTTGCGAGGTCTTTGCCCCGCCCCTCCCCCGAAGCCCGTTTCCATGCAGCAACCCCCGAAGCAGATCCGCCGCGTCGTCCTGGCCTATTCCGGGGGGCTCGATACCTCGATCATCCTGAAATGGCTGCAGACGACCTACGGATGCGAGGTCGTGACGTTCACGGCCGACCTCGGCCAGGGTGAGGAACTGGAGCCAGCGCGGCAGAAGGCGATCCTGCTCGGCATCAGGCCCGAACACATCTTCATCGAGGACCTGCGCGACGAATTCGTGCGCGACTACGTGTTCCCCATGTTCCGGGCCAACGCCCAATACGAGGGACTCTACCTCCTCGGCACCTCGATCGCGCGGCCGCTGATCGCCAAGAAGCAGATCGAGATCGCCCGGCAGGTGCGGGCCGACGCCGTGGCGCATGGCGCCACCGGCAAGGGCAACGATCAGGTGCGTTTCGAGCTCAGCTATTACGCACTGGAGCCTGACATCACCGTGATCGCGCCCTGGCGCGAATGGGACCTCACCTCCCGCACGGCGCTCCTCGATTTCGCCGAGCAGAACCAGATCCCCATCGCCAAGGACAAGCGCGGGGAAGCGCCCTTTTCGGTCGACGCCAACCTCTTGCACGTGTCGTCCGAAGGCAAGGTCCTGGAGGATCCGGCCCTCGAAGTGCCCGACCACGTCTTCTCCCGCACGGTCAGCCCCGAGGACGCGCCCGACAAGCCGACGACGATCGAGATCGGCTTCGAGCGCGGCGATCCCGTTTCGGTCGATGGCGAGAAGCTGGGCCCCGCGGCGCTGCTGGCCAGGCTGAACGGGCTCGGCCGCGACAACGGGATCGGCCGGCTCGACCTCGTCGAGAACCGCTTCGTCGGCATGAAGTCGCGCGGCATGTACGAGACGCCGGGCGGCACCATCCTCTATTTCGCCCATCGCGGCATCGAGCAGCTCACGCTCGACCGGGGCGCGGCCCACCTCAAGGACGAGCTGATGCCGCGCTACGCCGAGATGATCTACAACGGCTTCTGGTTCTCGCCCGAGCGCGAGCTGCTGCAGGGCCTGATCGATAAGAGCCAGGAGTTCGTCACCGGCACCGTGCGGGTGAAGCTCTACAAGGGCAGCGCCTCGGTGGTGGGTCGCTCCAGCCCCTACTCGCTGTACGACCAGGATCTCGTCACCTTCGAGGAGGGAGCCGTGGCCTACGATCACCGCGATGCCGCAGGCTTCATCAAGCTCAACGCCCTGCGGCTGCGGACGCTCGCCAAGCGCAACCGCCGCGGCGCGCCGTAAGTCGCGCTGGGTCGCGGCATCCCCCGATGCACCGCCGCACCACGAGGGCGGCATCGGCATCCGGCACCAGGCGTGCTATGGAATTTGCGTGTCGGGTGCCGAGCAGCTCGGCAGCGGTCTCGTGGGACACATGCCGATCGCCAACACTCTGGCCGCCTGGCCCGCCGTCCTGAGATCCCGCAATATCCGCCTGTGGTCCGGCATCGTCCTCGCACTCTACCTTCTGGACCATTTTCTCAACTTGGCGCTCGGCCTCGTATCGGTCGGCGCCATGGAGTGGGCCGCTCCCCTGCTGAGCGCGCCGTGGCGTAGCCCTCCCGGGACGGCCCTGCTGCTCTGCGCGTTGCTGGCGCATTTCGGCCTGTCGCTGCGCAGTCTGCACCGGCGCCGCACGCTGGCCATGTCGACCCGAGAGGCCGCGCAACTCGCGCTCGGCCTGCTGTTTCCCTTCCTGCTCGTGTCGCACGTGGTCAGCACGCGGATCGAGCCCGCTCTGACCGGAACCGTCGCGAGCTACGGCGATGTGGTTCGCGCGCTCTGGGTGACGGTTCCGTCAAGCGGCGTCCAGCAGGTCATGGTGCTCCTGGTTGGCTGGACGCACGGCTGTTTCGGCCTGTGGTTCTGGTTGCGCACCAAGCCCTGGTTTCCGGCCTGGACCTGGCTGCTCCACGCCGCCGCCTTGCTGGTGCCCATCCTGGCGCTCCTCGGCTTCGCCGAAGCCGGGCGCGAGATCGTGGCCTTCGCGGACGTCACAGCACCCTTGACCCGCGCGCCGCGAGGAGGCGTAGCGCCAGACGATATCCGGGCCGCGCTCTATGCAGCCTTTGCGCTGGCCATCGCGGGCGTCCTGGCGGCCCGGACCCTGCGCTGGTGGAGGGGGCGGCACCAGCGCATTCGGGTCGGCTATCCCGACGGGCGCAGCATTTCGGTGCCCCGCGGATTCAGCGTACTCGAAGCCAGTCGGGTCGCCCAGATCCCGCACGTGTCGCTGTGCGGCGGCAGCGGCCGGTGTTCCACCTGCAGGATCCGTGTGATCGAGGGCTTCGACCTCTTGCCGCCGCCCCATGCCCAGGAGCGCGGCACGCTGGCGCGCTCCCGCGCGGCGCCCGACATGCGCCTCGCCTGCCAGCTGCGCCCGACCCATGACCTCGTCGTGGTCCCGGTCTTTGCGGTGCCGAAGCCGCGCGCCGCCGGCTTGCCAGTGCGGCGCATCGGCTCGGCCAGCCACGAACGTGAACTCGCGGTGCTGTTCTGCGATCTCCGCGGCTTCACGCGACGGGCCGAGCAATGGCTGCCCTTCGATACCGTGTTCCTGCTCAATCGCTACTTCGAGATCGTGGGCGAGGCCGTCGAGGCCGCGGGCGGCTACCTCGACAAGTTCATCGGGGACGGAGCGCTGGCCCTGTTCGGCCTCGGCACCCCGCCCGAAGTGGCCTGCCGCCAGGCACTGGCCGCGGCCGTCAGCATCGCACGAGGCCTCGATGCCATGAACGCTCAATATGCGACCGAGTTGAACGAGCCGCTGCGCATCGCCATCGGGCTCCATACAGGGCCCGCGATCGTCGGCGACATGGGCTATGGCAACGCCATAGGCCTCACGGCGGTGGGCGACGGCATCAACGTGGCGAGCCGGCTCGAAGGCGAGGCCAAGGAGCGCGATGTTTCGGCCGCCATCTCGACCGCCGTGATGCGCCGGGCGGGGTTCGACACCCGGGCCTATTCTACCCACAGCATCCAGATCCGCGGCCGCGTGGCGCCGGTCGACGCCGTGCTGGTGCCAGACCTCGCCCGCCTGCTGGATGGAGCCCCGGTGGCGGCGGGTGATCTCCAGGCGCGGGCGGCCGGGTGAGGAATGCGCCCGGTGGGGCGGCCGCGACCCGCGCCGGCCTTGCCGGTCCACCCCGGGTGATTGACGCCCATCGCTCGGCGGAGCACAGGGAAGCCGTCCATGGCGGCCCGGCGCCGGGGAGGCGATCCGGAACCGGAACTCCCGAGGCACGATGAGCGCCGGCAATCCTTCGAACGCGTCATTGCCGCTTCCGCGATCCGATGCCCCCCGCCCTGCCGTCATCCCGGACCCGGCCCCGGATGCGATCCCGGTGCGGTGGGGCCTCCCGGCCGATGCATCGTTGGCGGCACGGGTGATGGCGCTTCTGGCCGGCGTGCTGCTCGGCTTCGTACTTCCGGTGCTGATGGTGGTGGCCAACAAATCCGCGCCCGCCACGCTAGGCGTTGCAGCGCTCCTGGCCAACGCAGCGGCACTCCTGGGTGGTCGCCGCCATGCGCTTGCCGGTCGCTACCGCGCGCTGCTCCTGTCCCCCACGGCCGGCATCACGGTCGCGGTCCTGCTGATCATGGTCGCGAGCTTCGCCTGGACGGTCGACCGCGGCCTGACGATGCGCGGCCTCGTCGAGGGCCTGCCCGAACTCGTCTTCGCACTGGGGACTGCGGCGGCATGGCGGCTCGTCGCGGACAGGCGCGATTCGCGGTGGCTGATGGCCGGGATCCTTGTGGCGAGCCTGCTCACGCTGTTCGAACACCTCGGCGGCATGCCGATACACGCCCTGGTCGGCGCCCGCGGGGAAGCCTGGGACCTGAAGCGCAGCGCCGTCCCGCCGCTTCTCCTGCTCTGGCCCGCGCTCGCGATGTGCTGGCCGCGGCACCGATGGGGAAGGGCCACGACGCTGCTGGCCGCGGTGCTGATCGCTATCGCGGCGGCGCATTCGGGCGCACCGGCGGCCGCGCTGGCATGCGGCACCTTGCTGTTCGGTATCGCGCTCGCAGCCCCAAGGCTCGGCCTGGGCTTGATGGCGGCAGGCTTGGCGGTTTTGATCGTCACGGCGCCCTGGACCGGATCGACACTGTCCCACGTCTTGCCCGCGGAGGCCACGGAGACCCTGCGCGAGGAGCATGCCGAGCACCGGCTGGTGATCTGGAACGCCTTCGAGAAGCGCGGCTTCGATCGTCCCCTGCTGGGCCACGGTTTCGACGCCAGCTTCAAGGTGGCTGAAACCCCTCGCCAGGGCGGTACCCCGATACCGGCCGACAGCGCCAGGATCGTCGGCTTCCACCCGCACGACATCCTGCTGCAGTTCTGGGTTGAACTCGGCGCACTGGGCCTCGCGGCAACGGCCCTTGTGTGCTGCTTCGTGCTGGGGCGGCTCGCACCCTTACGCGGCGCATCGCTCGCGGCCCGGCTCGGGCTCTTCGTAGCGGTGATCGGCGTCGGGCTCGTCGGGCTCAGCGCTTGGCAACCCTGGTGGCTCGCCAGCATCGCGGCAGCCCTGCTATGGTGCGATTTCGCGGAACGGCGGGCGGCCAACGAATAAGCTGCCGCAATCGATCCTGCGAGGGAGCGGCCGGGATCACCGGGCAGGACTGGCGGCGTACCCCGCCCTACGGGATCCTCCGCGAGTGGACTGGCAGGAGCGTCGGCCTGCTTGCCAGGGAGATATTCGTCTGTGGACAGTCTCCACTCCTCGGCAGAGCCAAAAAAGCAAGTACCCAGCTGCATCGGTTGCCGGGCGGAAAAGATCATCAGAGGAATTCCAGGACGGCGCTCATCGAAGGTGGTAGGCTATCAAGCGTATTGGCAACCGCAACGGGCAGCCAATGGCTGCGAGACGAACCATGCTCCCGCCAGCACAGGAGCGCCCATTGTTGACCTCAGCGCCGGACCTCCACCCGCTCATCCGTAAGCTGGAGAGCATCGTCGACCTGACCGAGGACGAGCGACAGGCCCTCCTGCACACGCCGGTGACGGTGCGGAATCTCAAGGCGGACCAGGACATCGTCCAGGACGGGGATCGGCCTTCTCATTGCTGCGTGCTCCTCGAGGGGTTCGCCTTCCGGTACAAGATCGTCGAGGGCGGAAAACGGCAGATCGTGTCGTTCCATATCCCGGGCGACATCCCTGACCTGCAAAGCCTTCACCTGGCGGTCATGGACCACAGCTTGGCGACGCTCGCTCCGAGCAGGGTGGGGTTGATCACGCATGAGGCCGTGCGGAGGCTTGTCAGGGCACATCCCCGCGTCGGGGATGTCTTGTGGCGCGATACGCTCATCGACGCAGCGGTGTTCCGGGAATGGATGGTCAACATCGGCCAGCGCGAGGCCTATCCGCGCCTGGCACACCTGTTTTGCGAGCTGTTCGTCAGACTCAAGGCGGTGGGCCTGACGGACCGCCACAGCTACAAACTACCACTAACACAGGCCGAACTCGGCGACGCGCTCGGGATTTCGACCGTTCATGTGAACCGGACGTTGCAACAACTCAGAGGCGATGGTCTCATCACCACGAGCGACCGCGGGATCACGATCGAGGACTGGGACGGCCTCGAAAAAGCCGGGCAGTTCGACCCTGCCTACCTCCATCTGCACAAGACGGCGCCTAAGGGCTGATGCTCCGTCATTGGACATCGTGGACGCCGAAGAAGTAGCGGCATTGTCACGAAACCCGGACCCATCACCCGCGGTCTCCGGCTCAGCCGCGGGCACGCCGGCCGCAGGCTTTGCTCAGCCTTGCTGGCCGACCGACATCGTCCGGCGCTGCCAAATCGAGCTTGGCATCACGCATTGCCCTCGGTTTCCATAGCGCCGAGCCCGCAGAACTCCAGGAACAGACGCGCTTCATCAGGCCAGCGCCCTTCGGCTTCAAGGGAGCTGGTTCTGTCGTCGATCATGATGGCAGTTCTGGCATACCGATCCCGGTCGGCCGGGATGATCATCTTCCAATCCTTGCCTTCGCACTCGCACAGGGTTTGCGCTATAGCCACGATCTTGCGGCAATTCACGACACCGAACTCGCAACGCGACGTCGTGCACAAAAGCACATGAACAAGTAGAACCCGTTCAGGTCCGCCCCCCAAGCAGCGCTGGGCTGCCTCAGGTTCGGGGTGTCCGCACCGGACGAGCTTCCTGTCCCACTGAACATCCATTCCCCTGAAAACAGGAAAGCCGGCACCGACCGGTCGCTCGGTACGGCGCAGCATAGCTCCGATTCATGCTTTCGCCGGAAGACGTTCCAAAGGCGATCGTCACCGCGAACCATCGAACTCGGCCCGAAGCCTTGTTCGACACAGCGGCCGCCCACAGGGGCAAGACTTGCTTCGTGAGTCATGAGGACTTCACCTCGATACGCTGGGCCGACAGGCAGAGGTGCGAGGAAGCACACCCTGCATGCCCTCGGCGGATACCCGAGCTTCCCTGGTAATAAAGACGACCTGGCGGGTGGAGAAATTACCTGGGTTAGCGAAAGCGCGTTTTTTCCAGAATAGAACCTCGGATCCAGACAAACGAACGGGCGCTCGGCAGGCGAGCATCTTCGCCCGACCCGATATGTTCCGAGACGAGGAGGAAGCAATGAGCAATTCGTTCCCGAAGCCGCCCTTTCCCGACCAGAAGCAAGCGATGCCGGGATCGAGCGCCGCGATGGATCCACAGCCCGATTACGGCGAGACCAGCTACCGGGGTTCCGGACGGCTCGAGGGCAAGAAAACGGTCATCACGGGGGCCGATAGCGGCATTGGCCGTGCCGTCGCCTTGGCATTCGCGCGCGAGGGCGCCGACGTGCTGGTCAGCTATTACGACGAGCACGAGGACGCGGCGGAGACGCAGCGGCTGATCGAGGCCGCCGGTCGCCAAGCCGTGCTCGTCCCCGGGGACATCAAGGAGGCAGCGCATTGCCGCGCCATCATCCAGAAGGCGGTCGACGCCTTCGGCCGGGTCGATATCCTGGTCAACAACGCCGCCCACCAAGCCACCTTTTCGGATCTCGAAGACATTCCGGATGAAGAGTGGGACGTCACCTTCCGGATCAACATCCATGCCATGTTCTACCTGACCAAGGCCGCCGTGCCCCACATGCGCGAGGGCAGCGCGATCATCAACACGACTTCGGTCAACGCCGATACGCCGTCCCCGCAGTTGCTCGCCTATGCGACCACCAAGGGCGCGATCCAGAACTTCACCGGGGGCCTGGCGCAGCTTCTGGCCGAGAAGGGGATCCGGGTGAATTGCGTGGCGCCGGGCCCCGTTTGGACGCCATTGATCCCCTCGACCATGCCGGCCGAGAAGGTCAAGACCTTCGGCTCCCAAGTGCCCATGAAGCGCCCCGGCCAGCCTCGGGAACTGGCGCCCGTCTACGTCATGCTGGCCTCGGAGGAGGCGAGCTACGTTTCAGGCGCGACGGTCGCGGTCACGGGCGGCAAGCCGATCATCTGACCGCACCGCTCGGGGCCGGCTCGAAGCGGCCCCTTCGAAGGAGGGCTTGGCAATGACCCCCGTTGCACCGACCGACAGACGCTCCCTCCTCCGGGCGGGGCTGGTACTCGGGTTCGCTTTAGGCGGCTTCCTCGATGGCATCCTGCTGCATCAGGTTCTGCAATGGCACCATTTGCTGAGCCTCGTTCCCGGCAACGCCTTGCGCGATCTGCGTGTCCAGGTCTTGGCCGACGGCGGCTTCCACGTGCTGATGTACATCATCGCGAGCCTCGGCCTGTGGATGTTGTGGCGGAGCAGGGCCGCCCTGACGGGCACCGGCACCGATCTTCGGCTCGTGGCCAGCGTGCTGCTCGGCTTCGGCATCTGGCAGTTCACCGACGTGATCCTCTTCCACTGGCTGATCGGCATCCACCGCATCAGGGTCGACGTGCCGAACCCACTGCTTTGGGACCTCGGCTGGCTGGCGATTTTCGGCGTGCCGGCTGTTCTGGCGGCCTGGTGGGTCGATAGCCGGCGCGACCGCGACAGCGGTCCACCCCGGGGGCGGAACGGATCCCGCGTTGCCGCCGGGCTCTCGGTTCTGGTGCTGAGTGCTGCCCCGCTGGCCGCCGTGGCTCCGGCCGCGCGTGGCGGCGCGACCCTGGTGGTGTTCCGGCCGGGTCTCGGTGCCGCGGCGAGCTTCGCCGCGGTGGCGGCCGTCGATGGGCGTGTGCTTTGGGCCGACGCCTCGGGCGAGGTTCTGGCGATCGAAGCCTCGCCCGGGACCGGAGCGTGGCCGCTCGTCCGGCGCGGAGCCGTCATGGTGGGCAATATCCCGCTATCGGCGGGATGCCTTGCGTGGATCAAGGTCTGATCCCGAGCCTCGGCCGTGGCGGCTGGACCGAGCCACTGCCGAACACCCGACGGGGTGTACACCGAACAAAGCGGGCCGGAGCCGCCCTTTGGAACAACGCTAGGGCCACTTCGATTTTTGGAACACGCCAGCGACGTCATCCAGATCGTGAGGGACACCATGGTTGCACGCGACCACAACAATCGAAGCGAGAAGCAGAAAGGCCACATGCCTGTCCAAGAGGGCGTCCACGCTGCAACCTCGCAAGCGGGGCACCAAGGCACCGAAACACTGCGTGATCGAAGCGGGACGGACGAACGGCAGGACGGCAAAGGGCGGCAGAACGGCGGAGGCGACGGTGCTGGAGGGGCACCGAAGAAGCAGGGTCAAGGACAGGCCAATAAGGGGGTGGACAATCACCACCAGAACCGCGGCCACGGCTGACGAGGATACCATGCGCGACATCGTAGACAGAGCTAAGAAATGGTTTCGGGGTGCTCGCTCCGGCAAGACTGCGCTTCAAATGAACGCCGAGAAGGCCCTTCAGATGAAGCGCGACGCAGGTCCTCAAACTCATATTCCGAACCATCAGACCCCTCGTGATGGAGGGGTGAGGGGCCGCAGGTCGGCTACAGCGACACCGCGCTCGGCAAGGAGTCGACCTACGCTTCCAACCTCAAACGCAGCCACAATGCCCGCACCGGAGACGGCTAAGGGTCGATGGTCCGAGCTCGGGTCCTCCTCGGATTGACACCCCGGATCGCGCTCGACCGTCGCGGTCGTATCCCGTGGCACCTACTCGGGTGACCGGGACCGACATCCTTTCCAGCGGGCCTGGAACTTGTAGCGTTTCCGCGCTCCGTTTGGCTCGGCGGGAAGGTGCCCGCCGTTCGACCCGTCCTACCTTCATCTGCGCAAGATGGCGGCTTAGGGCTCATACTCCGTTACTGAAAAACGAAGTGTCATCAGGACTCGTCCGCCATCGTCCCTGACGTTCATGACCCATACTCCGCCCGGGAACTTGCCGTCGAGATCGTCCAGAATCTGCCCCGCCATCCTGATCGCTTCGCCGCGCATGGCCCGGCTATCCGGCAACTCGGTCCCTTCCGAGTCGGGCAGGCTGGTTCCATCATGGACGTCGAAGAAGTAGCGCGGCATCCTCGCTGAACCCGGACCGATCTAACGCGGTTCGAAAAAGCTTTCCGCGTTCCATTTCGTCGCGCGCCCTGCCGAGATTTCAGCTCCCTTCGCGAAAGCTGGGAGGACCTCACCTCGGCGTGGGCACGCCGGTTTGCACCGCCGCGGCCGCTCGGCTAACCCCGTCGTGCCGGCGACGTTCGCGGCATCGGAGCGGCCCATGTGCGGGATTGCGGGCATCATGATGCGGAACGGCCTCGAGGTCTCGACCGACCGTCTCGACGTGATGGGGGACGCGCTAGCACACCGCGGCCCGGACGGCCATAGGCACTACCTTCGCGGCGCGATCGGCTTCCGCCACGAGCGCCTCGCCATCATCGACCTCGAGACCGGTGACCAGCCTCTGACCGACGACTCCGACCGCGCCCTCGTGGTCAACGGCGAGATCTACAATTACGTCGAACTCAAGGCCGCCATGCCGGAGGTGGCGTGGCGGACGCAATCGGATTGCGAGCCGTTGCTGGCCCTCTACGGGCGCCGCGGTCTCGATTTCCTCGAGGACGTGCGCGGCATGTTCGCGCTGGCGCTGCACGATCCAGGCCGCAACCGCGTGGTTCTGGCCCGCGATCCCTTCGGCATCAAGCAGCTCTACTACGCGGTCGAACCCGAAGGGGTGGTGTTCGCGTCGGAACCCCAGGCCATCGTGGCGTTGCGGCGGGCGGGGGGCGGCCGCAACACGGTCCCGATCCGCCCCCAGGCCGCCTACGAACTGCTACAGCTGCAGTTCACCACTGGGCCGGCCACCATCTTCGAGGGCATCGCGCGGCTGCTACCGGGTGAGATCGTGGTGGTCGAGAACGGCGGCATCGTGTCGCGGCACCAGCAGCCGGCCGTGCTGCCCGCAGTTGTGCGGCGCCAGCCGCGGAACGCCGCGCTCGCGGCCCTCAATGGCGTCGTGGTGGACACCGTGACGGTGCACGAGCGCAGCGACGTACCCTACGGCCTGTTTCTGTCGAGCGGCATCGACAGCTCCGTCCTGCTGACCGCCATGGCGCGGATCGACACCGGGCCGGTGCGGTCCTACACGGCGGCCTTCCCCGAGACCGGCGTGCATGACGAGCGCGAAACGGCCGCGGCGCTGGCCGCGGCCGCCGGTGCCCGGCACACTGAGTTGCCCATCACGGCCGAAACCTTCTTCGCGCGCCTGCCCGAGATCTGCGCGGCGCTCGACGACCCTGTGGCCGATTATGCCGTGGTGCCGAACTTCCTCTTGGCCGAACGTGCCGCCCGGGACGTCAAGGTCGTGCTCTGCGGGATCGGGGGCGACGAGATCTTCGCGGGTTACAGCCGCTACCGGCGCCAGGCGCTGCCGCGCTGGCTCGGTGGCCGCCCGCGGCGCCGCAAGGGTCCCTGCGACGGGCTCGACCTCTTCGATCCGCCGCTGTCGGGGTGGCGCGACGGCATGGCGGCGGCGGAGCTCGAGGCCGCGACCCACGCGTTCAACAGCCTGCAGCGCGCCCAGGCGCTCGACTTCGCCGATTGGCTCCCCCATTCGGTGCTGGTCGCACTCGACCGTTGCCTCATGCATTTCGGGCTCGAGGGCCGCACCCCGCTGCTCGACCGCGCGGTCGCGGGTTTCGGCTTCGCCCTGCCGAACGGCCTGAAACTCAAGCGGGGCCAGGGCAAGTACCTGCTCAGGCAATGGCTCGGCGACGCCAACCCGGCCGCCAAGCCTTTCGCCAGGAAGCTCGGCTTCACAGTGCCGGTGGGCGAGTGGATCGCGCGGGACGGAGCCACCTTGGGCGAACTCGTAGCCCGCCAGCCCGGCATCGTCGAACTCTGCAGGCCGCAGGTGGTCCGGCAGGTGTTCACCAGTCCCGACAGGGCGCATCGGCTGCTGGCCTGGCGCCTCCTGTTCTTCGCGCTCTGGCACCGGCGCCACGTCCGCGGGCTCCAGCCCCAGGGCGGCACGCTCGCCTGCCTCGACATCACATGAAGCGCGATCTATCGGATCCATCGATGGTTTGGGACGGTATTTTGCGGGTTTCTCGCCGAGGCAAGCCGGGGTAGTGATGTCGCGTGCGCTGCACCATGCGCAGCAAAGACCAGCAAGAGACGTTCCCATGAGCAAGATCATCATCGTGGCCGCGCTGCTCGCGTCCGTGTCGAGCGCGGCCCTGGCCCAGGTTGCCGTGACGGATGCCGCCAAGGTCGAGAGCGGGAGCTACAACATCGAACCCGAGCACACCCGCGTCACCTTCAACGTGTCGCACATGGGGTTCACCAAGTACGATGGCGAGTTCCGCAACGCGACCGGCGCCCTGACGCTCGACCCGAAGAAGCCCGATGCCTCGTCGGTCTCCATCAAGATCCCGACTGCCAGCGTCGTGGTGCCCAATGCCAAGCTCAAGGAGGAACTCGATGGCGCACAATGGCTCGACGCCGCCAAGTACCCCGACATCACTTTCGCGTCGACGAAGGTTGCCAGGACCGGCCCCGACACCGCCGACGTCACGGGCGACTTCACCCTGCACGGCGTCACCAAGCCCCTCACCCTCAAGGTGAAGTTCAACGGGGCCGGAACCAACCCGCTCGACAAGGCCTATACCAGCGGATTCGAGGCGGCCGGCAAGATCAAGCGCAGCGACTTCGGCGTGAAAACCTACGTGCCGCTGATCGGCGACGAGGTCGACATCGACATCTCGGCCGCCTTCGAAAAGCAGAAGTAAGGTCCGGTCCATGTCGAGCCCCGTCGCGTCGACGAGTCCCGTCGCGGCAAGGACCCGATACACGAGCGTCGCCATCGCCCTGCACTGGACGATCGGGCTCGGCATCGTGGCCATGCTGGCGATGGGGCTCGTGATGACGCATGTGAAGCTGGCGCCCTTCACGCAGTTCAAGCTCTACCAGCTCCACAAATCCGTCGGCATCACCATCCTGCTGGCCGCCGTCCTCCGTCTGCTCTGGCGCTTCGCCCACCGCCCGCCGGCCCTGCCGGACGACATGCCGCGATGGGAAAAGGGCGCCGCCGAGGGGACGCACGTGCTGCTCTACGGGTTGATGATCGGCATGCCGTTGGTCGGCTGGGCGCTGGTATCGGCGGCGCCGCTCAACATCCCGACCGTGCTCTACGGCGTGATCCCCTGGCCCCACATCCCCATCTTCGCGGACCTCCACATCAAGGCGCAGTCGGCGCCGGTGCTGGCTCGGATGCATGCCTATGGCGGCTACACGCTGATCGCGTTGCTGGCGCTACACGCCGGCGCGGCGCTCCGTCATCACCTCGTCTTGCGTGACGAGGTGCTGCGCCGGATGATCCCCGGCCTGCCCTGGTTCGGCAGGGCGCAGACCAAGAGGCTGTCATGACGCGATCCCAGGTTTCCGCCGCCGTGGCGGGGGCCCTCCTTGCGGGGCTCGGCTCCATCACGGCCGCCCAGGCGGCCGGCTGGGTCGTCGACCCCGCCAAGAGCAGGCTCGGCTTCACGGGCCAGCAGACCGGCGCTCCCTTCGCGGGCCGCTTCAAGACATGGTCGGCCTCGATCGATTTCGATCCCGCGAAGCCCGAGACCGCGCATGTGGTGGCGGTCGTCGACGTCATAAGCGCCACCACCGACGACCCGCAGAAGGATGAGGCCATGCCGTCGGCCGACTGGTTCGACGCGTCGAGCTTCGCCAAGGCCACGTTCGCGGCAACCGGCTTCGCGCCCAAGGGAGGCGACACCTACGAGACGCAGGGCATGCTGACGCTGCGCGGCGTCACCAAGCCCGCCACCCTGGCCTTCACGTTGACGATTGCCGGGGACCAGGCCCATGCCGTCGGCAAGGCCAAGCTGGTGCGGACCGACTTCGGCGTCGGCCAGGGCTCGTGGAGCACAGGCGACATGGTGGGGCTCGACGTCGACGTCGATATGGATGTCACCGCGACGCGCAAGCCGTAGCAGCGGCGGTTTGGTGCGCTCCGGCTGGTCATCATTGCAAGGGCCGACATCCTCACCCCTTCATCTACCGCGCCGGGCGCAGAGCGACGGTTATCGAAGCACGCAGGAGGGGCCGTCCTGGCCCCGGCTGTTGCTTCGACTGGACCAAGTTGCCATCGGCTCAGCAAGAGTCGTCGAGGGAGCAGACCGGAACTTTCCGGTCTGCGGCGGCGCGCAGGTCCAGGGACAGTCGACCTTGGAACAGCCTCGGCCCTGGCGGTCGACCTCCAGGAAACCCGTAACTTCGAGATGCTTGCAGGGCAAGGCCAAGCTTGAGCTTTTCCGGGTCGCGGCTCGACGCTACGCAAAATGAAACCTTGATACAGTCCAGCAACTCCACGATCGCCGGCATGGCCCGGAGTTCGGCCGCGTAGGCCCGGCAACGCGAGATTTGATCCGTTCCAAATAGGGGGCCGGAACCGCGCACGCCCATCTCTTCCCAGTGTCGGCGGCGGCCTGTAACCCCGTCCGCCTGCCGGAACTGATCCCGCACACATGCCCCCGTGACCGCGGGACCGTCCGGCCAGGTCGCACAGGGCCAAGGCGCGCGATCGCGCGCTTCGGACCCGGACAGGAGATCTAAAACCAGCGTCGCGCCCGCAGCGTGACCAACCAAATCCGCGGGCCTGCCCAGCAGCCCCACCAACCGCGCTCTTCTTCAGCAGCCTGCTGGGACGCCGTAGCCGCATCCCGATCCAGGCTCAGCGACCGGCAACAGGCTGATCGCCCGATGTTCCCGAGCGAGCAGCAGGACTGCTCGTTGCATTCGAAAATCATACTCACCAAAAAGTACGTATGTTGCAGAAATAGCACGTTCTTGCGAACTGGATCGTGCAAACAATGTGACTGTGACCTAGCGCATTTGATTGGCAAAAGTCGTCCCGGGGAAGTCCCATGTGGTTCCGATCCCGATCTGTGTCGTCCTTATCAAGGTGTCTTGTTCTCTCTTTGAGCATAGCCGGTTGTTCAATCCATCCGCTACCTGATGATGTGACCGGAGTTCCAACGGACACGATCGTTCGGAAGACACGCTGCGAGGCTCGCGCAGCTATCAAAAAGAGCTTGGTCGATTGGTTGTTGGCCTATCAGGGAGGCTCTCCGGAGCGCCGGCTTGGCAGCGAATTCAAGAGTGGGGTACGACCCTTGCAAAGCTTCAGCAATCGCCTGTTTCGCGGTGACGTGAAGGCCATTGTTCAGAAATTCGAGACATCCGCAATCGCTTACGACTTCACACTGGACATCACCGAGGTAAACAACCTCGATGCCTCGATCGATCTGTTGAAGCCATTTCGCCGGGAGACCCACTCGGCTGCCCTCAGTCTCGGCCTCGACAGGACTCGCCAGAGCATCAGGGTCTTCACCATCTCCGATACGTTCCTCGGCCTACTCACAAAGATCAAGGACGATTATTGCAGTATCTTCGACAACAACCCGGATTATATCTACCCGATCGTCGGCAACATCGGGATCGCCGAAGAGGTGCACATCTTCATCGAGCTGACACTCTTCAACGGTCTAGCTGGTGATCCCGGGAAACCGAAAGGCCCTCCAACGATGGCCGACACGCTCGTTTTCACCACGAAACTATCCGGTTCGGCGGCACCCAAGCTCGTCTTCACGCCGGTCGGCGGCATCGCGCATGTGGCCGATGCGACGCTGACCGCCGACGCGAGTCGCACCGATGTCCACAAAGTTATCGTCGGACTGGCGCTTCAGCCGGCCGGGTCTCAGACCTCCGAGGCCAAATCGCAGAACGGCTTGTTTGTGACCGTCGTGGGAACGCCCGCGCAACAGGCCGCAGGCGCGGCCATCGATCAGACGTTCCTGCGCCGCGGCACCGAAGCGAGGGGCGGGACCTCGATCATTCCACTCGAATAGGAGAGCCTTATGAAAAAGCCGAATTACGTCAAAGGTCAGCGGTCGATCAAACTGCATCTTCACTCCGTGATGAACATCCTGCACGACATCAATGAGCAGGGTCACGCGGCGCAGTTCAAGGACGCCGCAGCGAAGGCCGGCGCCTTCCTGTCAGTGCAGCCGAAGACGGCCAACTTCGTCAAGCAATACCTCGCGGACAACAGGCTGCATGAGCAGAGCGACATCGCCGAAAAGGTCGTAACGGGCTGCCCTCCCGGTGCTGACCCTTACAAGTGTCCCTATAGCGTCGACAGTTAAAGGCTTTTCGCCCACTCGACTGACCGGAGGCGAAACACAGCGCTACTCCAACGCCCGCCTCAATTGCCGGACGCTTCGGCATCCTTCAGGCTCGCGCCGTCATAGGGCTCGGCGGTTTTGAAGAAGTGGAAACCGCGGTGCTGCACTTCGTGCGCGGTCTCGGAATCGGCCTCCCATGACCCGAGGAGCTTCCAGTCCTTGTGGCCGAGTTCCGTCGGCAGCATGGCGCCCTGCTTCACCACGAGCCGGACATGGGGCTCGTCCTTGTAGATCCAGCACTCGTACATGGCGCTCTCCTGTCTCGGCGCACGGGCCTTGCGCCCCGCCGGGGCCCGCTTCGGAGATGCGCCCGCGGCCCGCGACGTCAAGGCCGGCACCCCCGGACCGCCGCCCCGCGTTGAGCCGACAGGCAACGTGAGGGACCACATGGAACAACCACGCCGGGTCGGAGACGCCAAGACCGTCTCGCAACTCAAGGACGACATCGATTCGGGGCTCACCGGCGACAAGAACGCGACGGCCGACCCCGGTCTGTCGCCGCTCGGCACCGACGACGAGGCGGCGGGCCGGCCGGCCTCACCAGAACGCGTTGCCCTAGCGCGCGAGGAGGAGAAGAAAATCGGCCGCCTCGCCACTGCGGCCGACAAGCCCAAGACCCACGCCCCCATCATGGTGCTGATCGCCGCGATCGTGGTGATCGCAGGGGTCATCGTGCTGGCCTTCTACCTCGCGAGATGACCTGCCCGCGATGCTCGCCAGGGCTGCGTCGTCACGAGCGCGGTCGCGAGCTCGGAGCATCGAGGCCATGACGTCCGGAGTGCACGGCCTCACGTTCTCTCGAATCGGATTTCAATGTGGATCCGGTAGGGGGACGTCGCCCTCGGGAGCACGCCGAAGCGGAACCCCTAGTCTTCATCCTGGGCCGAGGCGGCAAAAAATGATGAGCGCCGGAATACCGGAAGGCCGTTCTCCAGGCACAAAACCCAGGGCGGATAGCGGGCCTGGTGGAAGGCGCTGGGCTCACCAGCCTCAAGCGCCATCTGCGACATCGCCGCCGACTACATCATCGGCGCTCAAATGCCAGTTTGTCTTCTTCGGTCTCCACGAAGCTGGAATCATCCCGGGTCGGCGAGCGGCGCAGGAGGATTCACGAGGTTGGTCTGCTTCGATCAACGCCGGAGCGGCGAGGCCTCGGCGGAAGGCTCCGAGCTCTCCAGCATCGGCTCGCCGACCGGCGTGCCATCCTAGTAGAGCATGCTGACCATCCCGCTCCAGCCCTCCGGTACGTTCGGCATGGCCGACGTGACCGCCACGGACGCTGCAGCGTCGAACAGCGCTGCGATCTTGGACCCGATGGGCGAGCCCAGGCCCGTGCAGGCGTCCGGGCCGATGCGGGCCCGGTAGAAGCCATTGTCGCCCTCCGTAATGTCATTGAAGACGACGTGGTTCAGCCACAGCCTCGGCGTCACGAAGCCGAGCTTGCGTCCGAAAGCCGCGAACAGCCCGGCGTAGAGCGGCGCGACCGCACTGGTGCCCCCCGGGGTCACCACCTCGCCGCGGAGCACGATCTCGTAGCCGGTACGCGGGTCGGCGTTGGCCGCCACGTCGGGCACCAGGCGGCCTGGACCGGTCGGGGCGCCGGCCTGCCAGGACTGCGTGGGGAACAGGCGCGAGAAGCCGCCGCCCGTGCCGTGGCCGTCCGGATTGCCGGGATCGTTGTTCCAGACCACCTCGCGGTCGCGGGTCTTGGTGGTGCCGCCGCAGCCGATCACGTGGGGGCAGCCCGCAGGCAGGTCGACATTGGCCGGATCGGGCCCGCCGTCAGACGCGTCGTTGTCGCCGGCTGCAGCGAACACGACGGCGCCGGCATCGGTCGCAGCCTGGGCGGCCGCTTCCAGCGCGGAGGCGTAATTCCGCCCAGTCTGCAGGTTCAGGTCCTCCCACACGGCCTCATCGGCGCCCCAGGAAATCGAGATCGTGTCGCAGCCGTCGGCCGCCGCGGTGCGGATCGCGGAGGCGATCGAGCCGGGCGCGTTGCCGGCCCAGTAGATCCGGAGGGTAGCGGGTCGGCCCGTCGCGACCGAGTAGGCGGCCGCCGCGACCTGGATGTCGAGTGCCACTTCGCCGTCGGCCTCGCTGCCAGGCTGGTTGGTGCTGCCGTCCACCGATACGTCGGTGATGTTCGGGCCGGGCAGACCGACCGAGGCGAAATACTGGTCCACATCGGATCGGACCCAACCGCCGCCGAGTTCGACGACACCGATCACCCCGCCACCTGCCAGGCCCCTCGGCCAGGCGTAGGCAGCGCAAAGGTCAGGTATGCTCCACGAGCTGGCGCGCGCCGCCCGGGGATGGAGCGCTCCCGGCTCGGGCTCGGGCCACATGATGTAGGAGCGGAACGGCCTGATCGACCGGGCGATGCGGGCGCCCGACGCATGGAGCGCCGTGGCGGCGCGATAGAATTGCGCGAGGTCGGCCTTCATGGCGGTCCGCGAGGGACCGTCGAGGTAGACCATGTGACCGGAGGGGTAAGTGTGGATGCTGAGGTTCGCCCGCGCCCCCGCGTCCACGAGCGGCATGGCGGCGAGCGTCAGCTCGGTCTGGAAGAAGGGCGTGACGGAATCGTAATAGCCGCTCGCCTGGAACACCTTGAGGTCAGGGTTCAGCGCCATGGCGGCCGCGAGGTCGCCCGCCGTGTAGAGCACGACGTTGCCGTTGGCGTCCTTGCCCTTCTGCGCACCGGTCGGGTCGATGTGGCTGAAGTCCCAGTACCGGAACGTCACGTCGTTGAGATCGGTGAAGGGCGACGTGGAGGTGAACTTCAGCTCGTCGTTGAGGTAGCTGTTCCACATGGCCGTGTAGACGCCGCTGACATTCGTCAACGTGGGGTCGTTGCCGCCGGCATTGGGATCGACGGTCGCGGCGATACCGGTATCGACCGCGGTCGCCCGCCCGTCGTAGCCGCCGATGGCCAGCCCCCGGTCGCGCAGCAGCGTCGTCAGGAACAGCAGGCCGATCGAGTTGCTGGCCGCGACGTCGAGCCCCCAGGAGATCAACACGTTGCGGTCGATGCCGAGGTCCCGGCTCAGGGTCTCCAGCACGGCCTCGTCGACCTTGGGGAAGGCCGCCACCGCAGGGCCGTAGGGGCCGGCGGCAAAGCGCCTGACGTCCTCCATGCAGGTGGGGAGATCGGGTGGCGGCGGCTCGATGCCGGTCTTCTTGTGATACCAGGCATCGGCCGCGAGCGTCGGCAACAGGCCGATCGGGTTGCCGGTCTGCCCATAGTCGAGGATGGAGGATTGCAGGACGACGCCGTTGAGGTCGACGCCGTCCTCGTGCAGCAGCCACGTCACTACGCAGCTGCGCGCGGTACCGTAGGACTCGCCGAACACGAACTTGGGCGAGTTCCAGCGATCGTAGGCGCTGAGATAGCGCTTGATGAAGCCGACGATCGCGCGCGCGTCCGTGTCGACGCCCCAGAAGTCCCGGTTCCTGTTGGGCGCCACCGCGGCGGAATAGCCCGTACCCACCGGGTTGATGAAGACGAGGTCGCTCTGGTCGAGCAGGGTGTCGGGATTGTCCTCGATCGTGTAGGGCGCGGGCGGCGTAAATTCCGGCAGGCTGGTCCTGATGCGGCGCGGCGCGAAGGATCCGAGCAGCAGGAACACCGCCGAGGAGCCCGGGCCGCCGTTGTAGAAAAAGGTGACCGGCCGTTCCGAAGGCGCCGAACCGTCGGCCGTGAAGCTGACGTAGAAAAACTTGGCATTGGGCTGTGCCGTCGACGGGTCCACGGTCACGAGATGGCCGGCCCGCGACGTGTATGGAAGGCTCTTGCCCCCGACGGTCGCGACGTGGTGGGTGACCGCGGCGCTCTCGGTCGTGTCGGTGACGGACGCGTCGGGGCCGGCGCCGTAGGGCGTCCTGTCCATGAGGGGCTGATCGGCTGGCGGGGTCTGTTCGACAGGGTCGTTGGCCATGGCACGAGTCCTGGGTCGGCGCCGGACATTAAACCGGCGATGTTCACGATGCCGGCGGGTGATCAGCCCTCGCGGACGAACTCACGAGCCGCCGCGCTCACCCGCGCCTCGACCGCCATACGATCGCGCGAAACCGGCAGTTTGTCACCCGCGCATCACCTGCCTTGAACCATCATGTGTCCCGCGCCTGCGACACCGTCGCTCTGGCGATCCAGTCCACCACGGCAGCAAGGGCCTCCTCCTTGCCGACGCCTCGCAACTGCGCTTCAGCGAAAACTGCGAGTTGGCGATCGGCGCTCGTTCCCGCGGCGGCAATCTCACGCGCGCTGGCGACCTCAGCCCGGCAGTCGAGCGCTTCGGCGTCCTCCGACACCGTCGCGATCAAGCGGTCGAGGTACACGGCAAAAGGGATCAGGCCGTCGCCCTCATCGAGGAAGCTGCCGTGCACCCCCCAACGCTGTGCGCGCCACAGGTTCTCCGACGCGATGGCTCGCGAGGCGCCGGTCATCCCGCGATGCAGTTCCGGCTTCCGGACCGCGAGCCGCACGAGGCAGCGATACAGCGCCGCGATAGCCAGCGTGTCCTCGAGGCGCGTGCAGCTATCAGCCACGCGCAACTCCAGCGTCGGAAAATGTATGGAGGGCCGCAACGCCCACCACAGGAAACTGGCGTCGGGGATCACCTCCGCCCGAACCATGGCGGCGACGTAGCGGTCGTAATCCTCTCCATCCCGAAAGAGGTCGGGCAGCCCGGTCCTGGGCAACTCGCCCCATACGGACAGACGATAGGCCGCCAGCCCCGTCGGGCGCCCTTCCCAAAACGGTGAGGACGCCGACAAGGCCGACAGCACGGGCATGTAGGGCAGCATGCGGTTCATGAGATCGACCCGGTCTTCGGGCCTAGGCACCTCGACGTGGACGTGCATGCCGCACACCATGTTGCGCTGCTCGACCATTTGGGCTTCTCGCATGATCTTGTCGTAGCGGTCCTTCTTCGTACGGGTTTGCCGCGCCCAACGTGCGAGGGGGTGGGTGCCGGCGGCCAGGAGCAGGATCCGGTGTCCCTGACCGATCTCGGCGAGCGTCGCCCGCAATGCCGCCAGGGTCGAACGCGCCTCGGCTAAGCTGTCGCTTGGCCGCGACGCGATCTCGACTTGTGACTGCATCAGCTCACGCTCGGCGTCGGGAAGCCGGGCCTGTACGTCGCGATGAAAGGCTTTCGCCGCTTTGCCTGGTGTGGTCCTGGTGGTCACGTCAGCCAGGAAGAACTCTTCTTCGATTCCGAATTGATAGCTCGCGTCCATTGCCACCACGCCTAAGCTCACCAGCACGGAAAAGAGCCGCGGAAACGATGATCTCGTCCACGATCCCGGGGCTGGGAGTGGCAGTAAGCTAGGCCAGCAGCGATGGACTGGAAACCCGGTCCCCTCACTTTGTCAGCGTTGCCAGACGACCTGATGCGATTGCGCGACGCCATCACCTCCATCGTCCGAAGTCCGGCCACACGGCCGACCCTGCCGTTGACCCTGGCTTGGCCCTTGCGACCTCGACCCGGCAATCCCGGGAGTGGTCCGATGTGGCGCGTTCTTGTCTCGAAAGCCGACACCGCAGCGGGGCAGGCGACCCTCGGTTTCGTCAACACCTGCGTGAACGATCCGGTGCTGGCGTTCGGGTTCTTCGCCATCATGCTGATGCTGGTCGGCGCGCTGTGGGTCGAAATGCTGAACGTACGGCCGAGCGTCACGCGATCTTCCCTGAAGCCAGACGATCACATCAGCGGTCTCGGGTAGCTGCCTCGTGTCGCGTGAGGGACAACGGGGAGACTAGAGCAGCAGCATCCGTGACGCCGATGACCCGATCATCGTCAGGGGCCAGCCACCAAGACCATAGCGACTCGAGGCTCAGTCCCGCTTTTTTTGAGAACGGGCCCGGCGTCAATCTCGTCCCACCGCCGACTCAGGGTTATTCAAAGAAAGCCTTGTCGTGCTGCGGCGATGGCTTTGAGCCTGTTTTCGGCAAAGATCTCTCGGATTTCGGGAAGAGGTTCTGCGGCATCTCGGACGATGTTGAGCAGCGTGTTTC